>OBWQ01000285.1_pt1 | contig 24872 bp, 21 predicted proteins | sample 1476511 | NCBI WGS metagenome assembly OBWQ01 (sample SAMEA2580126, study PRJEB22360) | human gut metagenome | biome: human gut; feature: human-associated habitat; material: faeces | place: Denmark | collected 2008/2010
CATCGGCATTGGTTCCGTCATAGCCATCGTGTCCATCGGAGATACCATGCGCGGACTTTTCTCTGATTTATACAAGGATGTGGGTATTACCCAGGCCTATATATCCATTGGTTACTGGGTAGATGATGTGCGGCAGAGCGATTATTTCACCCTGGACGAGATGGAGCGGGCCAAGGAGGCGTTTAAGGACCAGATTGCCTATATAGACAGCAGTGCCTATACCAGCAGTGATGCCGAGTATAAGCGGACTAAGATTAAATTTGATTATCAGGGAATTGACTACAATTACCAGGATGTCCAGCCGGTGAACGTGGTGTACGGCCGTTATCTCAATGAGGGAGACATCCTGGGAAGAAGGAAGAATGTGGTCATGGACACTAAAAGCGCCCAGATGCTGTTCGGCACTGAGAATGCGGTTGGCCGGTCCTTCAGGACCACCTTATATGGCTCCACTGACGACTTTACGGTGGTGGGAGTGTACCGCAAGGAGACCAACGCCCTCCAGGCCCTGATGATGGGCGGAAGCAATGACAAGGGTTCGGCATTCATTCCGTACACTCTGCTGACCTGGCCCAACGACTATTTTTACCAGCTCCATGTGTATGCAAAAGAAGATGTGAACCTGGACCGGTTCTTCAGCCAGTTCAAGGCATATGCGGCCAAGATGCACGGCAGGCAGCCGGAGGATATGTACATGTACACGGCTATGCAGGAAATGACCTCGGTGGACAGCATGATGGGCAACCTGTCCATGGCAGTGGGCGGTATCGCAGCCATTTCGCTGCTGGTAGGCGGCATTGGCATCATGAACATCATGCTGGTGTCTGTGACGGAGCGTACCAGGGAAATCGGCATCCGGAAAGCCCTGGGCGCAAGGACCAGGGATGTGCTGATTCAGTTTTTAACGGAGTCAGCCATATTGTCAGCCTGCGGCGGTATAATCGGAGTCATACTGGGAGTGGGAACCGTATCCCTGGGAGGATTCCTTCTGGGATTTGCGGTGGTCATAAAACCGGGGGTCATCGTGGTTGCGGTGTCATTCTCAGCAGTGGTCGGTATCTTCTTTGGACTGTACCCTGCTTCCAAGGCAGCCCAGGCAGACCCCATAGACGCGCTGCGTTACGAATAGACGGGAATCCGGCCTGAGAAATCAAGGATCCAGCCGGAGAAAATGTAACAGTTCAGACGGCGCATCTTCTTGACCGAAAAAACGGTCAAGAAGCATCGGATATCCATCCGATGTAAAAATTGGTGCAGAATCGGTCTTATAAGCCAGCTTAACACCCGCCTCTGCACCATTTTTCCCGCCATCTGAACTGTTACGAGAAAATCGAGAATCGAGACAGGAGGAAAGCAAGTGAAACGGATGAGCGGTACATGGAAGAGAGCAGGAGCCATGGGATTGGCCCTGATGCTGGCCCCGGCCCCGGGTATGCTGCGGCCGGTGACTGCGTGGGCCAGCCCGGAGTTTGCCTATTCTGCGGAAAAATGGGCGGCGCTGAGGGATGATGTGCTGGAATACGGGGAGCTGGCTGACCTGATCCATGAATACAATGCCACGGTTATCAATAACCGCCTGGAATACGATGAATACAGAGGCAAGGACCACGATGAAATCAAGAATGCCTACCAGGACATTGCTGACAGGCTCTATGATTCCAGCGATAAGATGATGGATTTTGTCAATGAGGACCAGCCGGGATACGCGGGAACAGCGGTTGGGGCCATAAGCGCCCGCCTTCAGGCTGAACAGAACCAGGAGCTGGCTGATTCCCAGAATGAGGACGGACAGGTAAAGAAACTGGAGTACGACAGACAGGAGGCTGTCCTTGTAAAGGATGCCCAGACAAAGATGATATCCTACTGGCAGAAGGCCAAGGCGCGTCCTGCCCTGGAGGAGGATGTGAACCAGGCCAGGTCAAAGTATGAAGCCATGGCAGTGAAAGCTGGCCAGGGCATGGCCACTCAGGCTGAGCTGCTCGCGGCCCGGGAAAAGATGGAGGCAGCCCAGGCAGCCCTGGAGACCAATGACAGGGAACGGGACGGACTTCGCAGAGAACTCTGCGTCATGACCGGATGGGATCACGATGCCCAGCCGGATATCAGGGAAGTGCCGGTGCCGGACGCCGGGGAGATGGATCAGATTGACCTGGAGCTGGATAAGGAAAGGGCCCTGGAGCAGAACTTTACCCAGACAGCCAATGAGCGCCGTCTGACATTTACAGGCAACGGGACCCAGTGGGATGTGATGAATCAGAAGGTGGAGACAGGCCGCAGGCAGATTGCGGCGGATGTGGAAGCCAAGTATAAGCTTTTGGAGCAGGCCAGGGCTGATTATGAACAGGCGGCAGGCGAGTTTAAGCTGGCCCGTACCGGGGCCCAGACAGCCGAGCGCAAATACAGCCTGGGCATGATTTCCAAGAATGAATATACACAGCAGCAGGGAACCATGGCCTCCAGCCAGTCCGCATGCGACACAGCAGGCCTGAAATACAGGCAGGCCCTGGAGGATTACAGATGGGCGGTCAACGGCCTTGCACAGACAGAGGGGGCGTAGGATATGGTGAAAAAATGCTTACTGCTCTGTATAGGCATCCTCTTTGCCTGCCTGCATCCTCTGGAGGTCCATGCAGATGCAATGCCCGACGTCATTCGCTATGAGGAGCTGGAGACTCTGGTGAAAGCCTACAGTCCCCAGATACAGATGGAACAGGCGCAGTATGACAGCCGCCTGGCGCGGTATGAGAATGCCAGGGAGGAAATCATGGAAACCAGACGGCTTCTCAGGGAGGAGGCCGAGGACCTGGAGAAGGACGGGGACAAAGACAGTGCCAGCCAGTACCGGGCCCAGGCCAAGACACTGGAGGATGCGGCCAAGGATATGGATAAGCAGATACGATCAGCCCAGGGCAGCCAGGCATCCATGTCCCTTCGCAGGATGGAGGATACCGTGCTCTGGACCGCCCAGAATCTCATGGGTACCTATAATACCCTTAAAGCGGAACAGGGGGCGGCTCTGGCTCAGGCAGAGTGGAAACAGAGCCAGTATGAGAAGCTGCTGCGCCAGGTCCAGACAGGAAGCGCTTCTGCCGCCCAGGCGGACCAGGCGGGAAAGGAAGCCGATGCGGCTGGTGGCCAACCTCGCTCTGGGTGAAGAAGGAATTACTCATTCTCACCGGATATCCGGAAGGCTCCCAGACAGAAATCGGTCCCATGCCCGCACCCCGGCCGGAGCGTGTCCGGGAGATGGGAGGCAGCATCGACAAATGGCGCGCACTGGGAAACAATTATTCCCTGAGGGAACAGAGGAGCGGGGGAGCCAGCTCCAATAAAGAACTTCATGCCCGCCAGCGTGATATCCGCCAGAGCGAGGAGGAAATGTACGGCCAGCTGGATACCCTGTATCAGGATGTCCTGGCCAGCCAGACACTCTGGACCAGCGCCACAACGTCCATGGCATCACAGGAAGCCGCGTTTCAGGCCGCATCCAACAAGCTGGCCCTGGGAATGCTGTCACGCCAGGAATATCTGGAGGCAAAAGCGGCCTACATGGACGCCGCCGCTGCCAAGGAAAGGGCAGACACAGGCTTCCAGCAGGCCATGGATACATATGACTGGGCTCTGAAAGGTTTCATGACATAAATACCGTTGGATTTAAAATACCGTTGGAATTCATCCACACGTTCATCCATTATTTGTTTCATCCCTTACCGCTTCATCATCCGGTACCCCACTCCCACGTGGATCTGGATGTACTGGGGCTGTGAGGGATTTTTTTCAATCTTTTTGCGCAGGGAGGCCATGAAGACACGGAGGTAGGTTGGAACGCAGTAAATTGCTCCTGAGCTGTTCAGCCCGGGCCATGGCCGCTTCCTCCTCCCGCTTCCTGGAACAGTGTAGGAACTGGTGAATACGGCTGCCAGGAACGTAATCAGAATGGTAAGCTGGGGGAAACCTCCTTCATTGTCTACCTGGACAGTATATTGAATTGGTGCCGGTTGAGAACTCTTATCAAATTGCATCGTTATATTTTAAAAAGAATATTGGTTTCGCACAAAGAAAAGGGACGGATTTCATATATCTGCCAATTATTTTATACAAAATGTAGAAAATGCACAAAAAACACGGGATACATTGACATATAGTTGTCTATTGTGATAGACTCAAGGTGTCAGAAGATGACGCAATTGAATAGACGTATAAGTATTCAAAACTTATATATGCTCAAGATAGGTTGAGCGTTTCTACCAACTACCGTAATAGTTGACTATAAGTTTTCACATCAGGTACTGCCCGGGGCGCCGGAGACAGGCTGATGTGAAGCCTTAGGAACAGCGGTGGTTTTTTTGTTTGCAAAAAAATGCAGATGGAAGCCCTGGCCCGCCGCTGTACGGGTGAATACAAGGGTGCGCCGGTCACCGGCGTATCACGGAAAAGGAGGAGCATATGGCAGAGAATTTTGTATTAAAGGGCAATATCTGCTACAGCCAGGATTCCCGCACACTGATATGTGTGGAACAGGGATATCTGGTATGTACAGATGGCATATCAGCCGGCGTGTACAAAGAACTTCCGCAGATGTATGCAGGCTTTCCTCTGACGGATTATGGAGACAGGCTGATTGTGCCGGGTCTTACGGACCTTCATCTCCATGCCCCGCAGTATTCATTCAGAGGTCTGGGTATGGACCTTGAACTATTGGAATGGCTGAACACGCGGACGTTTCCTGAAGAGGCCAAGTACAGCGATATGGAGTATGCCGGGAAGGCGTATACCATATTTGCGGAAAACATGAAACACAGTGCAACTACAAGGGCTTGTATATTTGCAACCATGCACAGAGAGGCTACGGAGCTTCTCATGGATTTGATGGAGGAGACCGGACTCAAGACCATGGTAGGCAAGGTCAACATGGACCGGAACAGTCCGGATATCCTGGTGGAGGAGACAGAGGAATCCCTGAGGGAGACCAGACAGTGGCTGGCGGACATAAAGGGGCGGTATAGGAACACGGTTCCCATTCTCACGCCAAGGTTCATTCCCACCTGCTCCGACACACTGATGGAAGAGCTCAAGAAGATTCAGATTGAGTATGAACTTCCGGTCCAGTCCCATCTGTCGGAAAACAAGGGAGAGATTGACTGGGTGAAGGAACTGTGCCCGTGGTCTGAGTTTTACGGAGATGCGTACGACCATTTCGGCATGTTCGGCAACGGCGTGAAAACCATCATGGCCCACTGTGTGTGGCCGCCGGAAAAGGAAATACAGAGAATGAAGGACAACGGCGTATACGTGGCCCATTGTCCGCAGTCCAACACCAACCTGTCCTCCGGCATTGCGCCCGTCAGGACGTATCTGGAACAGGGAATCCACACAGGACTTGGTACGGATGTGGCCGGAGGTGCGGGAGAGTCCGTATTCAGGGCCATGGCTGACGCCATCCAGGTGTCAAAGCTGCGCTGGAGACTGGTGGATGAGACACTGCAGCCCCTTACGGCGGAGGAGGCATTCTACCTGGGAACAAAGGGCGGCGGCGAGTTCTTCGGAAAGGCCGGAAGCTTTGAGGAAGGCTATGAGTTAGACGCACTGGTGCTGAACGACGAGAGCCTTAAGCATCCTCAGCCTCTGAGCTTAAAGGAGCGGCTGGAGCGGTTCATCTACATTTCGGATGAGCGCCATATTGACGCCAAGTATGCGGCGGGCAGCAGGATATTTTAGCTGAAACTGTTTTAACTATAGAAACAGCGGAAAACTATAGGTATGAATTCAAGGAGGTATGAAGTATGGAGAACAAATCAAATCAGGGATTCCTGGAAAAAGCATTTCACCTATCGGAAAACCACACAGATGTCAAGACAGAGGTAATTGCCGGTATCACCACGTTCATGACAATGGCCTACATCCTTGCAGTGAATCCGAACATCCTGAGCGCCACGGGAATGGACAGAGGCGCTGTCTTTACAGCCACTGCCCTTGCATCGCTGGTTGCCACCCTGCTGATGGCTGTATTTGCCAATTATCCGTTTGTGCTGGCGCCCGGCATGGGACTGAATGCTTACTTTGCATACACCGTAGTACTCCAGATGGGTTATACCTGGCAGATGGCTCTGGCAGCCGTATTCGTGGAAGGTATTATCTTCATCGCACTGTCTCTTACCAATGTGCGTGAAGCCATTTTCAATGCCATTCCCATGAATCTGAAACACGCAGTATCCGCAGGTATCGGACTTTTTATCGCCTTCATCGGTTTGCAGAACGCTAAAATCGTGGTGGAGAGCGCCACTCTTGTATCCGTATTTTCATTCAAAGGTTCTCTGAAAGCAGGAACATTTAATTCCGTTGGAATCACCGTACTGCTGGCTCTCATCGGCGTACTTATCACCGGTATTCTGGTTGTTAAGAACGTAAAGGGAAACATCCTCTGGGGCATTCTCATCACATGGATTTTAGGTATTATCTGTGAAGTGACCGGACTGTACCAGCCAAATGCTGAACTGGGAATGTTCAGCGTACTGCCTGATTTCACCAGTGGTTTCGGTATCCAGAGCATGGCTCCCACCTTCTTTAAGATGGATTTCAGCGGCATCCTGTCCCTGAACTTTGTGACCATCATGTTTGCGTTCCTGTTTGTGGATATGTTCGATACACTGGGAACACTGATTGGCGTGGCATCCAAGGCAGATATGCTGGATAAGGACGGAAAGCTTCCTAAGATTAGAGGCGCCCTTCTGTCTGATGCTATCGGTACCTCCCTTGGCGCTGTATTCGGTACCTCCACCACAACCACATTCGTTGAGAGCGCTTCCGGCGTTGCGGAAGGCGGAAGAACCGGACTTACATCCGTAGTGGCAGCAATTTTCTTCGGTCTGTCCCTGTTCCTGTCACCGATTTTCTTAGCCATCCCGTCCTTTGCAACGGCACCGGCTCTGATTATCGTAGGTTTCCTGATGATTAGCTCCATGTTGAAGATTGATTTCACCGACTTTACAGAGGCAATCCCAAGCTACATCGCCATCATCGCAATGCCTTTCATGTACAGCATTTCCGAAGGCATTGCAATGGGCGTTATCTCCTACGTGGTTATCAACGTGGCAACCGGCCGTGCAAAGGAGAAGAAAATCAGCCTTCTGATGTATGTATTGGCGGTACTATTTGTACTTAAATATGTATTAATTTAAAACATGCAGCATATAATGCAGACGCCTGGAATACAGGCGTTTGCGCATTCAAGATAAGGAGGTAGAGCACACCATGGGAATTGGCAATAACATGACCCGCGTTGACGCATTTGATAAAGTCACAGGCAGTGCCAAGTATACAGCCGATTTAGAGCCCCAGGGACTTCTGGCGGCAAAGGTAATACGCAGCACCATCGCCAACGGCGTGGTAAAAAGCTTTGATTTGGAAGAAGCACTGAAGGTGCCGGGGGTAGTGAAGATTGTCACGTGCTTCGATGTGCCGGACATCCAGTTCCCCACCCCCGGCCATCCATGGTCCGTGGAAACGGCCCATCAGGATATTGCGGACAGGAAACTTCTCAATACCAGGGTGCGGGTCTATGGAGACGATATTGCAGCCGTTATAGCGGAGGACGATATAGCAGCAGCCAGGGCAGCCAGACTAGTGAAGGTGGAGTATGAGGAGTATGCTCCCCTCCTGACCGTGAAGGATGCCATGGCAGAGGGCGCCACCCGGCTTCACGATGAAAAACCGGGAAATGTCATCGCCCATTCCTCCTTTGTGGTGGGCGGAGGGGCTTACGGGGAAGCAGTGAAGGAGGAGGGACTGGTGGAGATAGAGAAGGACTACCGGACCCAGAGCGTGCAGCACTGCCACATAGAGACGCCCATCTCCTTTGCCTATATGGAAAAGGGAAGAATCATCGTCACTACATCCACACAGATACCCCATATTGTGCGCCGGGTCATCAGCCAGGCGCTGGGACTGCCCATGGGCCGTATCCGCGTCATCAAGCCTTACATCGGCGGCGGTTTCGGCAACAAGCAGGATGTGCTCTATGAGCCTCTCAATGCTTTCCTTACCACCCAGGTGGGAGGACGTGGCGTGAGGATGGAGATATCCAGGGAAGAGACTCTGGGCTGTACCAGGGTGCGCCACGCCATCGAGTTTAAGGTAAAGGCAGCAGCCAGGAAGGACGGCACTCTGGTTGCCAGAAAGCTGGAGGCTTATTCCAACCAGGGCGGGTATGCATCCCATGCCCATGCCATCGTAGCCAACTCATCCAATGAATTCAAGCAGATTTATAAGGATGAGAAGGTGCTGGAGTCCGATGCCTGGACCGTGTACACCAACCTGGCCACAGGCGGCGCCATGAGGGGATACGGAATCCCTCAGGCCGCGTTTGCGGCGGAATGCATGGCAGACGACCTGGCCTTGGCCCTTCACATGGACCCATTGGAATTCAGGAAAAAGAACTGCATGAGGCCGGGATACGTTGACCCCCACACCCACGTAAAATGCAATACATACGGCCTGACGGAATGTATGGAAAAGGGCCGGGAATTCATCCACTGGGATGAAAAACGCAGGGAATATGAAAACCAGACAGGACCCGTGCGAAAGGGAATCGGAATGGCTATCTTCTGCTATAAGACAGGCGTATATCCCATATCCCTGGAAACAGCGTCCTGCCGCATGATACTGAACCAGGACGGCTCCATGCAGCTGCAGATGGGGGCAACTGAAATCGGCCAGGGCGCCGACACCGTGTTCACCCAGATGGCGGCAGAGGTGACCGGCATCACGGAAGATAAGGTAAATGTGCTGTCCACCCAGGATACGGACGTAAGTCCCTTTGACACAGGTGCATATGCTTCCAGACAGACCTATGTCAGCGGCATGGCAGTGAAGAAAACCGGCGCTATATTTAAGGAAAAGATACTTGACTATGCTGCTTATATGCTGGAGAAGCCCCAGGATACCCTGGATGTAAGGGATAACCACATCGTGGATAAGGAGACCGGAAAGCAGCTGCTTCCCATGGAGGATCTGGCCACCACGGCATTTTACAGCCTGGACCGCTCCGTACATATCACGGCAGAGGCCACCAGCCATTGCAAGACCAATACATTTGCCACCGGTGTCTGCTTCGCGGAGGTGGAGGTGGATATGCCTTTGGGCAAGGTGAAGGTGACTAATATCGTCAATGTACATGACAGCGGAAAACTGATTAACCCCAAGCTGGCGGCTGCCCAGGTACACGGCGGCATGAGCATGGGATTGGGCTACGGACTCAGCGAGGAGCTGCTCTTTGACGCAAAGGGGAGACCGTTAAACGACAATTTGCTGGACTACAAGCTTCCAACAGCCATGGACACCCCGGACTTAAACGCACTCTTTGTGGAGTTGGATGACCCCACAGGTCCCTTTGGAAATAAGGCGCTTGGGGAGCCGCCGGCCATACCGGTTGCCCCGGCAGTGCGCAACGCGGTGCTTAACGCCACAGGCGTTGCCGTGGACAGTCTGCCCATGGATCCTCAGAAGATGGTGAAGCATTTCAAGGAAGCAGGATTAATATAGAAAGGGCGGTGAAACAGCATGTATGATATCGGGAAATTTTATCAGGCAGCAGATGTGGAAGATGCGGTGCGCGCCCTAGTGAAAGACCCTGAGGCAGTGGTCATCTCCGGAGGAAGCGATGTGCTGATTAAAATCAGGGAGGGAAGGCTGGCCGGCTGCTCCCTGGTAAGCATTCACGGGATTAAGGAGCTGGAGGGCATAAGAATGGAGGAGGACGGGACCATTGTCATAGGTCCGGCCACCACATTTTCCCATATTACCAATAATGACATCATTCAGAAGCACATTCCCATGCTGGGGGATGCGGTGGACATGGCGGGCGGTCCCCAGCTGCGCAACATCGGAACCATAGGCGGCAATGTGTGTAACGGCGTGACCAGCGCGGACAGCGCCAGCAGCCTGTGCTGTCTGGACGCGGTCCTGGTCCTTAAGGGGCCTGACGGCGTCAGGGAGGTGCCCATCAGCCAGTGGTACACCGGACCGGGAAGGACTGTGAGGAATCACGATGAGGTGCTGACGGCTATCAGGATTAAGAAAGAGAATTACCAGGGATACGGCGGTCATTATATCAAATATGGCAAGAGGAATGCCATGGAGATTGCCACCCTGGGATGCGCTGTGAGCGTGAAGCTGACAGAGGATAAGAGACATATCCAGGACCTTCGTCTGGGATACGGCGTGGCTGCGCCTACTCCTATTCGCTGTCATAAGACAGAAGAGGCTGTAAAGGGAATGGAAACAGGGGAGGCCCTGGCCCAGGCTGTGGGAAAAGGCGCTCTGGAGGAAGTAAATCCGCGTTCCAGCTGGAGGGCTTCCAGGGAGTTCCGGCTGCAGCTGGTGGAGGAGCTGGGCAGGCGTGCCGTAAAGCAGGCCGTAATCAATGCAGGAGGTGAGTGGGATGCTTAATATAGTGCATATGACTGTTAATGGAAAAGAAGTGGAGTTGGCAGTGGACCCAAGAGAATCCCTTCTGGAGACATTGCGGAACCGTCTGGGACTGACCAGTGTGAAAAAGGGCTGTGAAGTAGGGGAGTGCGGCGCCTGCACGGTGCTGGTGGATGGAGAGGCCATAGACAGCTGCATTTACCTGACCATGTGGGCAGAAGGCCGCAGTATCATGACAGTGGAAGGACTGAAGGGGCCAAACGGCGAACTGAGCCCTATTCAGAAGGCATTTATCGAGGAAGCGGCTGTGCAGTGCGGTTTCTGTACGCCGGGACTGATTATGACAGCGGTGGAGATCGTAGGTACGGGAAAGAGGTATAACCGCGACGAGCTGCGCAAACTGATATCCGGCCACCTGTGCAGGTGCACGGGGTATGAAAACATCCTAAACGCCATGGAGCGTATTATGGAGGAAACGTATAAGGTGGTGGGAAAATAGAAGAGGTATGCAGACCATAGTGAAAAAGAAGGGCGCCGCGGATTGGAAGCGGAGCCTTTCTTTTTTTACCACGGTGGTTACAAACAGTGTGGAAGCAGATTAAAATTACAAATAAAATAAACCAGTTGAAAAAATACATATTTTAGGTAAAATATGGAGGGGGCATTATTTGTATTTTGATGGTTATACAACTGGTCTTACAATGACATTTATGTTAACATATAAATAGGCCCTGACGGTTGAGGAGGAGACAAAGAGGAGCAGATTCTCTTTGAATACGGGATGATAGGTGAGCATGAATCATGTTTGATATAACATCGGATAAGGTATATGTAAAAACCTTTGGCGGTTTTGATTTGTATTATCAAGGTGAGCTGATATACTTTTCCAGCAGCAAAGCCAAAGAACTTCTCGCAATACTTGTGGACTGGAGCGGAAAGGAAGTAACATTATCTCACCTGGCTGAAATTTTGAATGAAGGAGAACGGGACGAAACCGCAGCCAAACAGGCTGTCCATTTAGCGTGGTATAGACTGAAGCAGACATTGAAGAAATATGGGATTGAGAAAATCGTTATAAAGGGCAGAGGAACCTATGCCATTAATAAAGAAGCGGTTGTCTGCGACAGCTATGATATGGTCCGCCAGGTCAAGGGGGCTTCTAACTTTTTTGTCGGGGAGTATATGCCGGAGTATAGTTGGGCGGAGGTTACTTTGTCGAATTTGATAAGGGATTATTTTGATGGGGGGGAGTCGTAGGATTATATAGTACATATGTAATGGAGCTTAGAGAACAGAATGGCCTGATTTTAACCGAGTAAATTTTAACCGTGGGGAGCGCTCTTATATGAGCGTTCTTTTTTTGTAAAAAGAATACCAAAACCCCCCGGATTGGCAAGCGATAGGAAGAGTGATATGATAGGTCAACGCAGATGGTTGAGGCTGGCTGCGAAAATTAAAGGGGGAAGAAAGAAAAATGGAAAGAATAGTGATGTTGAAAAACATTGAGGAATATTCCAAATTCCTAAGTAATAAAATGATATCTATATCATGACTTGTCTAGGGATAAATCACATAATCAGATTCATGTGGTTTTTAACCTTCTATACTATAAATCCAATAAAATCTAGCCTTATTACATAAATTACAAAACAATTGAAAGGTAAACAGTGAGATTAAAATCATTGCTGTTTTTACGTAAGCCCCATTGTATATTAATAAAGCTACTGGATTGTTTTTTACGATTTACGCCCATCCAGAGTTGACAGATAGTAATAAAAATTTTCAGAATACTACAAAAATTACTATAATGTGTCATTTGAAACGGTTTTGTAACGATATTGAAAGCAACTGAGTGGTATATCCTTACAAAGAATGGTGGCATGCGGTCTGAAATAACGGGAGAAATAACGCTAATGGCAGATACGGAAAATGTAAATATATTTATAAAGACATTCGACGGATTCGATGTCTATGTCAATGGTAAAATGTTGTATTTTCCCAGTAGCAAGGCAAAAGAAATGCTCGCTATCATGGTTGAAAAGCGTGGAAGCAGTGTATCCTTATCCCAGATGACGTATCTACTGTATGAAAATATAGAAGAACGTATCGCAAAAAATAATTTAAGGGTTGTATACTATCGTCTTCGCATGAACTTAATGGAACATGGGATTGAACAGATACTGATTAAAAAGAGAGGAAGCTATGCCGTTGATACGGAACTGTTTGTCTGCGATTTCTACGAATTTATCAAGGGGAATCCGGATTACATAACTCTTTTTTCAGGGAGTTATATGCCTGAATATGCGTGGGCAGAGGATATGCTTCCTTACCTTCGAAACCTGTATCGAAAATATAACGGGGGACTCAAATGACAGGAATTATTGACATTCATGCCCATATTCTTCCGGGAATTGACGACGGCTCCAGGGATTGGGATGAAAGCAGGAAAATGCTGGAGGAGTCCTACCGCCAGGGAATCAGATACATTATTGCAACACCGCATTATTCAAGACGCGGCCTGAATCCTGACATATACGATTTGTCAGAAAAGCTGAGAGAAGAAGCACGGAGGATTGCACCTGATTTTCGGACTGGGCTGGGACAGGAAACATATTATCACGAGGGATTGGTTGAGAATCTTAGGGATGGGAAAGCCCTTACCCTGGATGGGAGCCAGTATGTACTGGTGGAATTTGACCCCCAGGTACCTTATATGAAGATGTATCAGGCTGTCAGGAAGCTGACGATGGCCAGATATATTCCAATCATTGCGCATGTGGAACGTTATGCATGTCTGAGAGAAGATACCAATATGTCTGAATTAGTCCAGTGTGACTGCAGACTGCAGATGAATTTCAGCAGCCTGAAGGGAAACAGCATGTTGGATAGAGAGGTTCGGTGGTGCCGAAAACAGATTATGCAGGGCAGGATTTATTGTCTGGGAACTGACATGCATCGGATGGATTACAGAAAGCCGGAAATTGAAGGGAGTTTCCAATGGTTGGTTAAGCATTTGGACGGACTCAAATTACATGGGCTGTTGCGGGGAAATGCAAAAAAGGTAATACAGAAAAAATAATACAAAAAAGATAATACAAAAAAGTAAAACAGGAGAACAGAAAGACGCATGGAAAAGACTTATGATGACGACGAGATTGAAATTGACCTTTTGGAACTGCTGGGGGAGTTTCGGCGGAAGATATGGATTATATTGGGTACCATTATACTGTTTGGCGGTGTAGCAGGTGCATTCAGTGCATTTGTGCTAACCCCTCAGTATAAATCCACCGCAATGGTTTATATTCTTTCAAAAGAAACCACATTGACATCACTGGCTGATTTGCAGATAGGAAGCCAGCTGACTAAGGACTATAAAATCATTGTGACAAGCAGAAGGGTCCTCAATCAGGTAATTGAAGATATGGAACTAAATCTTACATACAAAGAGTTAGTGGAAAAGGTTACCATTGATAATCCCCAGGATACGCGAATCCTCTCCATCTCTGTGGAGGATCCGGATCCCAACATGGCAAAATTGATTGCAGACAAGATTGCAGTCACATCTTCAGACTATATTGGTGACATCATGGAAATGGTACCGCCCAAATTAATTGAGGAGGGTGAGGTTCCAATCCTTAAATCAAGTCCGAGCAATACAAAGAATGCATTAATAGGTGGTTTTCTGGGGGCCGTGCTGGTATGCGGCTTTATTACAGTGCATGTAATCCTGAACGATACAATACGTACCGAGGAAGATGTTACAAAGTATCTTGGATTATCCGTACTTGCATCCGTGCCGGAACGTGAGGGAGAGAAGCCAGAAGATAAAGAGACTATGATTTCCTCTAAATCAGGGAACAAGCCAGTGGTAGGAAAATCCAGAAAGAAGAAAAGGGGAGGCCGTGCATCATGAGTCAATTTGTTACACTAAACAGGATAATGAAGGATGACTATCATTATAATGAAGCCATCAAGACTTTGAGAACCAATATACAATTCTGTGGAAACGGTATTAAGACAATCATGCTGACCAGTTCCCTTCCTGACGAGGGAAAAAGCGATATAACATTTGCCATGGCATCGTCCCTCGCCCAAATCGGTAAGAAGGTAGTGTTGGTAGATGCTGATATCCGTAAATCTGTCCTGGTTTCCCGTTACCATCTGGAGCGGGAGGTGTCCGGATTGTCACAATATTTAAGCGGACAAAGGTCGCTGGAGAATGTCCTCTATGATACAAATATAGAAAATCTCAGCATTATATTTGCAGGCCCGTATTCACCGAATCCGGCAGATCTTTTGGAGGAGAGCCTGTTTGGAGACATGATTTCCAAATTGAAGGAAAAGTATGATTATATCATTGTCGATACGCCTCCCATGGGCAATTTGATAGACGGAGCGATTGTGGCCCGTCAATGCGATGGAGCAGTGATGGTGATTGAAAGCGGCTCCATAAGCTACCGGCTGGAGCAGCGGGTTAAGGGACAGCTGGAAAAAAGCGGATGCCGCATTTTGGGGGTTGTCCTCAATAAGGTGAATATGAAGAGAAATGGATACTACAGTAAGTACTATGGAAAATACGGGAAATATTCCAAATATGGTCATTATGGAAAATATGACAGATACGGGAAGGCAGAGGCATGAGCTGGCTCCGAAACCATAAGAATTTGGTATGCCGGCTGGCTGTGGGTGCTGCGGCCCTTTCACTTACCTGTTTTATATGGACAGGTGTGAAACTGTATCGAGACAGGAAGGTCCTGGAGGCAGAGATTGCATCCAGAAATCATGGGAACCAGACGGAAGTACAGGAAGACAGCATGTGCAGTTTTATCGGCGATGTTGTGGAATATAAGGGAAAACAGTACAGACGCAACAGCTATGTCAAGGCTATTTTGTGTATGGGGATAGACCGGTCGGGAAATATGACGGAGAAGACCACCACTGGTTTCGGAGGACAGGCGGACGGTTTATTTTTGATAGCCCAGGATACAGTAAGGAACACCATAAAGATATTGATGATACCCCGGGATACCATGACCGACATCATGCTCACTGATTTAAGCGGAAATGAATTGGGAAAAGACATGCAGCATCTGAACCTGGCTTATGCGTATGGGGATGGACGGGAGAGAAGCTGTGAATATATGGTGGAAGCAGTATCTGAGCTTTTTGGAGGATTGAAAATAGAGTGGTACATGGCAGCTGATACAAATGCCATCCCTGTGTTGAATGATGAAGTCGGCGGGGTTACCGTAACCATTGGAACAGAAGGAATGGAATCCAGGGACCCGGCGCTGGTGAAAGGGGAAACCGTAACTCTGCAAGGAAAACAGGCAGAGATATTCGTTCGATACCGTGATATTCGTGTTGATCACTCGGCATTGTACCGGATGGACCAGCAGCAGCAATACATAAAAGGTTTTTTTGAGGCAGTCCAGAAGCATTCGGTTAAAGACAGCGGGCTTGTGGTCAGATTGTTTGACCGGGTTCAGGAATACATGGTTACTAATATGGCCAAGGACCAATATCTTAAAGTAGCCATGGACGCGGTGGGCAGTGGAAAACTGAGTGATGAAGATTTTTACACAGTGCCTGGTGAAGGCGTGGTGACCCCCAGATATGATGAATTTTATGCTGACAAAGAAGCATTGACGCCTATACTGCTGGAGCTGTTTTATCGGGAGATTGAATAGGCTGGCAGTACAGAGAAACGCAATACCGGCTGGGACAGTAAAATACCGCAATATTCAGCATGGTATCATGCTGTTTATTGAATATAACTACTCTTAGGAGAGAAAGGAGAGGTGAAGGATATGAAAAAGAAATGCATAGCAGCTTTAGTGCTGGCAGCAGCTTTGGCATCACAGCCTGCATGGGCTTTTGCAGCAGGCAGTGCATCCAGCAGCGGCAGTGATGGCAGCGGTTCTATTAGCTCATCCAGCAGCAGTAGCAATAAAGGCACTACAAGCTCTAAGTCCAACACCACAGTATCTGTATCAGCTACTGGTGTCAAGACTACAGGCGCCACAACCAGTTCAAGCCCAACAGGCAGCACGATTGGCGTTGCAGTAGACACAGTAACGACTACAGGACAGCAGGTAACAACCAATTCCAAGGGAGAGGCTGTTATCGGCGACACCGCTGTTTCATTTGCAGACAGCGCAGCAGCAACAGCAGGACTTCCTTCTGATGTGGTATCAGCTATCAACGATATCAATGCGGGAAGACCACTGAACCAGGTTGTACAGGGTGTTGATCTGACAGGCTATAATGCTTTGACAGGAACACACGCAATCATTACCAAGGATGCGGCTACCGGCGCTGTTAAGACTGGTGCAGTAGAGGTATCCCTGTATGTGCCTAACCTGGTTTCCAATGTAAACAACGTGCAGGTATTGTTCTATGACAATGCTACTGGCCAGTGGCAGCTGATTCCGGCTGTTAAGGTGGATCCGGTAACAAAAACAGTAGCTGTCAATGTTCCTGGGTCTGGTACATTATCCGTAGTGTATAAGAACTAGAGCATTGAGAAAATGCTGGCCGGGGGGGCAGAAAATGGCTGAAGCCGGGCCCCCCGGTTTTACAGAAGTACTTAGGAGAAAAGAGTGGTGGAAGAAAGATGTATCGAAAAACAGATAAAGGCTGGCTGAAGCATTGTGACTTTACCTTAATAGATGCAGTATGCCTTCAGGTCGCATATATTGCTGCATATTTTATACGCCAGGGGATCCGTTGGCCTTATGCCAGCCGGTTGTACCGAAATATGGCATTTGTATTTCTGTTCATACAAGTATTCGTAACTTTTTTTGGCGAGAGCTTTAAAAATGTGTTAAAGAGGGGAAAGTTTAAAGAGTTTACGGAAACATTGAAGCACGTATGCCTGGTTATACTGATTGCGGCTTTTTATCTGTTTGCGACTCAAAAGGGGGAAGAGTATTCCAGAATAACCTTAGTAACAACAGGTATTTTATATGTTGTTATTAGTTACATAGCCAGGATTTATTGGAAGAAATATTTATTAACAAGAGGTTTGGAAGGAAAAGGAAAGCGTTCTTTACTTATTCTTACATCCAAGGGAATGGTGGAAGAAGTGGTACAGAATATTCTAAATAAAAATTATGAATGTTTTCATATCATAGGTGTATCTTTGTTGGACGCGGATTGGGCTGGGAGAACTATAAATGGAGTAACCATAGTGACAGACAAAAATGGGATTGCAGAGTATGTGTGCCACGAATGGGTGGATGAAGTGTTTATAAATCTGCCAAAGGACATGCCTTTGCCCCAGGAGCTTATGGATGATTTCATTGACATGGGTGTCACCGTACATCTGAAGCTGATTGAGATGGGAAGGTTAAAGGGACAGATACAGCATGTGGAGCGTTTGGGAAATTATACGGTTCTTACCAGCTGCATTAATATGGCGTCGTGGAGACAGGCATTTGTTAAGAGGACCATGGATATTGCAGGTGGGATGTTAGGTTGTATATTGGCAGGAATATTGTTCTTGTTCGTGGCACCTTGTATCTATATTCAGTCACCGGGACCGATTTTCTTTTCGCAGGTGCGTATTGGAAAGAATGGCAAGAGATTTAAATTATATAAGTTCCGCAGTATGTATATGGATGCGGAAGAACGTAAAAAGGAATTAATGAATCAGAACCGTGTAAAAGACGGGATGATGTTTAAGATAGAGAATGACCCCAGAATTATAGGCGGAAAAAAGGGAATTGGAAATTTCATCAGGAATTATTCCATTGACGAGTTCCCTCAGTTCTGGAATGTGCTTAAAGGAGATATGAGCCTGGTGGGCACCAGGCCGCCTACTGTGGATGAGTGGGAGAAATATGATTTACGCCATAGGGTCAGGCTGAGCGTAAAACCAGGAATTACAGGTATGTGGCAGGTTAGCGGGAGAAGTGAGATTACGGATTTTGAAGAGGTCGTGAAGCTGGATAAGGAATACATTACTGAATGGAGGATGGGGTTGGATGTTAAGATTCTGCTTCAGACTGTGCAGGTTGTGCTGGGTAGAGGCGGGGCGATGTAGGGATGGTGAGGGAAACAAACGTAATAGGTCACTTTTGTGGTGAGAATGTAGAACTATATTAATAGCATTATGAACAACATTTCACTTGAGAGAAGATATGATAAGGACAAACCAAGAAATTCCTTGATTTCCCCCGATTTTGGCGCAGTTTTATCAAGCTTTCAAATCAAAATTTTTTGAGTCAGATAATAAAAGGGACGATTAAGTGACATAAAGATGGCGAATAAGTGAACTGAAAACACATGCCCTCATGGGGTATACGAGAAAGCGACAGATGTTGTTTCACATGAAATTTAGCGTAGACCTATGTTGATGATGTTATCAGGAGGGGTATGCACACGGCGTTGAAAATAAAGAAAGAAAAGATATTGAGGGATTAACTCTGAAGAAAAAGGATGCTATGGGCAGGGATAATACAGGCAATAAAAAACTGAAAATAGCAATGCTTGGGGCTGGTGAAATAATAGGGACAACACGTAAAAATCCTTGATTTATGCGGGTTTTCGAGGACTGCGGAAAAAATATTTCCTCTGAAAAGGTATTGTTGAAGTACTTGAAAGCATCGAAAGGATTGGTTCGCCACTGTGGATAAATGAGATTTGTTGCAGTGTTTATAAATAGTTTAACAAGATTGGAGTAACAGTTATGAGTTGTGTGGATTTAAAAGGCAAAACCATATTGGTCACAGGTGCGGCTGGCTTTATCGGCAGTAATCTGGTGAAGCGCCTTTACAATGATGTGGAGGACGTGACTGTCATCGGAATCGATAATATGAATGACTATTAGGATGTTCGGCTGAAGGAGACACGACTTGAGGAACTGCCTGCTCATCCTTCTTTTATTTTTGTGAAGGGCAGCATCTGACAAGGTGATTATTACCGAAATTTTTGAAAAGTACAAGCCACAGGTAGTGGTCAATCTGGCTGCACAGGCCGGTGTGCGGTATTCCATCACGAATCCGGACGCCTATATAGAATCCAACCTGATCGGATTTTATAACATCTTAGAGGCTTGCCGTTATTCCTATGATGGCGGAGCGACAGGTGTGGGGCATCTGGTATATGCTTCGAGTTCATCTGTCTATGGTTCTAACAAAAAAGTTACAGCACGGATGATAAGGTAGATAATTCGGTGAGCCTTTACGCGGCGACCAAGAAGAGTAACGAGCTTCTAGCTCATGCATATTCCAAGCTCTATAACATTCCATCCACAGGATTACGTTTTTTCACAGTGTATGGCCCCGCCGGTCGTCCGAATATGGCGTACTTTGGTTTCACCAATAAGTTGGTAAATGGTGAGACGATAAAGATTTTCAACTACGGCAACTGCAAGCGCGACTTTACATATGTGGATGACATTGTTGAGGGTGTTGTCCGTGTGATGCAGAAGGCACCGGATAAGATGAATGGTGAAGATGGTCTGCCATTGCCGCCGTACAAGATTTATAACATCGGCAATAACAATCCAGAGAATCTGCTGGATTTTGTGCAGATACTGAGTGAAGAACTGGTGAGGGCCGGTGTGCTGCCGGAGGATTATGATTTCGAGGTTCACAAGGAATTAGTTCCGATGCAGCCGGGAGATGTACCAGTGACCTATGCGGATACGAGTGCTTTGGAGCGTGACTTCGGATTTAAGCCGAGTACAAGCCTGCGGACGGGACTAAGAGAGTTCGCTGAGTGGTACAAAGAGTTTTATATGAATGAAAATAAATAATTCCCACAGTGATGTGGAAAAAGGTGCCTCACAGTGTGGGAGAGGGGAAAAAGATTATGAGAGATTTTAAGGATTTGAAGATTGCCGTGGCAGGAACTGGTTACGTTGGGTTATCCCTTGCGGTTCTATGCTCATTGCACCACAAAGTAACTGCTGTGGATATTATTCCAGAAAAAGTGGAAATGATTAATAACCGTAAGTCTCATATTCAGGACGATTATATCAAAAAATATCTAGCTGAGAAAGAGCTGGATTTGATCGCTACTTTGGATGCGAAGGAAGCATACAGTGATGCTGATTTCGTGGTCATAGCCGCGCCTACAAATGGCTACCCTATAAAATCAGTGAGGATTTCGTGGGCTATGATGACCGAATTATTCATGGGTTATGAGGTTATGGCGGCCTGATAATTGCCCGAAAACTGCATTTAGGATAGACAGGTAGTGTAGAGTGATAACTTCATTTTAACACGAAATGGAGAGGGTGGCTCACACGGCTGGCGAAAGTTGAAGCTATTTTTACACGAAAACCAATAATCCAATAAGACCAGAAAGGGGCTGACTTTTACAGATAGGGTAGAGGTCAGCAGATAGTGATAAGTCCATTTTAACACGAAATTAAGGGCGAGGATTGCTAGGAGCTATGGGGAAAAACAGCGGAATATCAAGGTTTTTCGATGGATGATAGTAGCATGATGGTGGGTTTATCCGAAACGGATTAGTGGAGAAATAGAAGCTGAAATGAGAAAGCAGCAGACGAAAGGTGTCTACCCTAAATGGATGATTGTAGAGAATAAAAAAGCTCTGAGTTCATGGGTCTATCCTATAAGGATTAGTTGAGGGAATACCACCATTTATATAAGAAGATTCTGCGCTGTGGGCATTGAACACAGTGTTGAGAATAAAGAAGATACCCCGTACTGGCGGGGGAAAAGAGGGACATTATGAAAAAAGATTATATGATTGCTGTTGCTGGTACTGGTGGCGCAGTGATAATAGGGACAACAATTTAGAGGCTTGATACGAGATAAATTTGGCACGATAACTAAATAACCACATTTATTATAGATGATTCTGCGCTGTGGAGAGAAGATACAGGTAACTATTATAGTGATTCTAAATAGAGATTTGATAATAATAGTATGGTCAGGAGGAAACACCAAGATGAAAGGAATTATCCTTGCCGGAGGTTCCGGTACAAGATTATATCCATTAACGAAGGTTACGAGCAAGCAACTCTTACCTATATATGATAAACCAATGATTTATTATCCGATGTCTGTCCTGATGAACGCTGGCATTCGTGACATTTTGATTATTTCCACACCGCAGGATACTCCTCGCTTTAAGGATTTGCTGGGAGATGGGCATCAATTTGGCGTGAATCTCACCTACGCTGTTCAATCTTCTCCGGATGGACTGGCGCAGGCGTTTATTATTGGCGCAGATTTTATCGGTGATGATACTGTGGCGATGGTGCTTGGTGATAACATCTTCGCGGGGCACGGTTTGAAGAAACGCCTGAAGGCTGCTGTGGAGAACGCGGAGTTAGGCAAGGGAGCGACTGTGTTTGGCTACTATGTGGATGATCCAGAACGTTTCGGAATCGTGGAGTTTGATAAGGATGGCAAAGCGGTATCTATTGAAGAAAAACCTGAACATCCGAAGAGCAATTACTGTGTAACTGGTCTGTATTTCTATGATAACCGAGTGGTTGAGTACTCCAAAAACTTGAAACCGTCTGCTCGTGGTGAGTTGGAGATTACAGATTTGAACCGTATCTATTTGGAAGATGGTAGTCTGAATGTAGAACTGCTGGGTCAGGGCTTTACCTGGCTCGACACTGGTACACATGAGAGTTTAGTGGATGCTACCAACTTTGTGAAGACTGTGGAGCAGCATCAGCACCGCAAAGTTGCCTGCCTTGAGGAAATTGCGTATCTGAATGGTTGGATTTCTAAGGAAGATGTGCTGGCTGTTTATGAAGTTCTGAAGAAGAATCAGTACGGGCAGTATTTGAAAGATGTACTGGATGGAAAGTACCTAGATGTACTGCATTAAGCAGAAGTGATAACGGATAAATAAGAAACAGAGGAGTACATAAAAGTGAAGAAATATTTGATTACCGGCTGCGCCGGATTCATCGGTTCCAATTTTGTTTATTACATGCTGAAGAAATACGAGGATATTCTTCTTGTCAATCTGGACAAGCTGACCTATGCGGGCAATCTGGAAAACCTCAAAGGAGTAGAGGGCGATTCACGTCATGTGTTCGTGCAGGGTGATATTTGTGATAAGGAACTCGTAGCTTCTCTGTTTAAGAAATATGACTTTGATTATGTCATTAACTTTGCGGCAGAGAGTCATGTAGACCGCAGCATTGCTAATCCAGAGATTTTTGTCCAGACCAATGTGATGGGAACAGTCAACCTGCTCCAGAGGGCAAAAGAAGCATGGTACGATTCTGCGAATAAGACTTGGAAAGAGGACAAGAAGTATCTGCAGGTGTCTACCGATGAGGTATATGGTGCTCTTGGCACAGACGGATATTTCATGGAGACCACTCCAATCAATCCTCACAGTCCGTATTCTTCCTCCAAGGCGAGTGCGGATCATTTTGTAAAGGCATTCCACGATACATATGGTATGCCGATTAATATCACTCGCTGCTCCAATAATTATGGTCCATATCAGTTCCCGGAGAAGCTGATTCCGCTGATGATTAATAATGTGAAGCATCATAAGCAGCTACCGGTATATGGCGATGTGATGCAGATTCGTGACTGGCTGTATGTGGAGGATCACTGCAAGGCCATTGATATGGTTGCTAATGGCGGAAAAATTGGTGAGGTCTATAACGTAGGTGGTCACAATGAGCGTCCGAACATTTTTATTGTAAAGACTATCATTGAGCAGCTTCATGACCGCTTGAAGGACGATGGAATTTCCGAAGCGTTGATTAAGCATGTGGAAGATCGTCTTGGTCATGACCGCCGCTATGGTATCGACCCGACCAAAATCAAAAATGACCTTGGCTGGTATCCAGAGACACCGTTTGAGAAGGGCATTGTTCTGACTATCGACTGGTATTTGGAGCATGAGGATTGGATGAACAATGTGACCAGCGGTAATTATCAGAAATATTATGAGGAAATGTATAGGACGAAGGCCGAGGTATAACGGATACCAGAGAGGTTGTGGAAAGATGAAGTTTTTTGTGACAGGCGTGAATGGTCAGCTTGGCCATGACGTCATGAACGAATTACATAAAAGAGGGCATGAGGGAGTTGGTTCCGATATTCAATCAGAATACAGAGGTGTTGCGGATGGATCTGTTGTGGCAGCAATGCCCTATGTGGGATTGGATATTACGGATAAAGATGCGGTTAAAAAGGCTATTGCGGAAATCAGACCGGATGCTGTGATTCATTGTGCTGCATGGACAGCGGTGGATATGGCAGAAGACGATGATAAGGTTGAAAAAGTCCGTGCCGTTAATGCAGGCGGTACTCAGAATATCGCTGATTCCTGTAAATCCATTGACTGTAAGATGCTCTACCTGTCCACAGATTATGTGTTTGATGGACAAGGTACAGAGCCTTGGCAGCCGGACTGCAAGGACTACAAGCCTTTGAATGTGTATGGACAGACGAAGCTTGAAGGTGAGCTGGCAGTCAGCCAGACGATGGAGAAATATTTCATTGTCCGAATTGCGTGGGTATTTGGCTTAAATGGTAAGAACTTCATTAAAACCATGATTAATGTGGGAAAGACACATGATGAGGTGCGAGTGGTCAACGATCAGATTGGCACTCCTACCTATACATACGATCTGGCACGGTTGCTGGTGGATATGTGTGAGACGAAGAAATACGGTTACTACCATGCAACCAATGCGGAAGTCACAGATGAAAACGCCAGTTGCAAAACAGGTTACATCAGCTGGTACGACTTTTGCTGTGAGTTTTATCGGCAGTATGGATTGAAAACGAAGGTAATCCCGGTAACCACAGAGGAATATGGACTGAGCAAAGCTACTCGGCCTGTCAACAGCAGATTGGATAAAAGTAAGCTGGTGGAGAATGGATTTAAGCCACTACCCACATGGCAGGATGCGGTTAGCCGGTATCTGAAAGAAGCACAGCTGTAAACGCCAGAGAATGGGCAAGAAAAATACAGATTCGAGGGATAAAGATGGGACAGATAAATGTTGAAAAGAATGTCGGCGGGATTGAAGGTCTCTGTGTGATTACGCCTGCTGTCCACGGTGATGCCCGTGGTTATTTCATGGAAATCTACAGCCAGAGAGATATGGAAGAAAACGGAATCAATATCAATTTCGTTCAGGACAATCAGTCTATGAGTACGAAAGGCGTGCTCCGCGGTCTGCATTTCCAGAAGAATTTCTCGCAGACAAAGCTGGTCAGAGTCATCAAAGGTTCTGTGTTCGATGTAGCTGTGGATTTGAGGAGTGGAAGCGAAACCTACGGAAAATGGTATGGTCTTGAACTGACTGAGGAGAACAAGAAGCAGTTTATGATTCCGAGAGGATTTGCACACGGATTTCTGGTACTGAGTGATACCGCGGAGTTTTGCTATAAGTGCGATGACTTCTATCACCCTAATGATGAGGGCGGTATGGCTTTGGATGATCCGGGGATCGGCCTTGAATGGCTAACGTTATT
>OBWQ01000302.1_pt1 | contig 23645 bp, 19 predicted proteins | sample 1476511 | NCBI WGS metagenome assembly OBWQ01 (sample SAMEA2580126, study PRJEB22360) | human gut metagenome | biome: human gut; feature: human-associated habitat; material: faeces | place: Denmark | collected 2008/2010
GAGCCGGCTGGTGACTCACATTAACCGGTCCGAGGTCCCAGAGGAAGACCGCCTGTCCAATCAGGTATATCTCTATTCAAGGAATACGGGAGACATCACCATGGCATCCGCCGGCCCCGCTTCCATTTGCTGACCTTAAAATCACAGGCAGCCCCGGCTGTTCCACGGTACGGCCATTATCCAAATATCAGACTGCCCAGCTGGAATACCAGCATAGCCCCTGCCCAGGCCACGGCCAGCTGGAACAGCACCATTCCTATGGTCCATCTCCAGGATCCTGTCTCCCGTTTAATGGTTGCCACTGCCGCGATACAGGGTGAATACAGGAGGCAGAATATCATCAGGGCATAGGCGTTCATACCCCCAAAACCAGCCATGGCAAGCTGAGTGGAAAGTGCTGTCATACCGGCAGCGGAGTTTACATTGTTGATTCCGTAAAGGACACTGAAACTGGAGACAACCACTTCCTTTGCAGAAAGACCGGAAATAAGGGCCACCGCCACCTGCCACTGCCCCAGACCAGCCGGCCTCAGCACCGGCACCAGAACATGACCGATGATTGCGGCAAAGCTGTCGGACACATCCGGCACGAATCCCTCCGGCCCAAGGTTTAGTACGAACCAGAGCACGATGGAAGCAATGAAAATCGTGGTTCCGGCCTTGCTGAGATAGTCCTTCACCTTATCCCATACATAGATGGCTACCGTGCGGCCGTTAGGTGTCTTGTACTCAGGCAGCTCTATCAGCAGGGCGTTCTGGGCGCTGTCATTCTTACCATGGATATGTACGATGAATGCCACCAGGATTGCCATGCAAAGGCCGATGATATAGAGGGAGTAGGCCACAATCAGGGCCCGGTCCGGAAAAAACATTTCCGCAAATAATACGTAAATCGGCAGTCTGGCGGAACAGGACATAAAGGGCGTGATTAAAATAGTCCTCCGCCTGTCCTTCACACTCTCCAGAGCCCTGGTAGCCATGACCGCGGGAACCGTACAGCCAAACCCTAAAAGCATGGGCAAAAACGCCTTGCCGGACAGTCCTACCATACCCATGGTTTCATTCATCACATATGCCACCCTTGCCATATATCCGCTGTCCTCCAGGAAAGCCAGGGCAAGGAACAGGATAAAAATATTGGGCAGGAATGTAAGTATGCCGCCCACCCCTGCAATGATACCGTCCACAATCAGGGAAGTGAGCCACTGGGCCGCGTGTACACTGGTGAGAAATGACAGGACTGCACCGGAAAACATATCCAGTCCCATCTGAAAATACTCCTTTAAAAAATCACCCACTGTAAACGTGAGGAAAAATACCAGAGCCATGATGCCTAAGAACACAGGAATCCCCCACACAGGATGAGTCATAAGCCGGTCCACCTTATCCGTGATGGCAGCCTTTTCATCCTTATTAAACAGGCACTCCTTTATGACCTCTTCTATATAGTCATACTTCTCGTTGATAATTTGTTTTTCATAATTACGTGGAAGAATCTGGCCCACATCGTCCAGAGGATGATCGTCAGTCACCACCTGGTCAAACTCCAGGAACTTAATGGCATGCCAGCGCATGTTATCCATCTCACCGTACCTTTTATACAGCGATTCCTCAATCAGCCTGATTTTCTCCTCCACCTCCTGGCCGTAGCGTATGACCACACCCTGAGGCCCTTCCTCATAGTGGTGGACCACTGCATGCATCAGCACATCCAGTCCTGTCCGCTTCCTGGCTGATACGGGGACAACGGGTATCTCACCCAGCATCTCAGGCAGACGGTGCATATCTATCTCCATGCCCCGTTCTTCCACAATATCCATCATATTCAAAGCCAGGATTACCGGCTTCTTAAGCTCAATGAGCTGCATGGTCAGATACAGGTTCCTCTCCAGAGAAGACGCATCCACCACATTGATGATGACATCCACGCCGCCGTCCTCAATGCATTTGCGGGTGACCTTTTCCTCTATGGTATAGGAGGTGAGGCTGTAGATGCCCGGCAGGTCGATGACCTTGATGGGACGCCCTTTATAGCTGGTCTCGCCTTCCACCCGCTCCACCGTAACACCGGGCCAGTTAGCCACCTTAAGCTTAGCGCCGGTAAAGGCGTTAAACAACGTGGTCTTGCCGCAGTTGGGATTGCCCACGAATCCAACTGTGATCGGCGTCCTGTCATCCTCATGCTGCTTTGAAGAATCCAACCTCTTCTCCCTGCTGTCTCCCAGAATCACACTGCCGTACGTATCCGTCCCATTTGCCCTTGCATGTCCGTTCATGATGCCTGTTCCTCCCTGACCGTAATACCTTCAGACAAGCGCTTTCCCAGGGCCAGACGTGTCCCGCGCACCTTGATGATAACACTTCCGCTGCCTTTCTTATTCAATATATTCACAGGCGTCCCCTCATTGACCCCAAGGGCCTCAAGACGTCTGGTAATGCTCTCATCCACCTGCACGCCCGATACAACATACCGGCCGCCGATCTCACACTCATTCAGCTTTTTCTGCATTGATGCCTGTCTCCTTTTGTAGTTACATTTAAACCATATTCATTGTATGCTTATCGCGAAAAAATGTCAACAAAAAGAGTTTGTTATGACAAACTCAATTTCAAAAAAGGATGCAGCGAATCTCTCCGCTGCATCTTTTCTATACTTTCCGGTTCTATATATTCGTTTTAGGTTTTACTGCACCCAGGCTCCGGAACCATCCACATATTTTCCATCCGGCGTCCATGTATTATAATACATGGCTCCGTTGGTGCCCAGATAGTAGTACTTGCCATTGATAGCCTGCCAGCCCGTAAGCATGGAGCCGCTTGCGTCTAAGTAATACCACTGGCCTCCCAGCCTCTGCCAGCCGGTCCGCATGGCGCCGCTGCCGTCCAGGAAATACCAGCGTCCGTTGATAAACTGAATATATAGGGCCCTCCCAGCCGGTCTGCATCTCCCCGCTGCCGTTCATGTAATACCATTTGCCGTTGATGGCCTGCCAGCCGGTCATCATAATACCGTTGGACGGATTCAGATAATACCAGGTTCCGTCCAGCTTCTGCCAGCCGGTGACAATATATCCCTTGTTATTGAAATAATACCATGCGCCGTTAATCTGCTTCCAGCAGGATGCCGGATATCCGCCGGTATCATAAGCATACCACACGCCTGTACCGTCCTGCTCCCAATGTCCGCTTCCGCCATAGCGGCCAAGCTCATCCTCATCAATATACAGGGAGTTGGAATCCCCGGACCATTCACCGGTCTTATTGTTGTAACGGGAAATAGCCCTTACACGGAAGGTATAGTCTCCTTCCCGGTTAAAATAGCCTGCAAAGTTATACGAGGTTCCTGTGGTGCTGACCGTAGTGACTGTCTTGTCGTCACGGAGCAGTTTCACATCGTAGCTCTTAGCGCCCTCAATCTCCTCCCACTCAGCTGTGGTGTCACTCCACTCCAGATCCGACGCGCCCTGAAGCTTACCGCCGATACGTTTTAACTCAGCATACACTTCAATGTACTGACCATCGTCATAAATCTTTGCTTTCTTGAAATCCGCATTACATCCGGAAAGAGAGAAATGGCTTTTGGATGTGTAGGAGAACTTGTATCCGTCCTTGGCAGACAGCTCCACCTTTACCTCAGGTATGTCACCTACTGTCCAGGTATCCTGGTCCTCAATATTGGTATACTCGGCAGAGTCCACTTCAAATCCGCTGCTGCCCGCCTTAACTGTAATGTCTCCTATCTCATCTCCGCTTTCAGGCGCCTTTGAATAGGAAAAGGTCAGCTTCACCGTGTCAATCTTCTTATCTGCTGCCAATGCCATGAAACTACTGCCCAATACCATGGATGCTGCCAGCAGCAGACACAGCCCTCTTTTTCTCCTCATAAAACTTATCCTCCTCGTCTATATTTGCAACCAGTTGTATTATTGCCTATCTTTATTATAAAGTAGTGGCATCTATTGTACAATTTAATAATCCTTAAAAGAATATTACATTTTTAGGTATAATGTTCCATGAGTTACAGAAAATTACATATCTTGCAGCATTTTCTTGATTTCTATCATTCTGTCACGCAGTCTTGCCGCTTCCTCGAAATTCAGCTCCGCAGCAGCCTGGTGCATCTTCTTCTCCAGTTCCTTTGACAGCTTCTTTAATTCCTTCTCGTCCATGGACTCCGGATCCTTCTTAAAGTGCTTGTCATCTGCATTCACAGCCTTGGATATGGCAATCAAATCCCTGACAGCCTTCTTGATGGTGGTGGGGGTGATTCCATGTTCCTCGTTGTACTTCTGCTGTATCCGGCGCCTTCGATTGGTCTCCTCGATAGCCACAGCCATGGAGTCTGTCACCTTGTCCGCATACATGATTACATGGCCTTCGCTGTTGCGGGCAGCACGGCCAATGGTCTGGATCAGGGATGTCTCCGAACGCAGGAAACCCTCCTTATCAGCATCCAGAATAGCCACCAGTGTGATTTCCGGTATATCCAGTCCTTCCCGCAGCAGGTTTATGCCCACCAGGACATCGAACACATCCATACGCATATCCCGGATGATTTCAGCCCGTTCCAGTGTATCGATATCTGAGTGAAGATATTTTACGCGGATGCCTATCTCTCTCATATAGTCGGTCAGGTCCTCTGCCATCCGTTTTGTCAGAGTGGTGATAAGCACCTTGTGACGGGCCGCCACTTCCTTGTTTACTTCAGAAACCAGGTCGTCAATCTGGCCCTCCACAGGCCGCACCGATATCTCCGGATCCAAAAGTCCAGTGGGACGTATGATTTGTTCCACCCTCATAAGCTCATGCTCTGCCTCATAGACGGACGGAGTCGCGGAAACAAACATCATCTGATTGATTTTAGACTCAAACTCAGGAAACGCCAGAGGTCTGTTATCCAGGGCAGATGGAAGGCGGAACCCAAAATCCACCAGCGTGGTCTTTCTGGACCGGTCGCCGGCATACATTCCGCGCACCTGCGGAAGGGTTATGTGAGACTCGTCCACAATAATCAGGAAATCTTCCGGGAAGTAGTCAAGCAGTGTACAGGGAGGTTCCCCGGGCAGGCCTCCGGTCAGATGCCGGGAATAATTCTCAATGCCCGAACAAAATCCGGTCTCACGCATCATCTCCACATCAAAGTTAGTCCGTTCCGATATGCGCTGGGCCTCCAGAAGCTTATCCTCACTCTTAAAGAATGTGACACGCTCCTCCAGCTCTGCCAGGATGTTCTCTGTCGCTTCCATCATCTTTTCCTTTGGCACCACATAATGGGATGCCGGGAAAATAGCCACATGGCCCAGCTGAGCTTTGGTTTCATCGGTCAGCGTATCAATTTCCGATATCCGATCCACCTCGTCCCCAAAGAATTCCACCCGGTAGGCCACCCCATCGGAGTACGCCGGATAAATATCCAGTACATCCCCCCGTACCCGGAAGGTTCCCCGCTTAAAGTCCATATCATTCCGGTCATACTGGATGTCAATGAGCTTGTGAATGACCTCATCCCTGTCCTTAATCATACCGGGTCTCAGTGAAATGACCATCTCCTTATAATCAATAGGGCTGCCCAGACCGTAGATACAGGATACGGAAGCCACGATAATCACATCCTCCCGTTCGGACAGGGCGGCGGTGGCGGAATGGCGCAGCTTGTCTATCTCATCATTAATAGAAGAATCCTTTTCAATGTAGGTGTCCGTGGATGGGACGTAGGCTTCGGGTTGGTAGTAGTCGTAGTAGGATACAAAATATTCCACAGCGTTATTCGGAAAAAACTCCTTAAATTCGCTGTAAAGCTGCGCCGCCAATGTCTTATTATGAGCGATAATCAGCGTCGGCTTGTTTAACGCCTGGATGACATTCGCCATCGTGAAGGTCTTGCCGGAGCCGGTGACGCCCAGCAAGGTCTGAAATTGGTTGCCTTCCCGAAAACCTTTGACCAGCTCGGCGATGGCCTGAGGCTGGTCGCCGGTGGGGGCGTATTCGGATATTAATTCGAAATGATCCATGATTTACTCCTCTGTTATCTAATCAACATGTTTTATAATCCAGCGTCCTTTCCTGTTAGAACCTTTCCTTTCAAGTTTGCCTTCTTCCTGCAGTTCTTTTATGTCTGTTTGAATTTGCTTTCTCATACATGGGCATACGCCGACAACGTTCCCATATAAGGCTCAAAATGTCCATATAGCGGCGTTTATTAATTCCTGTCAACGGCCGAAATAAATCTTCATGAGCAATATCAAAAAAATTCATATATCCCCTTTCTCCTCATATGATACAAGATGCCGAACCCCTAGTAAAGTCTGGAATTGGTTGCCTTCTTGGAAGCCATTTACAAGGGCTTCAATCGCCTGCGGCTGGTATTCTGAGTGTAGTTTGAACTCCATTTTCGTTTTTTCCTTCCTTGGTGACCACTTAAAAAGTTCGCCTATTAGGCAAAAATTCGTAAAGGAAGACCACTTTGCTCTGCCTAATAGACGAACTTTAGCCATTTTACGAATGAAGGTCACCAAAATGCTATTTTATTGACACCGCAACACCATATAAGCTATAGTGAAATTAGTAATACCAAAGGTCACCAAAATTATAACATAGCTGAAGAAAAAAGTATAGGCGCAAGTGTGAACATTTGTTCTTTTTCTTGCGCCTTTTTTATTCTGATATTAAAGTTAAAGTTAATCTTTGCCTGCCAGCAATTCTAAAAATAGTCCTCTGCTGGAACCACTAACATTCAGCCAGTCCATGCAGATTATTTTGGATGCCCTGTTGGATACGGTGATGGAGTTTTTCCACATCACGGAAGCTAAGAGAAAGGAAGAGTAGCAAAGAGCCGAAGACTTAAAGAAGGCGATATAGCAAAAAGCCAATATCAGCAATTCTTTTTAAGGGGAACAGTACAAAGCTGTTGAATAAGAAAGATAATATCAGATACCGTTTTACGGGTTATGTATTAGCAGCCTTAAAACGTGCCAAGAGAGATTACATATGCCGTGAAATCAAAATAAGCGGTCATGAAAGCCCGTTAGAGGAGCTGCTTCCGGAACCGTTGTGTGATATAACGGACAGTAAGCCCTTTTTATGGGAAGAAACGGAGAAGATTCCACTGACATCGGATGAGGTGCGCCAGTATCTGGAAAGCCAGATTATGGAGTTTAAAGAACTGTTGCATAGCAATGCACATCTGATTTATAAATACGCAGCGAATGGGGGAATAAAAATTGCCTAGCCTGTTTACTGTTAGCGGATATAAAGTGTTTTTTGGTCGAATGAAATCGGGAACCGATTCATGTGCATATTGCGAAGGGAAAGCCATCTCCGAATGCAACGAAAATATAGCTCACTAAATCTGGCGGCTGTATTGTGGCAAATAATGGCAGCAAGATTCCTTCGAGGGAACTCAATGAATTATTGGAGTTTATCTCTGCCCAGTTCTTTTTGATCTGTTCAGAGTGGAGAAAATTCTTCCTGGAGGATGAAATCCATTTTTATTGTTAATCCGCAGTTAGAGACAGGTGAGCCAGCAACTATGAGTCTTCAATGAGACAGAGAGTAAGGGAATACAACATGCAGAGGCAGGGGTATTCCCTTTTCCTTTGCCGGAAATAAAGAAAAGGAAAATATAAAAATACGCTGGACTTGGGAATCCGGAATTTGCTATGCTGTAGAAAAGGAGGCGAATGATATAAGAATTACAACACGAGGGTTCGCTGGAATGATGGCATTCATACTGGCAGCCGCCAACCCTTTGACAGCATTCGCCGGGTGGGAAGCGTTCGGAAGAAAATGAAACAACATTTTATTTCAATCGACTGGAGGCTCGATATTTAGTTGTCAATTTTCAGATGGACCCTCATTCATTGAGATTCCGAGAAGTTATGCATCTTCATTTAAACCTGACTGTTTTTGTTATAATTGGATTATACTATTGATTTATTGCGATTTGCTGTGTTATAATGGCAAAATATAAAGGGATTACACCACGGCATTACCGCATGAATTTTGGATGATATTCCAGTTTTCTGCCTTACAGATAAGAAGAAAGGAGGACATTTTTCTCCTTTCTGCAACCAAAAAAGAGACACCAAAACAATTCATTTTGACGTCTCTTCATTCCCGCAGCACAATAGCCGAATTTCAATCCCTGTAATAAATATCCCTTGTATAAACCTTTCCCATCACATCAGACAATTCATCACTGTATCGGTTCGCTATGATAATATGGGTTTTTTCCTTAAAATCCTCCAATGATTTCTCTACCGGACAGTCACAGAACTGATTCTCTTTTAATGCAGGTTCATACACAATCATCCTTATCCCATGTGCTTTAAGACGGCGCATGACACCTTGTATGGACGATTGACGGAAGTTATCCGAGCCTGCTTTCATGGTGAGGCGGAAAATCCCTACCGTGCACCCCCCTGATTCATGCACTTTGTTCCCCACCCTTTCCACTATCCTCTGGGCTACAAAGTCCTTTCGTATGCGGTTGGATTCCACAATCGCCCTTATTAACTGTTCCGGAATATCTTTATAATTCGCCAGAAGCTGCTTCGTATCCTTGGGCAGACAATATCCGCCGTATCCAAAGGAGGGATTGTTATAATGATTCCCTATTCTTGGGTCGAGGCATACACCTTCAATGATCTGCCTGGTATTTAAATTCCTTGCCTCCCCATAGGTGTCCAGTTCATTGAAAAATGAAATCCGCAGAGCCAGATATGTATTGGCAAACAGCTTCACTGCTTCCGCTTCCGTACTGTCGGTCAGAAGCACTGGAATCTCTTTCTTCCGGGCCCCGTTTTCCAACATATTCGCAAACAGCCGCGCTTTGTTCAGCAGTACTCTGTCATTTAACTCTGTTCCCACAATAATTCTGGAAGGGTATAAATTGTCATATAAGGCTTTTCCTTCTCTTAAAAACTCGGGTGAAAACATGATATTTCTGTAATTCAGCTTTTTACGAATTTCCTCTGTATAACCCACAGGAACCGTTGACTTGATAACAATCATCGCATTTGGATTTACAGCCTTGACCTGGCATACGGCACTCTCCACTGTAGAAGTATCAAAATAGTTTTTTACCGGATCATAATTGGTAGGCGTGCTGATAATTACATACTCAGCATCTTTATAAGCCGATTCTCCATCTGTCGTGGCCTTAAGGTCCAAATTTCCTTTTTTAAGGTATTCCTCCAATTCCCTGTCCTCAATCGGTGAACAGCCATTGTTTATTAATTCGGCCTTGTCCTTCACGATGTCCACACCTGTGACCTTATGATGTTGTGCTAAAAGAACAGCATTGGCCAGGCCAACATATCCCAACCCTGCAACTGCAATATTCATAAGCATACTCTCCTTAATAACTCTTTAGCTGCACTTTCAAGATTCTGTAAACGTAGTTGTACATCCTTCATGGTCTGCTCCCATAAACGCCCTCAGGCCGCCTGTTCCAAAAACAGGACAGCTGTTTTGTCTGGATTCCATTTTGGTTCATCCATTGATTCATGCCGCGCCCCTTTATATACAAATGGTAATCCGGGCTTTCTGTTTCCATATCCACTAATTCAAAATAGTCTCCTTGGTCCAACTCCCTATTTACCAGTCCTTTGGGTGAAACTATTATCATATCTTTTATATGTGTCCGGTTATCATCCCTGCCTGTCACAATATAGTAATCACGGAACATATACTGATAGGAGCTCCTGGTAATCTCATCATCCAGAAAAATTACTTTGTAATCCTCTGGAAGCTGTTCAAGACCTTTTACCAGGTTCCTTGTCATTTCCATGTTCTCCATCTCATATTTGTCCATTCGGTAAATCACGTTATAGGAACTCCAAACAAAGATTGAAATAAAAACAGCTATCACCCCCGTACAAACCATTCTCTGCTTTTTATGGAATATTAATATTGACACAAGAATTACAACGGCCAATGCCCCATAGGCAGCCAGGCCCTGCGCCAGGTTACGGATGGCGCTGTACCCATGTCTGCACTGGGCCAGATTACTGAATATATTGATAGTCATTGTATTATTGGGCCATGTGACCACCCCATTAATCCTGCCAGCAATATTAACAAGAAAAAACAAATATACAGATACCATGATTAAAAAGATATATCTTCTGCGCTTTATGAAAAGAAAGCCCTTCTCCAGCAAAAAATACATGCCCATAAACACAGGTATCAATATGGAGGACTCCAGATATCTTCCATAAATAAGCTTGTCGCATCTTCTAACCATTTCTCCGGTATAATACAGATAAATATCGGAGAAGAAAAAAATGCCTCCCAAGGCAAATGCACCAACAAAGCATAAAAGGGAAAATACACTGATTAAATGTATGTAATATCTCTTTTCACCGGACCTGTATCTGAAAAAGCAGACCAAGATGACACATAGACCCAGACAAACCAGACCGCCGCTGCCGGTAAACACATTAAATAGCCAGCCGTATATGAGCTTTATTATGGTTTGAAGCCCGGTAAAGGACAGCAGCCTGTCCCACATGTTAGCATCCCAAAGGGAAAATGTACTGTTTGCCGTGTTCACATCCGCATTGAACACATACTGTTTTACCAGCCGGTCCATGAACCTGTCAGCAATCAGCAAAACCATAGCTGTAACCATATAAAACCCAATTCTCAGATTTGCCTTTTTCCGAACAAAACGTATATATATAACTGTCAAAAACGTGGCCAGAACCACCACAATGCCTCTTTGATGCGCCATGTACGCAAAAACTGAGGAACACGCAATTAAGATGCTGTCCCTTACCTGTTTCCCGGCATCCCCGTCTTCGTGGATTCTCAGCAGAAGAAGGAGTATCATCCAAGGTGAGACCAGAAGAACGGTCTCCGCCCATGTGTATTTTATATTCAGTGTTAGCGCCGGCAAAAAGGCGGTAACGCCTGCTATAAGAAGTGCGTTTTCTTTTTTCCGTATATTCAGATAATCCACGGCTATCTTATATGCAATGACAGGAACTGCCCCTGCAGCTAAAACATTCAACAGCAGCATGGCCCGGTACAGCACAACCGGGGAACAAAACAGGTAAAATAATGGCAGATATAAAACTGTCATACCATATTTGTAATAATACCCGTCTGCATACAGATATCTGTGCCAATCAGAGCCGCTCATATAAGCCGATACCGCGATTGTGTTCAGTCCATCGCTAAAAACAGGCACAGTCAGGAAAAAGCATGGAATACTGTTTATTAAAACAAATGCGGCATACAAAAAAATCTCATACCTGTATTTTCTTATATTAATTTTTCTCTTATGCATGGGTACTTCCTTTATTATTGTATTTTCGCTGATAATGTGTAAATGATATCCGCCATCAAAAAACCTCCTATATCCCCTAACACATTCACAAACCGATAAAGCAGAATTGCTTCCAGTATTATCTTCTGTTCAAACGAGGCTGATAAAATCACAACCGTGACAGCTTCCCTTACACCTATACCCCCCGGAGCTCCCGGTATCACAAACCCCACAGCCCATCCAAACAGATATCCTCCCATAAGCAGCGGAACCTGTGATACTGATACATTCTCCCCCAATACTACAGCTACAATGAAGTAAAACATAAGACCTGTATAAATACCCAGGAAAAAATAATAGGCCATACAGAACATGCCTCTGGGAACTATTTCTTTCATCACTTTCTTTCCGAACAATAACTCCCGGCCGTATCCTTTCTTCCCGCGAGTCCGTATACCAATAATACCAGCGGCGGCTGCAAGCAGGATTAGGATACCGCCTCCAAGGCATAGTACCCAAAGGTGCTGTTCAAGATTATAATATAACCATATGTCCCTGAGCCCGCTTCTGCAAAGCATCATGGACAGCAGGGCCACAGATACCAGATTCATCAGAATATCCCCGAATGTTGACAATGCCACCTTTCCATGGCTGATATTCTGTCTCACAGCCATTTCATTCCGTCCAACATATTGAAACACATTTCCGGGCAGGTATTTGTACAGATTTGCCTTACATATAACAAATGCTACCAGGGGATACGGTATCTTAATCCCGGATACATATTCCGTGATGCATTTCCAGGGAACTCCCAGTATTACCATATGTACCGCAAACAGCAGGCTTAAAAGCATCAGATACCCCAGTCTGACGGTTTCCAGAATCTGTTCCGCCTTCAGATTAAAGGAACACAGCTTCCTGATAAGGAAGAATACAGAAAAAACGGTCACTCCGGTTCCCATTGCTTTTATGACCTTTTTGCTCATTCCTCCTCCCTCCTTTCATTTGCGGCTAAACTTAAGCATCTTCCTGCCTGCTTTCACCAGGGAAGGTACATGCATCAGAATATTGGAATAACCCTGGTTGGCTAATGGGCAGGCGCAGTTTTCGGATTTTATATAGGCTCTCACCTCTTCAGCCCTGGGGGAATGCCATAATTTCTGGAAATCATACCCATAATCCCTCAGATTTCCCATCTCCTGCTCATATCCAAGAACGCAGCATGGCCACACGCCTCCATCATAATTGATATGAACATTGGAAACTCCCGCATAACATGGAATAACCTGTTTTCCTGTTTCTAATATCTTTCCTGCAATTTCATAATAAACCACACGCAGGGCTTCCGTTGTCTTGGCCAATGACTTCTTTGACCCAATATTGTCTTCTACCTTTCTTGCAAACTCCTTAATAAGCTTCTGATAAGCCTCCGCCGGCGGGGTTATATTGTCTCCCAGGTTAAAAAACTCTGTGCGGCATTCCGCCACTTCATTTCGGTAACTCTCCACACCCAGCCCATGGACAAAATCCTCTATTTCATCCAGATAGTCAATATTAAAATTGGATACAACGGTGCCTAATTCCAAATGAAAATTATCATAGCGCTCTTCTAATCTTTTAAGTGATTCAATTGTCTTTAAAAGCCGGTTAAAATTCCCCTCCACACCACGGATTTCATCGTGCAGTTTTCCCACCCCATCAATGGAGGGTTTGACTGTCACGGGCACGGTTTTATCATACTGCCGGACAATTTTAATGATTTTTTCCGTATGCTCTGTGATTCTTTCAGTCATAATTCCATTGGTAGGAGTATGTACTACCCTTGGCTTTATATATTTACATGCCAGTTCCACAATTTCCGGCAAATCCGGTCTGAGAAACGGCTCTCCGCCGCTCATATTGAAAAAATAAACCGGCTTCATATTCTTAAATATCCTTTCAATCTCATCCGGTCTCAAATCCTTTTGGGCCCTGGATGGATCCTGACAGAACATTGCTCCAATCTGGCATGTTTTACATTTTGACTGACATGCTGCTGTTACTGAATAGGTCAATGTTATGGGTTGGAAATTTTTATAGCCAAACCAACGGTTTAATCTGTATGAAATTAATTCAGGCCCTAATATAAAAAATAAGTCTTGTTTTTTCATTTATTTCTCAACTTTCGCAATGGTATAGTTAATATGAGAATGGATTGATTTTATCATCTTTGGCATGGGCAGCTTTTCTGCAAGATAGACCAGTTTTATCCAAAGAGGAAATCTGCCCTGCGCCAGCATCTGGGTATAGGGCGATTCCCAATCCATTGTATTAAAATCCACATTCATCCTGTGCAGTCTCACATCCCGAAATCCCAGAGAATCCGGCCACACCGGGCAGTCCACAAAACCGGTTTCCACGATTGTCAGTCCATGTTCCTCTAACCTTTTTCTTATAAATCTGCGCTTATTGTACCTTATATCCCCATGTGTCCATGGAATCCCTGTTTTCTTATGTACAAGCCTGTGGATTGGGAAACCAACATTTCCCGCATTAACCGAAAACACAGCCACATATTTTTTACTGATGCGTTTCATTTCCTCAATCAGCTTATCCGGGTCAGGACAGGCAGGAAGGTATGCGAAATTCCATACAAAATCATAGGATTTGTCCTGAAAGGAACTTTGCAGAATATCCTCTTCATGAACCCATTCTATTTTGTGAGCCGCGCCAATCTTTTTCCACTCAGATATATACTTTGGATTGCCGTTAACCAGTGTAATCTTTTGTGCACACGTTCCAAATCCCAATGAATATACAGATGGCATTGCCTTAGCTCCGTGAGCCGGCATTTCCAGCACTGTCTTTATATCATGCCTCTTTCCAAATGAAGAGAGTTTCCGTCCCACGGAAAACCGTTCATATATTACGCCAAACACCTCTTTTTCCATGTCCGCCTCCTGTTATAAATATCCCTTATCCTTTGCCCATTCAACTGACAGCCTGATTCCGGTATCCAGATTAATTTGAGGTGCGTATCCCAATACCCTGCATGCCTTGCCGATATCACAGGAATGGTCCTTTGCCAGAAAGTCGATTCTGCCTTTATTAACAAAACCAGCTTTTTTTAACATAACCTTTGATATTCCATCAATCACATTTGCCAGACATACAGACAATGTATATCCTATATTCATATGGATCAGACTGCTTCCTGTATGTTTAGCAATACACTCCAGATATTCCCTGGCTGTACAGTCTTGTTCTGCGCCTAAATTGAAGATTTCATTATACGCATTTTCATTCAGGACAGACAGTATGAACCCATCAACAATATCAGACACATAAGTAGGATGAAGGTACGCTTTTCCATTTGTAGTCAGAACAAACCTCTTCTTTTTAATGTTTCTGTATAGAACAGTTCTTCTCACGTCACCTGCTCCATAAACAAAGCAAGGCCTCAAAATTGTATATGGTATCTTATTCCTGCATCTTTGTATAATCTCCTGTTCCGCAAGCATTTTCGTTTCACTGTAGGGGTTAGTGGGATGATAGGGGGCGTCTTCCGCTACATTCCGTCCTTCCAAACCGGTGACAAATGGCGCGCTGCAGAAAATGAACTGTTTAACTTTATGCTTAATGGCCAGTTCAGCTAATTTTATTGTGGCAAGACAATTTACCTTGTAGTAGTATTCATAAGGTATCCCATAATGCCCTAATTGAGCCGCCACATGTATTACCACATCTATTCCCTGCATCTGGTCATCTATAGTTTCAATCTCCTGCAAGTCACAGATGATATTCTCCACTGGTTTTGAAAACTCTTCATCGGAAATTTTCTTTCTGGTTACACATACCACTTCATTCCCATTTATCAGCAGCGCTTCTGTGAGATGTTTCCCTATGAATCCAGTTGCCCCTGTAACTAGTAAACGCATCCTGGCGTACCTCCATCTATCATTTTGTCCAGCTTGTCCACCGTCTCAACCATTCTGTCCCAGGAAAACCGGTACGCGTCTTTTCGTACATTTTCCGTGAATTCTTCCGCTCTTCCTTCTTTAAAATAGCGGATTACCGCCTCTGCCAATTCTGCATGGTTCCCAGCTTCCACCACGTATCCGGTTTTTCCATCCTGGACCACGTCAGGCAGCCCGCCCACATTGGTAACCACCACTGGTTTTTCAAATCCGAAGGCAATCTGCACGATTCCGCTCTGTGTGGCGCTTTCATAAGGCAGGATAACTAAATCACAGGCTGAAAAGTATGGTTCAACCTCCTGGTCAGGTATGTAACCATCACATATTCTTATATATTCTGCCATGGAGTTTTCATCAATCAACTCCAAATAGCTTTCCCTGTCACTGCCAAAATCCCCCACAATCAACAGCTTTACCCGTTCACACGATTCAACCACGGCGGGCAACGCTCTTATAAGATGCTTCAGACCTTTATATTCCCTTATGAAACCAAAGAACAGCAGCACTTTATCCCTGTTATCAATACCCAGCCGTTTTCTGCTTTCTTCCCTGGTAAGATTACTGAATTTGAACGCATTATAAGTGGGATGGACTGTCTGCTGATACAGGGCATCCGGAATCATCTGAAGTAAATCCGCTGCATCCTTTTTTGATTGGACGATGAATCCGTTTCCTCTGGACAGTACTATTTGGGTTAAGAATCTGTCTCCCGGGAAATGTTCATGGGGTAATACATTATGACACACAAACAGTATTCTGCACCTTTTTAACAGCCAGGCCAACGCCAAATAACAGGGGGTAAAATATGGATGCCACCATTGAATGATAATCAGATCCGGCTTTAGCTGTTTGATTTTTTTGCTGCACTCAATCCAATTCCAGGGAGCAGCCGTGTGAATCCAGTATTTGGTCCCTTTTATTTTGAAACTGTCATTGCTGTAATCCTTCTGTTCCTTCCGAAAAAGGAATCGGGGATACTGCAGCCGGTAGGACACCATTTCAACCTGGTAATTTCCAGAAAGGGCACGGCACATAAGACTGGTGTAATGTGAAATTCCGCCTTTATACGGATAAACAGGGCCAATGAGAACAACTCGTTTCCTATCATCATTCATGGGCATCCCCCTCTGCTTCTCCTGTTCCTTCACTGTGTTCCTTTATTTCTCTTTTGCTTCTTAAGATATCATATTCAATCCGCCTGACATGATATTGGGTGTCCTCCAACAACTTCTTGTTGGATGCAAGTACATCTCCTAAAAGTCCCATCATCAGTGTGAGGAATCCAATTATGATTAACGTACATGCTAAAATCAGGGACTGCACATGTCCGGTTCCTGCACCCTGAAAATAGAAAACCAAAAAACGGATTCCAATCATTGCTCCGGTTAATATGGGGGGAATGCACAAAAATGTAAAACATTTTAACGGCTTGTACATCATATAAGCCCTGATGATTGTAATCATGGATTTTTTTACATACCCCCATATGCTGTTAAACAGCCTGGAGGGACGCAGTTCTCCGTTGGTCCTTACAGGTACGCTTGTCATCGGTATCTTTTCCCTACCGGCCTGTACAATGGTCTCCAACGTATATGTATAGTCATTAACTACATTCATCCTCATGGCCGCTTCCCTGCTGTATGCCCGAAATCCACTGGGGGCATCTGGAATCTGAGTATTGGAAGCTTTCCTCACTACCCAGCTTCCAAAATGCTGCAGCTTTTTCTTAACAGGGGAAAAATGTTCTGTTTTATCAATGGGTCTTGCTCCCACCACAATATCGGCCTCTCCCCGAAGTATAGGCTCTATCAGTTTGCTGATATCCTCTGCGCAATACTGGTTATCAGCATCTGTATTCACGATAATATCTGCCCCTTTGCTGAGACATCCATCTATCCCAGCCATAAAGCCTTTCGCAAGGCCTTTATTTTGCTTGAAATTCACAACATAGTTTACGCCCCACTGCCTGGCCACCTGAAGGGTAGCATCCCTGCTTCCGTCATTTATGATTAGGTATTCGATACAATCTATTCCCTCAAGTTTCCCAGGCAATGCGTCCAATGCAATGTTTAATGTTTCCGCCTCGTTATAACAAGGCATCTGAATGATTAGCTTCATAAATTTATCCCATCGTATTTTTCTTATTTCTCAATGTAATACACTTCAAAATGGGCGGACTCCCTTTTCATCCCATATGTCTGACCTAATTCCTTTGAAAAGATATCCCATCTGCTGGTAACCACAATATCTTGCTGTGTCACAGCCCTTATGCTTCCATACTGTTCCTTTAATACGTGAACAGGTATCTCTTTCAGACAGAATTGAAGCAGGTCCACATATCCGTAACCATCTGAATATAGAAAAACAATCCTTTCATATTCTCCAGCCATGTCTTTTATTTGCTCTGCAATAATGATGTCCTGATAATTATCCCTGTTATATTTGTAATTCATCCGGCTGCATACATCCATTCCCAGCCCCCATTGAATCACAGCCCATACGAAAGCCAAGTACAGAAACCGTTCTCTGCGTCTCACGATCCACAGCACACCGGCCATGGTTAATCCAAAAAACACTCCTCCCAGATATACATTTTTAGTAAAGGCAAACACTCTGTTTGACGAAAATTCCAGGGCGTACGCCACAGCCGGAATAGAATGCCTGTAAATTCCATAGGCGCCAGATGAACTGATCTTCCAATTGACAAGATACATCATAACGCTTTGGAAACATATGATTCCAAAGCTCCCTTTCCACAGACCCGGGCTATGAACCATTGCTGTCAGTCCTGTTCCGATAAGGATTGGAAGAAGTATCTCGCTGTAACGCCCGTATATGACACCATCCGCACGTGGAGTATCAATCATGAACAGAGACACTATGCCAAGGGTAAACAATGCTGACAGCAAAATAAAACGCGCAGCAGCCATTTTATACCTTATACCGCAGGCAGTCATGGAATATACAGACATTATTCCCCAGTAAAACAAACCTCCAGTAGCACTTCCCAAATAAAACAGCTTACCGCCTAAGGAACAAATGAAATCAGCCATCCCCTTAACAGTTGTCAGTTTTCCCAGCTTTTCAATCTGGCCGCTAAAATCATTTAAGGCTGCCAGTGAACCTCCTGACACATTATAAATCTCGTCCATATAGCTGTTCTTATATCCCACCCCTGCAATAATAAGAATTCCATAGGCCAATGCTCCTGTCAGTACATAAGCACGTATTTCTTTATTCCTTATCGCTTCCCAAACCAATACCAACCATAGCGCTATTCCAATTCCAAGAGTTCTCATGTGTACAAAATACAGGCCGGCAGATATTGCTGCCATTGCTCCCATGTAATAGGCGCTTGGCTTTTGGAAAAACATCAGGACTGAGACAATAAGCAGAAGGTACAGCAATACAAGAAGGATTTCTGGCAGCGTTGTCTGCGCATATACCATAAAAGACGAGTAGAGAACGGCCAGTCCTGAAAACAAGGTCATGAAGGGGCATACAGGGGCATGAAACAGGATTCCCAAAATTTTTTTTAGAATCACATAACACCAGACCATCAGTATGAAATTTATACTTACAGCTATTCTGTACAAAACAACAGGATTGGAACACCATTTAAGCAGCGGCGCCATAAGCATCCCATATCCAAAAGAATAATATGGATGGATGCCTGAAACCGCATTCCAGTCATACCCCAGCAGCCTGGCCCCATGACTCCAATACCCGAATTCATCTGGAAAACGGATTGGTCCGAACAGCTTTCCTATTCCATGCATATAAACGGATAACAGGATAAGAAAAAAACAAAATTCCATACACGCTTCTGCTTTTCCCTTTTTCATAATTTAATCCTAATCCAGCTTTTTGCAAAGAAATAGCTAGCAGTTACCCACTAACTATTTCCCCACAGAAGCCTATGCGAATTTTTATTATCTGTAAGCTGCGAAGCTGCCTGACGGTCCCTTTACCAGAGTAAATGTCCCGTAAACATCTGTTGAAAATGTCATAGTATCACTATCATCATCCGTATCAACAATCACTGAAGTGGTGCCATCTGACTGGACAAAGATTAATGCATATTCATAACCATCTGTTTTAAAATTAGCTGGAATACCAATTTTAAATTCAATGGGTCTGGCAGCCTTCACTACTTTGGTAAAATTATTATTAGCATCAGAAGTTCCAATCCATATATCCAGTGCCGGTCCCGAAACAACCTCCGGTGAAATTGCCTTCATCTCTTCCAGCTTTTTCATCATACATGCCTTGGAATCCTCACCGCACACACTGTTTTCAATAACAGCGAATGGTTTCTGATTCGCCCCCGCGCCAACAGCTGCGGCTACATCCGAGTAAGGTGTCGTCACTATAACCCCGGCAACTGAATTTGCTGAATAACGTCCGGCAACCGTTGTAAACACCTTTACTCCACTCACCATAACACTGTCCAAAGCTGATGATGTACTACTACTATTGGTTGTTACAGCGCTTCCTGAACCGGAACCTCCGCCTGACGATGAGCCTGAACCGCTTGGTACATCAGGAACGTCCGGTACATCAGGAACGTCCGGTGTATCCGGCACATCGGGCTTATCTGGCGTATCCGGCGTATCCTTTGTCCCACCACTGATTTTGGAACTAAATACAGCTCCGGGATTAGCGTGAGCTACCAGAACTGGTGACACGGCCAGTACACCCATTAAAGAAAACGTCATCGCCTTTTTTAGCAAAAGCTTTTTTCTCATTCCTTTTCCTCCTGCTCTTTTTCTATAGTCACACAGAATCTCTCATACAAGGCTTCTTTTATTCTGTGACATGACTACCGAAAGTACATAATTACATTGGTCATTATATAACACTTTTCAGTTGTTGTCTATAACTACTATTAAGTTTTTTATAATTTTTCTTAAATTGCTAATATTAATCCCAGAAGGTGGTAAACAATTATGAAGAATCTAAAAAAACTACGAACTGGCAGGCATCTAAGCCAGCTGAAGCTTGCAGAACTTTTCCATATCAGCCAACAGTCTGTTTGGAAATATGAAAATGACCTGGCACAGCCTGATCTGGAACTAATCATTGCATTTGCTAACTTTTTCAATACATCTATTGATTATCTTGTGGGAAATACGAATAATCCAAGAAAGTATGAAACCCTGTCTGAAACAGAGCTAAATGAAGATGAACTGGCACATTTACGTTTATATCGTTCCTCTGCTCCAGAGGTAAAAAAGCTGTCAGAACAAATGATGCAGCTGTATTCTGATATACAGAATCGTTCTGGAAAAGAATGACGCTATCAGTGCCGCTTACAAATCTGTTCAGAATTAAAAAGAGACACCAAAATGATTCATTTTGATGTCTCTTTTTAAAAATGTTCTTTATTTAACTGCCCCAGTAATTCCTTCAACAAAGTTCTTCTGCAAGGCAAAGAATACGATAGCGGTAGGGATTGTTGTAATCAATACCGCAAGCATCAGCATACCATAATCCGTTACATAGCCGGCAATCAGATTTGAAATCAGCATAGGCATGGTCTGTGTGGCACCGTCAGACATAATAACCTTTGCCCATAAGTAGTTGTTCCAAGCATTCATAAAGGTAACAACAGCCGTTGCAGCATAAGTAGATTTCATTGTCGGCATGAACATCCGGTAGAAAATCTGGAACTCACTCAAGCCATCGATGCGGGCCGCCTTTACAATCTCATCCGGAAATGCCATTGCACCGGTTCTGAACATCATGATTAGTAACGGTGTTGCCAGTGACGGAAGCATGAATCCAATCGTGGAATTTAACAACCCCACCTTTGAATATATCTGAAACAGCGGTACCATCAGAGCTACGAAGGGAATCATCATTGTGCAGATAATCACTTTATACACAATCGTCTTCATCTTATCCTTGTAAATAACAAAAGCATATCCGGCAAGCGAGCTGATAATTAGTGCCGCAACCGTAATTAAGACCGTGTACTTACAGGAATTCCAAAAATTACGCCACAACGGCTGTGCAGCGATCAAATTCTTGTAATTTTCAATCAAAAAAGTACCTGGAGTCAGTTTCCCGGCGAGAACGTCAACGCTCTTGTTCGTTGCAGCCAAAAGCATCCATACAAGAGGGAATACGGAAATGATACTACAAACAATCAAAAAAATGTATATTAATCCATATTTAAATTTACTAGTCAGAATCTCCACCTACTTTCATCTGAATAAGAGACAGCGCTGCAACGAGAACAAGGATAATAAATGCCATGGCTGATGTATAGCCAAAGTTTGGAACGCCAAGGAATGCCTTATTGTAAATATAATGCGACATCGTAATGGTTGCGTTGCCAGGTCCGCCTTTCGTCAGATTCATGGACTCATCAAACAACTGCAGCGTACCATTAATAGACATAATTGCTGTCATCAAGATGGTTGGCTTCAAAAGCGGCACCGTAATACTCTTGAAGGTCTGAAACGCATTGGCCCCGTCAATTTTGGCTGCTTCATATACGGAATATTCGATATTCTGCAGGCCTGCCAGATAGAATACCATATTGTATCCAGTCCAACGCCAGATTAATGCAATAATGATAATAACTTTTGCAGCAGTGGCATTCGAAAGGAAATTATATGCAGTATCGATGATACCAAGTTTAATAAGAACAAGGTTAATGAAGCCATCTGTTGCAAATAAGGAACGGAAAATAATTGCATAGGCTACCAGAGACGTTGCACATGGCAGGAAGATTGCCGTTCTGAACAGTCCGCGTGCCTTAATCTTCCTGTCATTCAATATGGATGCCAGAATGAGTGCAAGCACTAACATGATGGGCACCTGAACAATCAAATAGATGATGCAGTTTTTCATGGACTGTATAAAAACGGTATCCTGAAATATTCGTATGTAGTTTGACAAGCCAGTCCAAGTCAAGTTTATGCCGGAACCTGTCTTAAAAGATGTAATGAATGCCTTAAACGTTGGAAATATGCTTAATCCGCAAATTAAGAGCAATGCAGGTGTAAGAAATCCCCATCCAACCAGTCTCCGTCTCTGCTCCATAGACATTTTCTTTTTATTTGTCATACTATTCACCTTCTACTTGGAGAATTACTGTCCCATATCAAAAATCACTGTATTCTCAGCGTTTGCCAACTCAGAGTCAACATCTGCACCCGCTACCACATTAGACAGGACAGTTGCCAATGCTCTGTTTTCTTCCGTATAATAAACGCCCAGTTTTACAGAAGGTGTTTTTGACGCAAAATCCGTAATAAGGCTAAATACTGGCTGTCCTCCATAAAACTCCTGAGGCTCTGAATAGACGTTGCTCTCGCCTGCGGGGATATAGGTCGTCAAGGCTCCGCTGTTTGGAAGAATCGTCTCATATAGCTCTATGCTGCCAGCAAATGTAGAGGCAAGGAAGTCTGTAGCAAGAGCAGTCTTTTTACAGTTCTTTGTGATTGCCCATGTCGAACCTCCCTGGTTGGAGTAGTTGGTTGCTGTAGAAATTCCAGGAATTGAAGGCATATTGGTAATCCCCCATAATCCGGACTGGGAATCTGACGACTGAATGGAAGCCATAATCCAACATCCATTAATCACACCACAGGTAGTCCCACTGGTAAATGTGGCGATATATTCATCCCAGCTGTTTACAACCCGAATAACACCCGCGTCAACACCTTCTTTATAAATTTCGATACATTTCTTCAGCCCTTCATTACCGGCGAGATAAGGAGAGCCATCATCGTTCCAGGTCTCAAGGCCTGCGGACTGCATCATCTGGTAAATCAAGTCGGAGGCGTTGGCCTGAAGGGACACCAGTGAATAGCCGGTCTTTGCCAAAACATCCTTACCAATCTCAATAAAACGATTCCAATCAATATCAGTCAAATCTTCCAATGTGTATCCGGCTTTCTCAAGTATATCCGTTCTATATGCTGCAATCTCTGTGCCATTATCAAACGGGACACCATAATTTCTTTCATCAACAACAGAGTTTTCCAACTTTGCTGATGCGAACTGTGTGAAATCAATACCACTATCTGTCAAATCCTGAAACAAATCAGGATAAGTGGTAACATACTTTTGATATGCAAAGTCCTGCATCAACAAGATATCCGGAAGAGAACTATAATCACCAGAGCCTACTATGGTTGCCAGCTTAGTCTGCATATCATCCCATCCAACCTCCGAAATATCAATGCTGAAGTCCGGATGTTCCTTTTGGTAAATTTTTTCAGCCTCTTTCATCGCATATATATTAAAACTCTGGTCCCACGCCCACACAGTCAGCTTATTGGAATCGTCCTCGGATGATGTTCCGGATGTCCCAGAAGCGGAACTGTTGCCTCCACATGCTGTCATCGCAACTACGGCAGCCGGAAGAACCACGGCTAAAAACCTATTAAATCGGCGCTGCC
>OBWQ01000303.1_pt1 | contig 23521 bp, 23 predicted proteins | sample 1476511 | NCBI WGS metagenome assembly OBWQ01 (sample SAMEA2580126, study PRJEB22360) | human gut metagenome | biome: human gut; feature: human-associated habitat; material: faeces | place: Denmark | collected 2008/2010
GTGTAATCCCTGAAAATACAAGGTTTGTAACAAAAAATGAGGTAGTAAACTTGACACTACCTACAAAATCAAGGAGGTGTCGTTATGAATATTCGTCCATCCGCAGCAATCCGCCAGAATTACAACGAGATTGCCGATATGTGCAGAAAGACCGCAGAGCCAATTTTCCTTACCAAGAACGGCGAGGGGGATTTGGTTGTTATGGATATTGAAACCTATAACAGACGGGAAAAGATGTTAAAGCTCCGTGAAGAGCTGCTTGCCGTTGAGGAGGACAGGATTGCAGGAAGAAGCGGCTGCACTCTTGACGAACTTGACGCTTATCTCGATGAAGTAATTGCCGAGGTATAGCGTATGGCGGACAGCAAGAGATACAAAGTTATTGTTTCCGACAGGGCAAAAAGAATGTTGGGAACACATATCTGCTTTATGGCACAGGTCAACAAGCAGGCAGCGGCAGCAAAAAAGAAAGAAATTATGACCGCTATGCGTTCCTTTTCCCAGATGCCGCAGCGTTTTCCGTTTTTTGAGGAGCTGTATATCACGCCGAATAAGTACCACAAGATGTTTATTGAAAAGTGGTATCTTGTTCTTTACCAAATCCAAGATGATACGGTATATGTGGAATATATCCTTGATTGCCGCAAGGATTACAGTTGGCTTATCCGATAACAAGAAAATAACGAAACAGGAAATCGTCATTTCATAAGAGGTGGCGGTGCCTCTGTTCCACATCGTCCCAACGAGCAGGAATACCCGCCTCATGGTGTTGATTGTCAAGTAGAATTGCCCCACTTTTTCGTTGAATTTGACCCACCATAGTACCAGACAGTGAGGTTGCTAAGGTGGATATTTTTATTTTCCAAGCCTATAAGAATTGCCGTCAGTTCAAAGAAACTGGCGGCAATTTAATACATGAACAATACGCAGGAAGAGTTTAATCACCAACTTGAATTAGAAAAAATAATAAGTAAAATAAGCGAACAATAACTGCCATTTTGAGATTTCTAATTGTCAAAACGGCAGTTATACATTCTAATATGACCAGTCTGACAAGAATGGCTTCACAGGAAGCAGATTGAAACAGAATGGTTACAAAGCAGATTCATGTTTAAGCTATGATTCTATTATAAAATCTCCCCATTGCTTTCAATTACCTTTTTATACCACCAGAAGCTCTTTTTTCTGTACCTTGCCAATGTGCCATTTCCATCATTGTCGCGGTCTACATAGATAAAGCCATACCGTTTTTTCATCTCCCCTGTACCGGCGCTGACAAGATCTATGGGGCCCCACATGGTATAGCCCAGCAGGTCTACGCCATCCTCTGTGACTGCGTCTCTCATTGCCTTGATATGATCCCTCATATATTCAATGCGGTAATCATCAATAACAGTCATCTCTCCATTTTCGCCCTCTACCAGTTCATCAACCGCGCCAAGCCCGTTTTCTACGACAAAGAGCGGCTTTCTGTAGCGGTCATAGAGAGCATTGAGGGTAATCCTCAGTCCCATTGGATCAATGGGCCAGCCCCACTCGCTTGCTTTCAGATAAGGATTCTTCAAAGAAGCGAAGATATTTCCCTCTATCGTCTCGTTCACCTTTGGATCAGCGCTTGCACAGCGGCTGTTGTAGTAGGAGAAGGAGACGAAGTCAACGGTATACTTCTTTAAAAGTTCTAAATCCCCATCTTCCATAACCGGCATAATCCCCTCTGCCTCAAGCTGCTTTAATGCATAAGGAGGATATTCTCCATGAGACTGGACATCAATGAAGAAATAGCTCCGGCGGTCTGCGCACATGGCAGCCCAAACGTCATTAGGCTGACAGGTATGCGGATATGTATTTCCGGCAGCCAGCATACAGCCAACCTTATTTTCCGGGTCCACCTCATGGGCAATCTTAGTTGCCAGTGCACTGGCTACCAGCTCATGGTGCGCTGCCTGATATTTGATCTGCTTCTCATTTTCGCCTTCCTCAAAGCAGAGTCCCGCACCCATGAAAGGAGCTTCCAGGATCACGTTGATTTCATTGAAGGTCAGCCAGTATTTTACAAGCCCCTTATAACGGCGGAAGATCGCATTGCATAAATTCTCATAGAAGGAAATAAGCTTGCGGTTTCTCCATGCGCCATATTCCCTGACCAAGTGCATCGGGCAGTCAAAATGTGTTATCGTAACCAAGGGTTCAATTCCATATTTGCGGCATTCCTTAAATACATCTTCATAGAACTGAAGACCTGCCTCATTAGGCTCCTTTTCATCTCCGTGCGGGAAAATGCGGCTCCATGCAATACTCATGCGGTAAACCGTAAAGCCCATCTCGGCAAAGAGGCGGATATCCTCCTTATAACGGTGATACATATCAATTGCGTCTTTTGAAGGATAAAAATGCTCGTCATCAAAATCAAACATTTTTTTCTTTCCTGAAATAACAGCCATTCGGTCGGAGCCAACAGGGGATACGTCCACATTCGCAAGTCCGCGTCCGCCCTCGGAAAAGCCTCCTTCACACTGATTAGCGGCAGTTGCGCCGCCCCATAAAAAACCTTTTCTAAAAGCCATTGTATACCTCCCGTATTATTGTATTTATAAAAGGGTTTTAGTTGGAATACTGTTACTGGAAATACGTTTATTTGGAAAGCTCACGTGCAACCGGATCTTTGATCGCCACGCCCGCAGCCTCTAATTCCGCAATTTTGTCTGCAAACAGCGGAAGGTATTTCTTATGCGCAAGGAGCAGCTCATTAATGATCTTCACGGCAGTTTCTCCAGATACGATCTGCGGATTCAAAATAAATGCCTGGAGAAGTATGCCATAATCTCCGGTAACAGCCGCTTCTTCTACACAGAGCTCCATGTTTTTCATACACTGAAGCCATCCTCTTTCAGCAGGATGTAAGGTTCCAAAGGCGATCGGCCGCGCGCCAGCCGCGCCAATAAAAGCAGATACCTCAACCGCGCATTCCGGCGGAAGATCCGGAACAGCTCCGTTATTTCTTGTAGTAACAACAATGTGCCTGTTCAGGTTTGCATAGATGGATGCAATGGTATCACAGGCGGCATCTGAATAATGGGCTCCGCCCCGCTTTGTAAGCTGTTCAGGCTTATAATCCAGCTTCGGATCCTTATATAATTCAAACAGCTCTGCCTCTGTCTTTTTCACCTGCTGTCCACGTGTCCCAAGCTCCGGATCCTTATATTCTTCTAAACAGTGGTTCAGCATCTCCTCCTGCCTGTAGTAATATCTGTGATATCCGCAGGGGATCATGCCCATCGTATCCAGCTGCTCTTTAAAGAAAGGAACATCAAAGATGTTAGCAGGCAGTCCGGTGTCCTCGCCCTTATATAAGGAATCTATGATCTCCGGCGTCACTTCTTTTCCGTTTTCGTCAAAAGCCTTATGCCAATGGAAATGATTAAGTCCGGCGAATTTGTAGGTAAGCTGGTCTAAGGTTTTTCCGATCCGCTCAGGCTCCTTCATCATTGCTCCTATAGGAACATTGCACAGGCCAATAACCTTATCCCATTTGCCATATCTCATAACTGCTTCTGTAACCATTCCGCTTGGATTGGTAAAATTGATCAGCCATGCATTGGGGCAAAGCTCCTTCATATCCCTGACAATATCAAGAATCACAGGAATGGTTCTCAGGGCCTTAAAGATACCGCCCGCACCATTGGTTTCCTGTCCCAGCATTCCATAGCTCAGCGGAATACGCTCATCCTTAATTCTTGCATTTAAAAGGCCGACGCGAAATTGTGTAGTAACGAAATCGGCGTCTTTCAAAGCAGCTCTCCGATCTAAGGTCAAATGGACTTTAACATCATAAGGGGACGCATCCCACATGCGCTGCGCCATGGCGCCAACAATTTCTAATTTTTCCTTACCGTCTTCAATATCCACCAGCCAGATTTCCCTGACAGGCATAATATCATATCGCTTAATAAAGCCTTCCATCAGCTCCGGAGTATAGCTGGAGCCGCCTCCGATCGTAACGATCTTTACAGGTCCATTCATCTCTTCTTTCCTTTCCGTTTATTCGTATACAGTATAAAACAGAACGAGTCTTAAGCTCATACATTCATTCGTTTATACACATCGATAAATTCTTTTGCAATGATCCGAAAGCCTTCGGCGCTCATCAACTGGTCCTCGGCATGGATCAGCAAAAGACCGCTTCCGTCCAGTTCACCGCTCGCCTCCATAGAAAGAAGAGAGGTGTGTTCAGTGTGTCCCTGATTGAATGAAACATCGCCTTCCTTGATCATGCGCTCAGCATCCTCAAATTTGCCTTCCTTTGCGCATTGGATTGCATTAATATAGTAAGAGCGGGCAGCTCCTACCTGAGCAACGATCTGAAAACATTTCATAACCAATTCATCTGTCATTTTTGCCATAGTCAAGTCTCCTTATTTTATTCCTACCAGTCCTCATCATCGTCTTCGCTTTCGGCTGCAGCCTTTTCATTTTCCAGAGCCGCCAGATCCAGCTTGCGGACAAAGGGAAGGTATATGACAACCGAGACAACTATCATTACCACCTGAAGAAGCGCTGTACGCCAGCCTCCCGCAATCAGGCCTGAAATGATAGGCGGGGTCGTCCATGGAACATAAACTCCACTGTACATGGGGCAGAGCCCTGTTGCAATCGCAAAATACTCTATAATTCCGACTACTATTGGAGTCATGATAAATGGAACTGCCATAAGCGGGTTCATAACAATGGGCAAACCAAAAAGAATTGGTTCATTAATATTGAAAATTGCAGGGACTGCAGAAATCTTTCCCAGTGCCTTAAACTGTTTGGATTTTGCCAGGACAAGCATGTACAGCACAACTCCGATTGTAATGCCGGCGCCAGTAGCCTTGACAAACAGCTCCATAAACTGCTGAGTTACGATACGACCGCCATTTGCCTGTGTCAATGCCAGTCCGGCATCCAGAATTGCCTGATTGCCTTGGTAATTTGCCTGCAGAATTCCATCAAGTATCCCGCCAACGATCGTAGAACCATGAACACCAAAGAACCACAGGAAGGATACAACAAAGGCATAGCCAATAACACCTCCCAGAGAATCAGTAAGTCCTTGCAGCGGAATCTGAATAATCGCATAAATCTGCTCAATTACCGTAACTCCCGCAACAATATCACAGACTCCATGAAGGACGGTTGCGCCGGAAATGATAACAAAGGCAGGAACCAAAGCAGAGAAGGCATTGGTAACGCCGACGGGAACTCCGGCAGGCATCTTGATACGGATATTCTTTTTCAAAAACCATGAGTAGATATATCCAACTAAAAGGCCGCAGATAATAGCGCCAATCATACCCTGTCCGGCAGTCCAGGTACGATTGATCACATTGGAAACCGTTCCAATAACCTCACCCGCATCATTAGTGACGGAGACAGAGGAGGGCTGGAAGATCAAAAACGAACCCAGAGCGATCACTGCTCCGCCGAGAGGCTCCTGTTTTTCCATCAGGATGTACTGATAGGAAATTCCGAGAACGGCAATAATGGCATTGATATTAAAGGTAGCCATGTATGCCTGGTTCAGTATGTCGATCAGACCGTGGTCACTTAAAAAGGCCACAACTGCCGGAACCGGGAAGTTTGAAAGGATCAGAGCCACAGATCCGACGATGATCAGAGGAATCGTATAAATCATTCCCTCTTTTACAGCGGTAACAGGCCGTGTATTTACAAACCACAGGATTTTTGGCAGAAGTTTCTCCTGTATCCAATTATTCATAGCACATCACTCCTCTAAAATGATTAGATTATTTTGAATTTTTTACCAGTTTATAAGCGAATTTTAATACGTTCATACCATTACAGGTTCCATAATCCGCCATAGGGATAACATCAACCGGAATGCCCTTAGGCTCACATAATCCTTTTGCCTTCCCTAACTGAAAACCAATCTGAGGACCTAACAAGGCTACGTCTACACCGTCCAGACGAGCCTCCATCTCACTAATCGGATAAGCAGCAATCTCTGCATCCTTTCCCTTTTCTTTAGCAGCCTCTTTCATTTTTTCAACTAAAACGCTGGTAGACATTCCAGCAGCACAGAACAAACGAATTACCATACTATTACCTCCATATTATTTTTAATGTCTGTGTATAATCGCGATTACCTTCCAGACAACTATAGCAGGGAGATGGCAAAAACTCCAACGAAAAAAATGCCGGAATAAATCCGGCATTTTCTGGATAAAAACAAACAATATAAAAATCATCTATTTTTTAGCAATTGTATAAAGGTACTGTAAAAAGGCGATTCAATCAGAGCTTCTACCGCTGTTTTATTTAAAGAAAAGCGGGCTGTTGTTTCATAGAACAGACGCCGCATCTCCTCTGAATCCCCTGTTCGTCCAATAGAGATTAAAAGCACTACTTGTACAGGAGAGCCGTTCCAGGAAACAGGCTCTGGCAGAATAGCCACATAAGCAAAGGAATGTTCAGAAGCAATATGCAGGGGATGAGGAATCGCAATTTGTGTGCCATAATTCATTTGAATCAGCTGTTCTCTTTCCATGACTAATTCAAGGAAATCATCATCTACCTTTTCCTGACTCTGGATTACCTTATATATATTAGCTAAAACCTCTTGCTTTGTATTTCCGGATATATGTGGAAGAAAACGTTCCGGCCGATAATAAGTGCAGATCGCACGCTCAATATCATTAAGGGTCAGTGTATCTGCCACCTTACGCTTGTTCTCGTCATCAAGGAAATGTTCAATTTCAATAATGGGGACCGGAACCTTTCTGGTGATTGGAACTGTTGTTAAAATAAAGTCAATTTGGGAAAAATTAAAGCTTTCCAAGGCTGCCACATCACAAACCCATATATTGTCCAGATATTCGGCAAATTCCTTCTGATATTTGTATTTTAACAGCTGAGATGAGACTTTTCCGCTACTGCATATGATTAATATATTGGAACGTCTTTTACACTGCTGCTTTTCCAGTGCAAGCTGAAAGATCAGAGCAAAGTATCCAATCTCATCTTCTGGTATTGGTCTTTTATATATATCAGACAATACATTTGCTGCGATTCTGGCTGCCTGGTATGCAAGAGAATAATTTTCCTTGATCTCCTGAAGTAATGGATTTTTCAGGGGTATTTCATAACGCATCCGTATATCAAAAGGAACGAGGTGCTGATTCAAAGTCATGCGAATGTCAAAGTCATTCAGGATATCAAGATGGTATTCGTTGCTGATCAGCTGAAGTATACGAAGGCTTAGCTGATCGATGTTTTCAGGGATAACAAAATTTACAGCATTTTCAACCAGGTTGCCGTCAGTCCGTTTTCCTGTCATAAGACAGATCAGGAGAAAGGTTTCCTCGGTCTGCGTATGATTAATGCCGCCCAGCTCAGAAAGATAGTCAAACAGTTCCCTAATAAACAGCTTATCTGTAATTTCTATATGCAGACAGTCTGGTGGGGGGGGGGTGATTAATGACAGATAGTTTCCTGATTTCATTCTCTTATAGGCGACATAGGTATAGCTGACAAAATTATCAAGCGAAATTTCAGATAGAAAAATACCATATCTGGAGGTCAGGCTGTAAATTTTTTGAGCCAGAGAATCAATCTCCTGAAGCTGGCGGCTGATATTAATCCCCCCAAAGCCACAATGTTTTACAAAAGAATTTACGATTAACTGTCGTTTGTTAAATTCATTTCCTGAAATCCTAATCCCATAGTTCGGTCTGCGTTCGATTGAAAGGTGATATTGTTTTAAAGTTTCTTCAATGGATTTCAGACATTTGGACAGAGTTGTTTTGGATACATAAATAAAATTACATAATTCTTCTGTCTTTATATAATCCTGTTTAAATATCAGGTACGCCATCAGATAGTCAACACGCTCATTCTGACTATTCGGAATGCATAAATTACAAAGAAGTGAATTACAGTATTCTTCAAAACACTGCGGCTCCTGTATTATCAAAGAATATCCATAATGCGGTTTAGAGAGGATTACAGCGCCATGCTTCATAACAGTCTTTTTTAAATCATTAAGCGCAAGGCGAACAGTTTTTTCGCTTACAGATAACTTAGCAGCAAGAGTTTCTGCAGTTATAAATATTCCAGGCTTCATAAGCAGGAGCATCTCATGTATTTTTTTCTGAGTCATTTGTAGTCATCCTTTTCCAATCAGGCTTTCCACCTGCGCAAGCTGCTTCTCCAGTTTGGCCCGTTCATTAAGGGCGTTTCGTCATCCTCCGGCGATTCCGCCGCTTTGGGCGCAGCCCTAGTATAATAATGGTGTAGTCGATAGGGACTACAGGTTAATAGTTACAAAGTCCGATCTCATTGACGTTTCCTCCTTGGGAACAAGCTCCAGATGGCAAAACCTCTTAGAAAGTCTGTCAATCCATTCGGCGGTGATTTATGTTTTGGCTGGAAGCCTTTCAAGATCATCCATGCCGACCCTCTGTCGAGAAACCTCGCTGTCTCAAAAATAAAAGAAGCACAAGAGACGTATTCTCTCGAAAGCCGATAGCACAAATATGAATATAAGGAAACTACATAATGACAAATTCGATTCAAAAAAAGATGCAAATAATAATAATCCCGGACCAGGTTGCTTAGGTCAACGACTCATAAAATGAGCAGAATACTGTTTTTGTCAAGAAACAAATAACCTACAAAGGATGATGTCTTATAGAAAACAGTATATACCATTCAAAGACTCTTTGCAACCACTTATGATGGCTCGCCGGAACCAGAACGGCCAGAAAACTTATGGAGAGCTGTTTTTCATGTTCTGTGAAGATATACAGGACATGGAGCTGACCACTGCTATCAAGAGCTTGATGGCTTTGTTTGTGGAGCAGATAAGCAGTCTCTCAGCCGGTATCACAAATATCGTAAAATATGATACCTTGACTGTGAGAAACGCCTTATTAATTTGCTAAAGTCACAGGCGCCGGAAGATATCTTCCGGCGCCTCTTTTTTCCATGTGCAGGCGGATTTTACTGATAATCAAATACGTTAATCCAGCTTTCCAGCAGTTCCTTTTCCTCAGGACGATTGTAAGCCAGCTGGGCAGCTGCCACAATGGGAAGCCAGCCCTGTACATAGCGCTTTTCTGTGCCCGTTTTAACACAGAACAGATCCATGTACATATCAGCTATCTTCTTATCCTTCAGGCTCAGAAGCAGATAGGTTCTGGCTACATCGGCACTTGCGTTGCCCTGGGAAGCATGTACCCAGTCAACCAGGTACCATTTGCCGTCGTCGCCTACGATGATATTAGATGGGCAGAAATCGCCGTGGCACAGCTTGGTGTGCTTTGGCATGCCGTCCAGCCTTGTAAGCAGCTCGTAGCGCAGGTTTTCATCCAGCTGTTCCTCGGATTTAAGGGCGCGGATGGTCTTTTCCTTCAGCTTGTTTAACAGTGGGCAGGCCTGGGCAAAAATCAACAGGTGTAAATCAACCATCTGCTCCAGATACTCCCCTGTCTTGTCAGGATTTTCTTCCATCAGCTGCTGAAGGGTCTTGCCCTCCACAAATTCCCTGGTAATAGACCATTTGCCATCGATTACAGATACCCCCAGAACCTTAGGAACATTCAGGGCTTCAATGGTTTCCACACGTGCGTTGCACAGGGCTTCATTGAGAACCTCGGCTTTTGGGAAGCCTTCGCAGAATTCCTTGATGGCAGTGCTTCCGTCACGGTAAACGGATTTTGTTTCGCTACTGGAAATTAATTGTTTTGCCATAATTATACTCTCCTTCCACACATTATAAACGGTGCTGCGACAGGTAATCCATCGCACTGCCTTTATTCTACTACAACATGACTGAAAAGTACATACCTAATTTGATAAATTTTTAACGTACTTTTAGGCATTAAAAAGTTCATATTTCTTAAAAACGGAAGATAGCTGTTCCGTATGCAGGAAGAGGATAGGAGAATGAGTAGGGCTGTCCGTCGCATTCGCTTTTTGAGGATGAGAAGCACGGAGCTTCTGCTGCCTTGTAAGCACCGTGATTATCCAGGAGCAGGGTGTACCTGCCGCGCTTTGGAACACCTACACGGTAATCCGGTCTCTCCACCGGAGTAAAGTTTATAATGAACATCAGGTTTTTCTTACCCGTCTCATCCCGCCGGATGAAGCTGAAGATACTTCTGTCGCCGTCATTGGCATTAATCCACTGGAAACCGTTCCAGTCATTGTCCTGGCGGTAAAGGGAAGGATACTTTTTGTACAGATGGAGCAGGTCCTTCACATAGTTCTGAAGCTCCCTGTGGTCAACCTCGTCCGTGAGGTACCAGTCCAGGGAAACCTTTTCATCCCATTCATGGAGCTGGCCGAAATCCTGACCCATGAACAGGAGCTTCTTGCCGGGATGGCCCATCATGAAGGTGTAACCGGCCTTCAGATTGGAAAACTTGTCCCTGCCAAGGCCGGGCATCTTGTTAATCATGGAGCATTTCAGGTGAACCACCTCATCGTGGGAAAGGACCAGGATATAGTTCTCACTTGTAAAATAGGTGAGTCCGAAGGTCATGCGGTGATGGTTATACTTGCGGAAATAAGGGTCTAACTTCATGTATTCCAGGAAATCATGCATCCAACCCATGTTCCACTTGAAGGTAAAGCCCAGTCCGTCCTGTTCGGGATGCTCCGTCACCTTGGGCCAGGCGGTGGATTCCTCGGCAATGACAAGGGCTCCGTGGTTGCGCCCCTGGACCACTGTGTTCAGATGTTTGAAGAACTCTATTGCTTCCAGGTTCTGGTTGCCGCCGTGTTTGTTGGGGACCCACTGGCCCTCCTGTCGTCCGTAGTCCAGGTACAGCATGGACGCCACCGCATCCACCCTGAGGCCGTCCACGTGGTACTGCTCCACCCAGTAGAGTGCATTGCTGATGAGGAAGTCCTTGACCTCGTTCTTGCCGTAATCAAATACCTTGGTGCCCCAGTCCGGATGCTCACCCTTCCTGGGGTCCGCATATTCAAAAAGGGGTTCTCCGTCAAAGTCAGCCAGGCCATGGGCATCCTTGGGAAAGTGGGCCGGAACCCAGTCCAGTATGACGCCTATGCCGTTCTTATGCAGGTAGTTGACAAAATACATGAACTGCGCCGGTGTACCATAGCGGGAGGTAGGGGCAAAGTATCCCGTCACCTGATATCCCCAGGAGCCGTCAAATGGGTGTTCCGCAATGCCCATCAGCTCTACATGGGTATAGCCCATCTCCTTTACATAAGCTGCCAGCTCATGGGCAGCCTCTGTGTATGTATAAAAGCCGTCCTTTTCAGGCCTGTCCCGTTTGCGCCAGGAACCCAGATGCACTTCGTAAATGCTCATGGGCAGCTTTTGTACATCCGCCTGGGTCCTCTTCTCGATCCATGCGCTGTCAGTCCAGGAAAAGCCCTGGATATCGGCTGTGACAGAGGCTGTGCCCGGACGGTATTCCGCGCTGAAGGCAAAGGGATCTGCCTTGTAGAGAATCCTGCCGGACTGGGTGGTAATGGCAAATTTATAGAGCTCTCCCAGCTTCATGCCCGGATTAAAAATCTCCCAGATGCCGGATTCGGAGATTCGTTCCATGGGGTTGGCCTCCGGATTCCAGTTGTTAAAATCGCCTACCAGATGGACCTCTCTTGCATGAGGGGCCCAAACAGCGAAGTAGATGCCTTCCTTTCCCTTGTATGTCTTGGGATGTGCCCCTAATTTCTGGTAAATTTCATAGTGTGTGCCTGCCCCGAACAGATAGCAGTCCAGGTCAGATATGAAACCTGTGGCAGAAGCCTTTTTCTTTGAAGATGCTGCAATGCGTTTTTTAGCTACCATATCAGTTCTCTCCCTTGAGTTTCAGGACAGCTCCCCAGTTGCCCTTTAATTTTATGTGGACCTTCCCGTCTGAAATGGGGAGGCGGTCTCCGGGTTCCAGAAGATTGACTGCCTCGCTGGCCTGAATCGGAACAGGGATGGCCAGCGAGGCCGGCTCATCGTCATTGTTTACCGCGGCGATAATGACAGAGTCCTCACCGTGTCTGGCAAATGCATACTGGCGGTTGGTCAGCAGCAGTTCCTGGTAACGGCCCGTGTGAAGCGCCTCCTGCCGCCTGTGAATCTGTCCCAGCTGTGCAATCAGGTCCGTAAGCTCACAGTGAAGTTCACCTTCCTGGTCTATGGAGATGGCGGGACGCAGCGCCTCATCGCTGGTGTTGGTGCGTTTTCCCTCAACGCCCCATTCGCCGCCGTAATAGACGGATGGGATGCCGGGCAGTGTGAAGAGGCAGAGGTATATGGGGAACAGGTGCTCCCTGAGCTTAAGCTTTGTGGCAATCCTGTCCTCGTCATGATTGTCCACAAAGGTGTAAAGCTGGCGTCCGATGGCCTCCAGCCGTCTTACGTTGTGGGCAATTTCAAAGAAGTTGTGGTCATTGAAGCCGGAGTAAAGGCTTTTGTGAAGTTCGTAATTGGTGACGGAGTGAAGCATCTCACTGTTAACCCAGCGGCTGTAGTCCCCGTGAATCACCTCTCCCATAAGCCAGAAATCTTCCTTCATGGACTCTGTCTTGCTGCGCATTTCCTTCATGAAGTTGAAGTCCAGCACATTGGCGCAGTCCAGGCGTATTCCGTCAATGTCAAACTCATCAATCCAAAACCGGATGACATCAAAGAGATAGGATCTTACATCCGGGTTAAAGAGGTTCAGGCAGGGCAGTTCAAAATGTCCCTGCCAGGCTTCGTATCCAAAGGAATCGCCGCAGGGGCTCTGCCAGTCAAAGTTCACTCCCTTATACCAGTCCTTATAGGGGGAATCCCAGCGCTTTTCCTGTATATCCTTAAAGGCAAAAAATTCACGTCCCGTGTGATTGAATACGCCGTCCACAACCACCTTTATGCCCTCCTGGTGGCATTGGTCCACAAATTTTCTGAAAGAATCGTTATCGCCCAGACGCCGGTCTACCAGTTTATAATCCCTGGTATCGTATCCATGACTGGTAGATTCAAAAAGCGGGCCTATGTAGACGGCGTTGCAGCCCAGGGACCGGATGTGGGAAATCCACTTGTCTAATTCTTCAAAACGGTTGGTTACTTCGGTTGCATCATTGTGTTTGGGAGCTCCAGTCATCCCCAGGGGATACATGTGATAGAACACTCCCCGCTCATACCAGGTGCTCATGTTGTTTTCCTCGCAATCTTTATGTAGTCATATGTTACAGCGCCCGGAGGGGGATAGTACTGTGAGTACTAATCCTCCTGGCTTTTAAATTTACGCAGCAGGAACTGGTAGCGCAGCTGCGCCGCGTTCAGTTCGTAGATATAGCAGTCTATCAGGGTAGGGTCCACGGCCTGCTCAAAGTGGTTCCTGGCGGCTTCGATGGCACATTTTGTGCGCTCGATTTCCACGCGCAGGCGGATGAGTTCAGGTCTGGGACGCCGCGCCCTGGTCACGGCGGACCTGGCGGCAGCTGTCTCCCTGACTGCTTTCATGATGTCAAACATATGCTTCATCTCCCAGATATTGATAGAAATAGTATATCTGGAAAATGCCATCTTATGCATGCGGGCCGGCGGAATTAAATTTTAATGCAGGCTGTCAGTACAGGAATTCCTCCAGTCTGTATCCCAGCTCCATCAGCCGGCGGTTGGATTCCCTCAGAGTGAGGTAATAATAGTTGGCCGTGCCTTCCTGGCGTACGCCCACGATGCCCGCATCCTTTAATATCTTGAGGTGATGGGATATGGCCGGGCGGGAAAGGCTGGTCCGCCTGGTGATTTCATTTACATTGAGGCCGTATTGCTCAAACTGGGTGGGGCCGGGTGTATTCCTGCTGTCAAGGGCTTCCTCTGTCAGTACCTCTATGATGGACAGACGCATCTCATCGCCCAGGGCAATGAACAGCGGCATACAGGCATGAAAGCGTTTCTGTAATTCCTGGGCAGTTGTCATCTGCCACTTCCTCCTTTGGTTTAAAAATTTGAACCAACTTTATTTTATCATGTATAGGGAGGAAGGTCAAGGAAATCGGGGATGAAATGATAAAATTCACCCTTGACATTTGCCGGAAAATCCTTCATAATGGAACAACATTCAACACAGTCTATTTCATGACAGTCTGATTAATTTCAATGGTTTTATTTACATCAATAGTTTTGAGTTGCCTGGCTCAGGCAGAAATTTCCTCAGAAAAAAGTGACAGATGGAACGGAGAGAGGAGGTAGTGTATTAATTTTACATTGTTTTATGTCATATGCATTATATGGCATGATGGCCTATTGCGCCCTTATGGATATCAGGTATTACCGGATACCTAACAGGGCCCTGGCAGCCGTGGCGGCGGCAGGGCTGGCTGTTTCGGCGGGGGCCTGCATGTCCGGATCAGGAAGCGTTGGTTTTTGGGCGGCAGACACGGGCTTTTGGGCAGCCGCGGCAGAGTGTGTTGCTGTTTTTATAATTCGGCTGGCGTTGGCGGGCGCAGCCGGTTTTCCATTTTTCCTGCTGCGGATGGTGGGAGCCGGGGATATTAAGTTCATGGCCCTTGTGGCAGGCTGTTTTGGCCTGGAAAGAGGATTTTGGTCCGTGGTAATTGGTTTGTGTCTGGGAGCTGTTCTGGCTCTTGGAAAGATGCTGCGAGAGGGCAGCGTCTGTCAAAGATTCTTGTATTTGGCTGCCTATATCAGGCGTTTGATTCAGAGTAAAGAAATAGAGGCGTATTACTGCCCGGAGCGGGATGGGTATAAGTGCGTAATTCCATTGGGAGCCTGTTTTTTTGCAGGGATTCTTATTACAGCGTTGTGGAATGGATGAGTGATGGGTGTTAAGGTGCTTGTGCACCAGGCAGAAACGAGGTGAGAAGTGAATATATGGTAAAGATTCTGGCAGTCTATGACGCTGACCCCGCCTTTGGGGAACGGCTGGCAGATTATGTGAATCAGAAGGAAAAGATTCCGTTTACAGCCATGGCATTTTCCAGCCTGGACAGGCTCAGAGAATATGGGGAAGAACATCCCATAGAAATCCTGCTGGTAGATGAGTGCTCCCGGACGCTGGTGGGGGATGTGAAGGCAAAGCAGATCATGGTGCTGTGTGACGGGGAGCTGGTGGATGGGCTGGATGTATTTCCGTCCATCTACAAGTACCAGTCCGGGGACTGTATCATGCGTGAGGTGCTGGCTTCCTACTGCAGCCGCCCTGTGGAGCCGGCGCTGGCCCTTCTTGGGGCCAGGGCCTTGGTCATGGGAATATATTCCCCTGTTAACCGGTGCTTTAAGTCCTCGCTGGCCCTGACCATAGGGCAGGTGATGGCAAAAAAGGAGGCGGTGCTGTATCTGAACCTGGAGGAATACTCAGGATTTTCCAGGCTGATTAACAGTGAGTACAAGGCTGATTTATCGGATGTGCTGTATTTGTACCGACAGGGAGGGTATAACTGGATGAAGCTAAAGTCTATGATCAGCAACTGGGGAAATATGGATTATATACCTCCGGTGCGATATGCGGAGGACTTAAGCCAGGTGGCGCCGGAGGACATGGCGCAGCTCATAGACAGGATTGCAAGGGAGAGCGGCTATGACAGGCTGGTGTTGGACGTGGGCCAGATGGGAAGGGGAGCTCTGCCCATTCTCTCCATGTGTGATGTGGTGTATATGCCGGTCAGGGAGGACTATATCTCAGCTGCCAAGATAGAGGAATTCGAGGAGTACCTGGAGGAAGCAGACGATGCCGGGGTCAGGGACAGGATTCAGAAACTGAGACTGCCCAAGCATACGTGTATTGTGAAACGGGAGGGGTACCTGGAACAGCTGATATGGGGGGAGATGGGGGATTATGTGAGGCAGCTTTTGGACGGGAAGCAGCCGGAGAGGTAGGGGATGGAGGAGAAGCAGGAATAAAGGCCAGGGAAAGCAAACAAAAGGAAGAGTGAGCCATGGAAGAGAGGGAGAGTACAAGGAGGAGGAGCCGTGATGGTGTGCGGCGGGTCATAAGGGAGCGCATCATGGAAGAACTGCAGGAAAGACACCATATGGACGACGGGGAACTGCTGGAGATGATTGACAGGGCCATAGGCGAGATGGGGCAGGAAATGTTCCTGCCGTTAAAGGAACGGCTCTGGCTGCGGGGAAGCCTCTTTGACAGCTTCCGCCGTCTGGATATCCTGCAGGAGCTTATTGACGACAGCTCCGTATCGGAAATCATGGTTAATGGGGCAGGAAAGATATTTATGGAGAAAAACGGAAGGATGGAATTGTGGGACAGGAATTTTGAGAAGCCGGAACAGCTGGAGGATATCATACAGCAGATTGTAAGCAGGGTCAACCGTGTGGTGAATGTATCCTCCCCCATGGTGGATGCCAGGCTGGAGGACGGCTCCAGGGTCCATGTGGTGCTTCCGCCAGTGGCCCTGGATGGTCCGGTTGTAACTATAAGGAAATTTCCGTACCCGATTACCATGGAAAAGCTGATTCGTTTCGGAGCCATAAGCACGGAGGCTGCCGGTTTTCTGGAGCAGCTGGTGGAGGATGGATGCAACATGTTCATCAGCGGAGGGACAAACTCCGGGAAAACCACATTCCTAAATGCATTGTCATCCTTCATACCCTCCGGTGAGAGGGTAATTACCATTGAAGATTCAGCTGAACTGCAGATAACACAGGTTCCAAATCTCGTGCGCCTGGAGACAAGGAACGCCAATACGGAGGGGGAAGGGGAAATTACCATGAGCCAGCTTATCAAGGCGGCCCTGCGCATGAATCCCAACCGTATCGTAGTGGGCGAGGTGAGGGGGAAGGAGGCCCTGGACATGCTCCAGGCCATGAACACAGGCCATCCCGGCAGTCTTTCCACGGGTCATGGAAACAGCCCGCGGGACATGATAAGCAGGCTGGAGACCATGGTGCTGATGGCGGCGGACCTTCCGCTGGCAGCAATCAGGAGCCAGATTGTGTCAGCTCTGGACATCATGGTCCATCTGGGACGACTGAAGGATGGAAAGAGAAGAGTTTTATCCATTATGAGAATAGGAGGTTTGCAGAATGGAGAGGTGGAACTGGAACCATTGTTTGAATATGACGGGAAGGAGGACCGGCTTCGTCAGAAAGGGGCCGGGACACAGGCGGGACCTTGTTAGGCAGGAGATTGCCAGGAGTAAACCGGAAAAGAGGGCTCCCAGGGCCCGGCCTCCCGACAGGGTGGATTACGGTACCTATCGGCTTACAGCCAGGGAGTGGCTGTTATACGGAGTCTGCGGGGTGGGAGTCTGCGGGCTGGCATCCTATGTATTTTATCGCAGTGCGGCGGTGTTCCTGATTCTGATGCCCTTTGGAGCCTGTTATCCTTTATACAGGAGGGAGGATTTGAAGAAGGAGAGGGCCAGGCGGCTGGAATTGCAGTTTAAGGAGGGAATCCAGGTGCTGTCCTCCTTTCTCAGCGCAGGGTATTCTTTGGAAAATGGACTCACCCTTAGCATAAAGGAGCTGGAAGTACTGTTTGGGAGGCGGGAGATGATTACAGAGGAGTTCCGGATCCTGTCCGATGGAATCCGGATGAACCGTCCGGCAGAAGAACTGTTTATGGATTTTGGCCGGCGCAGCGCATTGGAGGATGTGGACAATTTTGCCCAGGTCCTGTCCGCGGCTAAACGAAGCGGAGGTGAGCTGGTGGAAGTCATCCGCCAGACAGCGGGAATTATCAGGGATAAGGTGCAGGTTAAGGAGGAGATACATACCATGCTTGCCTCCAGGATATTTGAACAGAAAATTATGAATCTGATACCGTTTTTGATTGTGCTCTACATTGACCTTACATCCCCTGGATTTTTCAGCGTGATGTACGGCACCTGGATTGGCCGGGGGGTGATGACCATGTGCCTGGCAGCCTATGCGGGCGCGTTGGTTATGGCCGGGAAGATACTGGACATTGAGGTGTGAAAGGCAGGTGGAGCGGACGATAAAGATGAGAAACAGACCTGGGGGAAGGCTTCAGGCCTGGATTGGGCGGAAACAGATCATATGCCTGGCAGCTGGCCTTTTCATGGGAATGGCGGCACAGCTGTGGCAGCGCACAGACAGTGATCTTTTGGAAGGCAATACCCTGGCCAGGGGAAGCTACGGACAGGGGGATCAGACATACAGCCTGATGGTGGAGGGTCTTGGGGAGAAGGCGGTTCCTGTGGAAATGGTCCTGTCAGAACGGGTATATACGAAACAGGAGGCCCATAAGGCATACGAGGCCGTGATGGAACAGCTTCCGAAACTTATATTGGGAAATAATCCGTCTCTTGAGGATGTAAGGCAGGATCTGAACCTGCTTACATACCTGGACAGCTATGGAATAAGGCTCAGGTGGGAATCAGATGAGCCGGAGCTTCTGGATTCCTTTGGTGAACTGCATGTGCGGGAGATGAAACAGAGGGGGATTGACGAACAGGGAATCAAAATCAACCTGCATGTGCGCATGACAGAGGGAAACTGGCCGGAGGAATATGAACTGTCTGTGTGTGTGAAGCCGCCGGTGATTACGGAACAGGAACAGACGGAGAAAGCGTTTGCTGAATTTCTTAAGAGGGAGGATGAACTGCAGTCCTCCACAGCTTATATGAAGCTTCCGAAGGAATATCAGGGACGGAGCCTGAAATACAGTCTGCCGGAAGAATCTGTCTTTGTTCCTGTGATGGGATTGGGAGCGGCAGGAGCCGTCTTATGTTTTCTAAAGGACCGGGCCGAACAGCAAAACAGGGCAGAGGCGAGAAAACGCCAGCTGGCACTGGATTACCCGGAGGTATTGTCCAGGCTGACCATCTTTCTCGGCGCCGGTATGAGTATCCGGACAGCCTGGGATAAGATTGCCCTGGAATATAAAATGATGGTGGAGCAGGGAAGGCGCAGGAAACGGTATGTCTATGAAGAAATGTATGAGACCAGCTGCCAGATGAAGGGGGGAGTGCCGGAGGGCAGGGCATTTGAGGAGTTTGGAAGGCGGTGCGGGCTCCAGTCTTATATGAAGTTAGGAGGTCTGCTGGAGCAAAACCGTAAAAACGGTTCAAAGAATCTCAGGAATCTGCTGCGTACAGAGATGACAGATGCATTTGAACAGAGAAAACACCAGGCAAGGCGCCTGGGGGAGGAAGCAGGAACAAAACTGCTGCTTCCGCTGTTCATACTCCTGTCAGTGGTCATGGTCATGATAGCTGTTCCTGCGCTGATGGAATTCAAGTAAAGCATAAGGAGGAGAGCGATGGAGTTAGGAAAGGAATTAAGGGAGTTCTGTAAGGATGAACAGGGAGTGGGGGTGATTGAGCTGGTGTTGGTATTGGTGGGAATATTAACCCCCTATTATGGGGTGGGTATAAGGTGCATAGGGTAAAATATGTGGATAAATAGAACTATATGTACAGTGAAAGGTGGAAAGTGTGTATGAAGTCAACAGAAGAGATTGTATTAATTAGATACTATAATGTGTTATTTTATTTATTTTTTGAAGTAGGAATAGATGATTTCAAGAGACAATGTTTAGTAAATAGAATTGGTTCAGGAGAACCAATCCGGATGAAAAAGATACAGGAATGGTGTCACTGTCATCAGATACCATTTAAGACGAGATTTGTATATCGGAGGGAATTTCCATTTACTGCTAATTTATGGAATATGTATTCATATATTAGATTTAAATGGAGCATCAAAGAAATAGAACGTTAAAATATTTGATTTATAAAATAACCAACAAAGGTAAAATGGCTTTTTAAGACATATATTTAAAATAATGAATTGTCTGTTCTCGTTGCGTAGGTGTATAATTAATTAAAGAAAGATACGATAGGAGAAAGAAATGAGAATTACAATTTGTCATTTAAGTGATATACATTTTGCGGTTGATGGGAATACTATATTGGAGAAACAGGAAAAATTATGTAATGCTATTTTACAAGATGCTTTGAAGAAGGAAGTTATTATATTCATCGTGTCAGGGGATATTGCGCAGTCAGGACAAGCGGAAGAATATGAAATAGCATATAATTTTTTCACAGAAATACAGGAATATTTAGAAAAGAAAAAAGAATTAAGAGTTTTATTCTTTTTTGTACCGGGGAATCATGATTGTGATTTTACGGATGACCAAAAGAATAAAGATGATAATTTGCGAAGAGAAAAGGTTGTAAATGAACGTGAGAATCTTTCAGAAGATGAATTATCATATTATATAGAGGCATTATGTCGGAAACAACAAGAATACCGTGATTTCGTAGATGTCTTTGAATATGATAATTTAGAGGGAGTACAGGTAAAAGCACTTTCCCATTCTGACCTGGTAGTACAGTATGAAGTTGTGGTAGAAGGGAAAGGGATAAGAATAAATTTATTAAACTCGGCTTGGTTAACTGAAAGAAAAGAAAAACCAGGATATTTATATTTTCCAAGCAAAGAGTACCAAAAGATTACGAAAGATGGTCATATAGAGATTACTGTGTATCATCATCCGAGCAACTGGATGCATCCAAATGATAGAAATGAATTCAACAGATGGGTTATGAATAAATCTGACTTAGTATATGTGGGACATGAACATTTAGGTAGAAATGAATCTGTCGAAACAAGAGATACAATTTATCATGCGCAATATGGAGAGGTATTGCAGGAAAGAGGAAATGATAAGAATAGTGGCTTTATTCTTAGTTATATTGAAGATAACGAGAATACTACCAATGTATTTAATTGGGATGATAATCAAAAAATGTATACTATGTCATATACGTTGTCTAGGAAATTAAATGCAACGGATGATAAATATTTATATTTCCAGAAAGATTTTCAAACATATTTAGAAACTGCGGATATCAGAATTTCTCATCCACGAAAAGAAAAAGTAACAATGAGAGACTTGTATGTATATCCTGATATAGAAGCATATAAGAACTCAAATAGTAGTTATGACATAAATGAAGAAAGTGTTACAGTTCGTGGAGACGTGTTGCTGGATTATATTTTAAAAACTAAAAAAATTTCTTTTTCAGGAGGATCTAAGTCTGGAAAAACGGCATTGGCTAAAAGTATAGCGTTGGATCTTATTGAAAAAGGAAAGTATGGTATAATCATGGATTGTACGAAACTTGGAGCGATATCAAACAAGAATTTGCAGAAAAATGAAGAAATTTGTATTTCTTATGCTTATGGAAAGGAATATGTAGGAGCTTATAGACAATTAGATTTATCTAACAAAATGCTTATACTGGACAATTTTGAGAAAGTACGAGATAGGACATCAAAACAGCAGATATTGGATTATTTTGATAATTTTTATGATTATATTTTAACATTTTCTAATACAACTTTTGAATTAGAACTTTTAGATGAATCATTGTATCATGAAAAGAATGATTATATTCATTGTTCAATAAGCGAGTTGGGATACCGAAGAAGAAATCAACTTATAACAAAATGGTATTATTTATCGGAAGGAGGGGATATTATAGTCGATGATTTGGTTCGAGATAAGATATCAGAAGCAATGTCTACTATTGATGTATTAAAAGGAAATGGTTATATGCCGTGTATACCTCCCCATATTTTGATTATTCTTCAACAGCTTGAATATTCAATAGATGGAAGCAACCAAGAGAGAAGTAATTATGGATATTTATATGAGTTTTTGATTACAAAATCGATTTTAGATATGAATCAAAATTGTGAATATATCCATAGAGATATTGCATTTGGGATTTTAACAAATATAGCTGAATGCATGTTGAGTGAGGGAACAAGAGTAATATCCTTAGATAAATATAAAAGTATTGTATATCAATATAATAATGATTTTCAAACAGATGCGAATGCAGAACAATATCTTCACGAATATGAAAGAGTGGAACTTTTAAATGAAAAAGAAGGTCAAGTAGTTTTTGGATATCCATATATTCATTATTATTTTACAGCAAAATATTTAGCTAATAATATAAGTAAGGAGTGGGCACGGGAAAAAATAAAAACAATGTCTAGTCAGTTATATGAAGAAGAATGTGGTGATATCATGATTTTCTTATGCCATCTTTCAAAAGATGATTTTATAATTGATACAGTGTTAAAAAATGCAAAAGAGATTTTGTCAGACAAGAATATTTTTGATTTTGGGGAGCACAAGTCAATACAATTGTCTTTCGATGAATACTTGAAGTCTGATTTTATTCCGGAAAAAGATATAGAATTGAGGGAAGATCAGTTATTAGAAGTGAGGGATAGACAAGAGAGGGAAAATAGAAGACAGAAAGATACTGAAGTAATTGAAGAAGGAAGGGAATATGTATATAGCCTAGATAATGCATTTAAAACCATAGAAGTAATGGGGCAGATTTTAAAAAATTATCCAGGAACTATTAAAGGTGCTGTAAAGAACGATTTGTTGGAAACCATTTATGCAGTAGGCATGAGAACACTGTCGTATACAAGTGACATTCTTTATGGTGGAATAGAGAGGATATTTGAAGATATTTCAAAAAAAATACAGCCGTCACCATCACAAATTGAAATGGAAAAAATAAAAGAACTTAGTCGGAAACTCAATTCGTCTATGGATAATCTGTTTGGCCTTTTGTCGTATGCTATGATAAGAAACTTAGCAGATTCTGTTGCCAATAAAGCATTAGTGCCGGTTATAGCACAGTCACCATTAAATGAAAAAATAGGATACAACTTAGTGAAGGATTCTATACAATTAAATGAGTTTGGTACGATTGCAGTTGATTTAATCTTGAAAGAATATGATGATTATAATGATAAAGACAATATCTTTGCGGCAAAATTACTTAGACTGCTTGTGCTGGATCATTATTATGTTTATGGATCCAAGGATTATAAAAATCGCCAAAAAGTATGGCAAAAGATGAAGTTTGGAAATAAAGAAAAAATAATAGCCTTACAAGGTGAGAAAAAATAGAGTGGAAAAATAATTGAGAACAATATCAATGCGGGGCTGTCGGTTAATACCGACTTTTAGGCTCTGAATCTTAAAATACGAATCTCCCGTAGAAATCAGTATTTTTAATGCTTGAACTTCTTCGGGAGATTCGTATTCTTTCTTTTCCGTATGTATTTTAGGACACAAAAATCCCTTGACTGCATTTTTGAAAGCACTCTTTTTCTAAGCAGCCTTTTCTTCGGTTTTTCCCTCAAATTTCTTGATCTCATCATGAAGAAAACGATGGTATTTATTTATATTTCTTCCAATCGCATACAGCATGAATTCTTTATATACTTTTTCTGCTGTCCGGTAATTGAAACGTCGAAAACCGTCATTTTCTTTGATATCTCCAAAATGTCCTTCTGTCTGAATGGAACGGATCTGCCGGTTCAAAATCCCCTTCTCACTCTGGATGTTTGCATGGGATTCTTCTTTCAAAGCTTCCCATTGTCCGTTAACTTTCATGACCTTATTTTTCTCTGCATCTTTCTCAGCATCATATTTATAGAGACATTTTGCTTTATGTTCACAGACACTACAATCTGCGCATCCATACACCTCAAATGTTTGTGTATAACCAGCCTGTT
>OBWQ01000306.1_pt1 | contig 23399 bp, 18 predicted proteins | sample 1476511 | NCBI WGS metagenome assembly OBWQ01 (sample SAMEA2580126, study PRJEB22360) | human gut metagenome | biome: human gut; feature: human-associated habitat; material: faeces | place: Denmark | collected 2008/2010
CATTCCCAGCCTGTTCCTCATCGTCATCATCATTGGCGGCATCCTTTCCGGCTATTTCACACCCACCGAGGCATCGGGCGTGGCAGTTGTGTACGCCTTCCTTTTGTCGGTATTTGTTTATAAGAGTATTCAGATTAAGGATATCCCCAAGATACTGGTGGACACAGCGGTTATGACTACCATCGTCATGCTGATTATCGGCGCGTCCTCTGTGCTGTCCTTTGTTCTGTCCTTCACAGGACTGCCGCAGGCCATCAGCAGCCTGCTTTTAGGAATCTCCGATAACCGGATTGTCATACTGTTAATCATCAATATAACGCTGCTGATTGTGGGAACCTTTATGGACATGGCCCCGGCCCTGCTCATATTTACGCCTATTTTCCTTCCCATTGTAAAGAGCCTGGGAATGGACCCCATCCAGTTTGGCGTCATGATTGTCATGAACCTGTCCATCGGCACCATCACACCTCCGGTGGGAAATGTACTATTTGTGGGCTGCAGCGTTGCCAGGCTGCAGGTGGAGGACGTGATGAGGAAGCTGCTTCCGTTCTTTGCAGCGATTGTTGCGGCATTGATGTTCATAACCTTTGTGCCCGGATTCAGCATGTGGCTGCCCGGTGTCCTGGGATTGTTAAAATAGGAGGATAGGGAATCAGAATGAGGAGTGTAAAAATGAGGACGGCAGATAAAAAGAAAGTGCAGGAAAAGCTGGACCTTGTCATTGAAAAGCTCATGAATCTGGGCGGACCGGAGAACGGGGAGGAGCTGGCTGAGGGCGGTGAGGCCATTGGCTTTTTCAAACGGGATTTTGGAATCCGGGAATGGGACTGGCCCCAGGGCGTGGGACTGTACGGCCTGTTAAGAATCATGCAGGCCCGGAAAAACGAGGATTATAAGGAGTTCCTGTACCAGTGGTTCAAGGACAATATAAGGGAAGGGCTTCCCTCAAAAAACATCAATACCACCACGCCCCTTCTCACCCTGGCAGAGCTTAACGAGTATTATCACGACCAGGAATTTGAAGCGCTGTGCCTGAAATGGGCGGACTGGCTCATGAACTGCCTGCCCAGGACCAGGGAAAGGGGATTCCAGCATGTGACCAGCGCCAACGGGGACCGTCAGGGAGTGCGGCTCAATGAAAATGAGATGTGGATTGACACCATTTTCATGACAGTGCTCTTTCTCAACCGGATGGGGCAGAAATACCAAAACCAGGCATGGATTGACGAGTCCATCCACCAGGTGCTGATGCACATTAAGTATCTGTGCGACAAGGAGACAGGACTGTTCTGCCATGGATGGACCTTCAATGAAAGGAATAATTTCGGCGGTATCTTCTGGTGCAGGGGAAACAGCTGGTTTACCTTAGGAATACTGGATTATATCGACATGTTCAAGGGTACCATGAATGCCGGTGTAAAGGAGTTTGTGGTGGATACATATAAGGCCCAGGTGGAGGCCCTTAAGGGACTTCAGGGCAAAAGCGGCCTGTGGCACACGGTGCTGACCGACGGGGACAGCTATGAGGAAGTGTCAGGCAGCGCCGCCATCACCGCGGGAATTCTCAAGGGAATCCGCTGCGGAATCCTGGACGATTCCTATCTGCCCTGCGCCTGGAAGGCAGTGGAAGCCATTCTGGACAACATTGACAGGGACGGCACCGTGCTCAATGTGTCCGGCGGCACCGGCATGGGTTATGACGCGGACCACTATAGGAATATATTGATTGCCCCCATGGCTTACGGGCAGTCGCTGACCATACTGGCGCTGGCAGAGGCTTTGCTGTATCTGGACTGATATTTGCCTGCGGCGTGAGCGGGAAGATGGCTCCCGCAGCCGGATTGCAGGATAATGATTTTTATGGCGCAGGAACTTGGGATGTAAACTACAAATAAAGTCTAATTCAAGAGATTGCTATTTGATAAACAATGGCAGACTCTTCTTTATTTTGTCAGCAGTTCCGTTTTGGAAAGTGTCTGTAACCATCAACAGGCACTTTCTTTTTTTTCATATTGATTATATAATAGGCACATGTATATTACGGCTGAGCTGTAATGATTTTGCTGAAAGAGAGGAAATGAATCCATGAAAGTTTTGAAACAGGGAGATATATATGCGCCGGAGCATCTGGGGAGGAAGGATATCCTGATAGAAGGAAGCCGGATAGCCAGGATAGCGGACCATATAGACGAATATGACCAGATAGAGGAGGTGGAGAAGGTGGACCTGGGCGGGCACATCCTGACGCCGGGATACATGGATATCCATGTCCACATAACAGGCGGAGGCGGCGAGAGCGGACCCGCCACCAGGGTGCCGGAGGCAAGCCTCAGCGTGCTGGTCCGAAACGGCATTACCACGGTGGTGGGACTCCTGGGCACAGACGGGATAACCAGAAGCCTGGAGAACCTTCTGGCAAAGGCAAGGGCTTTCAATGAAGAGGGAATCACCTGCCGTATACTCACCGGAGCATACGGATACCCGTCCCCCACCATCACAGGGAGCGTGGAGCGGGATATAGCTCTTATTGACCTGATGGTGGGCGTTAAAATCGCCATGAGCGACCACAGAGGCTCCAATCTGACAGGGGAGCAGCTGATTTCACTGGCAACCCAGGCCCGAAGGGCCGGCATGCTCTCCGGGTGCTGCGGCTATGTGACCATCCATATGGGAAGCGGTAAGGCCAAGCTGGATCCTCTGTTCTATGCAATCGACAACAGCGATGTGCCCATTCAGAAATTCCTTCCAACCCATATGGGACGCACCCGGGAGCTGTTCGAACAGGGCCTGGAATTTGTGAAGCGGGGCGGAACCATTGATATGACGGCAGGACTTACAAGGGAGGAGTTAGAGGAGACGGCGGACCAGATTCTGAGCTATCTTAAGCAGGACCCAGAGTGTCTTAACATGACCATGTCCAGCGATGCATACGGAAGCGCGCCCAGGTTCAATGACAAGATGGAATGCATCGGCCTCACCTATGCATCACCCAAATGCCTGCACGAACAGCTGAAGGTGCTGGTGTGCGAACGGGGAGCCAGCCTGGAAAAGGTGCTGAATCTCCTGACTAAGAACCCTGCCAGGGTGCTGGGACTGACTGGAGTCAAGGGAACCGTGGCAGAAGGTGCGGACGCTGACTTTGTGGTGTACGATGATTCCATGGATATCCTCCACGTCATGGCCGGGGGCAGGAAGTCTGTGTGGGATAAAGAGGTTATTATGAAGGGGACGTTTGAAGAATAGGGAAGTTGGTCTTTAACTGCGGCAGGGTACGGATTCATGGCCGGGCTTACTTATGCAGCCCAGACAGGGGCGCACGTGATTTTTATATGTATTTTCCGTTCCCACCTGCCTCATGCGGCAAGAAAAAAAGAGGCAGGGAGGTTTTGGCCGGCTTCTGCCAGACCTGGGATGGCTATAAGACAATTTCCATGCCGTCATAGGCAAATGATACATTGTCCAGTTTTTTTTCAAATTCCCGGTAGTAAGCATAGGATTTGCCCCAATACTCATCAATGTGAGTAATGATAATGCGCTTTATCCTGTATGCGCGCTTGATCTCCATCATCTCATCCAAGGTGAACATATCGTCTCTGAAAGGTGCGGAATCAAGTTTTGACCCGTCTTTAAGTATGCCGTCGTCGGAAACAAGCCCGATTATTAAAACATCCGCATCATAATACAATTGATTGGGGACAAATGGCTTCACATCGCAGCAGGCGTAAACAGCCTTTTTGGAGCCGTCTGATATAACATAAAATGTCATATTGCCGCGATGGGTTTTGTTATTTACCAGGTGTAATTCTATCGTTCCGATTTTAGCATAGTTCGTCCTGTTAATTGAAATGCAGTTCAGAATATTCTGATAGTAGTACAGTCCATCGCCGTTCCAGGCATTGATATCGTCTATAACCTCAGGCATTGCTATGAATTGTATGGGTGTTCCTTTGCCGGCAATGCAGTTGTAACCCAAAGGCTCCACGATACGCATGCCTCGCGTATGGTCAGGATCCTTGTGGGAGATGGAAAGATATTCAATCCTGGATATACCCTGCCTGTCACAGGCAACTGCAATGTCCTCCGGCGTATCAATGAGCATTCCGATGTCCTCAATATAAAGACTCGGCCCTAGGCGCTCATACCGGCCTCGTTTTATTCTGGCCTCCTGGCAGACAGAGCATTTACAAAAAGGATTGGGAATTAGAAACATTCCGCCGCTTCCTACAATCTTCAACTTCATCCGTGTTCACCTCCTGGCGTCATTTTTTATTTTACTAACATCGCCCTGATTTCGCTGATCATGCCCTTTGGTATATTATCGTCGTCCAGCGGCATGATACTGCTCAGCATCCGTACGCCCTGATAAGAGAATAGCAGCAAATCCGCAACCGCGTTTACATTGGCCTGCTTAAACTCGCCTTTGTCAATGCCGTATTTAATCAGGCTGCAAAGCTTTGTCTTTGAAATGTAATACTGCTTCAGCATGGCGTTGTCCTCTGATAATGGCATGCCGCTGTAATACTCATAGAAAGCAAGTCCTAACGAACCGCTCCTGTTAAGCATCTCGGACTGGTAACGCTCTAATAATTCATCCAATATGAGGGCTGCCGGCAGGTCCCTTTCCATCTTTTCAGCAACCTGGCTTTTAAGGCCCGACATAAGTTCATTTATGATGTCAGCAAATACCTGACCGGTACTCCCGTAGTGCGTATATAATCCGCCGCGGCTAAGTCCTGCTGCCTCACAGATATCTTTCATTGTAACATCCTTAAATCCCTTTTGGACAAATAAAACCAGTGCCGCTTTCCGTATGGCTGCCTTTGTTTTGTCCCCTTTTTTGCCCATGGGCCTACCACCTGCCTTTTATCCTGCCTATTTCCGACACTCGTGTCTGTTTTTAATATACGACACATGCGTCGGAAAGTCAATGAGGAAATTCCTGCATCGCCGCGAAGCCAAAAAAAGAGTATCCGTCATTTCTGCCGGATGCTCTTTTGATATACTGCATGTCTGAAACGATATTCTTATTTAAGAATGTCATCCTTCTTTTCAAGAATTGCCTCTGCGGCTGCGCAGGCAGGACAATCACAGTATTTTGCCCCTGCGGCCTTGAGTTCCTTTGCATGGGCTGCCACGTCCTTGGCCTTGTCTGCCCCGAAGACCTGGGCGCACATATCGGATTCAGCAAAACCAATCAGGCCGTCAACCGGCATGATGTCTGCTTCCAGCTCAGCAATGTATGTTTTTGTTGCTGCGGCCTCGTTCTCAGTGCCAACTGCATCCAGCCAGGTCTGGGCTGATGCCTTTGCCTCTTTGCTGCATGATGCTGCATTCAGTTCAGACAAATGCCCCGGCTTCCTCGCTCTGCCGTTTGTCGGGATACTTGCGGAACACCTCATAAATCCCGTTTTTCCGGGATAACTCCGCCCGCCGCAGGATAAAGGCAACTGCCTTTTCCCTCCCTGGCGGCAACGGCAGTTTTACGGCAACGCGAGCATTGGATGCCTGCTGCATCAGACGGGCGCGGATAGTTTTGGGACAGCTTTGGGACAGCTCAGGGAAAGTTCCGGGAATGATAGTTCCGGGATATAAGCCGCAGGTTGACAAATCCGTGGATGCTGTGTATAATGGTTGACTGATGCAACAGTTGTATAATACAATAGAAATAGCAGGGAGAACGGAATGAATCAATATACGGGAATATACCGGCGCTGTGAGCTCTGGTTTATCCGGAGGGAGTTGGAGCAGTTTGGACTGCAGCCCCTGGAGGGGAAAATCATCATGTTTCTTCAGGACAACCAGTGTACCCAGGAGGATATCGGCGCACATTTTGACCTGGACAAGGGCAGGATTGCCAGAAATCTGTCTGTGCTGGAGGAAAAGGGACTGGTGCGGCGTCTTATCAACGAGAAGAATAAAAGGCAGAAGTTTGTAAGTCTCACCTGCGGGGGAAATCAGGTCCTGGAAGAGATACACCGCATATCCGGCAGATGGGACGAGATTTGTTTTTCGGGATTCACAGAGGAAGAGCGCAGGCAGCAGCAGGATTATCTGCGGCGGATTGCTGAAAATGCAATTGAATATAAACACAGAGTAGGAGAATGTACATATGGTAAACAATCTGACTGAGGGAAAACCTCTTAAATTGCTGTTTTTCTTTGCAATGCCCATGGTAGTGGGCAATCTGTTCCAGCAGCTCTACAACATGGTGGATTCCATGGTGGTGGGACGTTTTGTGGGGGAGGATGCCCTGGCAGCCGTTGGCTCATCCTTCCCTGTGGTCTTTTTGTCCGTAGCCATTGCGGCGGGCCTGTCCATGGGATGTACCGTGGTTATTTCCCAGTTCTTCGGGGCAGGTAAGATACTTGAAATGAAGATAACTGTTTCAACGGCCCTCATATCGCTGGGAGTCATCGGACTTATTATCATGGGAATCGGGGAAATCATCGCGGGACCTCTGCTGTCTCTTCTGGGAACGGACCCGGATATCATGGCTGACTCCCTTGCCTATCTGAGGATATATTTCGGGGGAGCCGTATTCCTGTTCCTGTATAATTCACTGAATGGTATCTACAATGCATTGGGAGACAGCCAGACACCTCTTAAGTTCCTCATAGTATCCGCCCTGACCAATATTGTCCTGGACCTGCTGTTTGTCATTAAATTCAACATGGGTGTGGCAGGTGTGGCCTGGGCAACCCTTATTTCCCAGGGAATGTGTGCTGTATTTTCCTTTTTTGTATTGATTGCCCGCCTGAGGAAGATGGAGAATGAGGAAGAAGCCAGAGGAAAGGCGTTTACCTTTTTCGACATGTCCTCAGCTGAGCGTATTGCCAAGGTGGGCGTGCCTTCCATGCTCCAGCAGTCCATTGTCTCCGTCAGCATGATGCTGATGCAGGGGCTGGTAAATTCCTACGGAAAGGTGTTTGTGGCCGGTTACACGGCTGCCACTAAGATTGATACCCTGGCCATGATGCCCAATATGAACTTTTCCAATGCTATGTCCAGCTATGCGGCCCAGAACATTGGAGCCAGGAAAATGGACCGTGTGAAGCAGGGATACAAGGCCAGCATGTTCATGGTGGTGATATTTTCACTTATCATTACCAGTATCATTTTCCTGTTCGGGCCGCAGCTTCTGGGACTTTTCCTGAAACAGGGGTCTGAGGGAAGCGCCATGAGCTACGGACTCAGTTACATGAAGACCGTATCCGTGTTCTACATACTGATGGGAGCCCTGTTTGTAAGCAACGGTCTGCTGCGGGGAGCCGGAGATATGGGGGCGTTTATGCTCAGCTCCGTGGTAAACCTGTTCTCCCGCGTGGCCATTGCCTACCTGCTGGCGCATTTTATCGGTTCCAGCGCCATATGGTGGTCCATACCTACAGGATGGGCTATCGGCGCGTTGTTCTCCTTCCTGCGCGTAAGGAGCGGGAAGTGGATGGCAAAGAGACTGGTGGATTAAAGATTGACTGTGCTGCATATATTGTATAAATTCAGGTTGAGGAATGAAATGCATGAAAATATATGTAGTGAAACAGGGAGACAGTGTTGACTCCATCGCAGATTCACAGGGGATTCCCGTAGAGACCCTTGTTTGGGCAAATCAGATAGAATACCCATACCGCCTGGCCGTTGGCCAGGCTCTTTATATTTCTGACGGGGAGACTGGGGAGGGACGAAGGCCACTGTTTTCCAGCGGTTATGCATACCCCTTCATTGACAGTGGGGTATTGGAGGAAACCCTGCCTTATCTGAGCGCCATCAATGTATTTTCCTATGGTTTTACAGAGAACGGAAATCTGGTTCTTCCCATGGAGGATGACACATGGATGATAGAAAAGGCGCTGCAATGGGGCGTCCGCCCGGTACTTACTCTGACGCCCCTGGGAGAGGACGGGCGCTTTAACAATAATCTGGTATCAGCCCTGGTGAGAAGCCAGGAAAACCAGCAGCGTCTTATCTGGGAGCTGGGACGTACGATGCAGGAAAAGGGATACGAGGGCCTGGACATTGACTTTGAGTATGTGCTGGCAGAAGACCGGGTGGAGTATGCTGATTTTGTGCGCCGGGCTACCCGGGTCCTTAACATCTTCGGCTATACGGTTACGGTGGCCCTTGCGCCTAAGACGTCGGCCCAGCAGAGGGGGCTTCTCTATGAGGGCATTGATTACCGGCTGCTCATGCTGATGACCTACGAGTGGGGATACAGTCAGGGGCCTCCCATGGCTGTGGCCCCCATCAATATGGTGAGAAAGGTAGTGGAATATGCAGTGAGCGAGATTCCGCCTGAGAAAATCATTCTGGGAATCCCTAACTACGGCTATGACTGGCCCCTTCCTTTTGAACGGGGAGTAACCAGGGCCAGGTCCCTGGGAACCCTGGAGGCGGTGAAGCTGGCAGTTGACTTTGGAGTGGATATCCGGTTTGATGAAACTGCCATGTCGCCCTATTTCCGGTACTGGCAGTACGGTATCCAGCACGAGGTATGGTATGAGGATGCAAGGAGCATGAGGGCAAAGTTTGACCTTATTAAGGAGTTCAATCTGTATGGGGCCGGTTATTGGCAGCTCATGCGGTTTTTCAGGGCCAACTGGCTGCTGATGGATGATATGTTTTACATTGAGCGGGATTGGCCTCTTATGGAGTATGAAGATATGTCATAAAAGCTGTTTCTGTGGTATAATCCTTCTGTAGCAGGCCATTAAGTGAAATATGTCCCGGATTAAGGGGCTGGACGCATATTTCAAGCGTTATCTGAATCCATGGGATTTTGCGGCCGGTATGCTGCTGATAGAGGAGGCAGGGGGAAGGGAAGGAACTTGAAGGATGAAAAGAATGGACAGAGACACGGGGGGAAAGAGAAGAGGGAAGAAGAAAGGAAGGATGACTGCGGGGCTGGCCGCCGTGGTGTGGCTGCTATGCGGGTTGAGCGGAATAAACGGAACGTGCGTGGGGCCGGGGGTGAGGGATGTCGCAGGCGTGACGGATGCAGCGGGTGCGCTGGGTGCACCGGGCATAACGGATATGCTGAATATGACAGGATTTACTGCTTTCACAGCCTTTGCCGATGTGTGTGACTCCAAGGCTGATACATCTCCGGGGACAGGGGAGGTACTGGTGAACATTGCCAATGAAGACCAGCTGAGGCAATGGTACGACGGCCGTTTAACGGGAGGAAACAGCATAGGAGTCCTGCCAAAGAACCTGGTAATTACCAAACCTGTTACCCTGGGGCTTCCTGACGGTCAGCCGAATATCAGCCCTATTGAAATAAGGATACCTGAGGGACCCATAAAAATCCTGGCACCTAAAAACCTGACCCAGTCAGGCGTTGTCATTGATAACCCCAATCTGGTCATAACGGGAACAAAAAGCCTGATATCGGTTGAGGGTGAAGGGTGCCTGACACTGAAACGGGGACAGATACAGAGGGATGCGTCGGATGAACCGGCCATTATCCTGAGAAATCAGGGAACGCTGGTATGGGAGGAAGGCAAGGACTTTAAGGGATTTAAGAAAACCGACATCCGTGACGAGCGCATAGACCCGCCGGAGCCGGTTCCTCCCGGTGAGAGCCAGACCAACCCGGAATATGGCGGCACACAACCCCAGTTGACAGAGGCAGTCCTTTTGAATATAGGAGCTGATGGCAGCGGTTCCGCCAGGCTGGAATTCAAGAACGTGCCTTCCGATATCAATGCCCTATACATACTGCGCAGTGAAAACGGACATTCCTGGAAAAAGGAAAAGAACAAGGTGACAGCCGCATCGTCACAGAGCGGACAGGAGACTGTGGAGTACGAAAATTTCCTGAAGGAGACCGGAAACACGCTGAATACAAGCATTGTGGAGGACGGTTATCTCATATACAGGTTCCAGTCAGGGGACAGTTCCTTTTATGTGAAGGCCAGGATTGAGTGGCCCGGCGGAAGCTATGAGACGGATAAGGTAAAGATAGCCATACCGGAGTCTGTTGGCCAGGGTCTTACCTTTGTGTACGGCGGGGACAGCTATGGCTATGGCAGCGGATACGGAGGAAGCTACGGCAGCAATTTTGGCGGTTATAGGGGATACGGCAGTTCGTCCGGGGCAAATTCTTCCCACACCCAGTCTGGTACGGAGGAGGAGTCCGACGCGCCTGAGGCGCCGGTAAGAGGCAGGGGAGGGCGCAGAAGGGAATCCTATACGCCGTATTCCAACCCCGATACTCAAAACGGGGGAACGGCTGAAGGACAGGCAGCAGAGAATCTGCTTAAGGAGGCAACTCCTTCGCAGGCCCGCAGCTGCCATGATAAGGATGGAGACAGTGAGTCTGTAAATGAAACAGCAGCTGGTGGGCCGGAGGCGGACACAGCCGGTCTATCCGAGGAAGAGAACGAAGTCATGGACACGGAGCAGGACCCGTCACAGGAGGAAATGCAGGACCGGGAAGATTCCGGCACATCCGGATTAAAGTGGTATGCAGGCGCTGTCTTGGCCGTTGCGGTTATTGGCTGCGGAGCTGTCTATCTCTACAGGAAAAAGCGCAGGTAAGCGCACGTCTGCAATGTATAGTGATAAAAAAATGATTTGCCAAGGAAAGAAGGCTGTAGTATAATTTACAAAAACCAAAAACCCACACTATTACGTTACAAAGGAGAATAAAAATATGGCAATCAGAGTTGGAATCTTAGGCTATGGAAACCTTGGAAAGGGTGTGGAGTGTGCCATTAAGCACAATCCTGACATGGAGCTGAAAGCAGTGTTTACCAGAAGGAGTCCTGACAGCCTCAGCATATTGACAGAGGGGACAAAGGTTTACCGGGCAGAGGAAGCCTTGTCCATGAAGGATGAGATTGACGTGATGATACTCTGCGGAGGGAGCGCCACAGATCTTCCAGGCCAGACCCCGGAAATGGCAGCGTATTTCAATGTGATAGACAGCTTTGACACCCATGCCAATATCCCCCAGCATTTTGAGGCAGTGGACAGGGCTGCAAAGGAAAGCGGCCATGTGGGAATCATATCCGTTGGCTGGGATCCGGGCATGTTCTCCCTCAACAGGCTCTATGCCAATGCCATCCTGCCGGACGGCAGTGACTATACCTTCTGGGGCAAGGGCGTGAGCCAGGGCCATTCCGATGCAATCCGCAGAATCAAAGGCGTGAAGGATGCAAGGCAGTATACCATTCCGGTGGAGGATGCCCTTACGGCTGTGAGAAGCAAAAAAGCGCCGGAGCTCACTACCAGGGAAAAACACACCAGGGAATGCTTTGTGGTGGCGGAGGAAGGCGCTGATTTAAAGGCCATCGAGGAAGCCATCGTCACCATGCCAAACTATTTTGCTGATTATGACACCACGGTGCACTTTATCAGCCAGGAAGAACTGATGCGTGACCATGCCGGAATTCCCCATGGCGGTTTTGTTATCCGCACCGGCAGCACCGGATGGAATGATGAGAACGGCCATGTGATTGAATACAGCCTAAAGCTGGATTCCAACCCGGAATTCACTGCATCCGTTATTGTGGCCTATGCCAGGGCCGCATACCGCCTGAGCAGGGAAGGGCAGTCCGGTTGCAAGACCGTGTTCGATATTGCGCCGGCTTATCTGAGCGCGGCGGATGGGGCAGAGCTTAGAAAGCATTTGCTTTAGAGCGTGTTTGAAAACGCCGCACCAAACAGAACCATTCCTCATATCCTATCAGTAACAGACCTTCATATCAGTCTGTAGAAAGACACTCTTTGCGCTGCATATCTAATTTACAGTACAAACTGAGCAGGCCGGAGGCGCTTACTGCCTTGGGAGCCGGGCCGCGGGCAGCGGCAGCAGACAGTAACGTCTGTGGGACAGTGGTATACTCACATTGCCCCACAGACGTTTTTTCTGCTTTGGGGGCAGGATGGCAGATTCGGTGATTGTCATATATATGGGAGGAGATAACCGATGGGAGAAGGTAATGAGCAGAATGCTTCAGAAAAAAAGATAAGAAGTCATGGTACGGGTCTGGCCATGCAGGTATCCTGTGTCAGCATTGCCGTCAACCTAGTACTCTCTGTATTCAAGGTAGGTGCGGGCATCCTGGCCCATTCCGGTGCCATGATATCGGATGGGGTCCATTCAGCCTCGGATGTGTTCAGCACGCTGATTGTCATGGCAGGAATCACCATGGCCTCCAGAAAGTCAGACAAGGAACATCCCTATGGCCATGAGCGGATGGAATGCGTGGCGGCTCTGTTGCTGTCAGCGGTATTATTTGCTACAGGAATCGCCATCGGGGTGAGCGCTGTGGAAACCATTGGTTCCGGGCCGGAAAAGGTCAGGGCTGTTCCGGGAATGCTGGCTTTGGGGGCCGCGGTCATATCCATAGTGGTAAAGGAATGGATGTTCTGGTATACCAGGGCTGCGGCCAGGAAATTAAAATCAGGGGCACTGATGGCAGACGCATGGCACCACCGCAGCGATGCACTGTCCTCAGTGGGCGCTTTTATCGGTATTCTGAGCGCCAGGATGGGAGTGCCGGTCATGGACCCGCTGGCCAGCTTCATCATCTGCATCTTCATAGTCAAGGCCGCCCTGGATGTGTTCAGGGATTCCATGGATAAGATGGTGGATAAGGCGTGTGACGAGGAAACGGTCAGGTCCATAGAGCAGGTGGTGCTGGATACCCGGGGAGTGGAACGGGTGGGCTCCATGAAGACCAGGCTTTTCGGTTCCAGGGTATATGTGGACCTGGAGATTGAAGCAGACAAAAGTCTTATGCTGGAGCAGGCATTCGGAATCGCAAAGGAAGTCCACGATACCATAGAAGCAAGATTTCCCCAGGTCAAACACTGTTCGGTACAGGTGAGTCCCGAAGGCAGCACGGGCCTGGAGGGAAAGGAAAATTAGTTTGACGGAAAAGCGATTGCTGGCTATACTTAATATCAGATAACAGCGCCCGGATTTCAGGTAGGACCAGGCCCGGACTATGCAAGGCCAAACGGATTCCGCCGGACCATACCAAGCCGCATTATGCCAGGCCGTAGTTATGCACTGGGCGCAGCTATAGAGGGAGTGACATAAGATGGCATCATATATAAGAAAAACAATCTGTCCCTACGACTGTCCCACATCCTGCGGACTTTTGGCAGAAACAGACGGAATCCGAATCTTGGGTGTGAAAGGCGACCCGGACCATCCGGCTGCAAAGGGGCTGATATGCAGGAAGATGCAGCACTATGAGCAGTCCATCCATTCACCTGAGCGTATCATCACCCCCATGAAACGGGTGGGTGCCAAGGGAGAGGGAAGGTTTGAACCCATGACCTGGGATGCGGCGGTAAAGGAGATTGCCGGCAGGTGGAGCCGCATCCTGGAGGAAGACGGCGCAGATGCCATCCTGCCCATGAATTATTCAGGGGTCATGAGTGTCCTGCAGCGTAAATGCGGGGATGCCTTTTTCAATCGGATGGGGGCCTGTGACCTGGTCAGGACACTCTGTTCTTCAGCAAAGGGAGCAGGCTATGAGGCGGTCATGGGCCAGACCGGCTGTCTGGACCCAAGGGAGCTTTCGGACAGCAGTTTCTATCTGGTGTGGGGAAGCAATATGAAGGCTACCAGGCTTCAGTCCATGCCGGCGCTGATCCAGGCACGCAGACAGGGAAAGCGGGTGGTGCTCATAGAATCCTGTGCGGCAGATATGGAAGCATACTGTGACCAGACCATTCTGATTCGTCCGGGCACGGACGGAGCCCTGGCATTGGCAATGATGCATGTGATGGAGGAAGAAAACCTGGCAGACAGGGATTTCCTTACCTGCCAGGCAAAAGGGTATGAGGCATTCAGGAAAACCCTTGCCCCATATACCTCTGCCTGGGCGGAAGAGGAGACAGGTATCCCAGCAGAGGTGATTGCGGGTCTGGCAAGGGAATACGCCTCAGCTCCGGCTCCGGCCATCATTCTGGGAAGCGGTCCCTCCCGCTATGGCAACGGGGGAATGACCACACGGCTCATCACCATTTTGTCTGCTTATACAGGCGCTTGGGGGCGTCCGGGCGGCGGTTTGTGCGGCTGTAATCCTGGGGCGGGTCCTTATGTGGACAACCGGCTGGTCACCAGGCCGGATTTCAGGAAGAAACCGGGGCGCAAGGTGAATATCAATGAGATTGCCTCCGCCCTTACAGGAAGCAGGGGAGATAAGCCCATACGCAGCTTTTACGTCTATGGAGGCAATCCGGTGGCCTCTGTCTGCTGTCAGAAGGGAATCCTGGAGGGCCTTTTGCGCCCTGATTTGTTCACGGTGGTCCATGAGCGGTTCATGACAGATACGGCCATGTATGCGGACATCCTTCTGCCCGCCGCATTTTCCGTGGAACAGACAGATGTGTATACGGCGTACGGATACTGTACCTTTGGGACAGCCAGAAAAATCATCGAGCCGTCCGGGCAGAGTAAGAGCAATTGGAATACCTTCCGCCTGCTGGCCCAGGCCATGGGATACGAGGAGGAATACTTTAAGAGGACAGAGGAAGAAATGTTTGAGGAGCTTCTGGCCCATCCCATGGAGGGGTTATCCCGTATCTCAGAGGAGGAATGGCGCATATTAAGGGACGGGGGAGTCATATCCACAGCCTTTGCAGACCATGGAAGCTTCAGGACGCCTTCCGGTAAAATGATGATTTATAATGAAAACATGGAGGAGGCCATGCCCAGGTATGTTAAGAGCCATGGGGGGACCTATCCACTTAGGCTGGTGGCAGTGCCCAGCGCGTATACGTTAAATTCGGTCTTTATGGACAGGAAGGACTTAAAGTCAGGCCGGGGCCTCATGGCGCTGATGCTCCATCCAAGAGATGCGGCGGCAAGAAAAATCGCGGACGGCAGCCCCGTTATAGCCTTCAATGAGCTGGCAGAGGTGGAGTTTACCGCGAAAATAACGCCTATGGTGGCGGAAGGAACGGCCGCGGCCGAGGGTGTTTACGACAGGACCTTCACAAAAGGCGGGCTTCTGGTCAACGCCCTCCACCATGAACGGCTGTCCGATATAGGAGCAGCCACCACCCTTAACGACAATACGGTGGATGTACGGCCATGTTAAGTGAGATAAGACAGCAGGAAGAGAGACAGGATATGAAATCAATGGTACTTGGAATTCTGGCCCATGTGGATGCCGGTAAAACTACATTATCGGAAGCGCTTCTGTATCTGGCGGGAAGCATACGGAAAATGGGGAGGGTGGACAATAAAGACGCCTTTCTGGATACCTATGCCCTTGAGAGGGCCAGGGGCATCACTATTTTCTCAAAGCAGGCGGCTCTGACATGGGAGGGCCAGCCCTTGACGCTGCTGGATACGCCGGGCCACGTGGATTTTTCCGCGGAAATGGAGAGGACGCTTCAGGTGCTGGATTATGCCATTCTGGTCATAAGCGGTGCGGACGGCATACAAAGCCATACCATAACCCTGTGGCGTCTGCTGGGTAAATACAGGATACCTGTATTCCTCTTTGTCAATAAAATGGACCAGCCTGGCACGGACCGGGACCAGCGGATGAAGGAACTGCAGAAACGTCTGGACGATGGGTGTGTGGATTTTGCCGGGGCAGGGACAGAGGAATTCATGGAACACGCTGCCATGTGCGATGAGAATCTGCTGGAACATTATCTGGAGACCGGGGATGTGGAGGAGGATGACATACGCCGCCTGATTCGGGAACGAAAGCTGTTCCCCTGTTTCTTTGGTTCCGCCCTTAAACTGACTGGGGTGGAGGAACTGCTGAACGGAATCCGCAGGTGGGCTTCTGCGCCGGAATATCCGGAGGAGTTTGAAGCCAGGGTATACAAGATTTCCAGGGACGACCAGGGAAACCGTCTGACCCACCTTAAGATTACAGGAGGAAGCCTTAAGGTAAAGGGAATTATTTCCAATGGAAATACGGAAAAACCATCCGAGGTATGGCAGGAAAAGGTAGACCAGATTCGCGTCTATTCCGGGGACCGGTACGAAGCGGTGCCTGAGGCAGAGGCAGGAACCATATGTGCAGTTTCCGGCCTTACCAGGACCTATCCGGGACAGGGACTGGGGGCAGGGCAGGACTCCATGTTCCCGGTGCTGGAGCCGGTGCTGAATTACCAGGTAAAACTGCCGGAGGGCTGCGACGGGGCTGTGATGCTGCCAAAATTCCGCCAGCTGGAGGAGGAAGACCCAATGCTGCGGGTGGTATGGAATGAGGAACTGAAAGAGATATCCATGCAGCTTATGGGAGAAGTGCAGATAGAAGTGTTAAAGAGCCTGATTGAAGAGCGCTACGGCATTCAGGTTGAATTCGGCACAGGGAACATCGTGTATAAGGAAACCATTGCAGGCCCCGTGGAAGGCGTGGGGCATTTTGAGCCTCTGCGCCATTATGCGGAAGTCCATCTGCTGATGGAACCGGGAGAAAGAGGAAGCGGGCTTCAGCTTGAGACCAGATGCAGCGAGGATGACCTGGACAGGAACTGGCAGCGCCTGGTGCTGACCCACCTGGAAGAGAAGGTGCACCGGGGCGTTCTGACCGGAGCAGCCATAACAGATATGAAAATCACCCTTGTGGCGGGCAGGGCCCATAACAAGCACACGGAGGGCGGGGATTTCAGGCAGGCCACTTACCGGGCCCTGCGCCAGGGGCTCATGGAGGCGTCCTGTATCCTGCTGGAACCGTGGTATTCCTTCCGGCTGGAGGTGCCGGAGGCATACATCGGAAGGGCCATGACCGATATTGAGAAGCGGTGCGGAACCTGTGCCATCGAGGAAAACAGACAGGGACAGGCTGTTCTTGTGGGAAAAGCGCCGGTTGCCGCCATGCAGGGGTATCAGGCAGAAGTCATGTCCTACACCAGGGGCCACGGGAGACTGGCATGTACGATCAAAGGATATGAGCCATGCCATAACAGCCAGGAGATAATCGAGCAGACCGCCTATGACCCGGAGAGAGATGCGGAAAATCCCACAGGTTCCGTGTTCTGTGCCCATGGGGCCGGATTTGTGGTTAGCTGGGACCAGGTGAAGGAGTATATGCACGTGGACAGCGGTCTGGTTATGGAATCCCCGGATGGGGAAGGAATGGAGAACGAGGGGAATCCTTCTTCCTTCAGGAATCCGGGCAAATCCTCTGCCGGACAGGGGGAATCCGGGGAAACCTGGCTGGGCACGGATGAGATTGACGCCATACTGGAGCGCACTTTTTATTCCAACAGCCGGGATAAATCCGCGGCCCGCAGGGGATATCCGCAAAAGCGCCGGGGAAGCAGGCCTGCCGGCAGCTACAGTGCTCCGGTGACACGCACCTACGGGACTCAGGGGGAAGCTGCCCGCCAGAAAAAGGAGGCCAGACAGGAATATCTGCTGGTGGACGGTTACAATATTATCTTTGCCTGGGAGGAACTGCGGGAGCTGGCCCAGGACAATCTGGACGGGGCAAGAGGCCGGCTTATGGATTTGCTCTGCAACTATCAGGCCATACGCAAATGCTGCCTGATGGTGGTATTTGATGCCTACCGTGTGGCGGGCCATGCCACGGAGGTTTCCGAATACCACAATATCCAGGTGGTATACACAAAGGAGGCCGAGACAGCGGACCAGTATATAGAGAAGTTTGCCCATGAAAATGCACGCAGGTTTGACGTGTCCGTGGCAACCTCGGACGGAGTGGAACAGGTCATTATCCTGGGCCAGGGATGCCGCCTTATATCAGCCAGGGAACTGAAGGAGGAACTGGACCGGGTAAACAGTATACTGAGGGAAGAATATCTGGAACAGCCGCAGCTGAAGCGGAACCGTCTGTACGATATACTTCCGGAGGAGGTAATGCGGCAGATGAGAGAGGCAGCCGGGGAGGACAATCAGGACAGACTGGCAGAAGCGCCGTCATCTGCCAGGAAACAGGAATCGTGATAAAAAAGCAAAAAATGTATGGAATTCCACAAACCGGTACATACTACCAGCGTACAGCAAGCTGCATATGTGTCTGAAAAACAGGCACGAAATGCTCATGACAAGGAGGTAGCATGCAATGGGTAATAAGGTATTGGATTATACCGCTCTTACAATCGCCCTGATTGGGGCTGTGAACTGGGGGCTGGTAGGATTCTTTAATTTCAACCTGGTTTCATGGATTTTCGGAACAGCCTCCTGGGTGACCAGGATAATCTATGCGCTGGTGGGATTGTGTGGTCTGTATCTGATTACATTTTACTCACATTCAGGCAGAGAGGCATAAAAAGAACAAGGCAGGGCCATGGAGTCCTGTCTTTTTCTTGGCTCCAGCAATGAGCTGGATGATGTGCTGTATGCATCCGCCAGCCATGTCATCGGCTCAGACCCGCTGCCGGATATATTTGCATCCGTCCCGGCTGGCTAAATTTGTGAAGATGCTAAGGGATAATCGGTTTGTGACATTTGGAAAATAGGAAATGTGAGATGTGGGATGCCCGGGTGACCGGGCGCTTTTTTGTTTTGGGGCATAATAATAATTTTTCCAATAGAAGTAAAAAATGTCTTTGCCAACCGGGGGTCTATCAGTTATGATAGAAAAAGAATGTTTGTTGGGAGGTATTTATGAAACATCTGGAACATTTTCATGAACTGAAATCCCTGACCAGGAAGCAGAAGTTTTTTCTGCTGTCGCTGCTTCCTGTTTATTTTATGGTCATTGGGCTGTTTTTGCAGCCAATTCAGGAAATCGGTCCGGGAATCGTGCGTCTGATAAAAGAGCCGGATTTTCTGATTACGGATTATTTCGTTGTGGGCGGTGTGGGGGCGGCCCTCATCAACGCCGGTGCCCTGACTCTTATGAGCATTGGTATCATCTACTTCATGGGCATGGATATGGACGGTCACACCATCACATCCAGCTGCCTGATGTTCGGGTTCTCACTGTTTGGCAAAAATCTGCTTAACATCTGGGCCATTTTGGCCGGAGTGTACCTGTATGCCAGGTACCACAAGACGTCCATGCGCAGGTACATCTACATCGGTCTGTACGGCACCAGCCTTTCGCCAATCATCACCCAGATGATGCAGGTGGGCAACCTGCCGGTGGTGATGCGGCTGGCCATAGCCCTGGCCGTGGGGCTGATTATAGGCTTTGTGCTGCCGCCCCTTTCCACCCATGTGCATTTTGCACACAAAGGATACTCTTTGTACAATGTGGGATTTGCCGCAGGCATCATAGCCACAGTCATTGTGTCAGTGTTAAAATCCCTTGGTGTGGAGATAGAATCAAGGCTCATCTGGTCCACGGGAAACAATGAGGTCTTTGGAATTGTGCTGTCTGTATTGTTTGGCGGAATGATTGTCTTTGGGGTTGCGGTGCGAGGCAGAGGTATCTGGGAATCTTACAAAAGAATCATCAATTCCTACGGAATCGCCGGAACGGATTATCTGAGAGATGAAGGCGGCGCCAGCACTGTGTTCAACATGGGAGTCAATGGAATGTTCGCCACCTATTTCGTGCTGGCAGTGGGAGGTGAACTAAACGGACCCACCATCTGCGGCATCTTCACCATTGTGGGCTTTGGGGCCACGGGAAAACATCTGAGGAACATAGCCCCGGTGATGATGGGGGTATATCTGGCCAGCTTCACCAAGACATGGAACATTTATCAGCCATCCCCCATGCTGGCCCTTTTATTCTCCACCACCCTTGCTCCGGTGGCCGGGGAATTTGGCATGGTGGCCGGAATCGTGGCAGGTTACCTGCATTCCTCCGTTGCCCTCAATGTGGGAATCGTGTATGGAGGCATGAACCTGTATAATAACGGTTATGCAGGCGGAATCGTTGCAATATTCATGGTTCCGGTCATCCAGTCCATCATGGACAGGCGGGCAAGGGCAAGAGGCGGATTGTCGCTGTAGGAATCCTGGGGAATGGAACTTGTTTTGCTTACAAGAACAGTTCCAGCAGGAATACCATGGCACATGCGGCCAGGGACACCTGGAACAGGCTCTTTCCCTTCCAGGCCAGGAGAACAGCTGCTGCCAGGGCTGCTGCGCCGGACCACACAGAGGCAGCGGCATGGAGGATGGCAGGGAAGGTCATGACGGACAGGGTGACGTAGGGGACGTAATAGAGAAAGGACTTTATATATACGTTCTTTATCTCCTTCTTAATCAGGGTCAGCGGAAGGAGACGAATCAGGTAGGTCACGCCTGCCATCACAAGGATATACAGGTACACATTATGATTCATGTTCATGCTCCTCCTTTACAGGGAACAGAATGGCTGCCGCACCGGCAATCAGAATGGTTAACAGGATGATTTTAAAGCCGGATGAGAGACCTGCCAGGAACGGCACATGGGCAAACACAAGGCTTAAGGCCATGGAGGCCAGGATGACGCCGGTGAGAATCCTGCTTGTCTTGGCTGGTGGAATCACCACTGCCAGAAACATTCCGTACAGTGCCACGTTCAGGGCGCTTAAGAGACGTGCCGGAAGCAGTTCCCCGGAAATTGCTCCCAGCAGGGTGCCAAGGGTCCAGCCGGGCACGGCAACGCAGATGAGCCCATAGCTGTAAAAGGGACTCAGACAGCCGGGGCGGCATACGGACACGCCGAATATCTCGTCCGTAACCCCATAGGACATGAAGAAACGGTGAAAGAAGTGCACGTCTGCGCTCAGCTTCTGGGACAGGGAACAGGACATGAGACAGTAGCGCAGGTTGATGATGAGCTGGGCCATTGCCATTTCCATAAAGGGGGCCCCGGCCTGTATGATTCCCAGCGCTGCAAACTGTCCAGCACTTGTCAGGTTTGTAAAGGACATGACAACGGACTGGAGGGTGGTGAGGCCGGCTCCCCTTGCCATGATTCCAAACGTAAAGGACACGGCCAGATATCCCAGCCCGATGGGTATGCCATCTTTCAGTCCGCAATGAAATTGATGTGAATTGTGTTTCATGATAACCTCTCAGAGTATGAATTGGGATAAGACACCCCTACCAATTATAGCAGGAAAATCAAGGTTGTAAATGCGGATTTTATCAAATCCAGGGGAAGCACTCGGGAGCTGGAAGGGCGGGTGCTTAAGGATATCCTGGAAGAAGGGCATGGATGCACGGTAGGGAACGGTGACAGGGCCGGCTCTGCAAAACTGCTTCTCATGTATTGACTTTCCACGGAGAATACAGGTATAATTTCCTGTATTGGATTCTGCTCAAGGGGAATCCGGGAAAAAGGAGGAAATCTATGAAGAAAAAATTAAGCCTGTTACTCTGTGCAGCCCTGACTGCCACCACCCTGGCCGGCTGCGGAGGAACACAAAGCAGTCCTGCCGGGACAGATGCCGGTACAGAAGTTTCGGCGGATGCCGGCGCCGGGTCAAAAGAGGGAGAGAAAATCCTTACTTATGCAGTGATGGAGGAACCGGAAACACTGGACCCAACCCTGAATAACTACAGCACATCGTCCACCTTCCTGCAGAATATGTTCTGCGGCCTGTTCCAGCTGGAGGCAGACGGAAGCCTGAGCAATGCCATGTGTGATACATATGAGGTAAGCGAAGACGGTCTGACCTACACCTTTACATTGAAGGACGGACTTAAATGGTCCGATGGAAGCGATTTGACGGCAGGAGATTTTGAATATTCCTGGAAACGCGTCCTGAATCCTGATACGGCTTCCCCTGCCGCATGGGAACTGCACTATCTGAAGGGCGGGGAAGAGTACAACACACAGGGCGGCTCTGTCCAGGATGTGGGGGTAAAGGCTCTGGATGACAAAACCCTGGAAGTGACCCTGAAAGCGCCTACGCCATATTTCCTTTATCTGACAGCATCCAGCAACTTTTTCCCTGTAAAGCAGGAGGTGGTGGAGGGACAGGAGCCCTGGACCAAATCCGCGGATACCTATGTGTGCAACGGTGCATTTACCCTCGAGAAGATAAATCCCCAGAGCAGCTATGTGCTGAGGAAAAATCCCAATTACTATGCCGCGGACTCCGTTAAACTGGACGGAGTGGAAATCGTAATTATCCAGTCTCCGGAGTCAGCCCTGTCCGCATATAATGCAGGTGAGATTGACGCCATGGGCGATAACCTGGTAACCTCCCAGGCTATTGACCAGTATGGGAACACGGAAGAACTGAAAGGATATGACAAGATTGGAACCAGATATTATGATTTCAACTGTTCCAAGGAGTATCTGTCCAATCCGGATGTGAGAAAGGCCCTGGCCATGGCTATAGACCGCAGGATAATCTGCGACTCCATCGTACCGTCAAGGCCCGAGCCAGCCTACGGATTCGTGCCATATGGGATACCATATGAAGGTTCCTCTGACGACTTCCGCACCGTATCAGGCGATTTGATTAAAGAGGATGCGGAGGCTGCAAAGCAGCTCCTGGCGGATGCGGGATATCCCAATGGAGAGGGACTGCCAGTCCTGACCTTCATTGTCACCAACACAAAAGAGAACAAAGACATTGCCCAGGTAATCCAGTCCATGTGGAAGGATAACCTTGGAGTACAGGCAGATATTGTTACCTTTGAGTCCAAGGTGTACTGGGATGAGCAGAAGGCCGGAAACTTTGACGTCTGCTTTGACGGATGGACCGGTGACTACCTGGATCCGGACACGAACCTGAACTGCTTTACCCAGGCCCGTGCCTACAACCAGAACCGCTGGAGCGGGGACAATGCCATGAAGTATGACAGCATGATAGAAGAATGCCGCAACCTGGCGGATAACAGTAAGCGTATGGAGATATTCAAGGAGGCGGAGGCCATCCTGATGGATGAGATGCCTATTATACCTCTGTATTATCTGAATGCCGTTGTCCTGGCAAAGCCTGATGTGACTGGTCTGGTGAAGAACGCAAACGGCCATACCCTGTTCAGGAATGCGGATAAGCTTTGATGGTTATGATTTAAAACAGAGATTGGCAGCGACGGATATCTCTCCTTTGACGAAGGGAGGAAGTCCGGCGCTGCTTTTTGCATGGATAAAATATTGATTAGATTTAACGGTCTGTCCTCAAAGTGTAATTTCGAAAAAAGACTAATTTCTCCAAGCGTAATTTCCCTGTTTAAAAGCAGGGGAGATATTGAAAGCAGTACCTTTATATGATATACTGAACCAATCAGATTGTTTCTAAACAATCTATATAAGAATCTTGTCCGGTATGAAATCCAATATTTTCTGCCGGGGACTGGCGTATCTGCCGGGATTTCCACTCATATCACGTAAATCAAACATTTTAGGGAGGGCTATGCCTATGGGAAAATGGCACAAAGGGCGCATCAGACGGTTTTTTACTGTGAAACATAACCTTCCGGGTAGCCAAAAAAGCGCAGACTTCCCCCTTGAAACTTTTTCAAGTTTTTTTAAAGAATTATGAACTTAGCTGACAGATTCAGGTGGCAGCTGCCGGGACTTCCCAGCCAAGCGCTTTTAGCTTTT
>OBWQ01000319.1_pt1 | contig 22481 bp, 17 predicted proteins | sample 1476511 | NCBI WGS metagenome assembly OBWQ01 (sample SAMEA2580126, study PRJEB22360) | human gut metagenome | biome: human gut; feature: human-associated habitat; material: faeces | place: Denmark | collected 2008/2010
AACAGGCGCGCTCTAACCAGTGCGCTCAGCACTCCATCAAATAGCATGGTGACCAGCTGCTGCTGGCTGGCGCTCATTACGGCGCTTTCGACGCCAATTTGTGCATAGGCTTTTGAGCCGCTCGCGGTATACATGCTGACCTCCGTGATCAGGAATTACTCATTGCAGTAAATTGTTGGCTGAGATAGGTACTGGTGTTATTCAGTTTGCTCATCATGGTATCTAATTGCGTAAACTGTGCAGTGTAACGCGCCACGGTGTCATCAATGCTGGCACTGACGGATAGATACTGTTTGGTCAGTTTTTTCAGTGTGGCGTTAATACTGTCCTGTGCGCTATCAATAATGCCATCATCGGCAAGGTAACCTTTTACCTCGGTGGCAATTTTGGTGGTAATTCCTGTTTCTTTACCATCGCCTACCAGCAATTCACGTACGGATGCTGTATTTTCATTCAGGACTTTTTTGAGTTTATCATCATCAATTTTCAGCTTACCCGTCGTGCCGTCCTGCTTAATCCCGAGCTCGTTTAATGTTTTGAAGGCACCGTCGCTGGCACCGTTTGCAAATTGTGCGCGGATGCCGCTTTGAATTGTACGTACAACGCTGTCTCCGAGAAGTGCACCATTATTTTTATCTTGTGCTTCAGCACCTGGGTCTACTTCTTTATATTTTGTCAGGGTGTTAAAGGTGTCAATGAGGGAGTTATATGAATCCACCCAGCCTTTAATTGCTTCGGTTGCTTTATCGTTGCTTTTTGTCACCGTGACCCGGACGTCAGTGACTTTTTGGGTCAAATCGAGAGTAACTCCCTGAGGAGCATCGGTAATTTTGTTACTTGAACGTTCAATATCGATACCGTTAACGTTTAGCTGTGCATTTTGCGCGTTAACCAGTTCCTTCATATTCCCGGTGTTGGTCTTGCTGTCATAAGCCAGCAGATCATTTAATTTACTGTCACCCTCAACAGATATGGTCATTTTATTGGCCAGACCTTCACTGGCGGTCAATACCAATTGATAGTCACCATCTTTGACTTTAACGATACTAGCGGAAATTCCACTATCGGCATCGTTAATGGCTTTGCTGATCTCATCCAATGACGTCTGATCTTTATTGAGCTTGATTTCCAGCGGCTCTTTACGGCCGTCTTGGGTAATTTTTATTGTGCGTGTATCTGATGACTCATCACCCAGTGCATCTTTTGTTGATGCAATGATTGTCGGGGAATCAGTTCGTAAAGATTGCGCCTGCGCCAGTTGGGTTACGCTGATGGTATAGATACCGGGGGCAGCACCTGCTTCGGTGGAAACTTTAAGGTCTTCATTGCTACTGGTAACGGTAGTGCTTTTGAACAGATCGGCTTTATTTAACGCAGTATTTGCAGTCTGGAATTTTTCTAATGCACTTTTTAATGTGCCATAGGCTGTCAGACGTGCGGTATTGTCACTCTGTTGCTGAGTAATTGGATTTAAGCGTTTTTTTTCAGCGATGGTCAGGTTGTTTAGCAATGTATCCAGCGGCAGATTCGAACCAACGCCAAGAGATGTAAATGAAGCCATACCTAATTCCTTTTGATTGCAAACAGTAGATAAGCGGGTTATCGGCAATTTGTGCGCAAAGTTTAATAGTTGATTCACGAAGATGATGCGCAGAGTAGAGTTGTATATTACGGATATTTCAGCCGTTAAGAAAAAACAGGAGAGAAACTAAAATTTTCTAAAGTTCGAAATTCAGGTGCCGATACAAGGGGTACGGTGAGAAACCGTGGGCAACAGCCCAATAACATCAAGTTGTAATTGATAAGGAAAAGATCATGGCACAAGTCATTAATACAAACAGCCTGTCGCTGTTGACCCAGAATAACCTGAACAAATCTCAGTCTTCTCTGAGCTCCGCCATTGAACGTCTCTCTTCTGGCCTGCGTATTAACAGTGCTAAAGATGACGCAGCAGGTCAGGCGATTGCTAACCGTTTTACAGCAAATATTAAAGGTCTGACTCAGGCTTCCCGTAACGCGAATGATGGTATTTCTGTTGCGCAGACCACTGAAGGTGCGCTGAATGAAATTAACAACAACCTGCAGCGTATTCGTGAACTTTCTGTTCAGGCAACTAACGGTACTAACTCTGACAGCGATCTTTCTTCTATCCAGGCTGAAATTACTCAACGTCTGGAAGAAATTGACCGTGTATCTGAGCAAACTCAGTTTAACGGCGTGAAAGTCCTTGCTGAAAATAATGAAATGAAAATTCAGGTTGGTGCTAATGATGGTGAAACCATCACTATCAATCTGGCAAAAATTGATGCGAAAACTCTCGGCCTGGACGGTTTTAATATCGATGGCGCGCAGAAAGCAACCGGCAGTGACCTGATTTCTAAATTTAAAGCGACAGGTACTGATAATTATCAAATTAACGGTACTGATAACTATACTGTTAATGTAGATAGTGGCGTAGTACAGGATAAAGATGGCAAACAAGTTTATGTGAGTACTGCGGATGGTTCACTTACGACCAGCAGTGATACTCAATTCAAGATTGATGCAACTAAGCTTGCAGTGGCTGCTAAAGATTTAGCTCAAGGGAATAAGATTGTCTACGAAGGTATCGAATTTACAAATACCGGCACTGTCGCTATAGATGCCAAAGGTAATGGTAAATTAACCGCCAATGTTGATGGTAAGGCTGTTGAATTCACTATTTCGGGGAGTACTGATACATCAGGTACTAGTGCAACCGTTGCCCCTACGACAGCCCTATACAAAAATAGTGCAGGGCAATTGACTGCAACAAAAGTTGAAAATAAAGCAGCGACACTATCTGATCTTGATCTGAACGCTGCCAAGAAAACAGGAAGCACGTTAGTTGTTAACGGTGCAACTTACGATGTTAGTGCAGATGGTAAAACGATAACGGAGACTGCTTCTGGTAACAATAAAGTCATGTATCTGAGCAAATCAGAAGGTGGTAGCCCGATTCTGGTAAACGAAGATGCAGCAAAATCGTTGCAATCTACCACCAACCCGCTCGAAACTATCGACAAAGCATTGGCTAAAGTTGACAATCTGCGTTCTGACCTCGGTGCAGTACAAAACCGTTTCGACTCTGCCATCACCAACCTTGGCAACACCGTAAACAACCTGTCTTCTGCCCGTAGCCGTATCGAAGATGCTGACTACGCGACCGAAGTGTCTAACATGTCTCGTGCGCAGATCCTGCAACAAGCGGGTACCTCTGTTCTGGCACAGGCTAACCAGACCACGCAGAACGTACTGTCTCTGCTGCGTTAATTTACACTTATCGCTCAAACCCCGCCACCGGCGGGGTTTTTTCTGTCCGCAATTTACCGGTAACCCCCAAATAACCCCTCATTTCACCCACTAATCGTCCGATTAAAAACCCTGCAGAAACGGATAATCATGCCGATAACTCATATAACGCAGGGCTGTTTATCGTGAATTCACTCTATACCGCTGAAGGTGTAATGGATAAACACTCGCTGTGGCAGCGTTATGTCCCGCTGGTGCGTCACGAAGCATTGCGCCTGCAGGTTCGACTGCCCGCGAGCGTGGAACTTGACGATCTGCTACAGGCGGGCGGCATTGGGTTACTTAATGCCGTCGAACGCTATGACGCCCTACAAGGAACGGCATTTACAACTTACGCAGTGCAGCGTATCCGTGGCGCTATGCTGGATGAACTTCGCAGCCGTGACTGGGTGCCGCGCAGCGTGCGACGCAACGCGCGTGAAGTGGCACAGGCAATAGGGCAACTGGAGCAGGAACTTGGCCGCAACGCCACGGAAACTGAGGTAGCGGAACGTTTAGGGATCGATATTGCCGATTATCGCCAAATGTTGCTCGACACCAATAACAGCCAGCTCTTCTCCTACGATGAGTGGCGCGAAGAGCACGGCGATAGCATCGAACTGGTTACTGATGATCATCAGCGAGAAAATCCGCTACAACAACTGCTGGACAGTAATCTGCGCCAGCGGGTGATGGAAGCCATCGAAACGTTGCCGGAGCGCGAAAAACTGGTATTAACCCTCTATTACCAGGAAGAGCTGAATCTCAAAGAGATTGGCGCGGTGCTGGAGGTCGGGGAATCGCGGGTCAGTCAGTTACACAGCCAGGCCATTAAACGGTTACGCACTAAACTGGGTAAGTTATAACGTCAGTAAATGCCGCACTTTAATTTTGACTACCAGGAGTTCTTAATGATGGTGCAGCACCTGAAAAGACGGCCATTAAGCCGCTATCTTAAAGACTTTAAACACAGCCAGACCCATTGCGCGCATTGCCGTAAATTACTCGACCGCATTACCCTCGTTCGCGACGGCAAAATAGTGAATAAAATCGAGATTTCCCGCCTGGACATGCTGCTTGATGAAAATGGCTGGCAAGTGGAACAAAAATCATGGGCGGCATTGTGCCGATTCTGCGGTGATTTACATTGCAAAACGCAGAGTGATTTTTTCGATATTATCGGCTTTAAGCAATTTCTTTTTGAGCAAACTGAAATGAGCCCTGGTACGGTGCGTGAATATGTCGTTCGTCTGCGCCGTTTGGGGAATCATCTACACGAGCAAAATATTTCCCTCGATCAGCTGCAGGACGGTTTCCTTGATGAAATCCTCGCCCCGTGGCTGCCCACCACCAGCACCAACAATTACCGCATCGCATTACGGAAGTATCAACACTATCAGCGGCAAACCTGTACCGGACTTGTGCAGAAATCCTCCAGCCTGCCTGCTTCTGATATATATTAAATAAGAATAAGATGTAGCGGAGTTGTTTTTGTGTTTACAAACAATGGCTCTACACTGCAAACAGACATAACAACATTCGGGGTGAATATGAAATTAGCACATCTGGGACGTCAGGCATTGATGGGTGTGATGGCCGTGGCGCTGGTTGCGGGCATGAGCGTTAAAAGTTTTGCAGATGAAGGTCTGCTTAATAAAGTCAAAGAGCGCGGCACGCTGCTGGTAGGGCTGGAAGGCACTTATCCGCCGTTCAGTTTTCAGGGGGATGACGGCAAATTAACCGGTTTTGAAGTGGAATTTGCCCAACAGCTGGCAAAACATCTTGGCGTTGAGGCGTCACTAAAACCGACCAAATGGGACGGTATGCTGGCGTCGCTGGACTCTAAACGCATTGATGTGGTGATTAATCAGGTCACCATTTCTGACGAGCGCAAGAAAAAATACGATTTCTCTACCCCTTACACCATTTCCGGTATTCAGGCGCTGGTGAAAAAAGGTAACGAAGGCACCATTAAAACGGCTGCTGATCTGAAAGGCAAAAAAGTGGGTGTCGGTCTGGGCACCAACTATGAAGAGTGGCTGCGGCAGAATGTTCAGGGCGTCGATGTGCGTACCTATGATGATGACCCGACCAAATATCAGGATCTGCGCGTAGGCCGTATCGATGCGATCCTCGTTGACCGTCTGGCAGCGCTGGATCTGGTAAAGAAAACCAACGATACGCTGGCAGTAACCGGTGAAGCATTCTCCCGTCAGGAGTCTGGCGTGGCGCTGCGTAAAGGAAATGAAGACCTGCTGAAAGCAGTGAATGATGCAATTGCGGAAATGCAAAAAGACGGCACTCTGCAAGCTCTTTCCGAAAAATGGTTTGGTGCTGATGTGACCAAATAATCAGCATAATGACAAAAAAGGGCGCTTTCACTAGCGCCTTTTTTATTTACGCGTTTTCAGCGTGCATAATAAGAAAATCACAACAACACACATCGGAGGCTGTTATGCTACTGCATAATTTAACCCGTTTTCCACGGTTGGAGTTTATCGGCGCGCCAACGCCGCTCGAATATCTGCCGCGCTTTTCTGATTATCTTGGACGGGAAATTTTCATCAAACGGGATGACGTCACACCCATGGCAATGGGCGGCAATAAATTACGTAAGCTGGAATTTCTCGCGGCAGATGCCCTGCGCGAAGGTGCCGATACGCTGATTACTGCCGGCGCGATCCAGTCTAACCATGTGCGCCAGACTGCCGCAGTCGCGGCGAAACTCGGTCTGCACTGCGTGGCGCTGCTGGAAAATCCTATTGGCACAACCGCAGAAAACTATTTAACCAACGGCAATCGTTTGTTGCTGGATCTGTTCAATACCCAGATTGAAATGTGCGACGCACTGACCGATCCCAATGCCCAACTGGAAGAGCTGGCGACGCGAGTCGAAGCACAAGGCTTTCGCCCGTATGTCATTCCGGTTGGCGGTTCTAATGCTCTGGGCGCGCTGGGTTATGTGGAGAGTGCGCTGGAAATCGCGCAACAGTGTGAAGGGGCGGTTAATATTTCGTCGGTGGTGGTCGCATCGGGCAGTGCCGGAACTCACGCCGGATTGGCTGTTGGGCTGGAACACCTGATGCCTGAAAGCGAACTGATTGGCGTGACCGTGTCGCGTTCCGTTGCCGATCAATTGCCGAAAGTGGTTAACCTACAACAGGCGATTGCGAAAGAACTGGAGCTGACCGCATCAGCGGAAATTTTACTCTGGGATGACTATTTTGCACCTGGCTACGGCGTGCCGAACGACGAAGGCATGGAAGCAGTGAAATTGCTGGCGCGTCTGGAAGGCATTCTGCTTGATCCTGTGTATACCGGAAAAGCGATGGCGGGGCTGATTGACGGTATCAGTCAGAAACGCTTCAAAGATGAAGGGCCGATTCTGTTTATTCATACCGGCGGCGCGCCTGCGCTGTTCGCCTATCATCCCCACGTTTAGCTCCGGGAACGCTCATGCAAGAAAGTATACAACTGGTTATTGATTCCTTGCCGTTCCTGTTGAAAGGGGCTGGGTATACCCTGCAACTCAGTATCGGCGGCATGTTTTTTGGCTTACTGCTAGGGTTTATTCTCGCGCTGATGCGTCTGTCGCCAATCTGGCCCGTGCGCTGGCTGGCGCGTTTTTATATCTCTATTTTTCGTGGTACACCGCTCATCGCACAACTGTTTATGATCTATTACGGCCTGCCGCAGTTTGGTATCGAATTAGATCCCATTCCGTCAGCAATGATTGGTCTGTCGCTGAACACTGCCGCCTATGCTGCCGAAACGCTGCGCGCCGCCATTTCTTCTATTGATAAAGGTCAGTGGGAAGCCGCTGCCAGTATTGGTATGACGCCGTGGCAGACCATGCGTCGCGCGATTTTGCCACAGGCGGCGCGGGTGGCGTTGCCGCCGCTGTCGAACAGCTTTATCAGCCTGGTAAAAGATACGTCGCTGGCCGCGACAATCCAGGTGCCGGAGCTGTTCCGTCAAGCGCAGTTGATTACCTCGCGCACGCTGGAGGTGTTCACCATGTACCTGGCGGCTTCGCTCATCTACTGGATCATGGCGACAGTATTATCGACGTTGCAGAACCATTTTGAGAATCAACTTAATCGCCAGGAGAGAGAACCAAAATGAGTGCCATTGAAGTTAAGAACCTGGTGAAAAAATTTCACGGTCAGACGGTGCTGCACGGTATCGACCTCGAGGTAAAGCCTGGCGAAGTGGTGGCAATTATCGGTCCGAGTGGTTCCGGCAAAACCACGTTGCTACGCAGCATAAATCTGCTGGAACAACCGGAAGCGGGAACGATCACCGTTGGCGATATCACTATTGATACTGCACGTTCATTAAGTCAGCAAAAATCGCTGATTCGCCAGTTGCGTCAGCACGTCGGGTTTGTCTTCCAGAACTTTAATTTGTTTCCGCATCGTACGGTGCTGGAAAACATTATTGAAGGGCCGGTGATCGTCAAAGGCGAACCGAAAGAAGAGGCCACGGCGCGCGCTCGCGAGCTGCTGGCGAAAGTTGGGCTGGCCGGTAAAGAAACCAGCTATCCACGTCGTTTGTCTGGCGGTCAACAGCAGCGTGTTGCGATTGCGCGTGCGCTGGCAATGCGTCCTGAGGTGATTTTGTTTGACGAGCCAACGTCAGCGCTGGATCCAGAGCTGGTGGGCGAAGTCCTGAACACAATCCGCCAGCTGGCGCAGGAAAAGCGCACGATGGTGATTGTGACGCACGAAATGAGCTTTGCCCGGGATGTTGCGGACCGGGCGATTTTTATGGACCAGGGGCGGATAGTCGAGCAGGGGGCAGCAAAAGCGTTATTTGCCGATCCCCAGCAGCCTCGCACCCGCCAGTTCCTCGAGAAGTTTCTGCTGCAATAATAAGAAAAAATCAGCCCCGACGATTCACCTGTCGGGGCGGGACGCCATTTCAAGCGTGATAAAACTGCTTAACAAATCAGCATAACTCATTAATAACATAAGAGAATGCGATGGCTTGCAAAAGTAATTCATTGCCTGAATAATATAAATTATATATAAATCTTATTTATGTGATAGTTTGAATTATCATTATAAATGATACTCACTCTCAGGGGCGTTGCGGTTTACTATGCAGGATACGGATTTTTTCAGCTGGCGTCGCACGATGCTGTTGCGTTTTCAGAGGATGGAGGCCGCAGAAGAGGTCTACCATGAAATAGAGCTTCAGGCTCAGCAGCTGGAGTACGATTACTATTCGTTATGTGTTCGCCACCCGGTACCATTCACGCGACCTAAAGTGGCTTTCTACACCAATTACCCTGAGGCGTGGGTTAGTTATTATCAGGCAAAAAACTTTCTCGCAATTGATCCGGTGCTGAACCCTGAAAACTTTAGTCAGGGCCATTTAATGTGGAATGATGACTTATTCAGCGAAGCACAGCCGTTATGGGAAGCCGCGCGCGCACATGGTTTACGCCGCGGTGTCACTCAGTATTTAATGCTGCCAAATCGGGCGCTGGGCTTTTTGTCCTTTTCCCGTTGCAGCACGCGCGAAATACCCATTCTTAGTGATGAACTGCAATTAAAAATGCAGTTACTGGTGCGCGAAAGTCTGATGGCTCTGATGCGTTTAAATGATGAAATAGTGATGACGCCAGAGATGAATTTCAGCAAGCGCGAAAAAGAAATTCTGAAATGGACGGCGGAAGGGAAGACATCAGCAGAGATAGCGATGATTTTGTCAATCTCTGAGAATACGGTCAATTTCCATCAGAAAAACATGCAGAAAAAAATCAATGCACCAAATAAGACCCAGGTGGCCTGTTACGCGGCCGCTACTGGCTTAATTTGATCGCTTTTCTTTCTGCGTGCCAGATGCAAAAACCGGCTGAAAGGCACGCTCTCAGCCGGTTTTATATTACTGACGGTAGGCTTGTTTAATTTGCTTAACCGTTTTGGAAAATACTGCAGCCTGGGTTTCGTCTTCGATCAGCGCAAGCTGTTTTTCCATCTTTAACATCACGCGGCCCGCGTCAGCTTGTCCCATCGCCTGCAGCATCAGCGTCAGCATCGCTTTCAGGCAGGAGACTTCATTTGCCAGTTCTTGATTATTCTCGGCAGTAGAAAAATCAGGCGTACTCATTTATTTTCCTCGTCATGTTGCAATGAAAATTTGCGGTGAAAAATGTTAAGGCGGCGGAGTATACCATAAGCTTTGCTAAAAATAGCAGTGGTTGTTTTTTGAGCGTGATATCGGCAGTGCTATAAAATACGTTAATATAATGACCAATAAATATTTTTATCATGAATGTTTTTTGCCCGTATTGTTCGGGTTAATTAATGTTACATATTCAGCGGGCTGATTTTCATTTTTGCTGAATAAAGTCAATTTTTGTCACATTTCATCGTAGGGCTTACTGTGAAACGATCCGGTAAGCCGTTGGTGACGGGCGTGACCATAACTGTGGACAATCGAATTGACAAAAACGAGAGAAAAATCGAATACCCACCATTTTTAACGTTTCAAAGTTGCAATAAAAACCGCTAATATACGAATGACTAACTATCAGTAGCGTTATCCCTATTTCTGGAGATATTCCTTTGATCAACGTTCTACTTGTTGATGACCACGAACTGGTGCGCGCAGGGATACGACGCATTCTGGAAGATATAAAGGGTATAAAAGTCGTCGGTGAGGCATCGTGCGGTGAAGACGCCGTTAAGTGGTGCCGGACAAATGCCGTTGACGTGGTGCTAATGGACATGAGTATGCCGGGCATTGGCGGTCTTGAGGCGACGCGTAAAATCGCGCGTTCCACAGCTGATGTCAAAATCATCATGCTTACCGTCCATACAGAAAACCCTTTACCAGCGAAAGTCATGCAGGCCGGTGCTGCGGGCTACCTCAGCAAAGGCGCGGCTCCGCAGGAAGTTGTGAGTGCGATTCGTTCTGTCTATTCAGGGCAGCGTTACATTGCTTCTGACATCGCTCAACAAATGGCGTTAAGCCAGATCGAACCAGAAAAAACAGAAAGCCCATTTGCCAGTTTGTCTGAACGTGAATTGCAGATTATGCTGATGATCACCAAGGGCCAGAAGGTCAATGAGATCTCAGAACAGCTCAATCTCAGTCCGAAAACGGTGAACAGCTACCGCTATCGTATGTTCAGTAAACTAAACATTCATGGCGATGTTGAGCTGACTCACCTGGCAATTCGCCATGGTCTGTGTAATGCGGAGACATTATCAAGTCAGTGAGTGATCAGTTTGACGCAAAAGCGTTTTTAAAAACCGTAACCAGCCAGCCAGGCGTTTATCGCATGTACGATGCTGGTGGTACGGTTATCTATGTCGGCAAAGCGAAAGACCTGAAAAAACGGCTTTCCAGCTATTTCCGTAGCAACCTCGCTTCGCGCAAAACCGAAGCGCTGGTCGCCCAGATCCAGCAAATTGATGTAACGGTTACTCACACAGAAACCGAAGCGCTGTTGCTGGAACACAACTACATCAAACTCTATCAGCCGCGTTACAACGTTTTGCTACGCGATGATAAATCATATCCTTTTATCTTCCTGAGTGGTGATACCCACCCGCGTCTGGCGATGCATCGTGGTGCGAAGCATGCCAAAGGTGAATATTTCGGCCCGTTCCCGAATGGCTATGCCGTACGTGAAACACTGGCGCTACTGCAAAAGATTTTCCCCATTCGCCAGTGCGAAAATAGTGTTTATCGCAATCGCTCGCGTCCGTGTCTGCAATACCAGATAGGGCGCTGTCTGGGACCGTGCGTTGAAGGACTGGTGAGTGAAGAAGAATACGCTCAGCAGGTCGAGTATGTGCGCCTGTTTTTGTCTGGCAAAGATGATCAGGTGCTTACGCAACTCATTAGTCGTATGGAAACTGCCAGCCAGAATCTGGAGTTTGAAGAAGCTGCACGTATTCGCGACCAAATTCAGGCGGTGCGACGCGTCACCGAAAAACAATTCGTTTCCAATACCGGCGACGACCTCGACGTTATTGGTGTGGCGTTCGATGCGGGCATGGCTTGTGTCCACGTATTGTTCATTCGTCAGGGCAAAGTGCTCGGCAGCCGCAGCTATTTCCCGAAAGTGCCTGGCGGTACGGAACTGAGCGAGGTGGTAGAAACCTTCGTAGGCCAGTTCTATTTACAAGGCAGCCAGATGCGCACCTTACCGGGTGAGATCCTGCTCGATTTTAATCTTAGCGATAAAACGCTGCTCGCCGATTCCCTTTCAGAACTGGCGGGACGCAAGATTAATGTTCAAACCAAACCTCGCGGCGATAGGGCGCGTTATCTGAAACTCGCGCGCACCAATGCGGCGACGGCCTTAACCAGCAAACTTTCGCAGCAATCTACCGTTCACCAGCGGCTTACAGCACTTGCCAGCGTGTTGAAATTGCCGGAAGTGAAGCGGATGGAGTGCTTTGACATCAGCCATACCATGGGTGAACAAACCGTCGCTTCCTGTGTGGTGTTTGATGCTAACGGCCCGCTGCGTGCGGAGTATCGGCGCTATAACATTACTGGCATCACGCCGGGCGATGATTATGCGGCGATGAATCAGGTGCTGCGTCGGCGTTATGGTAAAGCCATCGACGACAGTAAGATCCCGGATGTGATACTTATCGACGGCGGCAAAGGCCAGCTTGCGCAGGCGAAAAATGTCTTCGCCGAACTGGATGTCTCATGGGATAAAAATCATCCGCTGCTACTTGGCGTTGCCAAAGGAGCAGATCGTAAGGCTGGGCTGGAAACGCTGTTCTTTGAGCCGGAAGGTGAGGGATTCAGTTTGCCGCCAGATTCTCCCGCGCTGCATGTTATCCAGCATATTCGCGATGAATCACACGATCACGCGATTGGCGGGCACCGTAAAAAACGGGCGAAGGTCAAAAATACCAGTTCCCTGGAAACCATTGAAGGCGTCGGGCCAAAACGCCGGCAAATGTTGTTGAAATATATGGGTGGTTTGCAAGGTTTACGTAACGCCAGCGTCGAGGAAATTGCAAAAGTGCCGGGTATTTCGCAAGGTCTGGCAGAAAAGATCTTCTGGTCGTTGAAACATTGATGTCTCTGTAGCAACATAGGGGTAATCTTACTGACAACAGATAGTTACCCGTCATTATGCAATTTAATATCCCTACGTTGCTTACACTGTTCCGTGTCATCCTTATCCCATTCTTTGTATTGGTCTTTTATCTGCCTGTCACCTGGTCGCCGTTTGCCGCCGCGCTCATTTTCTGCGTCGCGGCGGTGACTGACTGGTTCGATGGTTTTCTGGCACGCCGCTGGAACCAGAGTACCCGGTTTGGTGCTTTCCTTGACCCTGTAGCAGATAAAGTTCTCGTGGCTATCGCCATGGTGCTGGTAACCGAGCATTACCACAGCTGGTGGGTGACCTTACCGGCGGCAACGATGATCGCCCGTGAAATTATTATTTCTGCGCTACGCGAATGGATGGCGGAGTTGGGTAAACGCAGTAGCGTGGCTGTCTCCTGGATTGGGAAAGTGAAAACCACTGCCCAGATGGTGGCGTTGGCCTGGCTGCTGTGGCGTCCGAACATTTGGGTTGAGTACGCCGGTATTGCACTTTTCTTTGTGGCTGCGGTACTGACTCTGTGGTCAATGTTGCAATATTTGAGCGCTGCGCGTGCAGATTTGCTTGATCAGTGATCGTTTCGGCGCAATTTTCAGCAAACGATCAAAAGTGGTGAAAAATATCGTTGACTCATCGCGCCAGGTAAGTAGAATGCAACGCATCGAACGGCGGCACTGATTGCCAGACGATAATAAAATCAAGTGATTAACTGATTGCTTGATGAATGCGGGAATAGCTCAGTTGGTAGAGCACGACCTTGCCAAGGTCGGGGTCGCGAGTTCGAGTCTCGTTTCCCGCTCCAGTTTAAAAGACATCGGCGTCAGCGGATGTCTGGCTGAAAGGCCTGAAGAATTTGGCGCGTTAACAAAGCGGTTATGTAGCGGATTGCAAATCCGTCTAGTCCGGTTCGACTCCGGAACGCGCCTCCACTTTCTTCCCGAGCCCGGATGGTGGAATCGGTAGACACAAGGGATTTAAAATCCCTCGGCGTTCGCGCTGTGCGGGTTCAAGTCCCGCTCCGGGTACCATGGGAAACATCAGAATAATCAAAGCAATAAGCAGTGTCGTGAAACCACCTTCGGGTGGTTTTTTTGTGCATGCAATTCACGCCCTGTGCATATCCTGTGCTCACGGGGTGCAATGAGCGGCTTTGTTGAATAAATCGAACTTTTGCTGAGTTGAAGGATCAGATCACGTATCCTCCCGACAACACAGACCATTCCGTGGCAAAGCAAAAGTTCAGAATCACCAACTGGTCCACCTACAACAAAGCTCTCATCAACCGTGGCTCCCTCACTTTCTGGCTGGATGATGAGGCGATTCAGGCCTGGTATGAGTCGGCAACGCCTTCATCACGAGGAAGGCCCCAGCGCTATTCTGATCTCGCCATCACCACCGTTCTGGTGATTAAACGCGTATTCCGGCTGACCCTGCGGGCTGCGCAGGGTTTTATTGATTCCATTTTTGCCCTGATGAACGTTCCGTTGCGCTGCCCGGATTACACCAGTGTCAGTAAGCGGGCAAAGTCGGTTAATGTCAGTTTCAAAACGTCCACCCGGGGTGAAATCGCACACCTGGTGATTGATTCCACCGGGCTGAAGGTCTTTGGTGAAGGCGAATGGAAAGTCAGAAAGCACGGCAAAGAGCGCCGTCGTATCTGGCGAAAGTTGCATCTTGCTGTTGACAGCAACACACATGAAGTTGTCTGTGCAGACCTGTCGCTGAATAACGTCACGGACTCAGAAGCCTTCCCGGGCCTTATCCGGCAGACTCACAGAAAAATCAGGGCAGCCGCAGCAGACGGGGCTTACGATACCCGGCTCTGTCACGATGAACTGCGCCGCAAAAAAATCAGCGCGCTTATTCCTCCCCGAAAAGGAGCAGGTTACTGGCCCGGTGAGTACGCAGACCGCAACCGTGCCGTTGCTAATCAGCGGCTGAGCGGAAGCAATGCACGGTGGAAATGGACAACGGAATATAACCGTCGCTCGATAGCGGAAACGGCAATGTACAGAATGAAGCAGTTGTTGGGAGATTCACTGACGCTGCGTGACTACGATGGTCAGGTAGCGGAAGCTATGGCCATGGTGCGTGCGTTGAACAGGATGACAAAGGCTGGGATGCCAGAAAGCGTGCGTATTGCCTGAAAATCCAGCCAGCTACAGGGTCGTTCGCACGAAATCTTATTTATTCAACAAAGCCGCTTCACACACCAGAACGGGTGATATATGGATCATCATTACCCCAACGGCAGTTTTACACCATGGCTAATATGGATGCTATCTTACTAAGATAATTGGTTTTTAGCGAGTGACGAGCCCGGTTGTGTCAGTCTGTCTCATGTCGATATTACGGGGATGATGCAAACCTGAATGCTGCGATATTGGCGTGTCAGGGGAGGCTACGGTATCATTTACCGCAATTTTTAAGATGCAAAGCCCTGCATCGCTAGCTTTTTCTTCAGACCAGGATGATTCATGAACGACAAAATCAGTCAGGACACGATCAACAAAGCCCTGTGGGCCGCGTGTGATACGTTCCGTGGCACCATCAGTGCTGATACCTATAAAGACTTTATCCTTACCATGCTGTTCCTCAAGTACATTTCAGATGTCTGGCAGGATCACTATGACGAATACAAAGAACAGTATGGCGATGTGCCGGAACTGATTGAAGCGATGATGGCCAACGAGCGTTTTGTACTGCCAAAAAGTGCCAGCTTTTATGCGCTGTACGAACGCCGCCATGAGCCGGGTAACGGTGAGCGTATCGATCAGGCTCTGCATGCAATCGAAGAAGCCAACGGAACCAAACTGAAAGATGCCGGGAAAAGCGTGTTCCAGGATATTTCGTTTAACACCGATCGTCTTGGCGAAGAAAAACAGAAAAACACCATCCTTCGTCAGCTACTGGAAGACTTCGCCGGTGAAGATCTCAACCTGAAGCCGAGTCGTGTCGGTACGCTGGACGTTATCGGCAATGCTTACGAATACCTGATTAAAAACTTTGCCGCCAGCGGTGGGCAGAAAGCCGGGGAGTTCTATACCCCGCCGGAAGTTTCGGACCTGATTGCAGAACTGCTCGATCCGCAACCGGGTGATACCATCTGCGATCCAGCCTGTGGTTCCGGTTCATTATTGATGAAGTGTGGGCGTAAAATTGTCTCCGGGCATGATAGTCGTAACTATGCATTGTTCGGTCAGGAAGCGATCGGTTCTACGTGGTCGCTGGCGAAAATGAATATGTTCCTGCACGGGGAAGACAACCATAAAATCGAGTGGGGCGATACCATTCGCAACCCGAAGCTGCTCGATAAAAATGGCGACCTGATGCTGTTTGATATCGTGACCGCTAACCCACCGTTCAGCCTCGATAAGTGGGGCCATGACGAGGCCGAGAACGATAAGTTTGGCCGTTTTCGTCGCGGTGTACCGCCGAAGACTAAAGGAGATTACGCTTTTATCTCGCATATGATCGAAACCCTGAAACCGGGAACTGGCCGTATGGGCGTAGTTGTGCCACACGGTGTGCTTTTCCGTGGCTCCAGCGAAGGTAAAATTCGCCAGAAACTGATCGACGAAAATTTGCTGGATGCGGTAATTGGTCTGCCGGAAAAACTGTTCTACGGTACGGGGATTCCGGCTGCGATTCTGATTTTCAAAAAGCAGAAAGTTGATGACAAGGTGCTGTTTATCGATGCCAGCCGTGAATTCAAGGCAGGTAAAAACCAGAACCAGCTTAGCGAAGAAAACATTAAGAAAATCGTCAAGACCTACCGTGATGGCGATAACGTCGAGAAATATGCCTACCTTGCCAGCCTGAAAGAGATTCAGGACAACGATTACAACCTCAATATTCCGCGCTATGTCGATACCTTTGAAGAAGAGGAAGAGATCGATTTGCTGGCGGTACGTGCTGAGCGTGAGCAACTGAAAGCGGAATTGGCGAAGCTGGAAACGGAGATGGCTGGATATTTGAAGGAGTTGGGTTATGATTCCTAAGGGGTGGTCATCTCAGAAACTCTCATCGGTTGCGTCGATAATCGATTGCAAACACAGGACTCCTGAGTACGTTAAATCGGGAATACCACTTGTCTCACCGGGGACGATAAAATGGGGAGCCTTAGATCTGATTTCACCTGTAAAAAGAGTTACAGAAGAAGAATATCGCTCTCTGATGGATCACTGTGTTGTTGAACAAGGTGATTTGGTTATGAGTCGTAACCAGTCTGTCGGTGTTGTTAGCTATGTGGATTCCAAAAAGCCATTTGTATTAGGGCAAGACACTGTCTTAATTAAAGCAATCCATGCAGATTGGCGGTTTATTTACTACACATTACAATCAGATTTAGTCCAGCGACAGATAGCAAAAAGTGCAGGTGGTTCTACCTTTTCTAGAATTAACCTTTCTGATATTAGAGCGTTAAACATAAAAACTCCTGCTATTTGTGAACAAGATAAAATATCTCAAATTCTGACCGCCTGGGATAAGGCAATTTCGGTGACGGAAAAGCTTCTCACCAACAGCCAGCAGCAGAAAAAAGCCCTGATGCAGCAATTACTTACCGGGAAGAAACGCTTGCTGGATGAGAATGGGGTGAGGTTTAGTGGGGAGTGGGAAAAAGGGAAATTTTGTGATATGGCTAATATTGATACAGGCTATGCTTTTAAAAGCAAAGATTTCACTCAATCAGATTCTGGTATTCCAATTATTCGCATGAGCGACTTTAAGACTGGTGGGTTAGATGTACTAGGTGCTGCAAAGGTTGATAGGGACAGTGTTAACGGACTGGATAAGTTTAAGTTAAGGGTCGGTGACTTTGTTTTCGGTATGTCTGGTAGCTTGAACAATTATGGCAGAGTTGAGAAAAAAGACCTCCCTTGCTACCTCAATCAGCGAGTCGGAAGAATTTTGGCAAAAGAATGCGCAAATCAGGCATTCATTACTTATTTGTATTTATCAGATTCAATACAACAGTCAATACTTAATAAAGCTGCTGGTGCAGCCCAATTAAATATTAGCATAAGCGATCTTCGAAGTATGGTTGTGTACTATCCGTGTATTGAAGAACAACAAAAAATTGCCGCCGTTCTGTCCGCAGCCGATGCTGAAATCTCCACACTTGAGAAAAAACTCGCCTGCCTGAGAGATGAGAAAAAAGCCCTGATGCAACAGCTACTGACTGGCAAACGTCGTGTTAAGGTCGATGAGGCGGTTGCCGAATGAAACTGACGAAAAGCGGGCCGCTGATTGACCGGGAAATCGACTGGCTGGAAGAGGTGTTGCTGAAATACGGCAATGATGACTCTGTGCTCTGTTTCTCTGAGCTGGATGGCTTTCTGACAGCGATTGTCTCTGGCCCGAATACGATTTCCCCTAATACCTGGCTCAGTGCTATCTGGGGGCGAGGTGATTACCACCCTCGCTGGACCACCGAAAAAGAGATGACGCGTTTTGTGGGGCTGTGTTTTCAGCATATGAACGATATCGCTGGCTGCCTGTATGAGGCCCCTGAACAGTTTGAACCGATTTTCAATGAGCGTGAGGTAAAGGGGGAAAAATATACCATTGTGGAAGAGTGGTGTTTTGGTTATATGAAAGGAAAGTCACTGGATGACTGGTCTGGTCTTCCCGGTGAGTTACGGCCTTCTCTGGAAGTGATCGCTCTTCATGGCGTGGAGAAGAATTTTCCTGTACTTGAGAAAATGACCGGAGAGCAGTTTGAGAAAAGTATTTCCCTTATTCAGCCTGCTGCACTGGCACTTTATCAGTACTGGTTGTCAGTGAGAATGTCAGAGGCATCATCCCGGCCTGTTCCAGTGAAGGGGGCAGAAAACATGCCCGGGCGAAATGACCCGTGTCCGTGTGGCAGCGGTAAAAAATTTAAGAAGTGCTGTCTGCATTGATGAATCTTCATGTGACCAGTAGCGAGTAGCGCCAGAAAGAAAAGGATTAATGATGAACCAGACGTACACGCCAAAATTCCAGGAAGAATACAGCGCCAAAATCCCGGCACTGACGTTACTGACCAGTCTCGGCTGGACGTTTTTATCTCCGAAACAGATTATGGATTACCGGGGCTATAAACAGGATGAGGTGGTGCTGCGTCCGGTTCTGCGTGAAGAGCTGTCGAAGCGTTCCTTTATGGCGGGTGGCAAAACCTGCCAGTTATCGGAAAAAGCACTGGATAACCTGATATCACAGGTCTGTTCTCCGGCGCTCAATGAAGGGCTGCTCAAAGCCAATGAACGGATGTATAACCATCTGCTCTACGGTATCGCCGTCACGGAGTTTGTCGATGGCAAGAAGGTGAACCCCACCATTGCGCTGATCGACTGGGAACATCCGGAAAATAACCAGTTCCATTTTACCGAAGAATTTACGGTATTGCGGTCAGGCGGTGTCGAAACCCGCAGACCGGATATTGTGTGTTTTGTGAATGGTATCCCGCTGGCCGTCATTGAAGCGAAAAGCCCGGCGGGTCACGGCAAGAAAGGGCCAACCATTGACGAAGGGATATCCCAGAGTATCCGCAATCAGCTCAACGACGAAATCCCGCAGCTGTTTGCTTACAGCCAGATATTACTGTCGATTAACGGGCATGACGGGCGCTACGGTACCTGTCATACACCAATGAAATTCTGGGCGGCATGGCGCGAAGAAGATATTACTTACGCGCAGATGTATGCGCTGCGCAACCATAAGTTATCGACTGAACAAATTCATGCGTTGTTTGATCATCGTCCTTCAGTCGATCTCAAATGGTATCAACAGTTAATCGATGGGGGGGAACTGGCAGTCAGCGGGCAGGATAAGCTGCTCATCAGTCTGCTTTCACCGGAACGTCTGCTGGAGATGACCCGCTTCTTCACCCTGTTTGATAAAAAAACCGGAAAAATTGTTGCCCGCTATCAGCAGGTGTTCGGGATAAAAAGACTGCTGGAACGCATCAGTACCCGCAGACCAGACGGGGGCAGGGAAGGTGGGGTGATCTGGCATACCACGGGGTCAGGTAAATCTTACACCATGGTGTTCCTCAGCAAGGCGCTGATTCTTCATGACAGCCTGAAGCGGTGTCGTATCGTGGTGGTGACGGACCGTATCGATCTTGAAGAACAGCTCAGCAATACCTTTGCATCCGGCGGCGAGTTGGCCGGGAAAAAAGACAAAGCCAATGCAATGGCGACATCCGGGCAGATGCTGGCGAAACAGATTGGCTCCGGTAAAGAACGCATCATTTTCACCCTAATCCAGAAATTTAATTCAGCGACAAAACTTCCTGAATGCGTCAATACCAGCCCCGATATCATCGTTCTGATTGATGAAGGACACCGTAGCCAGGGTGGTGAGAACCATGTGCGAATGAAACTGGCACTGCCGAACGCCGCCTTTGTAGCATTTACTGGTACGCCATTGCTAAAAGAAGATAAGACCACTAATAAATTCGGACCGATTGTCCACGCTTATACCATGCAGCGAGCGGTAGAAGATAAAGCCGTTACACCTTTGCTGTATGAAGAACGTATTCCCGACCTTGAGGTTAACGATCGGGCAATAGATGCCTGGTTTGATCGTATTACCGATGGGTTAAGCGAAGCGCAAAAAGCCGACCTTAAGCGTAAATATGCCCGTAAAGGTGAGGTTTATAGTGCAGATGATCGCATCCGTCTGATCGCACTCGATATCGCCACGCACTTCTCGAAGAATATTGATGAGGGACTGAAAGGCCAGCTTGCCTGCGACAGCAAGATTTCCGCCATCAAATATAAAAAGTATCTTGATGAAGCCGGGTTGTTTGAGTCAGCAGTAGTTATCAGCCCGCCGGATACCCGGGAAGGGAATACCGAAGTGGATGAAAGCAAACTGCCGGAAGTGACGAAATGGTGGAAGGATAATGTCGGCACGCAGGATGAGTCTGTGTATACCCGTAATGTCATCAGTCGTTTCGATACCGATGAGAAGCTCAAATTGCTGATAGTCGTTGATAAACTGCTCACCGGGTTTGATGAGCCGAAGAATACCGTGCTGTATATCGACAAGCCGCTTAAGTCCCACAACCTTATCCAGGCGATTGCGCGGGTGAACCGACTGCATCCACTAAAAAAGTTCGGTCTGCTGATTGATTATCGCGGCATTCTGGCTGAACTGGACACGACTATCGGCAAATATCAGGATCTCGCCTCCCGAACCCAGGGCGGATACGATATCAAAGATATTGACGGGCTGTACAGCGCCATGAGCTCTGAATACAAGCGTCTACCGCATCTGTATAACCAGCTGTGGGCCATATTTGCCTGTGTTAAAAACAAAAATGATACTGAGCAGTTACGTGCGGTACTGGTGCCTAAAATGGAAGAACGTGACGGAGAGATGGTCGATATCCATCAGAAAACCCGTGATGATTTCTTCGAGGCGTTAACGGCCTTTGCCGGATGCCTGAAAGTGGCACTGCAGTCCGCTACCTTCTTCACCGACAAGAGCTTTACGGAACAAGACCGAAATCTCTATAAAGAAACCGTAAAACAGATGTCCAGCCTGCGCCAGTGGGCGATGCAGGTAAGTGGAGAGCAGGTCAATTATGACGACTACGCTGAGCAGGTGAAAAAACTGCTGGATAAGCATGTCACCGGCGTTGAGGTTCGTGAACCGGATGGCGTGTATGAAGTCGGTAAAATGGGCAAGAGCGAAAAGCCCGAAGAGTGGGACAATAATAAAACCCGCAATGAAACCGACATCATTAAAACCCGTGTGACAAAGATGATTGAGCAGGAGCTGCGTGATGACCCGTATGCTCAGGAAGCCTTTTCAAAACTCCTGCGTATGGCTATTGAAGAGGCTGAAAAACTGTTCGACCATCCGTTGAAACAGTATCTCTTGTTCCGTGAATTTGAAGAACAGGTTGAAGCCCGTAAGCTCAGCGATATCCCGGATGCACTGGCGGTAAACAAGCATGCTCAGGCGTATTACGGTGTATTTAAAAAAGAGCTACCTGAGGTTTTTGCGGTAAACGACGTTCAGGTGCAGGATAAGTGGACGAAGCTGGCCTTTGAAGTGGACAGCATTATCGTTAGAGCGGTGGAAGAAAACTCCCTGAACCCTCAGGATATTGAGAAAGCCGTTAAGACTAATCTGTTACCGCTGCTGTTTACGGCCTGCCGGGAGATGGGTGCCGGAATGAATCAGGTAAACCGTATCGTGGAAACTATCATCCAGATACTGCGCGTTGGTTTGATGAAATCATGAGTGAAAAAGAGTCGCCAGCAATGAAAGCGTTACGCATTGTTTATGGTGATGAGGTCATCACCGTACAGTGTGTTCCGCGTCAGGTCGTAAAGGGCAGGGTGCTCATCAAGGTTTATCCGGACTGCCGGGTTGTGGCCTCTGTACCGCCTGAAACACCGGAGCACGAGGTATTGTCTGCGCTGAAAAAACGAGGGCGCTGGATATACCAGCAACTGCGTGATTTCAGGGAGCAACAGACACACATTGTTCCGCGTCAGTATGTCAGCGGAGAAAGCCATTATTATCTCGGTAAGCAATATCAGTTGAAAGTGACAGAAGACGCTACTGTGCCGCAACGAGTGAAAATGTTGCGTGGGCGTCTGGAAGTGACTGTCAGACACAAATCGGCAGAAAAGATTAAAGCCTTGCTGGCTGAATGGTATCGGGAACGCGCCAGAGATGTTTTTCAGCGCAGGCTTGATTTACTGATTCCGCAGACCCTTTGGGTCAGTGAGCGTCCTCCGATACGTCTGCGGGCGATGCAAACGCAATGGGGCAACTGCTCTGCAAAAGGCTGTCTGACCCTGAATCCATGGCTGGTTAAGGCATCCTCAGAATGTATCGATTATGTCTTGCTACATGAGTTATGCCATGTGGCTGAGCACAACCATAGCGAGGAATTTTACCGTCTGATGGGGCAGGTTATGCCGGGCTGGGAAAAGGTTAAGAAGCGACTGGATGGTATGGCTGGGATGTTGTTGGCAGATATGTAGTTTCTAACTTATTCCAATGGGCTCATTTGTCGGTGATGCTGCCAACTTACTGATTTAGTGTATGATGGTGTTTTTGAGGTGCTCCA
>OBWQ01000321.1_pt1 | contig 22428 bp, 10 predicted proteins | sample 1476511 | NCBI WGS metagenome assembly OBWQ01 (sample SAMEA2580126, study PRJEB22360) | human gut metagenome | biome: human gut; feature: human-associated habitat; material: faeces | place: Denmark | collected 2008/2010
CATCTTGCCAAGGCTTACGAACTGATAACCAATGATCTGATCGTCTGCATCCAGTGCAATACCAGTCACATAACCTTCAGCCATCTCCAAATAGCGGGGACCTTTCTTCAGGGTTCCGTACATGGTTCCAACCTGGGAACGGAGGCCCTTTCCTAAATCTTCCAGACCAGCTCCTACAGGAAGTCCATCCTCAGAGAATGCACTCTGTGTTCTTCCGTAAACAATCTGAAGGAACAGTTCTCTCATAGCTGTATTGATAGCGTCACATACCAAGTCTGTATTTAAAGCCTCTAACACAGTACGGCCCGGCAGAATCTCTGCTGCCATAGCGGCGGAGTGTGTCATACCTGAGCATCCGATGGTCTCAACCAGAGCTTCCTGGATAATTCCTTCCTTTACATTCAGTGTCAGCTTGCAGGCACCCTGCTGAGGAGCACACCAGCCTACGCCGTGGGTCAGGCCGGAAATGTCTTTGACTTCTTTTGATTTTACCCATTTTGCTTCTTCCGGAATTGGAGCAGCGCCATGATGAACGCCCTGTGCAACTGTGCACATCTCTTCTACTTCATGTGAATAAATCATGTGTTAAAACTCCTTTCAAAAATGAATTTGATCAAGTACAGTGCCCATTCGTTAAATTTATCACATCATACTTGGTTCTATTTTCTCACAAAATCCCAGATTTTACAAGCATATTTTTTTGAATTTTACCCCCCTTAAACTTTGCCTGAATTTTAGATGGATTTTAACTCCGGGCCTTCTTTGCGGTTCGCCCGGTACAGCCAAGCTGCAAAGCTGCAGCATGTCAGCCGCAATACCTATGCCTTCATCCTCTTCATGATATGAAGATAATACACAAAGAAAATGATTCCTTTTACAATGCTTGAAATAGTCAGGGCCCACCAAATACCGTTCAGGCCCAGGGCCGTTCCCCCCAATATCACGGCAAGCGGAATGCGCGCCGCCGTGAGAATAATGGTTATGACAGATGCCTCCATTGTCTTTCCCATGCCGGACAGGGCTCCCACAGTCATCAGTTCCACACACATGAACATTTCTGAAAATCCAATAATCCGAAGATAATCAGCTCCGGCCGGTATGACCTCCGGCTCATGGATGAACAGGCTGAATATGGGCGCTGCCCCAAATATAAGGAGGCATGTGGTAAAGATGCCCCATATAAACATAATGACAGATGCCGTCATGTACCCCTTCTTTACCCGCTTCAGGTTTCCCGCACCATAGTTCTGCCCTACAAATGCATTGATGGCTGTCCCGAAACCATCTGCTGTCATCCACGAAATGGATTCAATCTGCCCTCCTACTCTCTGGACCGCCACCGCCGTATCCCCCCATGCAGTGACGAACCTGGTAAGGACCATGGATATCCCGCAGTAGAGCATACTCTGAATTGCTGCCGGAAATCCAATGCGCACCATGGTTTTAATATTGGATAAAGGTGTAGGAATCCAAATCCGCATCTGAGCTGCCAGCACAGGTTCCTTTCTCATAGAAATCACCAGGACCAGAGACACGATAAACTGGGCTGTCACCGTAGCAACGGCTGCACCGGCTACTCCCATGCCGGGAATAGGCCCCAGGCCAAAGATTAGCAGAGGATCTAACACAATATTGGCTCCCATACCGATGCAGTTGGCCACAAAAGGAGTCCTGCTGTTGCCGGAAGCCGTATACAAGCCCGTCAGTGTCTGTCCAATAAACGCAAAGAGAATAAGGCCGCATGCGATTCTCAGATACACAATTGCATCTTCGACCACCAGAAATGAGTTGAGATGGAAAAAACCTATCAGAGGTCCCGCAAAAAGATTTGTTATGATTCCATACACAGCGGCCAGCACTAGAGCCAGCTGCAGGGCTCCCTTTCCGTACTGTACCGCCTCCCTTCTGTTTCCTTCCCCATAGGCATGGGCAGATTTCACCTGTCCTCCCATCCTGGCCAGGGTGGCAACGCCGGAAGACAGCCAGGTATACATGGCTGCCGCCCCAACCGCTGCCACTGCATCGCTTCCCACCATGCCAATCCAGGCCATATCCGTCAGATTATAAGCAGTCTGTACCAGTGACGTGGCCATGATTGGCAGTGCCAGCTCAGTCAGGGATGCGAGTATATTTCCATTTAGTAAGTCTATATTCTTTTTCACTAATGTCACCTATTGTCATCGTATTTGCATAAAGCTTCTATTACTATACTATTTTTCTGCTTTATATGCAATATGCATGGCAGTCAGGGTTAGCGTTAACTTTTTTACACCCTCAAAAACCAACGCACACATTCTTAACAAAATCTCACCTTCTCTCACCTCCACCCACGAAAAAAATCCGAATAAAAATCCCTGCCATCATCCTCAGAAAATACCAATATGCGGGTATTACATACCGTGCAACAGCGCCTGCACAATCAGATATTGGTCTTTGCCGTAGCAAGTTGAAAGCGTTATAAGTTTCTCATCCCCTCCTGGAATGATTCCCGTTTCATAGAGGGACGCTGCCCTCATCTTCTCAAGATAGGGCAGCCACTCCTCCTCCATAAAGTTAGTGCCGTAGGCCCCGGCGTCGCTCTGATGGCGGAGCTGACAGGAAAAGATGGGACATTCCAGCCACTTTCCCCTGTAAAATATCTGTATGACAGGATTTTCCCGGAAAAAAGCTTCCTCACCATATTTTTTCAAACCGGCAAACATGCTTCCGTCCTTCATGTTATGCCCATACAGCACCGTATTGTCCACAGCCAGGGGAACAGCCGAGGAATCCGCAAAAACACAGCCTGATATATGCTGTTCCTGGTAAAAGTTATGATTCAGATAATATTCATTATCTTCATGCCGCACCACCGGATAATCAATTTCGGTTCCAGGTACAGACAGCCAGAACTGGTATTCCGGATTGATGGAAACCAGGGCCGCTTCATTTAGGTTGGACTCTGCACAGGAAGGTCCATCACTGGAATTTTCCTTCCCACCAGGGTATCCCTCCCCACCAGAATATTCCTCTTCATCAGCATACCGCTCCCCATCAGCATACCGCTCCCCATCAGCATACCGATCCCCATCAGCATATCCTTCCTGCCTCTCATTCACTCCCCATCCATATGCCTCATGCTGTACCGTACGATACATTCGGCGCCCATCAGCATAGTCCATCTCTGTTTTCACCAGAAAATGCAGGCTGAACACAACTCCCATGAAAAACATGAGCATAAGCACCGCCATACCATGCGGTCTGGTCCGCTTTATCATGGTCAGAACCATGGCTGCAATCAATACCACAAAACAAATCCCAACTGCAAACACGGTTATTCCCATGGAAAATAACGGCTGCACGCTGTTTTTGATAACATGCCTCTCATCAATCCCTGAATCTCCAATCTGTCCGCTCTCTTCATCCCATTCGCTGTCATCCAGAAATACGTTCCTGCTGACCTCTCCTCCATAAACCGCAGTGCAGTCCGCAACCATTTTACGTCCAACCGCTGTCAAATTTCGGCACAGTACCCCATCATTTTCATAAATTTCACCATTCCACTGGAATTGGTCAATCCTGTACGCTTCCGAATCCAGGCCTGCCTGGCTTAAAATTTCCGCCTCATGGCCCATCAGGCTCTCCCTAATCTCCTCCTTCTGCGCTTCAATTCTTACCCCGCCGACTTCATAAAAACCTGCATCATAATCCGTCACCGTCAAATCCAGCCGAAACCCGTCCTCCCAATGCTTATCAGAAAAATGATAACTTACAAGGGGCAGCAGGACATTCCGCTCCTTACCTGATATATCGTCCCTGGCTGATATCCAGGCGGTTTGAGGGACAGGCTCTATGTCTTCCATGGAGGGATATACCATCTTCCCTGAGACAGATACTGTATCCGTTTCCTCTGCCATCACATCAAAAGCCAGATAAATTGTTATGGGTATCAAAATCAGAATAAATACTACCCATTTCCTGCGTTGACTCCATTCCCTCTTTCGTTTCATACATAGACACATAATGAAGCCCGCCATACATAAAACTGCAATTGCTGCCGCCGCTGCCACGGGCAGGTCGTCTCCGGTCCTTACCGTATCCCTGTGACCGGCTCCAAAATGATATGTCCCTTTTCCAAACCGGTTGCCCACTTGATACACAGCTGTAATGCTTCCGATTTTCCTTACCGGCGGCTTTTCCTTCCAATTATATATAATTACGCCGCCCTGTATGGTTGTACCGGCCTGCACCATTGCACCGTCCCGCATTATTTCGCCGCCCTGCGTCATTGCTCCACCCTGTATTCTCCCCTCTGCATCCAGTGTAAACTCATATACCTCATCAGACAGCTCATACCCCTGAGGTGCCTCTGTCTCACGAATGACATACAGGCCGGGTGTTGCTAAATGGTAAGTATATGTACCGTCCGCTCCGGTTAACGCATCGGTTACAGTTCCGGTTACCGCTTCGGATACAGCTTCGGATACACCCTTGCCCGCAGTCTCCGGCCCCTTGCCCCAAATACCGCTTTCTCCCTTTTCGATCCTGAACCTGGCTCCCATAAGAGGCAGACCGCTGTCTCCATCCAGCTTTGTAACAGTAAATTCCAATTCCTTATCCACAACCTCATATGTACCCCTTATGACATCGCTGCCATTGACTGTAAAACTGAATATGCCAGGATTTAATGCATATCCGTCCGGCGCCTTTGTTTCCCGGAAGGTATATGTACCATTTTCAGGCCTTCTTATGCGGAATGCTCCTGTACTGTCGCTGACAGAGGTACCGATTACATGGCCCGTCTGGTCATAAAATGTGAATTCTGCCCCCTGGAGTACCTTTCCGGAAACATCTGTTTTCTTAAATGTAATGTACTCCACCTTTGGTCTTGGCCTGTTGCCTCCGCCGGATGAGGATGCTGTCCGGTTCTCAAACCGGAATACCTGAAGCATATTATGCAATACATTCCCATCCTCCTGGTCCATTTCCGGCCCAACTGTCCCTGACCATTCTTTTACCACAATTTCCCTGTCCTCTGTCCTCTCATATCCGGATGGGGCCTGAAGTTCATGGATGATATATGTGCCCGGCTTCAACCCGTAAAACCGCTGTCCGCTTCCTGCCTCGGATGTCCATTCCCGAATCACCTTTCCGTCAGACTTATCAATGAGCTGCAATCTGGCGCCTCCCAGCAGGTTTCCTGTTTCCGCCGACGTCTTTTCCACGTCTACGATGGTTGTATAATTGCGCATGACCAGATGGGGAACCTCGGTCATGCCATCACTGATAGTAAATTCTATGGGAGTTTCATGCAGTTTATATCCCTCCGGCGCCTTCACCTCAACCAGACGGTATTCTCCTGCACTCAGGTTCTTTGTATAATGCCCCTGTCTGCCGGTCAGCCATTCCTCTGCTGTCTCCCAGCCGGATTCTGTCCAGCGCTCGATTCGTAGTACTGCGCCTTCCAGCATTTCTTCTGTATCACCTGACAGCTTGTCCGTGACTACCCGGTTGGAGTCGTTGGTGGGGTTATATTCCCAGACAATGATGTCTGTCAGCTCATTCCTATAATGAAATTGAAACTCATATGGTTCAAGGGTCAGCATGTGCCCCGCGGCTGCCTTTGTCTCACTGCACACATAGGTATAAGGTTTAAAATTCCCATCCCGGTCCATGTATCCGATGGGTTGTGGATCAAACTGCGCCTGCCCCTGCTGGTCCGTGGTTACGGTGCCGCATATGGCGCCGGTTGTCTGGTTCACCAGGGAAAACTCAGCTCCCTGCAATTTATCATCCGGCTGGTCTGAGTCACTTTTTATGATACGGAGAATTCCATCCGGGATTTCATCTGTCATTTCTGTTTTTTGCAGGACCCTGCTGTCCGTAATGGTAAAGGGAATATCTACAGACTGCAGGAATCCGTACGGGGTTGTTATCTCCCTGAGGATATAGTCACCTTCCGGGATATACTCCAGTATATGCGGTTTTAAATCTCCTGGTTGAAAGCCTGGTGGGATAAGCCCCTGGTCTGCATCCTCCTCTGTGTACCTTCCGTCAAGTCCCGAAATCCATACCGCCTCAATATCCTGATATTGTCCATCTTCTGAGGGTTGGTGGAGCATAAGAGGTGTTTCCGATACATTTCCCCTTTCATCCACCGGATAAATGGCAAGTTTTGCACCGTTTACCTCCTTACCGCCGGTGATATCCACCTTGGAGACCTCCAGTTCAAGCGGCTTATCCCCCATCTTAAAATATTGTATCTCTTTTAAGTGTCCTGTTTCTTCTATATTAATAAGTATGGGGTCCGCCGTGGCATAGCCCTCAGGATTTTCTGTCTCTGCCAGCACATAATTTCCTACAGGCAGATACTCCAGGCGCACGGTCCCTTGCTCCGTATAATAATACCGTCCCTGATATGTGCCGGGAATCTCCCGGAAGTCATAATCATACTTCATGATCGGATGATTTCCGCCTGCGTCCGGGACCACGCGGCCTGTGGCCGCCACATCCTGACCATCCTTATAAGTAGCGGCCCGGAATGTGAATATCCTTCCTGTTTCATCGTACCTGGGAATTCCATTTTCCAGCACCGGAAATCCCTTTTCATCCAGTATTGGACGGTATAAGGTCAGGTACGCTTCGCTGTCCCCGTAGATTACATCACCATTTCTTGTGTCGTATTTCAGAATATCAATGGACGTAAAATCATCCTCCATCTCAAAGCTCTGAACATCCCCTGTTTCCAGTACGTCAATATTCACTGCCTCAGACTGAACATATCCCTGCTCATAGGGACAAATGGTTTCCTCCAGTACATAATATCCAACTGGGATGTGGTCAATCCAGTGGGGTTCTGTTGTCGTTACAGGTTCCCCGTGTTCATCCATTTTCATGTTTCCGTTATCATCGTACTGATATCCGCTAATCCATGAAGCATAGACCTGGCCTTTTCTGTATATGCCATCCTGTTCCTTATGGGGGCTGCCGTCACTGTCCAGACCGGCCCGGTACAGGGTCATGACCGCTCCCCTTACTTCCTTCTGCGTCCGCACATCCAGCTTCGCAAATGCAGTCTTGGTAAATTCATTCTGCATGAAATATTTCTGTACCTCGTCTGTATCCCTAAGTACAAGCCCCATATACCTGGCCTGGATATATCCCTGGTCATAGGGGACTCCCTGCTCTTCAAGTATATAGGAACCAAAGGGCAGGCGGGCAATCGAATGTCTGGCGCCGGTAGTTTCCGGAGTTCCATAAGAATCCATGCTGCTGTCTGTTGTCCAGGACTCATCCTTTGTCACTACATTTCCGCCTGTATAATAGATGGGCAGTCCATTTTCATCATCCACTGCTGTTTTATTCTCATAGATAGTCTGTCCATTTTCATCTTTCAGTACCTGTATGGATTTGACCAGTATCTTATTTCCCTCATCATCCACCGTGTATGCCAGCATACGGCCATAATCATCATAGACATATGCCATTCCGGTGACGGAATCAGCGAAACACAGCTGGTTTCCTTTTTTATCCAGTACCAGCAGTTCTCCCGTATCCGGGTCTTCCCTGGTATCCACCTGGTTCAAATCATAGAAATACAGATTTACAGGAGCATTATCCACAATGACGGTATCCCACACATCCCACGATGCCGGATGTGTTTTCATGGCATTGCCCTGACTGCTTTCCTTACCAACCACACGTATTTCCTTATGGGTACCGGTATTTGTATCCGTAATCCCCGTTACCCTGCCGTCCTTAACAGCAACGCTTACGCCCTTATAGACGTGTTCCCCTGTTTTTTCAATTTCCATGGCTTGGTACAGGGACAATACGGCGCCGGATACAGAAATGTCAAACCGGATTCCCATGCCAGAAAAGGTACCATCCAAACGGTACAGCGGTTTTACGCCGGCCATGGCCTTAAGCTCCTTCTCCGTCCCCTCCACCATATGTTCTGAGTATTCGTCAAATGACTTAGTCACGTATCCATCCCACTGCATGGTTTCCGGATTGTAAGCAATATCCCTCACATCCCCCCGTTCCTCCAGCTTCTCTTTACGGCCGCTTACCTTATAAACCAACCGGTCCCCGGCGTCATTTACCGTGACATCTTTCTCAAAACCTCCGCTTGATTCCACCCTGCCCTGTGCATCGGTCCTCTGAAGGATGTTCTGGTTTCCCACCAGGGAATCCCCGTCCTCCACTTTATGAATTTCCATCCTGGAAGGATAGTCCTCCACCTTTATCCGGCTGGCAGTCTGGGTCCGGACTTTATTGGAACTTCCTGCCACCGGAATGGCATACTGGTATCTCACAGCCGTGTCCTCTTCCCATCCCTCCGTGGTTCCGTCCGCGTTTCTTCTTTCCCTGTAAAACGATACGCTGTCCGCATACACTTCAAATGCCACCGGGCGGCTCTTGAAATAACCTTCCGGGGCCTGAATCTCCACCAGCACATAGACGCCTGCCCCCAATGGCTTATAAGTCTCAATATATCCCACCGGTACCTTTTTAACCTGACCGTCTATGACTAATTCCCTGATTGTGGAGTATGCCCTGAAAATTCCTGTCTCATTTCCCTCCTGGTCTTCCTGCCTAATCAGCTGGCTTTCATCATACTGCGGGATCCCATCCTTATCCAGACGCACAGGCAGGTCGTCCGTGCTCCCATTGTTCTTACCCACTCTCGGATACAGGATCCTTCTTCCGTCTGCATCCGTCACAGGATTTCCCTGCCAGTCCACAGCCTCGCCGTACAGCACATTTCCGGACCCTGTGACCGTGCTCATTCCCTCTTTCTCTACATCCCTCTTAGCCGCATATATCTTAAACAATGCGCCGTCATGGATAATGGAATCGCCTGTCTCGGAATCCAGTTTCTCAATACGAAGTCTGGAATTATAATACTCGTCCTCAAAATCCTCCTGGGCAAATGCCACGAAGTTAAAATCCCGGCCATTTCCGGAGGGAATCAGCGTCTCCACATTTCCCGTGTCCGGGTTGATTCTGTCCACCGCAGGGGGAAGCACGGTCCACGGAACCAGCATGGAGGCAAATTTACCGTCAATGGCAGTCTGCATCCCTTTCATCGCTGCCACCTGGTCCCTGACCTCCAACTGTCCGTCTGCTGTCTCATATCCGTCATAGACCACCCCGTCCAATATCCCTGCGTCCTCGCTCTGGGAGGTATATCCGGCATAATATCCCTTTACGGCATCATTTCTGCCATCCATATATTCTTCTTCATAGGGTGCTTGGGATGTCAGGCTGCGGCCCGGCCGCATATCCTTATCCAGACCGTATTTATATATCTCAAATCTTCCATCCTGTCCATTGGCCTGTATGGTGTGGGTCTCCTCATTAAAACGTATCATATATTTGCGAATCAGGTCTTCCGGCGTATCCGTGCTGTCATACCGGAAATAGGGACTGCCTGTCTGATAGTTGACATCCGTTTCCCCTGTGCCTCCATCCTGGCCGATATCCGGCACAAACGGAAGGGTGACTTCCCTGGGACAGTCTCTGGTAAAATGCCGGTTTGCCAGCTCCCTGTCCACGTCCGCGGGAACCTGTTCCACAATAACGTATGTGCCATACGCAAGCATGATGGAATTATTGTAATAATCATCCTTCCCATTCCTGGTATTGCATTGCAGTGTGGTCACATCACCATCTGCCCCTCCTCCTGCATCGCTGTCCCAGGCAATGGCCAGCCTGTCATCCAGTCCAGTAAAAATAGACAGATAGCTCCCAGCCGCATCCACGGCCCGAATGAGCGCCTTTTCATAGGCCGTATCGCTGTTAAGTCCAGGTTCTGCTGCAAGAATTTCCACTTTATAGGCATCTATATCATAGTAATCCACAGCAAACTGCCGTATTATCTCCTGTGGCTTTTTCCCTTTTTCCACCTGCACTGCCGCGTACATGGCGTCAAAGAATTTCGTGTAATCATAGCTTCCATCCTCTTTTGTTTCCAACAGCCGCTGTCCGCTTCCATCCCTGGGAGGAAGAAAGATTTTCTGGACATCTCCTTTGAAATCCGCTGTTCCTATATCTTCTGAAATGATATTGCCTGCGCTGTCCACAAAGATATTTTCCAGATTACTTTTCAGATATGCCTTGAATTTAAACTGATTCAGCAGCTTTGCGCCCTGGGAACTGCTGCCTCTGTTAAACAACCCCAGCATTACGGTCAGCGGGTCGTTGTGGACAGCTCCGTATGTATTTACTCCGTCATAGGATGACTGGGAAATATCTTTTGTGACCTTTACGGACTGCTTTATGACTCTCTGCAATACCTGCAGCGGACTGGAACCAGTCCCGGCTTCCTGTACCGGCTGATTCTGCCCCGGATAATTCAATGCCTGGAATACAACATAGCTTCCTTCATCCAACGGGGGAATCGCAGCAAAGGCGCTTACCCCGGCTCCTGCTATATCTGTCAGATACTGGCTGTAAGGCAATTCCTCCCCTTCCCAATCAATGGATTTCTCTTTTGTCACCACCCGGAATTCCGTATATACCGGCTCTGTCCTGTCATTCCAGTCCACAGAATTCTCCACATGAATCACATAGTTCCCTGTAGCCCAATCATAGACAGCAGAAACCGGCTCAAACCTATCTGTGTCATATGTCTCTGTCCTGTCTTCATACTCATAGACCCGCTCCAGGAGAGGAATGGGATTTCCCTCCCTGTCAAGGACAATATCCCCTTCTTTGTAAGTCTCATACAGCGGCTGATACACGGTTTCGGCCGCAGCTTCTATATCACTTCCAAAAGGAATGACCGTGTTTATTTCCCGTTTTTCCCCTATTGATACAACGGCGCTTTTCAGGCTGTATTCACCCTTTTGATACTCAATCCAGCAGCCAACCTTCCCGGCCGGACCCCCTGACACCTCTGCCGTCTTGCGGACATACAGCTTCCGGTTTACGGAATCATAGACTGCGGGGAAGGCGGCATCGGCCAATGAATAATCATGGCGCAGCAAGGCAAAGAAGCTTCCCTCCTTCTCATATATATCTTCCACAGACCCGCAGTCAAAGAAGTTATGGACCGTGTACCAATCCATGATTTCCTCTGCCGCCTGTGCATTGGTCTGGCCCGAAAGCCGGATTTTTGTCCACTGCGAAGTGGCTGAAACCGGTCTGTATCCAATCTGTCCCAACATGCCGTTAACCTGTTCTGACAGATAATGGGGTTCAATTGCCTGTCCCCATTTACTCATGTCAGCCGGTACAGCCGTACCGCTGGGATATGGGGCTGTCCTGAAACGGTAGGGCAGGGTCTCCCCATAGGGAATCCGCTCTCCCGTGTCACTGTCCGTAGCAGTATCCGTCCTGATAATGGGATTACCGTCAGGCCCAATCTTATACTCCCCTCCTTTTGCCGTCTGATAGACAGGACTGCCCTGCTGATCTACCTTTGGTTTAAGAGAACTTCCCAAAACCACCTTGTATGTCTTTGTCTCTGTTCCGGTCCCTATTTCATAAAATTCCGCTCCCTGGGGATATCCGGTCAGGGTGATATCATATCCATTTTCAGTTTTGTAGCTCTCTACTATAAAATCATTCCAGGAACCGTCTGCATCCATGGAATTATAATCGGACAAACCGCCTGATATGCGGGCCTGCCCGGCCTCATGTATCCTGCTGACTGTATCCTGAGTACGGTTGCTTTCCTTTAAGGAAATGCCGTTGACAGACAATTCATATCCCTCTGACCTGCTAAGCTCCATGACATAATAACTGCCCATAATAAGGGGCCGTCCAATCCACTGGTTTCCATTGGAATACACATAATCGGGATAAACATCTGTGCCGAATCCTTGGTCGGATGAGGTGATGGACGAACCATTATAGAGATTCTCAGGTCCGGTGGCGTTCTCCGGTGAGATTATGTTTCCATCATCATTCAGTCTGGTGCCTGGTTTTTCCGTGTATGCCAGGAAAGAGGCGTTTCCCTGTTTATCCGTGGCAGCTACGGCCGTCAAATCGTTCTGATTATAAACAGTACCTGATTTACCATCCGGGTGAATGATATCCTGAGCCGCAAACAGGCCATAGACAGCGCCCTCCAGTGTGGCATCCCCCTGGGTCAGTCCGTAACTTTTGTCCCCGTCCGCGCGGTACAGCTCTAAATCCCTTTTATTGATGTGCAGCCTTCCCTCTGTCCGATGGTCCCATACCTTAAAGGTGTAGAGGATAGTATCCGGTTCCCCATAGCCCGATACATCCATGGACCCCAGGTCATCGTCCATAAATGACGGCAGGGATACTGTTATGGTGTCGTCGTCATCCTCTTCTCCGGAAAACAGGGATCTGATAAACCGCACTGCACGGTTTCCTTCCCCATCAGGTTCTCCGGTATCTTTCTCAGTGTCTTCCGAAAAATATTCAACCGTGCCGAAGGATGGTGAGATAGGATTTCTGGCATATTCATATTCTTCATAAATATCACCTTGACTGTCATCCTCATCATCCCCATCACTTTGGCCGATACCGCTGTCCTTGTCTGTCCCGCTTTCTGTGTCCTCATCTATGCGTTCCCTTACAATCCCGCTTTTTTGAATTTCCGTATCTTCTGGTTTCTTTTGGGATTGATGTTTAGAATTATCAGTGTGTGCTTCTGATGAAATGCTGGAAAATAGAATGGTTCTTCCATGTCCTGATTTAAATATATTAGGTGGTGTGGACATCGCAGACGATTTGGCCTGAAGTTTCCCGCTTTTCTGTTCTTCCTTGTTTTTGCCCTCGCTGCCTTGGCCTACCGTATATGAAGTTTCTCTTTTCTGATGATTGTCCCCTGATTTTTCTCTTCCTGAATTGTCGTCTTTCCGGCCTCCGCTCCCGGAATCCACATTTCCTGAGTTTTCATTTCCCGAGCCTCTGCTTTCTGAATTCCCATTTTCTGAACCTCCACTATCCGGATTTCCACTCTTTGTGCCTTCACTCCCTGAGTTCTCTGCCCCTGTGCCTTCACTCCCTGAGTTCTCATCTCCTGACCCTCCACTTCCTGGTTTCTCAACCCCTTCATTCCCGCCTTCCGGACTTCCATCCGTCAGCTCCCCATTTTTATCCTCCTCACTTTCCTGACTTCCATTGCCAGCCTCACCTTGCCCCCCGTTTCCAGGTGTAACGTCATCCTCCCCTTGTGTTCCATCTCCATCCTTCTGTTCTCCCGCACTGCCAGAGGCATTTTCCTGTTCCTGAGAAATACCGCCATCAACTGCTCCGTTCACCGGAGCCTCTGCCTCCTTCTTTTCCTTCTTATCTCCCAATAGGCTGAATATGCTGCGCTGTTCCTCAAGCTCCATCTCCTGACCATCTGGAACCGGATATTTGTAAGACCTTCTTTCCCTTATTGCCACCACGTAAGTGTACACAGGCTCAACCGCCTTCCCCACAAAAGAGCTGGGCCTATATACAGCTGACCGCGCACTTCCTCCCGCCTGGGCGGATGACAGTATAACATTTTCTATCTCCTTGTCATCGTTGTGCAGTCCATGGAGAATGTATCCTGTCCGGGCTGTCTTTTCCTGTAAATGGTAACTGTATTCCAATTCTATGAACCGTTCATATGTCTCATCCCGATCCTCCAGCATGGCTTCCATAGCCGAGGTGTCCTGTTCACGGTTGTCCTCATCATGATTCGGGGCATGGAAATCGCATGTGGCTGCGCACAATTCCTGTTCTGACCTCCACTGCCCGCGAAGCCGGTCATTTTCCTCATCACAGCTGCAATCCTCATCCTCCTCATGGTCGCACTCAATCCATTCCGGGGCAGGATGGCCCATGCAGTATGTTTTGCTGTAATTATAATATCTGGTATCGCTATGCCTTGCATATCCGTCTGTATCCGTGGTCAGGATATCACAGATATAATCAGTTTCCGGTTCCGGCGACATGCAGTTTAAATAGACCTGTCCGCTGGTCCCATCCGGTTCACCTTCCTCATACCCCTGTTCATTTACCTGGGAAAAATCAAAATCCTCCCACACGTTGAATACAGTTCCCTCTAGCGGCTGATTAGTCTCAGCACAATATTTCTCCAAATCAATGTTATAGTTGCTCTCAAATGTTTCAGAATGGCGGTATAATTCCAAATCACCGCTGCCTGACAGAACCGCATCTGTTCCAACCGAAAAGGAGACAGATGCCATGGGCCGGTTAAAATCCAGCCACCCCAACTGCTTTTGAAGGTTTTCAGATGCGGCCGGGGTAAATATATAAGCGTAAAAACGGTTTTCGATTCCCTGAATTTTTGCAGACACAATTGTTCCCTGGGGTTCCTGGTTTCCATTGTACTGAAATGTCACACTTCTGCCATCCGGTGCCAGTTTATATGACCACTGATTATCCGGAAAGGACCAGGAAGTGCTCTGAAGCTGCGGACAGCTGCTGATATCCAATGTAAGCTCATAATGTCCTTCTTTCAAGACCATTTTTTGGACAGAACCAGCCCACGCAGGCAGGGAAGAGCTGCCCGTCCCGTTATACTCGGCTTCCCCCTCCAGAATGTGGGCCTTCATTTCCTCAAAATAGACCATGACCATGGGATCCCCATTCATTACTGCCTGGAATTTTTCCATGGCCTGCTTCTGCAATGCCCAGTTATGTTCATATCCATTCATGCATCCCCAGTAATAGACCTGGACTACCCCGTAGCGCGCCGGAACATAGTAATTGTCCGAAACCAGCCACTCATAGGCAAGCACCATGGGCAGATAACGCTCAAATGGACCAATGACAGGAACCGGCTTTCCCGGCTCCACATAATATTGCTCGTATTTCGCCGGACTTCCGTCCGGCAGTTTGTGTCCTTCCTGTATGCATAATGCCGGCAGGGCGCCTGCCCCTTCCCCCACCTGGTAGATGTTCATATCCCGGTGTGTCCTTCCAAATGCATTCAGATTTTTCCCCCGGAACACCTGGCGGTATGGGTTCAAATTAATCAAATCCCCGGCTCCGCTGGTGGTCCGTATTGCTGTACATACCAATACTGTTACAAGAAACAATGCCATTACGCGTTTCAGTGTCTTCATTATCCTCATTATTCCTCCTCGGTAAAAAACTTTGCACTACATGCCTTTACACCTGCTCCTGTCTTAGTCCATCTCCTTGGAATCACCCCATCCATTATCCAGGCTCCTTCTTCACTAACCTGCTGTCCATCCGGCGCCGCGGTATCTGAAATCATATATCCGTCCGGGCCAAAATAATAATGTTCCGCCATACTGTCCTGATTGCCGTCCAGCCACTGCCAGCAAATTTCAGGATAACTTCCATTGCCGGATTATCTGGCATTTTCACGGGATACAGCACAAAAACTTTCCTGTCCCAAATTAACATTTCATCCCCCTTTTTAATCATCCCGTCTGCAATCCATACCAATATCTCAATAGCAGCAAACTGCTCCGGACAATAAATAAATCCGGCTCCATTCCCCATATTTCGTCAGCAAATAAACGCCATTAAAATAAATTTTCAAGGCGCACAAAATAATATGATTCAATTTTAAGGTACAAACAATCCCTCTGATTTTTCAAGAATATTGATTTACGAACGTGACTGACTGCTGATAAACAGTACTGATCTCAAGAAACTTACAGATATTATCCAAACACACCGCTGCATCCTGAATAACGCAATAAAGCACACATCACCACCTTTTTTCAATCATTTCTACGTGAAAAACGGCTGAACCAGCCAAACGACCATGAAACTGCAAATAAGAATCCTGCACAGAGACTTCCGTGCGATTTTATATAGAATACCATATATACCCTTAAAGCGTCAATACCCAACTCATTTTTCTTTCTCTCCTGTTTACGGAAGTTAACTTTTCAATTCCCCCCGCAAAACTCCCCGCCCGCTGCCGCAAAAATCCCCACCCACCGCTTCAAAAAAGCCGGCATCAAGGGTCGTTCTGTCCACTACAGACAGTCCCCGGATACCGGCTCTCTACATCTCAGATTACATATTTATTTATTCCCATTAAGGTACTCATCGATTCCTCTTGCACCTGCACGGCCTGCCTCCATGGCAAGGATTACGGTTGCAGCGCCTGTTACGGCATCGCCGCCTGCGTATACGCCTTCCTTGGTGGTCTTTCCGTTGCTCTCGTCAGCAATGATGCATTTCCACTTGTTGGTCTCCAGGCCTTCTGTGGTGGAAGAAATCAGTGGGTTTGGAGAGGTTCCAAGGGACATGATGACAGCATCCACATCAATGGTGTAATCCGATCCGGCAACCTCTACCGGTCTGCGGCGGCCTGATGCATCCGGCTCGCCTAATTCCATCTTGCGCACTACCATTCCCTTAACCCAGCCGTTGTCGTCGGTCAGAATCTCTACCGGATTGGTCAGCAGGTTGAAGATGATTCCCTCTTCCTTGGCATGATGTACTTCCTCCGCACGGGCAGGCAGCTCGGCTTCGCTTCTTCTGTACACTACATGCACCTCTGCACCCAGACGGAGAGCTGTCCTGGCAGCATCCATGGCAACGTTTCCGCCGCCTACAACCGCTACCTTCTTGCCCAGGTAGATTGGCGTATCGTAATCATCACGGAAGGCCTTCATCAGGTTGCTTCTGGTCAGATACTCGTTGGCGGAAAATACGCCGTTGGCGTTCTCGCCTGGAATTCCCATGAACTTGGGAAGTCCTGCACCGGAACCGATGAATACGGCCTTAAAGCCTTCCTCATCCATCAGTTCGTCTATGGTCACGGATTTTCCGATGATAACATTGGTCTCAATCTTAACGCCCAGTTTCCTTACGTTGTTGATTTCAGGCTGTACCACGCCGGACTTGGGAAGACGGAATTCAGGAATTCCATATGTAAGCACGCCGCCTGGCTCATGAAGGGCTTCGAAAATGGTAACTTCGTATCCCATCTTTGCAAGGTCGCCTGCGCAGGTAAGTCCTGCAGGGCCGGAACCGATTACAGCCACCTTGATGCCGTTAGTCTTCTCTGGCTTAGCTGGTACGAATCCATTTTCCCTTGACCAGTCTGCCACGAAACGCTCCAGCTTTCCGATGGAGATAGGCTCGCCTTTGATGCCGCGGATACATTTACCTTCGCACTGGCTCTCCTGTGGGCATACACGTCCGCATACTGCAGGCAGGGCGCTGGATTCTGCTATGGTATTTGCTGCATCCTCAAATTTTCCTTCTTTTACTTCTGCAATGAACTTTGGTATGTTGATGGCAACCGGGCATCCCTGAATACATTTGGCATTCTTACAGTTAATGCAGCGGGAAGCTTCTTCCTGAGCCTCTTCCTGGTTATATCCCAGACATACTTCCTTGAAATTCGTTGCCCTTTCCTTTGGGTCCTGTTCCCTTACGGGTATTTTCTTTAATACGTCCATTATTCCTCACCTCCGCAGTTTCCGCATCCCCCGTGATGGGTAGCTCCCTCACGCAGTCTTAAGATGGCCCTGCCCTCTTCTGTCTTGTACATCTGCTGGCGCTTCATGGCCTGGTCGAAATCTACCAGATGGCCGTCAAACTCAGGTCCGTCCACACATGCGAACTTCACTTCCCCGCCAACGCTTACACGGCAGGCACCGCACATTCCTGTGCCGTCCACCATGATTGGGTTCAGGCTGACAATGGTTGGGATTCCCAGCTCCTTAGTGAGCTTGCAGACAAATTTCATCATAATCATAGGTCCGATGGCAACGCAGACATCGTACTTCTTGCCCTGGTTCTCCACCAAATCCTTAACAACGTCGGTTACCATGCCCTTGCGCACATAGGAACCGTCATCTGTGGTAATATAGAGGTTTCCTGCAACTGATCTCATTTCCTCTTCCAGAATCAGCATGTCCTTGGTCTTGGCGCCTTCAACCACATCCACGTCAATGCCGCGCTCTTTCAGCCATTTTACCTGTGGGTAAACAGGCGCGCTGCCCACGCCGCCGGCTACAAAGAGATAACGTCTCTTCTTCACTTCCTCCAGGTCATCCTTCACGAATTCGGAAGGCTGTCCCAGCGGACCTACGAAATCTGCAAAGCTGTCCCCGGCCTTCAGTCCGGCCATGCGCTCTGTGGATGCTCCCACAATCTGGAACACTATGGTTACCAGGCCCTTCTCACGGTCGTAGTCACAGATGGTTAACGGGATTCTCTCTCCTACTTCATCCATCTTGACAATTACAAATTCGCCTGGTTGACAGGCCCTGGCTATACGCGGTGCTTCCACGTCCATCAGATATATCTTATCTGCCAGGCATTCTGATTTTACAATCTTATACATGGTTCTCCTCCTAGTAATATATACTCCCGTCCTCAGCTGATTTTCCGCCTCGCATCCGGACATGACATTCATTGTTATTCCACCCGGATCTGGTAGCTCTTCTGCCAGTTTTCCCATCCGGGCAACGATATGATTCCCCTTCTGTCCTTCAATTCCCCCTTATATCCATCTGATGCGCAGATACCGTACCATGGTTCCAGACATACAAAGGGATGGGTGGCCTCCATTGTCCATATTCCCAAATATGGGAAATCGCTGCATTCCAACGTCACATAGGGGCTTCCATCCACAATCAGGCTTACGCTGCTGACCTGTGCTTCATCAAACATATATGTAAGAGCTGTATCGAAAAATCCTTTTGTCAGCGGCACCCGGCCCTCTGACAGCTTTAAATCTCCCTGAAGTTCTTCCTTCTCATAGCCATTTGCATTAGGCGCAAGATAATGGAGACAATCCGTAAACTGTCCCTCCCTGCACCCTCTCCGGTTAAATTCAAAGGTGAAATCGTATATGTTCTTCCCTTCCGGCACCTGAAAAGCAGGATGTCCGCCCATCATGAACAGCATCTCTCCTGAATCCGTATTGGTGACCTTCCACATGACCTCGATGGTCCTGCCTTCCAGCCTGTGTCCAATCTCCACCTCGAAATGGAACGGATACTTCTCATATGTCTCCGGCGTGTCCTTCAAACGGAACCAGCATTCGTCCATATCGCAGAGAAGGGGTTCAAAATCCATATCCCTCGCAAAGCCGTGGGGCGTCATGCTGTATTCTTTCCCATCATGGACATACGTTCCCTCATAACATTTTCCCACAAACGGAAAAAGCACAGGGGCATGTCTGTCCCACACAGACGGTTCAGCGCGCCAAAGCACTTCGCGGTCTGCCTTCTTGTCATAAATCCTGGTAAGTTCCGCACCGTGGCAGGCAACAGTAACTAGAAGCTCATCATTTTCAAGTGTAAATAATGTTCCATCCTGTTTCACTATATATTCCCCCGTTCTCCTGTTTTTTTAGAAGCTTGTGAGAATTTACCCTCGCACAAGCTTTATATTAACATTTTCTGCTTCATGTTACAACCGGTTTTTAAATTTTCCCAAAAATTATTTTCTTTTTTTCAGCGTGTTGAACATTTTTTTTATTACCTCTTCCTCTGGAACCTCCGGAATGTATAACAGAGGTCAAAATAGGTCTGTTCATCTCCCTCTTCCGCCAGATACCAGTCCTCTTCCTCTTCCAAATCAGGAAAATATGCATCCCCGTCATAGGAATAATCGATACTGGTCACATGGGCTGTTGTACAATAGGGAAGGAACTGCCGGTAAATGCTCTCCCCTCCTATGAAATAAATATCACTTTCATTATAATCCTCCAGCGCCTTAAGCGTCTCCTCCAGGCTGTGGCAGACCACTGCGCCCTTTACCTTATACTGCATATCATGGGTCAGGACAATATTTACCCGGTTTCCAAAGGGCTGCCCTCCCGGCAGTCCCTCCAGGGTCCTGCGACCCATGACCACCACCTTGCCGGCCGTCTCCTTAAGGAACATCTGCCGGTCCGCAGGAATGGTCACCAGAGGCCTTCCGTCCTTACCAATGGCCCAATGCCTGTCCGCTGTCACGCAAAGATTCAATGTCGTCACCTTACCCTTCTGTATATTCTGAATTCAAAGGCAATGCCCTCATACTCCTTTACATCGCTGACCGACTCCAGATTCCAGTTTTCATCCTGATCCAGATTTTCAAAATCCGTGTCCACATCAAAGGTGCGGTGGATATAGGTCACATATGCCTTACTGCAATATGGAAGAAATTCCCTGTATATCATGCCTCCGCCGATGATGAACACATCATCCTCATTACAGTCCTTTAATGCCTCCAGCACATCCTCCACCATATGGTACACCTGGACGCCCTCAGGGGCATACTCCTCATTTCTTGACAAAACCATGTTCACACGGTTCTTGAGGGGCCTTCCCCCCGGAAAACTCTCCAGCGTCCTGCGTCCCATGACCACGGTCCTGCCCCTGGTGGTCTCCCTGAAATACTTCATATCTTCCGGAAGATGCGCAAGGAGCCCGCCGTCCTTGCCAATTCCCCATTTCTCATCCACTGCTACAATCAGATTCATGTGTGAGTACCTCCCATTTTTTTCTAATATCTGTTCATCCCTGCCGCCTGCTTATACGCAAACAGACACAGGGCGTATTATATCATGAAACCCTTTGAAAGAAAAGGTGATAGACAGCCGTAACCCAAACTTACACCATAAATATCTTCCTAAACAGCCACTCCTCTGTTATAATGATTCCATATTAAAAATGGAGGACAATAAACATGAGCTATGCAGACCAGATATTCATACAGAACTGCAACGATATATTAGAACACGGCGTCTGGGATACAGACTATGACGTGCGTCCCGTATGGGAGGACGGCACCCCGGCCCACACCATCAAGCGCTTCGGCATCGTGAACCGCTACGACCTTACCAGGGAATTTCCCGTCATCACACTGAGACGCACTGCCTTTAAGTCGGCGGTGGACGAGCTTCTGTGGATATGGCAGAAAAAGTCCAACAACATCCACGACCTGAACAGCCACATCTGGGATTCATGGGCAGATGAGGACGGCAGCATAGGCAAGGCCTACGGCTACCAGCTGGGTGTAAAGCACCATTATAAGGAAGGGGATTTTGATCAGGTAGACCGCATCCTGTATGACCTGAAGCACAATCCCTTAAGCCGCCGAATCATGTCCAACATCTATAACCACCATGATTTATGCGAGATGAACCTCTATCCCTGCGCCTACAGCATGACCTTCAATGTCTCCGGAAATACCCTGAACGGCATCTTAAACCAGCGCTCCCAGGACATGCTGACAGCCAACAGCTGGAATGTATGCCAGTACGCGGTCCTGCTCCACATGCTGGCACAGGTAAGCGGCCTGAAACCCGGCGAACTGGTCCATGTCATTGCAGACGCCCATATCTATGACCGGCATATACCGATGGTAAAGGAGCTGCTGAAACGGGAGCCTTACCCAGGTCCAACCCTGGCCATGGATACTTCCATCCAGGATTTCTATCAGTTCACCACTGACAGCTTCCGGCTGGAGAATTATCAGTATCACACCTTTAGTGAGAAGATTCCTGTGGCTATATAAGCAATAACATAAGACGGATGGCCATTCCCACGGTCCATCCGTCCTTCCTTATTTATTTCCATCTGCCTCTCCCCAACGCAGCTGACACCGCATTTCTCTTAAAACAGCCCCTCATTCTTCTGCTCCAGCACCTTGATTCCATGGTAGAACATTTCATTATAAGGCGTAGGCACTCCCAGCTCACGGCCCATGCGGATGATGGTGCCTCCCAACATCTCCACCTCCGTCCTGCGGCCTGCCTCAATGTCCTGGAGGGTGGACGGCTTATTTTTAGGAGGCACATCCTTAAGCACGCTGGCCTGTTTTTCCATATCCTTTTCCGAAAGGCCGATTCCTTTCTTTCGGGCAATGGCTATAACCTCCCGCATCAGTTCCTCACGGATGAAATTGGCATCGCCGCTTACACTCCAGGCCCCGAAGGGAATGCCCAGGACAGCGGCGCTCTGGTTCTCACTGACATTGCACATGTATTTATACCAGATGGCCCGCTCCATGTCCTCCGGAACAACGGTACGTATGCCCGCCCGCTCAAACAGCTCCTTCACGGCCTGTACCCTGGGGGACACTGTCTCATTATGCTTTTCCCCCATTTCAATCCGAGCAGCCTTTGGATTAAAGGAGGCGCACCCGTCCTTCATGACCACGCTTACCTTTGCCAGGGAATACAGCAGATTACCCCAGCCAAATACCTCTGCCACCTTATCCTCTGCCTCCACCCCGTTTAGCGGAGCCATAATAAGGGTATCCGGGCCAATCTGGTTTCTCATGTCCTCCAGAGCCTGGGGCAGGTCCGGAAATTTGGTTATGATAACAGATAAATCCGGATAATTCTGACCGCAGGTTTCCTCCGGAGATACGATATTGAAATAGTGGCGGACCCCATTGACCATGACTCCTTCCTGTTCCAGGCGCTCACGGCGGCTGCCTCCTGCAATCACACGCAAATCATCTCCCAGCAGAGGACCCAGATGGCTGGCCAGGAAACAGCCGATGGCTCCCAGTCCAATAAGGGATACA
>OBWQ01000360.1_pt1 | contig 20885 bp, 25 predicted proteins | sample 1476511 | NCBI WGS metagenome assembly OBWQ01 (sample SAMEA2580126, study PRJEB22360) | human gut metagenome | biome: human gut; feature: human-associated habitat; material: faeces | place: Denmark | collected 2008/2010
CTGTGCTGGGCGTTCTGGCACTGTGACGGGTGTGGTATCTTTGGCCGCAAGAGGATGAGTCGTCAGAGGCAGAACACAGCATGACAGAGCAGAAGCGACCGGTACTGACACTTAAGCGGAAAACGGAAGGGGAGACGCCTGTCCGCAGCCGGAAAACCATCATCAATGTCACCACACCACCAAAATGGAAGGTGAAAAAGCAGAAGCTGGCGGAGAAAGCGGCCCGGGAAGCAGAGCTGGCGGCAAAAAAAGCGCAGACCAGACAGGCGCTGTCCATTTATCTGAACCTGCCCACACTGGATGAGGCCGTGAACACCCTGAAGCCCTGGTGGCCGGGATTATTTGACGGTGACACACCCCGGCTGCTGGCCTGCGGTATCCGGGACGTGTTACTGGAAGACGTGGCGCAGCGGAATATCCCGCTTTCGCATAAAAAACTGCGCAGGGCGCTGAAGGCCATTACCCGTTCAGAAAGCTATCTGTGTGCCATGAAAGCCGGTGCCTGCCGGTATGACACGGAAGGGTATGTGACGGAGCATATTTCTCAGGAGGAGGAAGTGTATGCGGCAGAGCGTTTGGCGAAAATCCGCCGCCAGAACCGGATAAAGGCAGAACTTCAGGCCGTGCTTGATGAGAAATAAAAAAAACCTCCCTCAGAGAGAGGAGGCAGGGAAATAAGGCTTAAAAGGAAATAACTTCCGTACCCGAAAGGAAGCCAATTCAGTTGATTATTTAACACCATAATACTGACGGGTTAAAGAGGAGTGATAAAGATGAATGGATTCAGAAACAGTTCACGGAACGGTCAGGTCTGGCGCTGGCAGCGTGCCGGAAGCCGGGCCGTTATTCTGGAGGTCAGTGGACGCTGGATGGAAGCGGCAGAAGGATGGCGACGGGCTGCCTGTGTTGCGCCCCGGACAGACTGGCAGCAGTTTGCCCGAAAAAGGGCTGAACACTGCTACCGGCGCTGCCGGGGAAGGGTGTAACGAAAAAGCAGCCTTCATTACTCCAGGAGTCAGAAGGCTGAAAGGAGTTTATGAGATTTGCTTTTTTAATATCCGGTCGGGCAGTATGACCGGACAGTTCTGAGTAGCACAGAGTTTTTTCCGTATTAAGTCGTGATTTTATATTTTGTGATTAATTTCACAAAATAAGGTGTTATTCAATGTGTGCTGCAATATTCAGGATGCCTGAAATACAGGTGCCATTTATTTGATATGGAGAATAACATGAGGAAATATATTCCACTGGTATTATTTATCTTTTCATGGCCGGTATTGTCTGCAGATATTCATGGACGGGGTGTTCGTGTACTGGACGGTGATACCATCGAGGTAATGGACTCACGGAAGGCGGTGCGGATCAGGCTGGTAAATATTGATGCACCGGAAAAGAAACAGGATTATGACCGGTGGTCAACAGACATGATGAAATCACTGGTCGCAGGAAAAACGGTTACCGTCACATATTTTCAGCGAGATTGTTATGGTCGTATTCACGGGCAGGTTTATGCACCAGACGGAATGAATATTAATCAGTTTATGGTTCGGGCCGGGGCTGCTTGGGTATATGAGCAGTACAACACAGATCCCGTGCTGCCTGTCCTTCAGAACGAAGCCAGACAACAAAAACGTGGACTCTGGTCAGATGCTGATCCGGTTCCACCCAAGATATGGAGACACCGTAAATAAAGCGATGGCAATCTTATCATTCATCTGTTCTCAGCGGGAATAAAAATGGCAAAAACAAAACAGGAATGGTTGTATCAGTTACGGCGATGTTCATCAGTCAATACGCTGGAAAAAATTATTCATAAAAACAGAGACAGTTTATCGAACAGTGAACGTGAATCATTTAATTCAGCAGCAGACCACCGGTTAGCGGAATTAATCACCGGAAAGTTATATGACAGGATACCAAAAGAGATATGGGAATATGTAAAGTAATAATTCAACATAATTAATTACCAAGAGCAGATAAATAATGAAGCTTATTATTTTTATTCTGATTAATCGTAGCTGACGCCTTCGCGTTGCTCAGTTGTCCACCCCCGGAAACGGGAAAAAGCAAGTTTTCCCCGCTCCCGGCGTTTCTGTAACAAAAACAGGTAAATGGTGGTAATAGTCAGCAACAGGGAATGTGGTATTATCGCGGCGGGTGTCTGAGCCTTTCTGGTTCAGGCAAGACGCAGGTACCAGAAATGCGAAGACCCCACTCGTTAATCCATTAACTCGTGAGGTCTGCATGAAGTACCTTAACACTACTGATTGTAGCCTCTTCCTTGCAGAGAGGTCAAAGTTTATGACGAAATACTCCCTTATAGGGTTGCTCGCCGTGTGCGCCACGGTGTTGTGTTTTTCGCTGATATTCAGGGAACGGTTATGTGAGCTGAATATTCACAGGGGAAATACAGTGGTGCAGGTAACTCTGGCCTACGAAGCACGGATGTAAGCTGCCGGGCGGGGACGGAAGTCCCCGCTTTCCGGAAGTGTGAGGTATTTCAGGGGCAGACACCCGACATGCCAGAAACCGCCGGTCCCGCCCGGGGCCGGCACACAGGTTAAGGCATTTCCTGTTTTTCAGCCATTTCGCAACAAAATTCATATTAAACGACAGTAATCCCCGTTGATTTGTGCGCCAACACAGATCGTCGTCACAATTCTCAAGTCGCTGATTTCAAAAAACTGTAGTATCCTCGGCGAAACGATCCCTGTTTAAGTATTGAGGAGGCGAGATGTCGCAGACAGAAAATGCAGTGACTTCCTCATCTGGCGCAAAACGAGCATACAGAAAGGGGAATCCGCTTTCTGATGCAGAGAAACAAAGATTATCAGTGGCTCGTAAAAGAGCTTCGTTCAAGGAAGTAAAAGTATTTCTTGAACCAAAGTATAAGGCCATGCTCATGCAAATGTGTCATGAAGATGGCCTGACTCAGGCTGAAGTTCTGACCGCACTGATAAAAAGTGAAGCGCAAAAACGATGCATGTGATGATGGGCTTACATTCTTGAGCGTTCAGAAGATTAGTGCTAGATTACTGATCGTTTAAGGAATTTTGTGGCTGGCCACGCCGTAAGGTGGCAGGGAACTGGTTCTGATGTGGATTTACAGGAGCTAGAAAAGCAAAAACCCCGATAATCTTCTTCAACTTTGGCGAGTACGAAAAGATTACCGGGGCCCACTTAAACCGTATAGCCAACAATTCAGCTATGCGGGGAGTATAGTTATATGCCCGGAAAAGTTCAAGACTTCTTTCTGTGCTCGCTCCTTCTGCGCATTGTAAGTGCAGGATGGTGTGACTGATCTTCAACAAACGTATTACCGCCAGGTAAAGAACCCGAATCCGGTGTTCACACCCCGTGAAGGAGCAGGAACGCTGCCGTTCTGCGAAAAACTCATGGAAAAGGCGGTGGGCTTCACCTCCCATTTTGATTTCGCCATTCATGTGGCGCATGCCCGTTCCCGTGGTCTGCGTCGGCGCATGCCACCGGTGCTGCGTCGACGGGCTATTGATGCGCTCCTGCAGGGGCTGTGTTTCCACTATGACCCGCTGGCCAACCGCGTCCAGTGCTCCATCACCACACTGGCCATTGAGTGCGGACTGGCGACGGAGTCTGCTGCCGGAAAACTCTCCATCACCCGTGCCACCCGGGCTCTGACGTTCCTGTCAGAGCTGGGACTGATTACCTACCAGACGGAATATGATCCGCTTATCGGGTGCTACATTCCGACCGATATCACGTTCACATCTGCACTGTTTGCTGCCCTCGATGTATCAGAGGAGGCAGTGGCCGCCGCGCGCCGCAGCCGTGTGGAATGGGAAAACAGACAGCGCAAAAAGCAGGGGCTGGATACCCTGGGTATGGATGAACTGATAGCGAAAGCCTGGCGTTTTGTCCGTGAGCGTTTCCGCAGTTACCAGACAGAGCTTAAGTCCCGGGGAATAAAGCGTGCCCGTGCGCGTCGTGATGCAGGCAGGGAACGTCAGGATATCGTCACCCTGGTGAAACGACAGCTGACGCGTGAAATCGCGGAAGGGCGCTTCACTGCCAGTCGTGAGGCGGTAAAACGTGAAGTGGAGCGTCGTGTGAAGGAGCGCATGATTCTGTCACGTAACCGTAATTACAGCCGGCTGTCCACAGCTTCCCCCTGAAAGTGACCTCCTCAGAATAATCCGGCCCGCGCCGGAGGCATCCGCACGCCTGAAGTCCGTCAGCGCACAAAAAATCAGCACCGCATTCAAAAAATAACCTCACCATCCACCTTCTGGTGCATCCGGTTCCCCCTGTTTTTAATACAAAATACGCCTCACAGTCGGGTAATTTTGCTTATCCACATTAAACTGCAAGGGACTTCCCGATAAGGTTACAACCGTTCACCTCATAAAGCGCCAGCCGCCAGCGTTACAGGGTGCAATGTATCTTTTAAACACCTGTTTGTATCTCCTTTAAACTACTTAATTACATTCATTTAAAAAGAAAACCTGTTCACTGCCTGTCCTGTAGACAGACAGATATGCACCTCCCACCGCAAGCGGCGGGCCCCAACCGGAGCCACTTTAGTTACAACACACAAAGACAATCACCAGAAAAACCCCTGTCCTGCGCAGAACTGAAACCACAAAGCCCCTCCTTCATAACTGAAAAGCGCCGCCGCCCCGGCTCAAAGGGCCCGAACAGAATCGCTTTTAATTATGAATGTTGTAACTAAGCAGCATCGTCGCTGTCAGTCTTCTGGCTGGACGTACTGAATACACGCTCGTAAGCGGCCCTCACGGTCCGCTAACGCGGAGATACGCCCCGACTTCGGATAAACCCTCGTCGGGACCACTCCGACCGCGCACAGAAGCTCTGTCATGGCTGAAAACGGATATGGCTTGGCAGGGCTGGGGATGGGTAAGGTGAAATCTATCAATCAGTACCGGCTGACGCCGGGCTTCGGCGGTTTTACTCCGGTATCACATGTAACCACAGCGTGCCGCCTTCCATGCCGCTGGCGCGGCATATCCTGGTGACGATATCTGAATCGTTATATACTGTGTATATACGTGGTAATGACGAGGTGATAAATGGCACAGGTTAATATGAGTTTAAGAATCGACGCTGAACTGAAGGATGCTTTTATGGCCGCTGCAAAAAGCATGGACCGTAATGGCTCTCAGTTAATCCGGGATTTTATGCGCCAGACCGTTGAACGGCAGCATAATACCTGGTTCCGTGACCAGGTTGAGGCAGGACGTCAGCAACTCGGGCGCGGTGATGTGCTTCCACATGACATGGTCGAATCCTCCGCGACTGCATGGCGGGATGAAATGAGCAGAAAGGTCGCCGGTAAATGATGGAGATATTCTGGACCATGCTGGCCAGCCAGGACAGGAAGCGCATTCGTGAGTACATTGCGGAGCAGAACCTGATGGCTGCCATTGAACTGGACGAACGGATTGGTTATTCAGCCAGCAGCCTGGCCGGGCAGCCGTATAAAGGCCGCAACGGTCGTGTGGAAGGTACCCGGGAACTGGTTATTCACCCGCATTTTGTTCTGGTTTATGAGGTCGACAGCCAGTGGGGAAAAGTGTATATCCTGCGTGTATTGCATACTGCACAGAAGTGGCCATAGAGGGGCTGTCCGGATATAAAAACGTCTGACGGAGATGCAAGAACCATGAATAATGATGAGCTGGTCACCAGACGTGCGCAGGCGATTGCCGAAGACAGGTGTTTCTCGAAAGGACGTCTGCGCGATGAATTCAGAATGAAGCCAGCCCCCGGTGCTGAGCCGGTTAAGTGGTATAAAAATACTTATGGTGGCAGGTTCGCTGTATACCGAATTGCAGACTGTGTTCCGATGCGTGAGAAACGCCCTCTGACGAGTAAACAACAGCTGGCTGGCCAGCGGCTTTCCGTTTTATCCCGACTAAACAGCACCAGTGGCCGGATGGCACGGCAGGCATATGACTGGCTGAGTCTGGCACCACTCTTTCTGGATACTGAAACGACAGGACTGGATAATACCGCGGAAGCCCTGGAAATCGGCCTGACCGATGCGGCCGGTCAGGTGGTATTTGAAACCAGGCTGAAGCCCACGGTCGCATCGGGGCGCAGGCCGCCGCCGTGCATGGTATCAGTGAGCAGGCTCTTTGCGGCGCACCATCATGGACAGATGTGGCTCGGCAACTGCGTCATGCAATCGGGGACCGACCAGTAATTATCTTTAATGCCCGGTTCGACATCCGCATTCTGAAACAGACTGCTGCCGCACATAGCGATCCGGCTGACTGGCTGGAAGAAATGACGGTATATTGTGCGATGGAGCTGGCTGCAGGATATTATGAGGCCACCAACCGCTATGGCACGATTTCACTGGCCAGTGCTGCCAGCCAGGCCGGACTGACCTGGGAAGGGCTGGCACACTCAGCGATCGCCGACGCACGGATGACGGCAGGAGTGGTAAACGCTATTGCTGCATATCATCTGGAACTGCTGCAGGAACAGGCACGGCTGAAAATCTGACCGCCCGGCCTGTATACCGCAATCATTTACGTTATCCAGACGTAAATCCGCCGCTTGTTACTGTCAGCATATTAATGCTAATGTATGTGTACATTAGCATTAATGAGGGATGATATGTGAGAAATAAAACCAGGGAGGCCATGCGGCTTTTTTTAGGCGGCAGGTGCTACACGGCTGAAAAACTTGAAAAGGATTATCTGGCTGAAGTGGCTAATTACAGTAACGACCGCTGGGAAGCACCGCAACGTGCCGCACGCCTGGCTGCCAGCGTAAAGCGTTACAAGACATCAGAAATGCTGCGCTTTATTTTTGCTACCATTGCCTATGATCCCGATCCAGATTTAACCCCGCTGACTGTGAGACGTTTGTGCAAGGCATTGTTCGGCAGAACCGGAAGCCAGTGGCTGGTTGTTGAAGTTTTTGGGGAGAAGGGGCGTCAGCACCGCAGCGCGGACAGCAATCCGGAGATGGTGGAAAAAATGGCTGCCAGATATCGTCATGCCGCCGGACTACACTGGTCCGCAACGCTGGCAGAAATTGAACGGGTAAAGCGGCTTTATCAGTCGAAAATTAAGAAATCCAAAAAAGAAGTGGGTTGACTGCCATTGTTATTCTTTTCCTTCATCATTAATGCTAATGTATGGTGCGTTAAACGAATAGAAGGGACTTCCCCTGGATATGCACCTGATTAACTCTTGTGCAATCATGGGGTAAACATAGCCCGGAGGGATTCGTTATGACCATCACTACTGTCGGTATCGATCTTGCTAAAAATGTGTTCGCTGTTCATGGGGTTGACCAAAATGGCAAAACCGTTCTGGTGAAATCCAGAGTAACCCGCGCAGCTCTTCCCGGGCTGATTGCAAGTTTACCGCCCTGTGTTATCGGGAGGGAGGCGTGCTCCGGGGCTCATTACTGGGCAAGACTGTTTCTGCAATATGGTCATGAGCCGCGTCTGATGGCCGCTAAATTTGTATCTCCATACCGCATGGCCGGTAAATCAGGGAAAAATGATGCAGCTGATGCTCAGGCTATCTGCGAAGCGGTTCGTCGCCCACATATGCGGTTTGTTCCAGTTAAGGACGAGAGCCAGCAGGCGATGCAGTGTCTGCATCGTACCCGACAGGGTTTTATCGAAGAGAAAACAGCAACATATAATCGTCTTCGAGGGTTGATATCAGAATTCGGCGTCATTGCCCCACAAAGTACAGATGCTCTGCGGCACATGGTTTCTGCGCAGAAGAGCTCTTTACCTCTTCAGGTTCAGCAATGTGTAGATGATTTACTGGAACACGTTGATCGCATTGAAGCTAACATCACTGAATATGACCGAACTTTGTCCCGCATAGCCAAAACAGATCACCGCAGTCAGCGGCTGATGAAGCTAAAAGGAGTTGGTCCCACAACTGCCTGTGCTCTGGTTGCCTGTATCGGTAATGCACATGATTTTAAAAATGGACGGCAACTGGCGGCCTGGCTGGGGTTGACTCCATCATAATACAGTAGCGGCGGAAAGTCGAAGTTAGGCATGATAACAAAAGCCGGTGATTCGTATCTGCGAACGCTTCTGGTACAGGGGGCTCGTTCAGTACTGATTGGCGCTGAGAAAAGGACTGACTCATTCAGTCGTTGGGTCTGTTCACTGGTCGAACGCAGAGGATACTGGCGTGCTGTTGTGGCCATCGCCGCCAAAAATGCAAGGCTGTGCTGGGCATCATTGCATTACGGTGATGATTTCAGGCTGTATTCAGCCAGCTAAAGCAGGAAGAAACCGTATGACCATCTGATCTGCAACTCGTTGATGATAAAGGGTTAGACCCCGTGAGGTATATCTGATTATTGTACAGGATATACGTATCCGCTTAACGAACAAGAGCCTCACGCGCGTCTTTCATCAGGGTTCGAATCGATAGCGATTCATTATGGCCGTTTATAGTACCGCAGTCTCTCCCCTTTATTTTTAACTGTAGTGCAGACAAACCATAAATACCGACCTTGACTGTTCGGGGAAGCCCTTATAGTACAATAATTTTCGATATCCAAACTGATCTCATACACGCTCGTAAGCGGCCCTGACGGCCCGACTTCGGGTAAACCCTCGTCGGGACCACTCCGACCGCGCACAGAGGCTCTCTCATGGCTGAAAGCGGGTATAGTCTGGCAGGGCTGGGATGGGTAAGGTGAAATCTATCAATCAGTACCGGCTTACGCCGGGTTTCGGCGGTTTTACTTTGACACCATATGAAACCACAGAGTGCCGCCTTACATGCCGCTGACGCGGCATCTGTAACCTGTTACTTCGTGTATACCATTTGCTATATGTCGTCACTGTGCTATTGTCGTAAAGCAAATGATATACGGAGGCTTTATGAAATCAGGTGTTCAGCTCAACCTCAGAGCAAGAGAGTCACAGCGGATACTCATTGATACCGCTGCAGAAATTCTTCATAAGTCACGTACAGACTTCATTCTGGAAATGGCCTGTAAAGCTGCTGAAGATGTTATTCTCGATCGGCGAGTGTTTAATTTTAATGACAGGCAATATGAAGAGTTCATCGAAATGCTTGATGCCCCGGTTGCAGATGAACCTGCCATCGAAAAATTGCTGGCAAGGAAACCTCAATGGGATGTGTAACAGCACCAGAACCTTTATCCTCATTTCATCAGGTCGCTGAATTTGTCAGCGGTGAAGTTGTTCTTGATGACTGGTTAAAGCAGAAGGGGCTAAAAAATCAGGCTCTCGGAGCCTCCCGGACTTTTGTTGTATGCAGGAAAGGTACGCAACAAGTAGTCGGTTTTTACTCACTGGCTACTGGCAGTGTCAACCATACAGAAGCTACAGACAATCTTCGGCGCAATATGCCTGACCCCATCCCTGTCATTATACTTGCACGTCTGGCTGTTGATGCGTCATTCCGTGGTAAAGGGCTTGGTGCAGATTTACTGCATGATGCGGTTTGTCGTTGTTACAGAGTGCCCGAAAATATCGGTGTGCGTGCAATTATGGTTCATGCACTTACGGAAAGCGCAAAACAGTTTTATATTCATCATGGCTTTACGCCATCAAAAACCCAGGTGCAAACATTGTTTCTTAAACCCCCTCAGTAGGAAGACCTGATTCACCATTTTAAATGACGCTGTGGCGCCACCATCTATCAGCATATCGCTACCAGTAATACAGGTGCCATTAGATCCAAACAGAAACTCTGCCAGAGCACCAATTTCATCCGGCGTGCCGCCCCGGCCAACCGGCTATTTATCCTGCATATTGCGATAAAACGAGCCACTTTCTGCACTGTTAAGCTCCTCACAGGCCAGTGGCGTAAAGATTATTGTTAACGACGGATGAAAAGTGGTTCTTCCGCAACCTGGGGGGAAGAAAATGGATGAAACTTTCTGGTGAACAAGGATCTAAGCTGTTTTAAGTTATGAGCAACGCAATGCACTCTCTTAAGACTCTTCTACAGTTACCCTGCGGATGGCGATGCAGTCGACAAATTATTAGCTCTGAGGGTATAACCCTCCATCTCTGCGGAAAACACAAAACAGCACAATGTCCCGAATGCTTTAAGCGTAGCGACTCTGTTCATAGTTGTCGTCGGCGTCAGATACAGCATCTACCCTGCTCAGGGCAGACACTATGGCTTGTATTTTCCGTCCGCCACTGGTACTGCCGTAACCCTGCTTGTTCACGAAAAATGCACTGTTCGTGGCATCACAAGCCGCAAACTCAAACTTTCTGTATATTATCTTATTAATATCAATTGGTTAAAAAGTGAGGTTTAAAATGAAGCAGCGTAAATATCTGACACAGTCAGAAGTAGAACTTTTGCTTGCAGAGGCAAGAAGAAGTAGCACACCGGAGCGTGATCGTTGTCTGCTTTATATGAGTTTCATTCATGGTTTCAGGGTGAGTGAAGTTTGTGCCTTGCGACTGACTGATGTGAGCCTGCAGGACAGGTGCCTGCATATAAAGAGAATGAAAAATGGATTCAGTACTATACATCCGATACAAAATGATGAGGCCCGGATATTGAAGGCATGGCTGAAAGTTAGACGTTCACTTCCCGGTGCGGAAAGTCAATGGCTGTTTGTATCCCGACAGGGGGGAGGGTTGACACGGCAGCGGGTGTGGCAGGTGATAAAGCATCTTGGCAAACAGGCTGGAATTGACGTGCATTCACATCCTCATATGCTGCGGCATGCCTGTGGCTTTGCTCTTGCTGATCGTGGTGTGGATACCCGTTTGATACAAGACTATCTGGGTCACCGTAATATCAGACATACAGTGATATATACAGCGAGTAATGTTGAAAGATTCCGCAATATATGGTCAAAAAAGAAGCTGCAGTTGGACAAATAGGACCAAACTGTAAAATAGTTTATTTATGCTAACAGAAAATGCAATATTTGACTTGATTAGAGTTTTCAATCAAAAAAATCGATATTGATTATTGACATAGGTCAAATTTGTTTTGCCCAATCATGCATATTTGCCAGAAATCAAGTTTTCTCTCGATATCTCTCTAATGCATCATGTCAAGTAAAATCAAAAAAAACAGGATAACATACTGTATATCCTGTTTTTTTTCTGAACTCTTGGGGGGAGAGGATTAGATTGCTAAGCGATTTTACAGTTTGGTCCTAACTGTAAAACTGGATGTGCAGAAGAGGAAAAACTGCAGGTCTGCTTCGCAGGTGCCAGCCCGGGAGCCCGGGAGCCCGGGAGATGTTGTGTGGAACCCCGCATACACAGTGGCGCTTTCCCATGTCTGCGGAGTAGAGAGAACGAAGAGAAAATTATCTGATTCTTATTGATAGAGGTATTATGAAAAAGACGATTATGTCTCTGACTTTGGTTTCTACCCTTCTTAGTGGCAACGCCATGGCTGCGTTGAATAATTCTGGTCAGGCAGATAACTCCGCAAGCACTGCCACGCTGAATTTTGTCGGGAAAGTAACCTCCAGTCTTTGCCAGATTAGCACTAACGATATTGCAAAAACAATTGAACTGGGGGAGATCTCTTCAGCTCAGCTAAAGGCAGCAGGTGGTCGTGGGCCTTCTAAATCCTTTAATGTTAGGCTTGTAAACTGTGATCCAAGCGTTAATGATATTTCATATGTGATTCGTGATGCTAATAGTTCATCTGAAGCCGGAAATACTACCTCGAGTTATCTGGTTCCTCAGATGGATGATCTCTCTGCAAAAGGTGTGGGAGTATACATTGTCGATAATAAAGATAAGGCAGTTAATATTGGTGAGACTAAGCATTATGGTGTGATTAAGGGCGATGGGGACACGGGGGCTTTGTCTGAGCAGACCATTTCCTTAGGTGCATATATCGGCACTCAGACAGGTAGTGGAGATACTGGTGTGGTTCAGGCCGGTACAGTTGCTGCGACTGGTGTGATGACCATCAAGGCTACTACGGCAGGTGTTTAATTAATATCTGCTTTTTATCTTATTATTTTTCATTCTCTCGGACCGCGTATGGGCGGTCCATTTTCTGGCCTGTTTTATGCGTAAACTCTCTTCTGCTTTTATTCTTGCAGGGACTCTGTTCTGTTCATATGCCGGAGCGGCGTCCTTTGGTCCCCGCGAAAACACACTGATTTTTGACGGGCGGCAGGGCAGTACCTTTTACCGGATGGATAACTCCGATGCCAGTCTCCCCTGGCTCGTTCAGGCATGGGTGGAGGATATTAACGAAAAGCGCACTGATGCTTTTACATCTGTGCCGCTGGTTTTTCGTGTGGAGCCCTCATCCACGTTTACCGTCCGTATCGTAAAAAAAGGGGCGGTTCCGGAAGACAAGGAGACCCTGTACTGGGCTGTCTCCAACTCCCTGCCAGGAGGTGAACGCAGTGAGCAAAAATCTGATGGTGACAAAATCAGTGCGCAGCTCAGTCTGGCATACCGGTTCAAGGTGCCCATGATTTATCGACCAGCTGCACTTGCCGGTAAGCCTCAGCAGCCGGAGGCCCTGCAGTGGCGTGCTGATAAAGGGGGGAAAATGACAGTTCATAATCCCACACGTTATGTTGTTCAGCTTAACTATGTGAACGCGGGCGGTAAACGTTATCAGGGCAAAGGCGTTTCATGGTTTATATCGCCTGAAAAAAGCGTGACGGTGGATGTCAGTGTAGGTGCTGGCAGCCGGATTAAATATGGCGTCGTGAACGATTACGGGGCGGTGCGCGAATATGAAGGAGTCGTCCGTTAATATTTTTTTACTGACTGTTTTATTTTTACTTTCTTTATTTATATCAGCACAGGGACAGACACAGGAACCTGAAAGAGGTGTCGCTGTGGAACCCATGAAAATAACCGTAAAAGACAGACGAGTTTTTTATTTCACAGTTTATAACGACACAGACAATGAGTATGTCATCACTGCACGGGTTATCAGGCCTGACGGTCGTGGAGAGACACCTTTTGCGCTGAGTCCGCCAGTCCGTCTCCTTAATAAACGGGATGACGTGAAAGTCGGGCTTATTTATCTCCCGGAAAAAAAAGACAACCGGGAGAAGCTGTATTACATCTCCGTTTCATTTATTCCCCGACAGCAGAAAGCAGTTGTGAGGGAGGGAGTTTCTGTGCCTCTTGTTCTTGAGCAACAGATACCTGTGGTGACTGAATAATAAATATACCCGGTACTGACGGAATATTATGCAACTGAGAAAAAACTTATTATTACCATCACTGCTTGTTTTTATCAGCAACCGTGCGGTGGGCGGAGATTATTTTGACCCGTCACTGCTGGCGGCCGGTATTGATGGTGAAAATATTGACCTGTCTGTATTCTCACATCCCGGAGGTGGAATTGAAGGAGAGCAGGACGTCAGTATCTGGGTGAATAATAATTTCTATACCCGTAAAAAGTTGAATTTCCGTAATACCGGGGACAAAGGGTTGCTGCCCGATTTCCCGCCGGATTTCTTTAATAATCTGCTGGATGCAGGACATCGCCCGGAACAGAAGGATGGTGTTATCTCTTCCGCCGATTTCATGTCTCAGACGCCCTACAGCAGTGTCACCTTTAATCAGGGAGAGGGCAGGGTCGATATTCGCGTGCCACAGGCTTTCCTGGGGCGTGCAGCACAGTTACGCTCCGCGCCGGATGCCTGGGATAATGGAGTTCCGGCCCTGCTGATGGATTATAGTCTGACCGGAAACAGGAATAATTCTGATGATTATTCATCGCGGAGTCTGTACGCCAGCGCCCGGTTTGGACTTAACCTGGGACCGTGGCGTCTGAGAACATCCGGCAATTACAGTCAGTATCTGACTGATTCCCGGTGGGCACACAGCCGGAGTGAGAGTACCAGTTTCTACAACACTTACCTTGAGCGTGATATCAGCGCACTGCGTGCCTCCCTGCGTATCGGTGATGTGTCCACTGGCGGGATGATTCTTGACTCGGTCAGCTTCCGGGGGGTCCGGCTTTACAGTAATGATGACATGCTGAACTCCCGTCTGCGGAACTACGCGCCGTCCATCCGGGGATTTGCGCGCACACAGGCGGTTGTGGTGGTAACCCAGAACGGGCGTCAGGTATATCAGACCAACGTACCCGCAGGTCCTTTTGAGCTGAATGACTTCAGTATCTCCGGTTATTCCGGAGACCTGGTAGTCACGGTCAGGGAATCGGATGGTAGTGAGCACAGCTTTATTCAGCCTTTTTCAACACTGCCGGAGATGAAACGTGAGGGTGTGTCGGGATTTGAACTGTCCGCAGGGCGTTACGATAACAGCGGCTCTGAAGAGTACTATGATGCTCCGTCCTTTATGTACGGCGCATGGTCCCGTGGGTTCGCTGGGGGCATTACTGTTTTTGGTGAAACCCTGCAGGCAGAAAAGTATCAGTCGGCAGGCATCGGCAGCACCCTTTCGCTGGGGCGCGTGGGGGCTGTCTCTGCCGACGTTTCTGTATCACGTGCCGAAAAGTATGACGACATTCATACCGGTCAGTCATACGGCCTGAAATATTCCAAAAGCCAGGTGGATACGGGCACGACTGTGACGTTAGCCACTTATCGTTATTCAACGAAGGATTTCTATTCCTTCAGTGATTTTGTGTCCCGGACGGAGCAGGCCCGTTATGTATGGGAAAATCGTCTGAAAAACCGGATGAGCCTGAGTCTGAATCAGTCACTGGGTACTCTGGGCTCGGTCTCTCTGAGTGCGTCGCAGCAGGACTACTGGACCAGTGGCGAGGTGAACCGCTCGTTCTCGTTGTCCCACAGCTTTAGCTGGAAAGATATTTATTTCAGTACCACCTTCTCCATGGACCAGATGAGGGGGCGCAGCTATGGCTACGATAACAACCGGCAGATTGATTTCTACATGAGTGTTCCGCTGAGCCGTCTGCTTGGGCGTGAGGAGCCAACCTCCTCTTCGGTGTCATGGAGTGCAACACGCACGGACCGCCAGCTGCGACAAACTGCCACATTGAGTGGCAGTGTGCCTGAGACACAAATGCGTTATCGCGTGGGAGGAAACTGGGGAAATGGTGGTGCTGCAGAAGGGCAGAGTGCTTCCCTGACCTGGAACAGCGATTTCACCACGGCATCCCTGGGGTATACCAGCAGCGGCGGGTACAGAACGACGGATTTCAGTCTGTCCGGCTCTGCGGTTGCCTGGGGCGGCGGTGTGGCGTTTGGCAGCAACAGTGTGACGGATAACGGCGCCATTGTGGTGAATACCAGCGGTGTGTCCGGTATCGGCACCAGTGCGGGTGGCCGGACAACCTGGCCGGGAACAGCGCTGATTTCATCGCCACAGTTATATACCGAAAACCGGATTGACCTGCGTACTGACGGTCTGCCTGACGATATCGTACTGGCAGAAACATCAGCACGTACCGTGCCCTCCCGCGGGGCTGTGGTGGTGCTGGATTACACCGTGTATCGGGGAGGTCAGGTGGTGTTCACCCTGAAACGCCCTGACGGCAGCGTTCTGCCGTTTGGCACTGTTGTTTCTCTGGACGGTATGCCGTCGGGTAAGGAAAACACCGGCATTGTGGGTGATGAGGGGCGTGTTTACCTGGCAGGGGTGCCGGAGAAAGGTCGGCTGACGGTGAGCAGTGGAGGAAAACAGTGTCACGCGGATTTTATCCTGTCTCAGGATAAAAAGCGGACCGGCTCTGTGACTGAAACAGCAGCGGTATGTCGCTGAAGCTTGTTTTATTTCTTCTGTACACAATCTGGTCGATGCGAATCGGTATGTGTTGAAACTGTACCGAGAATAAAGAGTCAGACTAGCTGTAAGATAGCGTTAATGGAATTAACGCTTTTGGACTGTCGGTGAGTTTTAAAGGAAAACGGATTATCTTTAATATCAAACTAATTATTATGAAGATAAAAGTATGTTGTTGAGATATTTGTGTTCTTTTCTGTTTTTAATTTTGTGGAGTATATCATTTACCTGTTTGGCTGATGAGAGCATACCCTATCCTCTGGATTATCGGGTTCACTTGCAAAATAAAGGTGATAGATTAAAGGGTCTGTTAAAAATTGAAAATCCAGGTGGGAAAGCATGGCTGATACAGGCCTGGGCTGAGGATGATTCAGGGAAAAGTCATTCAATAGTATTTCCCTTTTTGAGCAGGATTGAAGGGCAAAAGAGTATGGTGCTGACAATATTACAGGAGACATCTCCAGTAATGCATCTAAAGTGGTTTGTGGTTAAACTAATTCCCTCAACTGGAAAGGAAAATAATAATGCGCTCATTTTCCCTGTTATATACAAATTGAAAATAGTAAAATGAAGTGGTGATATGTATGTCTGTATCATGTTTGAGGTATTAGAAAGTGTGATGATAGGTGTATATGAAGAAAATGATTATGCTTATTTTTACATGTCTGGCTCTTTTTCCTGCAAGTGTATATGCAAAAGAGGATTTATCACAATCAGTGGATTTCACGTTGAAAGTGAACGTATTAAGACCAGTATGTAAATTAACAAGTGATGCTCAGACCATTAACTTTGGGGAAGTTGATGTTAATGATTTAACAAAAACAAAAGGTAGCGCCACATTTAAATTTATAGATTGTGATAATGTGGATGGATTGAAAATTCGTTTTGAAGGAAGCTCTGTTGATAAAGAAAATAACGTCATTAGAAATAAGTCTGGGAGTGATTATGCGGAAGGGGTATATTTTAAATTGTATGATGACAAAAACAATGAAATTAAACTTGGTACTGATAAAATTATTGATGTCAATAAGGGAATAAGTTACGATCTGAAACTGATAGCAAAAGTGTTAAGGGATGACTCGGGCTCGAATAAAAAATTCTCCCCAGGCTTGTTAAACTCTTCTGTTGCTCTTGAAATTACTTATGAATAGCATATAAATATGCATGATTTGTTTGTTTCATATTATACTCTGTGTGTTAATGTGGTGATATAATGCTTAAATTTATTCTCTCAGTAACACCTGGTGGGTTGTTACTGTTATTTTGCCCTATCGCTGAATCGGCGATAGTAGATACTGGTCCAAATGCAAACATTAGCATTAGCCAGAGCTTTGATACTCAGACAAAAAGTCGGCAATGGATATATGTTAAAGACCTAGACCTTCCTACATATGGTTCACTTACTAATGGGGAGTGTGTTGCATCCTATCTTTGTGCCTATGGGGCGTCGAACTTAGGGTATACTGGTAAAGCTAATTTAAGTTTAACGCTTTCTACTGAACACCGTGTTGTTACTGATTCTGAAGGGAGAACATATGAATTAACAGTAGCGTTTCCATATGGTCCACCAACCATTGGTTTTTATGAAAAAAATTGGGCAAATGGAAGAGAATGGAATAATACATATACATTTTCTCAAGCTATATCACAACCACGAGATTACACATCATCGGTTGGCAGTGGTTATATATATGGACAGGGATACTGTGGCGCAGCATCAGGATGTAGGTATGCTTTTGCAAGTTATTTTCATTCATCAACAAAAAAACCTGCCTTATATGTTAAATTACCAGAAAATATAAAGCCGGGAACCGTTAGCTTTAAGGATGTACCTATACTGACTCTGGCCTCCACTGTAGATAATGCAGCGCACAATGATGCAGCAAATCCTGTGCCACGACAACTTTTATTAAGTGGAACTATAACTATTCCTCAGCGATGTTATCTGAATATTGAAGGGTCTAAAACTATTGATTTTGGAAGCATATATTCCAACGCACCAAATGAAATGATTAAGCAACAACAAGGTGGCATAGTAACCACATGCTATAATGTTCCAAAAAATACCAAGCAGTATCTTAAAGTCAGTGGGATTTCTGGTGGTAATTTAACTAAAAATGGATTTATTTATGAGTTTGTAAAAGATACAAATGGTCAGGGAGCCCTTGGTTTTGCCTTTAGCTTTGGGAAGCAAGCTATTTGTAGTGTAGCCACTGAGGATAAAAATAAATTTGATGCTGAATATCTGATTAGAACAATCACTCCAAGCACTCCGAATGTAACGTATAAAGATAACATAAGTTTTTCTTTGTGTAAGTATGGTATTCCTGCAACATATGGGCAGAAATCGGTGATAATAACAGTGACTTCACGCTGGGTGGTAGAATAGCTATTGTAAATGTTACAAGCCAATCAGACATTCTCTGTTAGAATGTATAATGTCTGGATAAGGAAATTATGAAGCACTATTGAATCGTTCAGGAGTGTGGGGAGTCATGTAACGATAAGTATCGTTACACAGACGTTTAAGTAACAAAAAATAAACAAGCTGATTTACATTGTGGATTGATATTTCTAGTCACTTCATTTACGGTAGTCGGATTTGGCTATCGTAAATGAAAATCTCTCGCACCGATTAAAGGAGCCGAACTTCTGAACAGAATTTAACTAGGTGGGCAACTTGTATTTTTTCTGGATCTCTAATATCAAGATTCGACAGTAATGTATCAAGAGCGCTGTATATTTTTTACGGTAAGCGTCTTGGTAGAACCGTATTAATATTTTATTCAGAGGTCAGAATTCAACTCTTCTAGGTAACAGAGACTGTAATTAAAATTGTGTAATTGCCTGTTTTTGATATGTTCACTCCAACAACGGAGACAGGCAAACGATGGACGAAAAGAAACTTAAAGCCCTTGCGGCTGAACTGGCCAAAGGCCTTAAAACCGAAGCCGACCTCAACCAGTTTTCATGCATGTTGACAAAACTTACCGTCGAAACGGCGCTCAATGCAGAACTGACTGACCATTTCGGTCATGAGAAAAATGCTCCTAAATCAGGCTATAATACCCGTAATGGCTACTCGTCAAAAACGGTATTGTGCGATGATGGCGAGATCGAACTTAACACGCCGCGTGACCGTGAAAATACCTTCGAACCGCAACTAATTAAGAAGCATCAGACACGCATCACCCAGATGGACAGCCAGATTTTGTCCCTGTATGCCAAAGGCATGACTACGCGGGAAATCGTTGCCACGTTCAAAGAAATGTACGACGCCGATGTCTCGCCCACGCTGATATCCAAAGTGACCGATGCGGTTAAAGAACAGGTCTCTGAATGGCAAAATTGACCGTTGGATGCACTGTATCCCATTGTTTATCTTGACTGTATTGTGGTTAAGGTTAGTCACGGCGGGAGTGTCATTAACAAAGCGGTGTTCCTCGCGCTGGGCATCAATACCGACGGTCAGAAAGAGCTGCTGGGTATGTGGCTGGCAGAAAATGAAGGTGCAAAGTTCTGGCTGGGTGTACTGACTGAGCTGAAAAATCGTGTCCTTCAGTACACCTGATTGCCTGCGTGGACGGCCTGAAAGGCTTCCCGGAAGCGATAAATAGCGTGTACCCGCAGACGCATATTCAGCTCTGCATCATCCATATGGTGCGCAACAGCCTGAAATTCGTGTCGTGGAAGGATTACAAAGCCGTCACCAGCGGGCTGAAAGCGGGTATATCAGGCCCCGACAGAGGAAGCGGCGTTGATGGCGTTGGATAAGTTTGCAGGCGTCTGGGATGAAAAATACCCGCAAATCAGTAAGAGCTGGCGCACACACTGGGAAAATCTCAACACCTTCTTCGGTTACCCACCGGATATCCGCAAGGCCATCTACACGACGAATGCCATCGAATCGCTGAACAGCGTCATTCGGCAGGCGATAAAGAAGCGCAAGGTGTTCCCAACGGACGACTCGGTGCGAAAAGTGATTTATCTGGCGATACAGTCGGCGTCAAAAAAAATGGAGTATGCCAATCCAGAACTGGCGGCTGGCAATGAGCCGTTTTATTATCGAGTTTGGTGATCGCCTTAGCGAGCACCTTTAATACGGCGGCAGTTACACAGAATTATTTACAGGGTCAGGTAACAGAACACTTACCCTATTTGTCGGGCTGCCCTAGATATGCATCAATGATGCAATGCAGCCATTTTAGGGACCAACATTGAGAACATGAAAACAACTGGGGCAGTAGTTACGCAGCCATCGCAGATAACTCCCCAGGTTTTTCTTAATTAAATACATCAACAGTTATACGACAGACCGTTGAATGGCAGCATAATATCTGGTTCCGTGACCAGTTATCTTCCCATTTTTTCTGATACGTAATGTTCTGCTCTTATAAGGAGTGTTTATTGCTCAGAAAAATTTTCCTGCTGTGCCTTCTTCATCCTGAGCCACCTTTGTTCTAATGTCGCCTGCCTGCGGCCGGCACTCTGTGCTTCAGATTCTGAGACCTGCCCTTTGGGGTGACCATCCAGGCCATAACGTGGAACGCCGGCGACAGCTGTCCGCTGCAGATATACACGGTGGGATGTGATTCAGGACACTGCACAGAGCCATTCGTCCATGGTCAGTTCTGTCTCCGGGTGTTCTGCCAGAAATGCTGAAACATCATTGCTTATGCCAATTTTCAGAGGAGTAAATCCACTGCCTTCAGCACGAAGATGAGGAAACAGGGTCTTTATTTTTTCCACGCACTCGTGAGTATACTCACGGGGCCAGTGGGAGGGGCGTGGGAAATGGTGTCTTTTCTTCTTCTTTTTCCGGACTGGCGCTTCATGGATATCTGTTTCGGCGGCAGATGAATTTATTCCGGTAGGAACTGATTCTGACGTCTGTTCAGTAAATACAGGTGCTATAATATCTGTTTTTTCGGATAAGGACGGTGGCGAAAAAGTACGACGTTTTTTCACCACAATGACGGGGGTTTTCCTTTCTTCCTGGATTTGCCCCTATATTTCCAGGCATCTGTTATCACTTAACCCATTACAAGCCCGCTGCCGCAGATATTCCCGTGGCGAGCGATAACCCAGCGCACTATGCGGATGCCATTCGTTATAATGCTCGAATGTCAACGACGGATGAAAAGTGATCCACTTATATCTCCACCAACGGCCCAATATT
>OBWQ01000361.1_pt1 | contig 20829 bp, 19 predicted proteins | sample 1476511 | NCBI WGS metagenome assembly OBWQ01 (sample SAMEA2580126, study PRJEB22360) | human gut metagenome | biome: human gut; feature: human-associated habitat; material: faeces | place: Denmark | collected 2008/2010
AGAAAATCCGTATGCCCACTCCCCCCCGCAAGCCTGAGTCTGCCGGTCAGCAGTACCGCAAAGGTCATGTATGCCCGCCTGCTGGACGCCACCCTTGCGGGAGGTGCGGAGGATACCAACGGGATACTGTTTGTCCGTTTCCCCATTGTGAAGCTGGCAGCGGCCTTGTCCCGCAGTTCCGTGACCGTCAAGCGTTCCTTGAAAGAATTGGAGGATGCCGGACTGATCCTGCGGGTGCGCCGGGGGGTGGGAGAACCGAACCGTATTTACACGCTGCTCCCCAAGAAGGAGGGCTGCCGTGATGAATGAAAAGCTGGAAAAGCTCAGCCGGGAGCTTGCCAAAGGCGAAGCCAGACTGCGGCGGGCGCAGCACGAACAAAAGATATTGGAACACCAGATGAAGCAGCTTACCCGGAAGGAACGGACGCACCGGCTCTGCACCAGAGGGGCTATGTTGGAAAGTTTCCTGATAAGGCCGGAAGTACTGACAGACGATGATGTGATGGACATTCTGAAACAGGCATTTTCCCAAACTGGTATGAAGGAAGCTGTTGCGGAAAGCGTGAAAGGTCGGGTAGCCGGGGAACCCCTTACGGAGTAAGGGCGCAACTATACACCGGTCAAGCCGGTGCGTTGCGCCCTGCCGTGGGCTTCCTGCGGAAAGCGGATGATTGCCAGCACGCTTGCGGCTGCTTCCAATCATCACAGGGGACGCTACGCTTCCCCTGCGCTAGCTGCGCCAGCTACCCCTTTGTGGACTTGCCGCCCAGGAACACCTTGCGTTGCAAGCTGCTCCCGTCCACCAAGTTTGCAATTCATCTATTCCCAAAGGCAGCCGGTCGTAGTATAATAGAACCGGCGAGAAATAGGCTTATATGGGAGAAAGATAAATGGAACAAAAATTGTATCGGTTACTGGGCGTAAACCAGTATCGTAAGTTTGTTATCAAGGTAAAGAAGAAATATGACCAATGGCGAGGAAAGCCTGATACAGATAATTATTTTTTGAAAGACTATTCGGAAGAAGGGATTGTTTTTCTGAAAAGCCAGTTAATAAAAAATGCAAAAATTCATTTAGTTGGCGTTTTAGTTTGTCTACCAGCTATATTGCTTGTAGGTCGTCCGTGGATACAGGTCATTGCACTACTTATTTTATTGCACAATCTCTATTGCGTGATGATACAACGATATAACTTAATTCGCATAAATTTATTGTTGGGAAAAAAGCACAAAAAGAAAAGTGTATCGTAATATTCTATCATCGGGCCAACCTGACCCGAACTTTCAGAACTGAATACCAGCCGCCCACCAGCGGCATCACCGAGCAGGAAATCAGAAACGGTTTCCTGCTTTTCTTTTGCCCAAAATGAGGTGGCAAACCACCACCCCATCCAATTAACCACAGGAAGGAGGAAGCCGTTATGCCCTGTCCCCACCATGATATAAAAATCGTCCAGCGCAGCAACCGCCAATCAGCCGTAGCCGCCGCAGCTTACCAGAGCGGCGAACGGCTGTTTTCCGAGTACGACCAGAAGCAGAAATACTATGCCGAGAAAAGAGGGATCGTCCACACAGAAATCATGCTGCCGCCCCACGCCCCGCGGTCATACGCAGACCGCAACACCTTGTGGAACGCTGCCGAGACACAAGAAAAACAATGGAACTCCCAGCTTGCCCGCAGGATCGTACTTGCCATACCGAGGGAAATCCCATCTGAGCAGCACGCCGACCTGATCCGGGACTATTGCCGGGAGTTTTTTGTTTCCAAAGGCATGATTGCCGATTTTGCCATTCACGATAAGGGGGATGGGAATCCCCCGTTTCCCTTAGTTAAAGATATTGTTGGGTAAAAAAGAAAGATCAGTCGATTTTGCCGATGAAGCGGTAGTAGATTTCTACTTCCTGCTCACGGCTTCCGTCCTCGCCCTTGACAGCTTCATGGACGGTTATTTTTTCAATTAGAGTGTTCAGAAGTTCGGCGGTCAGCTCCGCAGGGTTGACATACTGCTTCATCAGAGCAATCCACTTTTCAGCGTCCGCTGCGGTCTGTACGGCGGCTTCCATCGTTTCGTGAAGCTGCCGGATTTTTGTCTCAAGCTCCTTTTGCTCATTCTGGTACTTCTCGGACAGCATATTGAAGTTATACTCGGTTATACGCCCGGCAGACCAGTCCTCGTACATTTTAGCAAACAGCCCGTCAACCTCGGCTTTGCGCTTCTCTGCCTTTTTCAGTTCAGCAGCCTGCTTTTTCTTCGCAGAGTTTCTTTTTCTGTCGCTGACATTGAGCAGACGTTTCAGCAGCTTGTCCTCGTCTTTCTGTGCCAGCACAGACCAGTATTGCAGTCTTGCAAGCACATAGGCATACAGCACATCATAGCGGATATAGTGCATGGAACACTGGCGTAATCCCTGTCCGTTCTTGCTGCAATGGTAGTAACCGTATGGGTTTTTATTCTGCTTGTTTTCCCCATAGGCTAAAGACCATCCGCAGTCTGCACATTTTATCAATCCTGCGAAAATCTGTGTCGTACCATTTCTGCGCTTCCTGCGTCTGCTTGCAATCAGCTCCTGCACTTTTTGGAACGCTTCTTCGGAAATAATGGCTTCGTGGGTATTTTCCACACGATACCATTCTTCCTGCGGCTTCCGCACCTTTTTCTTATTCTTGAATGAAATGTTGCTCTGCTTGTTGTGAACGCTGTGACCGATGTAGGTTTCCTCTTTCAAAATGCTCTTGACCTGTGCAATCGTCCACGCATAGGCTTTTTCTGCGGGCGCACCGGCGTAGATATTGGCGAAAGTCCCGTATCTTTCATAGTTCAGCCAGCCGGGGGTAGGTACTTTTTCCTCCGCCAGAATCCGTGTAATGCTGGCGGCTCCACGCCCGTGTACGGCAAGGTCAAAAATCTTCTCTACAATCCAGCGTGTTTCCGGGTCGATCAGAAGATGCCCTTTTTTGTCCGGGTCTTTTACATAGCCCAGCGGTGCATAGGCTCCATAGTGTGCGCCATTTGCAAACCGGGTGTGCATGGCAGCCTTGACCTTTTTGCTGGTCTGCCGGGCATGCATTTCATTCAGGATGTTTAAGAATGGGGCAAGCTCGCTTTCTCCATTGATGGTGTCCACATTGTCATTTATGGCAATGTAGCGTACTCCCTTGCTGGGGAAATAGATTTCCGTGTACTGACCGGTCAGGATATAGTTTCTTCCCAGACGGGATAAATCCTTTGTGACAACGCAGTTGATTTTCCCGTCCTCAATGTCATCAATCATCCTTTGGAAACTTGGACGCTCGAAATTTGTCCCGCTCCATCCGTCGTCTATGTACTCGTCTACAACGGTCAGCCCATGCTCTGCGGCATACTGCCTAAGCATCATGCGCTGGGTCTGGATGCTGCCACTTTCTCCCTGTAATTCATCGTCACGGCTCAATCTCAAATATAGTGCGGTGTTATAAATCGTTGTATTGTATGGTTGTTTCACAGTTAAAATCCTCCTTCTAAAAGAAACAACCCACGCTTATACAATACTCGCTGGTACAAGTATATCATAAGCGTGGGTTGATTGACAGTCGTTATTTCATATTTTTTCAGGAAGCGGCGGCAGCGTGCTGGATCACATCTTCCAGCAGGCTGTCAAGCGGCTTCCCGTCTTGTGCGAAATGCTCCGATACCTTGATACGGACTTTCCCCATGACAAAATACTGGGTTCCGTCTTTATCGGTAAGCAAGGTGCCGCTGTTTTCGTTGTTGCTCTTGTTTTCGTTTTTTGCCATAGGCAGTTACCTCCATAAATCAGCTTATCCGGCGGGAGCAGCCCTGCCGGAATGAAAAATCGTTGTGTATTCGGTTCAAGTGGCGAAGCGGCAATACTGGCAGTCTATAAAAATTCTGCCACTTGGATGTTCTTTGCCACTTCATTCTGATTTCAGAGACAGCATCCATTGTGCGCCGCTGCGCTCGGAAACCAGCTTATTCCCTAAGCTCTGCTTTGCTGTTCGGACTGTCCGGGCGGAAATGCCGCGCTGGGCTGCCGCTTTGTCGATGTCTGCGCTTAACACCTGCTTTCCGTCTGCCAGTAGGTCAAGTATCAGCTTTTCCGCCTGTTCCGCTTTGGTTTCTGTATGCTCCACACCGGCAAGCAGCTCGTCGGCGGTCATATCATATTCCCCAATCCATTGAAAGCCGTTGCCGTCCCCCAGAGAGAACGCCAGCGACTTCCCCGGCGGGGCAAGGGAACTTTTCTCCTGTATCAATACTCTTGTGGCAGGGTCATTCTTGACCTTGCCGATAAACAGCAGGCTTCTGACAACTGCCGTGATGTCGATGGAGCCTAAGCCCCGGTAGGTACTCTGGCTTCCGGCGGCTTTATTCAAATGACCGATCAGGATAATGGCACAGCCTGTTTCCTGTGCGATTTCTCCCAGCCTGCGGAAAATAGGGCGTACTTCGTTTGCCCGGTTCATATCTACATCAGCCCCTAAAAATGCCTGCACCGGGTCGATAATCAAAAGCCTTGCATGGTTCTCCCGGATAGCCCTCTCAATCCTTTTATCAGAAAGTGTCAGCGGCTTATCCCCATCGTCAATGACCATAACCCTGTCAAGATCTGCGCCTGCTTCCAAAAGCCGGGGCTTTACCGTATCGCCCAGTCCGTCCTCGGCAGTCTGGTAGATCACATTGAATGGTTCCAGCGGTTCCATGTTGGGGAGCGGTCGGCGGTTAGTGCAGGCGGCTGCAAGCTGCATGGCAAAATAGGTCTTGCCCTCGCCGGGATTTCCCTGCAAAATCGTCAGTTTTCCAAAAGGAAGGTACGGTTCCCCCAGCCATTCCACCGCCACCTCCTGCACCTCGCTCATGCGTATCATGGGGACAGGTGGCTCTGCTGCCGGTTCTTTCAGCGTGATTGTTTCCGCTATAAATTTGCGGTTTGGTATTTCTTCCCTGTGCTGCAATACCTCATTCCAGTCTTTCCACGCCGGGAGCAGGCGCAGAATGGTAAGCCCCTCCGGCAGTTCGGAAGAAAGGCGGCTGCACCCCTCATTCCCGGCATTATCATTATCCAGACACAGAAATATCCTTCGGATGTCCGGGCGTTCAGAAAGGAAATGCGTCAGCGCTTTTCCCGCAACGCCTCCCAGCGAAAGATAGCTGCGCTTTGTCCAGTCTTTGGGATAAAGGCAGATAAAAGACAGCAGATCAATCGGGGCTTCAAAGACAAATAGCTGGGCGCTTTCCCCCTGATAGCTGAAATTACAGGCTTTATCCGAACCGCTCACATCCTGCCGGAATTTATCCGCTGTTCCCCGGCAATGGGCGTATCTTGGAATACCGGGTACTCTCTGTGTTCCGCAGTCCCGCCCCACAAACACTACATTATGGCGGGTGTCCTCGTAAATATCCCCGGCAGCGATAAAGGTATCGACAATGCCCCAATCAAGTTTGCGTTCCTCTGTCAGATATTTTATCACTTTTGTATTGGTGGGATTATGCAGCGGGAGCCGGAAGTCAGGCGATGGGGCGGGGCAAGCGTCCGGCTTGCCTGCGCCTGCTTCGCCGGTCAGCATTTGTACCGCTTCCGGGAATGACTTGCCGTAAAATTCCATTACGAAGTCCACTGGGTAGCCGCCCCTGCTCTGGCTGTGAACCATTTATTTCCCCGCACCGTCAGGCTGTCGTGGCATTTCCAGCGGTATTCTTTTCCGCTGCGTATGAGAGTTTCCCCCTGTGACCGCAAGAAATCTTCCATGTTGGTCTGATTTGCCCGGTCTATCTGTTCCTGCGAATAATGCAAAATTGTCTCACCTCCAAAATCATAAATCCATCTCATGTTTCTTTCTCTGTACTTCCTGCGGCTGCTCCCTCCGGCGCAGTGCGGTATCTACAGCGTTCTGCACCTGCCGCAGCCGTATGACTTCCTCCCGGAGCGGCTTGTGCTGCGGGGACAGTTCGGCATACTCTGTTTTTAACTGTGCATATTCCTGTTTCCATGCTTTCAGGGCAATGGGTTTTCCGTCCAGTTTTTCTTTCAGAATACGGCGGGCGGCATAAAACAGCCGTAACTCCGCATCGTGGGATGTTTCAAATTTCTCCCTCTGTTTCTTAAACTTGATATTGTTCAATTCCGTATGAACAGGTTTTAGCCGCTGGTAATTCTCGCCCTCCCGTATCAATTCCTGCAATTCTTTCATCCGGGCAGATTTCTTTTTCATGGAGCAGCTTAACGCTTCAAATTCTTCACTGACAGAGGAAAGATGCTCCTGCAAATCCTCTAATGTGAGCAGCTTATTTTCCGTCAGATAATTGACGGCTTCGGCAAACTGCTTTAAGTTTCCGGTTCTGGCTTTATTGCTCCATGCCCCTGCGTTGCGCTGGTTGTAATAAGCGATCAGCAGGTCGGCAAGGTTCGGTGGCTGCGGTTTGGAAAGTTCTTCTTTTACCTCTGCCATCCAGCCAAACAGGGCTTTGATCTTCTTCCTCACATCCTGCATGAGCCGGTTGGTGGCTTTTATCCAGCGGTTCAGTTCCCCTTTCTCGGTGCGGATGCCCTTTGCTTCCATCTGCCGGACATTAGCTCCCTCATGGACAGTAGGTATCAGGTCAAGCCCCTGCCGCACATAGGAACGGTGGTCGATACGCACATCCAGCCCTTTTTCCTCAAATTTTGTATTAACGGCAGCCGCCCACTGCTCCCTCCAGTGTTCCAGCGTTTCCGGCTCGTGCCAGTCTGTTGTATGGACAGCGTTAAACATATAATCGCCGTTTTTATCTCGGATTCGGTTTCCATCTTCATCAAGAAGATATTCCCGCCGCTGTTTTTGTCCCCATGTGCCATCCGGGTTCAAGGGGCGCATGGTTGTCATCACATGGAAATGTGGGTTTGGGATGCCGCCGTCCTCTTTCTCCGGGCTGTGAAAAGCAAGGTCGGCAATCATGCCTTTTGCCACAAACTGCTCCTGTACAAACTTCCTCGCCAGCTCCATGTTTTCTTCCAGCGTCAATTCATTCTGCATGGCAATATCAAAGGAATAGGCAAGCTGGGCTTTTGGATGTTTCTCGCAGCTCTCCACAGCATTCCAGAGGGTCGCCCGGTCAAGATATATTTCCGGCGCATGGGGCGGCAGCATGATTTCCGAAGTGATCACGCCGCCCTTTTGGGTATAGTCGCTGACTTCTCCATAGTAGTTGCTGTAAAGACGCTCCCCGGCTCGGTAGGCTGCGCTGGCAATGGCGCTCTGACCGGCGCTGCGCTTTATCTGTGCGATTGAAAAATGATAAAGTGCTATCCTTAGTCACCGCCTTTCTCCTGCCCGGAAATACGGGCGTGGTTCTCTGCGGCAGACCGGATGAAATGCCCCGCCTGCGGCAGATTCAAAATGCTTTCCATGAGGGAATAAAATTCCGTTTCGGTCAGCTCCTTTGTCTGCTGCGCAATGCTCTCAACGGCTGCCCCACGGGTAATCAGCCGGTGCGTTCTCTGTTTCCGGGAACCGCTTCCCAGATACGCCTGCCGGTTTTTCAAACGCTGCATTTTCCGTTTTTCCCGTTCCAGCAGGACAGTGGTTTTTTCATATTCCTGTTTCAACTGTTCCAAAGATTTTTCCATGTTCTCACATCCTTTGCTTATAAGATAAAGAAAGACCATCCGCAGACAGTCCGTGTGTCAGTGCTTCTATAAAAACCCGATGAAAAGGGAAAAACGCAAAGCGGATTTCTCTTTTCGGCGGGTACACAGGGGATAGCCGCTTTAGCGGCGCAAGGGGGTGTAGCCACCTTGTCGGAGCGAAGCGAACGCAGACCTCGGACTGCTGATTTTATCAGCGGCAGAGGTAAGCTCCGCAGGACGCACGATACATGGTCTTTAGACTATGTATAGAAGTGCGCCCTTAGTTCCTAAGGGATTTTGCCGTTTCCGGCAGTTTTGTCCTTCTTCTTGGAACGCTTGGAAAGATACTTCGGGCAGTCAACCACAACCGCCCGGAAGCTCTGTTTACATTCGTGCCGGCATTTCCGGCACAGCTCGTTGTAAGTGATACGGCTGCGGGCATTTAGGAAGAAAGACCATTCCAACCGCCGCTTGTTGCTCATTCTTGCCATAACCGGCTCCTTTCTCCGTTTCTATCTGATGTACACAGATAGGCTGTTTTGGTGTAGCGTCTCGGTATCATTTTTAAGGTTTTTTCCCTCTGTATGCCCCTTTGGAAAGTGCGGCAGTATTGCAGTCAGGGAATGATACCTCACGCTTATTTGTCGCTTCCCGGTACGGTTTCGGAACCTTTTGCCATCCATTCAAAGAAAGCAATTTTGCTGACCTTGATAAGCCTGCCCCTGCGGAACGCCGGAAAGCCGGGGGTGTGTACCAGCACATAGGCGCTCGCTCTTGAAATTCCCATAATCCGCTGGATGTCCGCCACATCCAGAACCAGCGGTAAATCCTCGTAGCTGTTCAATCTCTTTTTATTGTTCATTCTGTTCCTCCCATAAATCAAATAGGTTAAAATGCTTCCTGCTGCCGTTCTCCCCAAAAGCCGTTTTCCTGCCCCATTCCTGCGGTGTTTCCCTGCATTGGTGCGCCGGATGCGTCACTTCTCCTGCCGGTCATATCCCTTTTGGACGGTCATTCACTTGTCAAGGTACTGTGTTTCACTAAATTACCAACCGCAATCATCATAGCGTACTATCCTTGACAAAACAATATTTCTGCGATATCATGAGTGTAACAGATATAACTAAATTATATAATTACCATAAGAGAAGGCAGGGGATAGGGATGGAGAATCAGTTTATACGGCATGAGCCATGCTTTGAGAGGGTTTTGTTTGTCCTGACGCTGGACAGGAAGAAAATGAAAGAGAGGATTTTGATTGGGGAAGAACAGCAGATCCGCTTCCGGCTGAACGGGAGCCAAAACGCAGAGGTGCTTTGTGATATGACACGCCCGCTGGGAAGTTTTTTGATAACCTTTGAGCGTGACACGGACAGAGATTGGAACTTATACGGGCTTTCTCCGCTGCGGCAAGCCCTCCATTCCAACCGATGGAAACAGCCAGAGCTGGAGCAGGTGGCAAGCGAATTTCTCTGGGGAAAATATCTTAGCAACGACCCTCTGAAAATGTATGTGGCGTTCCGTATCTGGAACAGCTATCTGCTTGCCAGAGAACCCCGTGACCGTAACGCTGCCTGTGACCGCTTCATGGCTAAAATGAGCAGCCTGACCGGGGTATTCCATAACGAAACCATGAGCTTTGACAGGGAGACAGGAAAACCGAAACATTTTCAAGCTGGCAGCCTTTATTTCAAAGGCGCACCGTCAGAAGATACCCGGCTTGACCTCTGGTTCCCGGACAACCGGCGCACAGAAGAATGTGTGTCTGCCTATGCGTCCCTCTACCCGTTGATTACCTATTATCTGAACAGACTGAATGACTGGGGGCTTTGCTTCCGGCGGTGCAAGGTCTGCGGAAAATATTTTCTGGCAAAGAGCCAGCGGTATGAGCTGTGCAGCGACAAGTGCCGCAAAGCACAGGCACTTCAAAACAAGCGGGAATTTGACGAGAGGGCAAGAGAAAATAACTATGACCTGCTTTATAAAAATGAATGCCAGAACTGGCGCAACAAAATAAACCGGGTAAAAAGTACCGCAGGCTTTCCGGCTGACCGTCTGGAAAAAATACAGGCTGCCTTTGCCGACTTTAAGAAAGAAGCGTTACAGAGAAAAAAGGATGTAAAAACAGGAACAGCCAGCCCGAAAGAATTTACGGACTGGCTGTATCAGCAGAGTAATGTAATTATTGAATTGTGTGAAATATGGTTATAGAATAATCCATTTCCCTTTTTGGCTTGAACCTTCTCTTTTTATAATTCCAGATTTTTTCATGGATTCCATATAATACTTAACTGTACTATACTTTTCTCCAATGACATCTGCAATCTTTTTCTGAGATAACGACGGTTCCTCTTGAATTACTTTCAAGATGCGTGTAACTACGGAGTTATCGTTACCTTGGTTAGCTTGGTCAGTAGCTTGGTTAGTATCTTGGTCAGTGCTACTAACCAAGCTTTTGAACATAACCATAATGTCCTCACGCTTAATCGTATATTCTGGCATAGGATTTCCGGCTTCTTTGCAGCTATCTTTGATTTTTTCGATTCCACGCCCCCATGCTTCGATAAAACCAGTTCTAAAAAATGTATTGGCAATCAAAGGATTATAAGGTCTTGAACGATGTTTTCCCATTAAATCATTGATTGTCCAATCTTCTGGGAAAATACAATCATTCGCAATATAAATCCGATCTACATACACACTGATTTGAATTGGAATTAATGCTCCGTAAAATTTGTGTGCGATAGCATTAAAAACAGCTTCCCTAATTGCTTCTTTCGGAAAAGGGTAGGTTTCTACTCTTGTTACTCCTTGATACGAAATATCCGCCTTTAAATATTTCGTAAAAATGAGATCAACCACTTTATCTGCCTGCGAAATTAGTGAACCGTGAATTTCATCCTGATAACGTAGTTCAGAATCCGATTCAAAATAGCCAATCTTGATGTATGCTCCCGGTATCCACTTTTCCGGGTTATGATGGAATAGCAAAATAGCCGCTCTTTTCAAATGACTACTTTCAAGCAAATTCAAACTGTCCAGTAGCTGTTCATTCGTGGCATCAATGTCTTTCTTGTCCATTCGTTTGCTACGTACTGCCTGCTCCCGGAAAATATCGAAACTGTCATTTCTTAAATCTTGTATAGTTACTCCCTGAATCGGCACGCTGTCCCATGTAATTCCCGTTTTCTGTAACAGAAACTGATTTAACGCCTGCCCCTTTAACTGCTGTTTAGTGCTGCCGCTCCGGTAATGATATTCACCCTTGTAGTTGACGGGGTAACTATTCGAATTCACGCAAATTTCAATGTAGTCTTTTCCATCTTTAGTCAACAAATTAACGTCTACAATAATACCAAGAACATCCCGAACTTTATTCGGAATATCTTCCAGTAATTTTTTACTGTCCTGAACACCAATCACTGTGCCGTCATCATTCGTTCCAATATAAATCTTGCCGCCCTGTGCATTGGCAAAACCACATATCCATTTAAGATACTCATCTCGCCAAGACTCTTTCCATTCTATATTTTGACTTTCTGCCACGCAATCACCCCTTAGTTTCTTTCAATATATTCATCTGATTTTTAGCTGCATTTGAATACTTAAGCCAATCCCATATACTGATACATTTTTTGAATTGCGAGCGCGATTGATGTCCTTTTCCTACTGCTAGCAGATCAGGGTAATCCTCCAAGGCCTTATTCAAAAATTGCACTAAACTATCTGGTTCTATATCTTCCGGTGCTATTAACGGGATTTTAGATAATGTTTGACTTAATCCATGAGTGTTGTAATAATCCATTATATTTCCCATTTTAAAGTTACCATTATCTTTAATACGTTTTTTCTCTCCCCACGAAAGTATTTCTTCAAATCTCTCTTTTAGAGAAAATTTTACCTTGTTATTAATACAATCCTTGGATTGACATCTTGAAACAAATCGACATACAGGTAAAGTACTACGTCCATTATGCAAAGCGGGAACTGCTTCTCTCAAAATCATTTCATCATCATATTCTAATTCAGACTTTCCAAGCGCATAAAGATATAGTTCTTCCGCACGCAGTCCTCTATAACCAACTTTACCAAATTTGCCATATACGCCTACACCTACAACAAAATCAACATCTGTTTCCGAATCATCAATACTGGTCGCTACATATAACTTCTCTGTGGGTTTATTAGATTTGACCAATTCATATAGTTGACTTTTTATTCGGCGAAGTGCTTTAACATCGTATTTTACTGTATTTTCAAGAATTGCATCATATAAATCACTATATTGTGTTAATAACACATTTTTCATCGTGATAGTTTTTCCATTATTAAAATCAAACAACTTTTCATTAATGCAATCCGATACACTTGAATTTGAATTCCATTCAATAAATATTAGTCGTTCTTTTAATTGTTCAAGTTGATCATTTTCCAGACAGTCCGAAACTGATTGGAGAATACGCCTAATATTGGGATCGCTGATACTATACCCCACAAACATTATCGGTCTTTCGAGAAATAGTGTCAAAATTTTCGAACTCAAATATGCACTTTTTTGATTGAATATATTATAATCATACGAATTGATAACTATAGATTCTGGTTTGGTACAACACCCATGGATTTTATATATTTCCGCTATCTCATATATTGTCGAAAAAAGTAATTCGCTTTGCCCAATATATGTTTGAAATGCACCCTGCCCGAAACTGTTTTCTAAAAACGTGTCATAATTAGTCGTAATAATACAACTAATGTTTTTGCTTCCGATAGCCTTAAATTTAGAAATTTCTTCAGCATACATTTCTTGAATATTAGCACTAGAATCACGAATAAAATCTGCAATGCAAAATTTGAAAGGAGAAATTTTTTGTTTCAAGTCCTCCGTATGGAGTTCTCTGCTTTGTTTATAATTGCTATCAGTATACCATACTTCATTGAAATCTTCCTCTATATAATCAGCCAATGTTGGATACAACATATCCAGTTGATCTCGGCAAGCCCTTTCTGCTTTACCGTAGTAGTATTCAAATGGCTTAACACAGAATTTTCGAAGTAACCCTTCCCAATTGGGTAGATCAAGATATCTTCTCGTTAATCCAGAACCTATAAATAAAACTGGCAATGCAGAACTTCCTGCTAATAACTTTGCAATTTCTTTTTTCATTTTTCCTCCTGATTTTATGTAAAACCATTATCATTTGCACTAAACATCTTTTCCGTAATGCACCGGTTCCTCTGCCACCATAGATAGTGTTGGTTCTGTATCATAAAGATATGTAACCTTATCCGGTTCTTTTGAAACCTCTGGGCTAATCAGTCCGAAATATTTCTCAAAGAACCCTTTCAGTTTTTCAATAACTGTCTGTTTCTTCTTATCACGAGAACCTCCACCTCCGAAACGGGAAACGGGCGGCATCAGTCGGTCAACATCCGTGCCGGTGGTTTTGAGTACGCCATCACGGAAAGCGTTTTCCACAAATTTTCTTGTTTCCTCCGATTTCAATTTTTCTTCAGTGATCAAAATCTGAATATCGGTTTCTCTCTGCTCTCTGACAAAACGCTGCCAGTCAGTATTGACATTGGTACTTGTGTTGATGGTAGTAATAAAGTTTTCGATTAGTTCCTTTTTAGACCTAAGCTGCAAGCTGGACTTGATTGCTTTATCAATCGCAACAAGGATTTCCTTATCCTCACAGTTGCCATCGTGATACTTCCCAACCAGCATCAGGATATAGTCAATGTTGACTTCCACCTGTTTGACAAGCTCCATTTCAAAGACAACATCATCCATAATGCTGTCCTTGCTTCCCGGTTTCGGCTTGATTTCCTCGTACACATCATGGTATGTGCCTGTGTAGTCTTGGAAATCAATCGGGGACAGGATTTCATTTCCGGCAAAGCGATCAAAGGCAGCAAGGATATTTCTCAAACGGAGAATGTTGCCAAACAGGACAATAAAATCTTTCTTGTTTTGCTCTCCGACAATCGGCTGTCCCAAAGGATATTTCTGCAACAGTTCGGCAATTCGTTCCTCATAACCTTTCTGCTCACGACCTTTATCATCGACACAACCGTAGTAATAATCCTCATAGGATTTCAAGAGGACAATGCCGTTTGCTTCCTTGTCTCCGAACAATGCAATCGCATCGTTGGTAGCTTCTTCAAGATCACGGAAGCAGACAATATTACCAAAGGACTTAACTGAATTGAGGATACGGTTCGTTCTGGAAAATGCCTGTATCAGACCGTGCATTTTCAAGTTCTTATCTACCCAAAGGGTGTTAAGTGTTGTTGCATCGAAGCCCGTCAAGAACATGTTGACTACAATCAGCAAATCGACTTCACGCTTCTTAACCTTATCGGAAAGGTCTTTGTAGTAATCTTGGAAGCCCTTGCTTGATGTATCGAAATTGGTTTTGAAAATCTTGTTGTAGTCTTTAATTGCCCTATCCAGAAAGTCACGGGAACTCTGGTCAAGGTCATCGGTGTCAAAACTTTCATCGTCCAGAATACCATCGGCACTATCCGCTTCGTTTGGAGCGAATGAGAAGATGGTGGCAATGGTCAAATCTCTGTGCTGTTCTGCAATCTGTTTTTTTAGCTCCAGATAATACTTTTTGCAGACAGGAATAGAACTGACGGCAAACATAGAGTTAAAACCGTTTATTCGCTGACCTTTCAGACTGTAATAGGAATTTCGCATGGTCTTTTGGTCGAAGTGTTCCAAAATGTACTTCACAACCTCTGTGATACGCTCCGGCGAACTCAATGCTTCCTCGGTGTCAATAGCGGCAACCTGTTTGTCCTGCTTTCCATCCTTTTGCTTGACTGTGTTGATATAGTCGATACGGAATGGCAGAACATTTCCATCGTTGATGGCATCCACAATGGTGTAAGTGTGGAGCTTCGCACCAAAAGCCTGCTCTGTGGTTCTCAAATCCGGATTGCCGCCTGTTCCGGCATTGACAGCGAAAATAGGTGTACCAGTAAATCCGAAGATATGATAGTCCTTGAAATACTTGTCCACCTTGATTGTCTTTTCGCCCTTTTTGATTTGCCCTCCCACAATTCGGGTGTGCATATCTCCAAACTGGCTGCGGTGGCACTCGTCAAACACAAGAACAATATGCTTGTTGCGGATGGGGTGGCTCGGATTTTTGGTAATGAACACATCCAGCTTCTGAATGGTCGTTACGATAATTCGGGAAGTGCTGTCCTCAAGCTGTCTTTGCAAAATAGCGGTACTCTTGTTTCCGTTGGCAGCACCTTTCTCAAAGCGGTCATATTCCTTAATGGTCTGGTAGTCCAAGTCCTTACGGTCAACCACAAACAGAACCTTTTCGATATACGGCAGGTTCGTAGCAAGCTGGGCAGTCTTAAAGGAAGTCAAGGTCTTGCCGCTTCCTGTGGTGTGCCAGATATATCCTCCGGCTTCGATAGTGCCTGTTTTCTTGTAGTTGGTGGACACTTCAATTCTGTTCAAAATACGTTCGGTAGCAACAATCTGATAGGGGCGCATGACAAGCAACAATTCTTCGGATGTGAACACGCAGTATTTTGTCAGGATATTCAGAATGGTGTGCTTCGCAAAGAATGTCTTTGTGAAATCCACAAGGTCGGGAATGACCTCGTTATTGCCGTCTGCCCAATAGGAAGTGAACTCAAAGCTGTTGGAAGTTTTCTTGCTGTGCTTCTTGGAGGAATTTTCACTTTCCTTAATGTGACTTGCTCTGGTGGTGTTGGAATAATACTTTGTGAATGTGCCGTTGGAGATAACGAAAATCTGCACATACTCATAAAGCCCACAACCAGCCCAGAAGCTATCACGCTGATAACGGTTGATCTGGTTGAACGCTTCCTTGATAGCAACGCCACGGCGTTTCAGCTCCACATGAACCAGCGGCAGACCGTTCACAAGAATGGTCACATCATATCGGGTGTCGTGCGTTCCGGCACTTTCCTCATACTGATTGATGACCTGCAAACGGTTGTTGTGGATATTCTTCTTGTTAATCAGAGAGATGTTCATCGTCGTGCCGTCCTCACGGGTCAGATTTTGAACATAGTCCTCTTGAATTTTTCGGGTCTTTTCCACGATACCCTCATTGGCATTGGCAATCTTGCTTTTGAAAAAGCTGTCCCATTCCTTATCCGTAAACTGATAGTTATTGAGTATTTCTAACTGTCTGCGGAGATTGGCAATGAGTGCATCGGCGTTGTGAATGGTCACATACTCATAGCCCTGTTCGCCCAGCATTTTGATAAATGCTGCTTCCAGAGTCGCTTCACTCTGGTAAGCATCAGAGCGTTTGGTTTGTGGCTCATATTCGGTTACAACCGTACTTTCATTGGTTGAAAGTACGATATGGTAGGTACTCATAATATCACCTCAATTCTTCATCTTTTCCGTTTTCTCTAACTAACGATTCATAAACAAATTTTAGAATATGCGCAAACGCAAACAAGAACACGGGATTTGCCGACATTGCTTTTGCTTCGCACATGTATCTATACTCAGGAAATGCTTGATCTTGTTCTTTTAGGCATAAGTAAAATTCTTTTTCCCTATTTTTTATACCAATATTTTTCGATATATATTCCTGCTCATTCTGGGGCAATTTTTCAAACAGTCCCTTTAATCCATGCGTCTTTGAGAAATCCACGCCAAAGCCATATAATATTGCTTTCAAAAATAACTCACATGAAAATGCTACATTTGCTAATGTTACAGGCATCCAATTTGAATTTTTTATTGTAAAACAAGATACCTCGAAATACTGAGCAGCTAATTTATAAAAGCTTTGTCTCAAAGATTCTTGGTCTTTTTTACGATCAAACTTTCTGGTTTTTGATAAATCAAAAGGCGCAAAACCTTTTTCGCTTTTCATCATATATTCTCTCCCTTGAATGACAGCAGCTTATCACGATAGTATTCGTATTGCTTAGTCCTCGCTTCAATCTCTGCTGGTAAGCCGGAAGAAATGTCATTGCAGAGGGCATCGAAGCGGTCAAGTATGCCTACAATATGCTCCTGTTCCTTGATAGCAGGAAGCGGAATAGGTATTGTGTTAAGGTTCTTCTGGTTCAGCTTCGGTTGTGCTCCACCAGAAATAAATTGTGAAAGGTCGATAGAGTTCAAGTAGAACTCGACATATCTTCTTGTTGTATAACAATCGAACTTCAAAACATGAGCATGGTTATTTACCCAATTCTTGCCCGATATAGAAAACGCAATCGGTGTGCTTCGTGCTACCAGATTGTTGCCATCCTCGGAAACAAGCAGATAATCTCCATCAAAGATATAACCGCTTACATAATCAACAATGCCGGACGCACCGTAGTAAGGGTACTCGCCAGCTTCACGGTTGCCGCTTGTGATAGGCTTTCTCTTACTGTCATGGTTTTCAGAAATCATATTCAGCGTAACAGAAACAAAACCAAAAACATATTGACAAAGCAGGATCAAGCCATTAAGCTCGTCTGTCTGTCTGTCTGTCAAGATTATCTTGCCAGTTGCAGCATAAGTCAAGAGAGCATCACGATAGAATTTGTATTGCTTCTGTCTTGCTTCAATCTCCGCAGGCAGTCCGATTTTGAGGTCAGAGCAGATAGCATCGAAGTTATCCAGAACATACACAAGGCGTTTCTGAACATCAAGTGCCGGAACAGGAATTTCAAGAGACAGTACCAGAGACGAGTTCAGGTCGCCTCTTGCTCCTTGTTTTCTGCTAATGAGTTCATCATACTTGTTGTAAATGCAGTAGTAGATGTATCTATACAAGGCTTTGCTCTCATCAATCTCCAAATTCAGACAATGCTGATTGGTGGTTGCTTTTATCTTGTTAATAGCACATCTTCCTGCGGTAGCACCAGAAATCGCAACAATCACGCAATTCTCCGGTATCCATTTTACTGCGGTCTCTGCAACTGCTTTTTCAGTTATATAGCTATCCACTTCAGTAATTTCATTAAAGCGAACATCCTGCGTCCTTATCCACGGAATAGTGCCATTCTCATAGTAGTCAGAATTTCCTTTAGTAGGAGTAGAGCCGGAACAGCTCTTTTTGACAACAGTACGGAGCTGGACGATGGGAATATCCACACCATTGAAGGTCAGTAGCTTATTCCTATAATAATTATATTGTTTTTGTCTTGCTGTAAGCTCCGCTGTAAGCTCCGCTGTAAGCTCCGTGAAATTGTCCAGAATACGGACAATTTCACTCTGCACTTCCATTGGAGGGATGGGAACTAAGCGTTTATTCATGCTCGCCATCGAAACATGGGGCATTGTAGATTTTGTTAATGACTTTGATATATCATCTATGTCTTTCGCCAAAAAGTAATACAAGAACCTCTTATTCAACACCGTTTCGTCAAACACGAGTTTCCAAATATGATAATGGAAAATCACCGTTTCGCCAGACCAAATTTGCGGACCGAGTGTTGCTGCCCATGTATATAACAAATCTCCGTTTTCACAGTATTTATCCTCATCCAATTCTAAATCAGAATAGTACCACTTATCATTCGTATAAAAGTTCCCCACTCGAAGAACCTTGTATTTTCCCTCATCAAGCAATTCTGCTTGTTTGTACGCTCGACCATTAAGGAAGCGAACAACCTCGCCTAAAGGCTTGAAAGACACACCTTGAGGGCAGAAATTTTCAATCAACAAATCCAATTTACTCATTTTTCTCCCCCTTTAATTTGAGATATTGTTTCTTCCATGCTCGTGATGGTTTCTTACAGATACAATCTTTAGAAGCAAAAGCGCATACATCTGATAAACTATTATTAGCACAAATATCAGGATTGTTCTGCCTGCATCCGTAGGTTTGGGTTTCTGTATCTAATTCATTGAGAGGCGCAGAAAACGGTATTTTCAAGTTACTATTCATTGTGCCACCTCGATTTCTGCGATAATCTTCGCTATTTCCTCACGGAGAATCTGTTCACGGGCTACGATTTCTTCAATCTCTGCATTGAGTTTCACAATATCGATAACTTCTCTCGTATCCTCCTGCTCAACATAGGTACTGACAGATAGATTGTAGTCCTGCGCTTTGATCTCGTCATAGTTGGCAAGGTGGGAAAAGTGTTGCGTACCGTTTCGGGAAACAAATTCGTCCACAATATGGGCGATATTTTCCTCAGTCAAGCGGTTGTTATTCGTTACCTTAACAAACTCGCCGGAAGCATCAATAAACAGGGTCTTGTTGTCGGACTTGCTGCGCTTCAGAACCATGATGCATGTCGCAATGGAAGTTCCGAAGAACAGGTTGCTCGGCAACTGAATGATGCAGTCAATAAAGTTGTTGTCAATCAAATACTGACGAATTTTCTTTTCAGCTCCACCACGGTACATGATACCGGGGAAGCAAACGATAGCCGCTGTTCCGTTGGTAGCAAGCCACGCCAGAGAGTGCATGATAAAAGCAAGGTCAGCCTTGGACTTCGGCGCAAGCACTCCGGCAGGGGAAAAACGGGGGTCATTTATCAGAACAGGGTTGTCATCGCCCTCCCACTTGATAGAGTAAGGGGGATTTGAAACAATAACCTCAAACGGTTCATCATCCCAATGCTGCGGATACAGCAGGGTGTCCTCGTGGGCAATATCAAACTTGTCAAAGTCAATGTCATGCAGGAACATATTGATACGGCAAAGGTTGTATGTAGTCAGATTGATTTCCTGTCCATAGAAACCTTGACGCACATTCTCTTTACCGAGGATTTTTGCCGCTTTCAGAAGCAGAGAACCAGAACCGCAAGCAGGGTCATAAACCTTGTTGACCTCTGTTTTCCCAGCAACAGCCATGCGGGTCAGAAGCTCGGAAACCTCTTGGGGAGTAAAGAACTCACCGCCGCTTTTTCCGGCGTTGGATGCGTACATACTCATAAGGTATTCGTAAGCATCACCGAAAGCGTCAATAGAATTGTCCTTGTAGTTGCCCAAGCCCATGTTTGCCACGCCCTCGATCAGCTTCACGAGGTTCGCATTACGTTTGGCAACGGTAGCCCCCAGCTTGTTGCTGTTGACATCAATATCATCAAACAATCCCGCAAAATTATCTTCGCTTTCGCTGCCCTTTGCTGATTCCTCAATGTGGTTAAAGGCAGCTTCCAAGGTCATGTTCAAATTTTCGTCATTTGCGGCTTTTTTTCTGACATTGCAGAAAAGCTCGCTGGGCAGAATGAAGAATCCCTTAGTTTTAACCAAGTCCTCACGAGCCTGTTCAGCATCTTCATCGGACAACTGTGCATAATCAAAGTCCACTTCTCCGGCTTCAATCTCTCCCTCGTTGATGTAATTTGTTAGGTTTTCAGATATATAGCGATAGAACATCATACCCAGCACATAGGACTTGAAATCCCATCCGTCCACGCTTCCACGCAGTTCATCAGCAATCGCCCATATCGCCCGATGGAGTTCATCACGCTCTTGTTCTTTTCTAATATCAGCCATTTTCTTTCTCCTTTTCATCGGGAATAAAATCCAGAATATCATCTACCTTGCAACCAAGAGCAAGACATATCTTTTCGATACTATCCAAAGATACATACTGGTCACGCCTTAGTCGGGTTAGAATATTAGCACTAAATCCAGCTTTCTCCGTCAATTCGGCGGTCGGAATGCCCCGGTCTATAAGCAAGTGAAATAGTTTTTTATATGTTACAGCCATATAGTCCTCCTTGCCATGATAATCACTCATGATATTATATCACGAAAATGTGAAAATTTCAATTCATCGTTATAGATATTTGTATAGGAATAGTGTAAGAAAAAAGCCTGATGCAGTAGTTATTACTTACATCAAGCCTTTATCTCTTTTGCAGTTCTGTATAAGCGTGGGTTCGTCATATCTGATGTGGTATCTTTAACTATGGGAAACTCCACGCCCACATCCTGCTGACCATGCGGGCAATGGACAAAACCGGAAAATGGCTTCCCAAAAGCCGGAAGGTTTATGACCTTGATGAGAACGGCGAGCGTATCCGGCTCCCATCCGGGAATTGGAAAAGCCACAAGGAAGATACTGTGGACTGGAACGACCAGAAGTACGGCGAGATATGGCGGCAGGGCTGGGCGGCTGTTGCCAACCGCTATCTGGAAGCCAATGACCGCCCGGAACGCCTTGACCTTCGTTCTTATGAGCGGCAGGGGCTTGATAAAATCCCCACCGTCCACATGGGGCCAGCGGTCAGTCAGATGGAGAGCTGGCCT
>OBWQ01000379.1_pt1 | contig 20139 bp, 20 predicted proteins | sample 1476511 | NCBI WGS metagenome assembly OBWQ01 (sample SAMEA2580126, study PRJEB22360) | human gut metagenome | biome: human gut; feature: human-associated habitat; material: faeces | place: Denmark | collected 2008/2010
TTCTTCAGATTTGTCCTCTGGGAAAACAAATCTGCCCCTTTTTGGAACTATCTATTTCCCGACAGCCCCTTTTTAGACTGAATTTTGGGAAATATACAGAATACAATCGGTGGAAAAATAATTCAAAAAGGAGAATAAAATAGAGAGACAGAAAATATTTGAAAAGAGATAAGTGGAAAAGACTTTTCCGGTTTAGAGAAGTCCGGAAAAGAATGCATTGATATCCGTGTGGAAGATTTTAGCAAGGGCAACAAGTTCCGATACCTTGATGTTCATACGGTTGGTTTCCAGCTTGGCATAGGTACTTTTGGACATAGAAATTCCCATCAGGTTCAATTTTGCAATGACCTGGTCTTGTGTAAGTTTATTTGCATAACGGATGGTTTGGATATTTTTGCCGATATCCATATCTGGTCTGATTTTTTGCATGACAAAATCCTTTCGTTTTCAAAATGTTTCGCAATAAAGAATTTTTATATTGATTTTACTGGTTTCACTTTTTATAATGCTTCGTAATAAGGAATTATTTACAAGAAGGGTAATGGGTATGCACCAGAGTGATATAGAACGGCTTGCTTTCCTGTTTTTATGCGGAAAGCGTGACAGGGAAATCCTGCTGGGAAAAGAAAAGATGACGTTTTCAGATTTGGACAGGCTAACGTATGTGATTGATTTTTTAGGTTTGAAATTATATAACCTGGAAATCTGGAATGAATTTTCAGGACAGTTTTGCGAACAGGTTCTCCAGTTGGAATTATTATATGATGAAACTTGCAGTATCGTTTCCTGGAATTTCACAGAAGCGGACGAGCATCTGCATGACCGTTGGCTTCAGGAGTTTTGCAGGCATGTGCCAGATAGAGAAATCCAAAGACAGCTAGAGAAAATCATAAAACAACAGTATCAGGAAAAGGGATTAGAAGATCCCACAGAGACAGACATCGTGTAGGTGTCTGTCTTTTTTTCACTGAAAATTTGGAAAAGAGTTTTGAAGGGAGGTGATAGCAAACGTGAGTATCAGTATTCATGAATTATTGGCAGTAGCCAGGGAGTCGGAGGGTGTGAAGGCAGTACAGGGTGATGCCATGCTATGTGAAAAACGGTTTGCACCGGACACCCGGTATATGGTGGAGTTTTTGGTGTTGAAGCAGACAGAGCAGTTTGGAGAAGTGGGAATATATCATCGTTACTTTTTAACAAAGAAAGCATATTACGAAATGGTGGAGCTGCAGAATAGGGGAATCCTCCGTTTTCAAAGACAGGCTCTTGTTTTGGAAGGAACATTGCATTATCTTCCAGTCCAGACATTTTTTCGAGACCGGGAGTAGGAAGAACAACGGGCTGGAAAGAAAAGAATGCCTGCCGGGGCGCGCCTCCGGGGAGCAAGGGTTCTTTCACTGGGAATTTTTCATAGAACAGAAAAGAAGGGAGTGGTAAGCGATGATTATCGGAATCGATCATGGATATTACGCCATCAAAACAAAGCAGGTGTGTTTCCCGACAGGGATCATCCGGTATGAATACGAACCCTATACCATGCAGAATGTCCTGCAATACCGGGGTGAGTATTATGTGTGTGGGACTGGGAGACAGACATTGGTAAAGGACAAGACCGCCAACGACAATTATTATCTTTTGACGCTGGCAGCACTGGCACAGGAGATACGAAAGCGAAAGGGAGAAAGGACAGCGAAAGTTGTTCTTGCAGCCGGGCTTCCCCTTACCGGGTTTGGACGGGAAAAACAGAAATTCAAGGAGTATCTGTTTCGGAAGGAACAGCCAATCCGTTTTTTATATGAAGGGGAACGCTATGAAATCCAGATTGAGGATGTGAAACTGTTCCCCCAGGGATATTCAGCTCTGGCTCTTTATCCAGAGTATTTAAAAGATGAGCCTTCTGTGCTTCTTGTGGATATCGGAGGCTGGACGGTGGACTTGATGCGCCTTGATAATGCTGTTCCTAACGCAGCTACCTGTAGAAGCCTGGAACTGGGTGTCATCCGCTGTATGGATGAGATCAGGGAACAGGTAAGGAGAAATACAGGACTGTCGGTAACGGAGACGCAGATCGAACGTGTCTTACATGGAAAACCCAGCAGTATGTCTGCGGAAGTGGTGTCTTTGATTGAGAAACAAGGAAGGCTTTATATTGAAAAAATCTTGTCTGCGATCACCGAGGCAGGCTTTGACCTGCGGGCAGTCCCTTCCGTTTTCATGGGAGGCGGGGCTGCTATTTTTAAACACCGTGTAAGCGAGCAGGACCGCCTGTGCCGCCCGATTTACCTGACGGACGTCCATGCCAACGCTGCCGGATATGAACGGATTGTGGGGCAGATGAGGACGCTGTGAGCCGACCGGTCTTTTCCTTCCGCCCAAACCTTAAGAACTCGGAACATGAAAAAGCGTGGCGGATTCTGCAGGATGTTCCGGCAGGGCAGAGGAACCAGTATCTGGTGGATGTGATCCTGGAACAAGAAGAGAGGGAAACTTTAAAAAGACTCATTCAGGAGGTTGTTCGGGAAGAGTTAAAATGTGGCGATGTGGAACGGATGCCAGCACAGGAAAAAGAAGAAATTCCCGGTCAGATGTTGGATTTTTTATTTCAGATGGAGCAGGAGTAAAGGGGGTGAGGCCTATGGGCAAGGAAAGCATGGCATTGTTGGATATGCTTTGGTTTTGCATACATTTGACATGGTTTCTTTAGTGGGTATTGTGAATAGCTTTCTTTCAAATTTGGGAGTATGTTGTGTATAACAAAACGAAAGGGGAAAACGCTTATGGCAGAGATGAAGAACATATGCGGAAAGATCCCGGTGGAATTACATGAGAAGGTACGAGCCGAGATCGAAGAAAAGGAAACAAGTACACAGATATTTATCCGGCAGGTGATAGAAGAACACTTTAACAGACTGGAGAACAAAGGAGAAGAAAGCATGGAAAAAAGAACATTAGCAGTACAGGTCACAGAGGAATTATTCCAGAGAGTCAAATGGGCAGTCACAAAGGAAGGCATCAAACAGAAAGATTTTATCATCCGCATCATCGAAAAAGCGGTGGAAGAGGTAGAAGCCAAATGGAAGGAACTAGATCAGCCGGAAGAAACAGACAATCTGGAAGAAACGGAAGATACTAGTGAAGAAGAGGTGGTGGAAGCCACAGAGGAAGAAATGGATGTAGAAATTTCTGAGGATGCAGAGGAAGAAGAGATTCCGGAATCCGAGGAAGAAACCGAAGAGATCGCATAATGCCAAACACATAGAACTATAAAACCAGCAGGCGGTGTGGGAGAAAAACCATGCCGCCTGCTTTTTTCAGCAAAGGAGGTTGATAGCCGCAACCATTCGATTTTTTGATTTATTCAGCGGGATCGGGGGATTCCGGGAAGGGTTAAGACGTGCAGGCGGTTTTACCTGTGTGGGACACTGCGAGGTGGATGCTTATGCGGATAAGAACTACCGATTGCTGTTCGACACAGAAGGGGAGTGGTTTTGCAATGACGCAAGAACAATCGAAACTGAACGAATGCCAGACTTTGATCTTTTGTGTGCAGGATTTCCTTGCCAGGCATTCTCTATCGCCGGAAAGCGGGGAGGATTTGCAGATGCCAGAGGAACTCTGTTCTTCGAGATTGCCAGACTGGTTGCAGACAAGCGACCTGCGTATTTCATCCTTGAAAATGTTCCCGGACTGCTTTCGCATGACAAAGGCAGGACGTTTCACACCATCCTCAGTACGTTATCTGAGCTGGGGTACGGTGTGGAATGGAAAGTGCTTAACAGCAAGGATTTTGGAGTCCCCCAATCCAGAAAACGGGTGTATCTTGTCGGATATCTTGATCGAAGATGTGCCGGAAAAATATTACCTTTCCCAGCAGCAAATGGAACGTCTCTTATACAAATCCGAACAGGCAGCCAGGGGAAAAGAGTGTACAGCCCGGAAGGATTAAGCTGTACTTTGACATCGCTGGCAGGCGGTATGGGTGGAAAAACTGGATTGTATGAGATGGGTATTCCCATCAAGGAGAATACCAAGCAGGGATATAAGATGGCGTATCCGGGAGACAGCATTGACTTAGGATATGCAGGCATGAATACCAGAAGAGGGCGTGTGGGGCATCAGATCGCCCATACCATTACCACAGGAATCCAGCAGGGAACGCTTCATTTTGTGGATCTGTCTCCGCCGCCTCTTGTCACAGAGCAGTGCAGGTGTCTGAATACCAGACAGTCCGGCATCCATAATCATAAAGGGGAATGCTCTGGTGTCTTAAAAGAGGAAGGCGCTAGGGCAGTGCTGACTCCGGGAAGAGAAGAAACTCGGCAGAATGGCCGGAGGATGAAGGAGCCGGAAGAGCCGATGTTCACCATTACTACCACGGACCGGCATGGAGTTGCCTATCGGGGCAGAATCCGGAGGCTGGTGCCAAGGGAGTGTCTGCGGCTGCAGGGCTTTTATGACTGGCAGATTGACCGTATAGAACAGGAGACTTCGGACAGCCAGCTTTATAAACAGGCTGGAAATGGAGTGACCGTCAACGTGATCGAAGCCATCGGAACGCTTCTTCGGCAGGCAGATGCAGAAATCCGGGCAGAGGATGAAAAGACAAAGAGGTAAGGCAGTATGGCAATTGGAATTCAGGATCAATATTTCGGTACAGAGATTGAGATGACAGGAATCACCAGGCAGAGGGCTGCGGAGAAAGTGGCAGAGCTGTTTGGAACAAGAGCAGTTTGCGACGGTGGATATTATGGCGTCTGGTCTGTGACAGATCAGGAAGGAAAGAAATGGAAGTTCATGTATGATGGGAGCATCTATACGGAACGCAGGGAGCATGGACGCATGGTTCGTGCTGGAAGTGAATACAGCACTGAAATGGTCAGTCCGAAACTGTCCTATGGAGAAATGGGAAAGCTTCAGGAAGTGGTGCGGTGTCTCAGACATCATGGGGCAAAGGTAAATGCATCCTGCGGGCAGCATGTGCATGTGGACGCTTCCAATCACACACCAAGAAGCCTCAAAAATGCTATGACCATTATGTATTCCAAAGAGGACATCCTGTTCAAGGCATTGAGGGTACAGACATCAAGGGAACAGGAGTATTGCCAGAAGGTGCGCCCCATTGTGTTGGAGAAGATCCGCCGGATGCCAAACAGCACCATTTCCATGGAAAAGTTGAAACGGGTATGGTATGAGGGCAGGGATGGAAGTCAGAATCATTATGACAGCACCCGGTACTATGCGTTGAACCTTCATGCAGTGTTTTCCAAAGGAACTTTGGAGTGGAGATGTTTTGAGAGTACCCTCCATGCAGGAAAAGTGCGGGCAAATATTACCCTGGCTCTTGCTATTTCCGCCCAGGCCATCAATCAGAAATGCACCCAGATGCGGAAAACGGAGATCACAGAGAATCCGGCATTTACCTTCCGTACCTTTTTATTGCGGCTGGGGCTCATTGGCCCGGAATATAAAAATGTCCGGGAACATCTGCTTGCCAATCTGGAGGGTGACAGAGCATGGAGATATGACCGCAGTACCTATGAATGTTTGAATCGAAATCATCGGGCAGAGGATGCCCGTTAGGAGGTAAGAGATGAAAGAAACCTATTATTTTGCCTATGGCAGCAACATGAACTTAGACCAGATGGCGTACCGCTGTCCGGCAGCTTCTGTAGTGGAGAATGTCAAGCTGGAGGGATACCGCCTGACCTTTTGTGGCAGGGGAAAAGGATGCGGTGTTGCCACTATTTTGCCGGAAGAGGGCAGCCAGGTGGAAGGGGTGCTTTGGAAGATCACACCGGAGTGTGAAAAAAGCCTGGACTTTTATGAAGGGTATCCCCACCTGTATGGGAAGGAGCCTGTTTTTGTTCAGGGAAAGGATGGTGTGAAACGGGAAGTCATGGCATATACCATGAATGCACCCTATAAGGATCAGCCTGCCATCCCCTCGGATCTTTATTTTATGGGGATCGTGGAAGGCTGCCATCAGAATGGGATTTCCAGCCGATCTGTGACCGATGCGCTAAAGCGTACAAGACAGGAAGTGGGAAAGCAAAAAGCCAGTCACAAGAAAACAGAAGTCAGTAGATAACAAAGCCGCAGGGGAAAGCCTCTGCGGTATTTTTAACGAAAAAAGGAGAATGCAATGAAGAGCAGAAATATCAAAACAAGACTTGCAGCCTTTGGGCTCGCACTGCTTATGGGGCTTAGTCCGCTTGGGAACTTAGCGGATGTCCATGCGGCAGAAACAAAAAATCCGTCAGAGCCAGTGACGGAGAGCGCAGAAATATCTGAAACGGAACAGACAGAGGAAGTTTCAGAAGCTGCGAAACATTTGGTAACAGCAGAAGATATCACGAAAGATATTTCCGACAAGGATTTTATGGCAGAGACTTGTATGGAAGGCATCCATTACAATCCGGAAAAAGAGGATGTTACGTTAGAGCGTATTGAAGCGGAAGATGGAGGGAGCTACCATCCTGACCAGGAAGGAACTTATATCGCAACCTACTGGGTTGTGCCAAAGGATGCGCGTGACAGCTATTCTGTGAGCAGAAAGATCATCCTGACGGATACGGAAGGGCAGGCTCATACAGAAGAAAATGGCGGTCAGAAACAGAAGGAGGATACGAATTCTGAAGAAGATTCGGAGACGCCTGTGCAGGAAATCCAGGATGTGGAAGTGACGGTATCCGGGGAAGATGCGGATGCACAGGCAGCAAGGGAACTGGAAGAAAAGATTGAGGATGGGGAAGTGATGATGCTTTCCGGTGCGGAAAATACTTTCCGAGCAAGGGAAACCGTACATCTGGAAAAAGGAGAGACCATCTACTATCCAAGTTATATTGGAAATTACTTAACCTGCTGGTTTACGGTCAATGGAAAGATCGCTTACTGTCTGGAATCCCATCGTTCCTCACCGCCGAGTGGTGACTATGTGGCACAGGTACTGGACAGCAATAAGAACTTGCAGAAGGTGCTGTATTATGGTTATGGCGGTGCCGGGGATATTACAGGTAGTTATCTGTCCGGGAAAAGTGCAGAAGAGAAATATGTATATACCCACATCGCAGCCAGCTATGCCTATGCAGGTGAGGCAGGATTTACAGGATGTAAGTATGAAGATCTGGTAAACGCAGGCGTGATCGCCTATATTGACCACCTGTTTGCTATGGAAGAGCCGCCGAAGGGAGAAATCTCCCTTTCCAAGACTTCTGTAAAAGCAGTCCGAAATGGAAATGTACAGAAAACACCGGATATCACATTGTCCGGGGATCACCGAAACTACATTTCAGTCCATGTACCAAAAGACATCACCATTTATAACAAGACAAAGGGAACTTCCGCAGAGAATGGTGCGCTGAAGATCTATGGCGGGGATACCTTTTATCTGACTGCCCCAATGCTTCATACCGGAAAATATTCCTCCGGGGAGTTGCATGGTTCTGTAGGGGAAACCTGGAGAACACTGGTATTATCCACAGGAAACAGCAATCAGGACATTGGAGTCTTTGAATCGGAGAAAGCCAATCCGGTAAGTTTTACGGTAGACTGGCTGGAGATGACAAGGATCGAGCTTTTAAAACAGGATGCGGATACCAAGAATCCTTTAGACGGTGCAGTGTATGGCATTTATACAGACAGCAAGTGTGAGCATCTTTTGATGGAAATGCCAGTCACCGGGGAAGGGGGAAAAGCAGTCAGTGATTATTTTGAGGCAGCCATCAAAACAGTATATGTGAAGGAGATCAAGGCTCCAGACAAGTATGCACAGAGTGATGTGATCCATAAGGTGGATGTGGAAGCCGGAAAGACGGTCACCATCTCAGCAACCGATGAGAGGGTGAAAGGGGCTGTCCATATCCAAAAGATCGATAAGGAGACACAGGCTTTTCTTCCCCAGGGAGATAGTTCCCTTGCCGGGGCTGTGTATGGTCTGTATGCCAGAGAGGATATCGTCCACCCGGATGGAAAGACGGGGGTTCTGTTCAAAAAAGACAGCCTCATCGCACAGGGCGTGATCAAGGAGGATGGTACCTTAGATTTTTCCGAATTGTATCTGGGGAAAATGTATGTGAAAGAGATCACTCCGCCGGAAGGCTATACGGTAGATCCAACAGAGTATGAGGTGGACCTTGCTTACGAAGGACAGGAAGTGGCAGAGGTAACCAGGGACCTGACGGTACAGGAACAGGTGAAAAAGCAGGCGTTCCAGCTTATCAAGATCAGCGAAGATGGAGACCAGACAGAAACAGACCTTGTGGAAGGGGCAGGTTTTCAGGTGTATCTGGTCAGCAGCCTTTCCAAAGTAGAGAGTGGGGAATTACAGCCATCCAATGGGGATCAGTTTACTGCGGAAGATTTCCGAGGTTATGATTTCAGCAAGGAAGAGGTGGCAGTGACCTATGTGGATGGCAAGGCTGTCCCCGTACCGGAGCTGATCACAGATAAAAAGGGATATGCCCTCAGTCCGGAACTTGCGTATGGTCTTTATGTGGTAGAAGAGAGTACGGTGCCGGAGAATTTAAAAGCCATCGATCCGTTTTTGGTAAAGGTAGATGAGGACAGCAGAGAACCGATGGTATGGAGGATCTTCGATGACCGTCCGTTTGAGTTTTTGTTAAAGATCGTGAAAAAGGATGCACAGACAGGAAATCCGGTCTTGAAGGCAGGCGCATCCTATAAAATCTTTGATATGGAAAAAGAGGAATATGTAGAGCAGACGGTATTCTATCCGAAGAAAGAGACGATTAGTGTTTTCAAGACCAATGAGGAAGGCTATCTGGTAACACCGGAAGAATTGAAATGTTCTACTTACCGGATCGAAGAAGTGAAAGCACCGGAAGGGTTTGTAAGACAGGGATATGAGAGCTCCTTGTATGAAGGGGAAAAAGTAATTTCTCCATTGGAAGTGACCGGAAAAGGCAGTTACAAAGAGAACCCGAAAAAGGGGATCGTGATCACTGTTTCTTCTGATACCGCCCATCGGATCGATCCGGATACCGGGGCAGTCATCGTGGAAGTCGAGCAGCCAAACGATGAGCAGGTGGGAAGCCTGACACTGACCAAAACCGGAGAACAGCCAGTGGAAGTGAAAGGGGATTCCCTGCTTGCAAAGGCAAAGAGACTGGCAGGAAAGATCAAAGATGCAGTGACCGGAGAGGATACCGATACCGGAGTGTTCCATGATTTTGTCTATGAAGAATCCGGTGTGGAAGGGGCAGCCTTTGAACTGTATGCCAAGGACACCATTTATTCTCCGGACGGAGCAAAGGATGAGCAGGGCAATTCGGTCATCCGTTATGAAAAAGACGATCTGGTGACAACTTTAGTGACTGATACAGAAGGAAAGGCAGTGGTAAATAATCTTCCATTGGGTTCTTATTATATGAAAGAAACCATAGCAGGCGACCATTTCGTATTGAACCCGGAACAGAAAGAATTTACCCTAACCTCAGAGGGTGATACTCAAGCAGTGGTTTATGAAGGGGTTGCTTATAAAAATGAGCGACAGAAGATTTCCATTTCTGTAGAAAAGAAGGATGCAGTCACAGAAGAGAAGCTGGAAGGCGTGATCTTTGGATTGTATGCCAAAGAAGATATCCTCTCCCAGCAGGGTGAGGTTCTTGTAGAAAAGGACACTCTGCTGGAGAAGAAAGCAACGGATGAGAAGGGACAGCTTACCTTTGACAGCGACCTCTATCATGGGAAATATTATGTGAAAGAAGAAGTGAGAAAGCCGGGGTATCTTCCAAATGAGGAAATCTGGGAGATCGATGCCTCTTACACAGACCAGAACCTTGCAGAAATCAAGCTGACAAAAGAAGTGGAAAATCAGCCAACAGAAAGCCAGTTTACAAAAACCGATGCCACAACCGGGGAAGAACTGGAAGGGGCGAAGCTTCAGATCCTCGACCAGGATGGCAACATCGTGGAAGAGTGGATCAGCACAAAAGAACCGCACGTAGTTTATGGACTGCCGGAGGGAACGTATACGCTCCATGAAGGGCTGCCGCCTTATGCAGAAGGGTATGTGTCCGCGGAAGATATTGAGTTTGAAGTAAAGGAAGATGGCAGTGTGACCAAAGTGGAGATGAAAGATACCTATTCCAAAGTGGAAATCTCCAAAACAGACCTCACCACCGGAAAGGAACTGGAAGGAGCCAAGCTTCAGATCTTAAATAAAGATGGTGAAGTTTTGGAAGAGTGGGTAACAGATGGCAAACCGCATCTGGTAGAGAAACTTCCGGTAGGGGAAGAACTGATCCTGCGTGAGATCACAGCGCCAGAAGGCTATGAGATCGCAGAAGATGTGAAGTTTACACTGGAAGATACCATGGAAGTCCAGAAGGTGGAGATGAAGGATGCAAGGACACCAGAAACTCCGGGTGTGCCGCAGACAGGAGATGACCACTGGAAACCAATCCTTCTGTTTGCACTTTTAGGTGTATCAGCAGCCGGACTCATGGTAACCATGCTCTATAAGAAGAGACATAAAAAAGCAGATGAAGCAAAAAAAGAAGAATAAGCTGTGGATGCTGCAGGCAGTCTTGTGTGCTGTCTGTATCCTCAGTGCGGCACTAATTTATCATGATTATGTGGCGATTCCCAGGCAGAATCGGGAACTGGTGGAAGAGTTAAAAACCTGCTTCCCGGAGGATATCCCTCCGGGCGGGGGTTCTCCAGGAGAGAAAGAGGAACAGGCTGGAAGAGAACCGGAAGTGTCTGCCGTTGACCTTCGATCCCTCCAGCGCCAGTATCCGGGTGTTCGTGGCTGGCTTACAATCCCGGAGGTTGGGATCGATTATCCGGTCATGCAGAGCAGCCGGGAAGATCCGGAGTATTATCTGCGGAGGGATTACCGGGGAAACTACGACATCAATGGAAGTTTGTTCCTCCAGGCAGACTGTATTTTGGGAGAATCAAAGAATCTGACTATCTACGGTCACAACATGAACAGCGGGGCGATGTTCGGGAATCTGGACAGGTACGCCTCCTATGATTACTGGAAAGCACATCCCAGGGTGTTCTTTCAGACGCCGGAAGGCATGGAAGAGTACCAGATAGCGGCAGTATTGAAAGCTGATGTGTCCATGTTCGACTTCCAGCAGGCATCTTTTCACAGTCCGCAGGAATTGGAGGCTTATGTAGCACAGGCGAAAGCGCTGTCGCTGTTTGAAACAGGGGTAGATGGTGCAGGTTGTGAGACAACCCTGACGCTGGTAACCTGTTCTTATGAGTGGAAGGAGGCCCGGAACATCCTTGTGGCAGTAAAAGCAGAACCTGAAAGGTGAAAAGTGTTCAAAAGTACCCGAAAAGTGCAGTATGTGAGACAAGCTGCAACGGGAAGTGGCAATACGGAACAAAAAGTGTTCGAAGTTAAGGGATGTGCAACAGGTCGTGGCATCTTGTGTAATCTTGTAGTATTGAGGAAGTGTTCAAAGATGGGTACTTTCTTCAGCTCTCTGGATGTATCCTGGAGTACTCTGAATCACTCTCCTGCCGAAAGTGTTCAAAAGTACCCGAAAAGTGCAGTATGTGTGACAAGGTGGAAACCGTAAAGTGGCGATAAGGAACAAAAAGTGTTCGAAGTTAAGAGATGTACAACAAGTCGTGGCATCTTGTGCAATCTTGTAGTATGGTGGAAGTGTTCAAAGGCAGGTGCTTTTCCAGCTTTTTGGTGGCTTTCTGGAACCGTATATTCCGGGGAGTGTTTGAAAGTACCCGAAAAGTGCAGTGTGTGACTGCGAGGGATAGTAAAAAGTGATTCTAGTTACAAGAGATGAAATGGAACGTGGCACAGTGTAAAGCAGGGAGAGTGTTCAAGGATAAGAGAGCTTGTGACTATCTAAAGAGAGCTGAAGTTTATTTAAAATTACATTATTTATCAAATAAAAAGAAACCAGGTAGGATATGTTCCCGTAAAAAGGGAGGTATCCTGCCTTTTTTGCATGAAAGAGAGGAAATTCATATGAGAAAATTTTATACAGCAGAAGCAGTAACAGAAGGACACCCAGACAAAGTGTGCGACCAGATCGCAGATGCGATTTTAGATATGTGTCTGAAAAATGATGCAGATTCCAAGGTGGCTTGTGAAGTGCTTGCCACGAAGGGAACTGTCATTGTGGCAGGAGAGATCACCAGCACCTATGAACCGGATGTGTTTGGTGTGATCCAGAAAGTATTGTCTGAAGTGGGATATTCCAGCGAAGGGGTTGCCATGGATACGTTTGTCCATCAGCAGAGTCCGGACATTGCCAATGCGGTCAAGGAATCCAAAGAAAAAAGGGAAGGGGTGTCTGACAATCAAATGGATTGGTTTCAAGGTGCCGGGGATCAGGGCGTCATGATCGGATATGCCTGTGATGAGACGCCGCAGCTTATGCCTATGCCTGTGGTGCTTGCAAATAGGATTGTCCGGGAACTGTCTGCCTGTAGAAGAAGCAGCTATATTGAAGGGATCTGCCCAGATGGGAAAGCACAGGTGACGGTAGAGTATGAAGATGGGAAGCCTGTTCGTCTGGATAGTGTGGTTGTATCCTGTCAGCATACGGAAGATAAGAATCTGAAGAAACTGGAAGCAGAGATCCGAAAAAAAGTGCTTTTTCCGGCACTTCGTCTTCTTCCACCGGATGAAGATACAAAGATCCTTATCAATCCATCCGGACGTTTTGTCTGCGGAGGCATGGATGCAGATACGGGACTGACTGGGAGAAAACTGATGGTAGACAGTTATGGCAGCATGGTTCCCCATGGAGGCGGGGCATTCTCCGGGAAGGATTGTTCAAAAGTGGATCGTTCTGGGGCATATATGGCAAGGTATATTGCAAAAAATATGGTCGCAGCCGGACTTGCCAGCAGGTGTCAGGTTTCCCTTGCCTATGCCATAGGTGTTGCCCAGCCTGTTATGGTTCAGGTAGATACATTTGGCACAGGAAAAGTGTGTGCGGATGACTGTCTGGAAATGGCGATCCCCTTGGTGTTTAGACTGACACCAAAGCAGATCGTAGATACGCTTCGCCTTACCCGTCCGATTTTCCGGCAGACAGCAGCTTTTGGACATTTTGGAAGAAAGGAACTGCCATGGGAGCGCACCGATAAGGCAGAACAGCTCCGTAATGCGGTGATCTGATGGCTTGGGTTACGGAAGAAGAGTACCAGGCAGCCAAGCAGGTGCGGGCATATGAGTATTTGCAGACATACCAACCGGGAAGGCTGAAAAAGACAAGGACAAGAAACGAATGGCAGCTTCAGGACCATGACAGTTTTAAGATCAATGAGATCACCAGTAAATGGCATTGGAAATCCAGGGATATCGGTGGAATGTCTGCCCTCCGGTTTTTGATGCAGGTAGACGGCATGGGATATACGGAAGCCGTAAAGATCTTGTGTGAGCAGACGCCTGTGTATGTTCCCAGAGCAGAACCAGCACCTAAAAAGAAGCCCTTTGTCCTGCCCGTGCCAAATGACAGTTTTTACCGGGTGCGGAGATATTTGAACCAAAGGGGAATCCGGGATGAGGTACTGGATTACTGTGTGCAGCTCGGAATCCTGTATGAGAGCGCCCCCTACCATAACACTGTTTTTGTTGGCATGGATGAACAGGGACATGCAAGGTATGCGTTCCTGCGGGGAATCTATGACAACCGGGGAAAGAGTTTCCGGATGGAACAGGAAGGCAGTGAAAAGCAATACAGCTTTTGTGTTCCGCCCCTTGGGAAAAGCTGCCGGGTGGCAGTATATGAAGCCTGTATTGACGCCCTGGCTCATATGACACTGGAAGGGAATGCGGATAAATACCGCCTGTCTTTGGGCGGTGTCGCTGCACCGAAGGAAGGAACCGGGCAGAACGTCAGAAAGATGAAAATACCAGATGCATTGGAACATTTTTTGAAACAGCATCCGGAGGTGACGGAGATAGAGATCTGCACCGATCATGATTTTGCCGGACAATGGGCGTGTGAACAGTTAAAAGAGCATTATGAAAAAGAATATGCTGTTTTCTGCAACCTGCCCCCAATAGAGGGTGCTGATTATGGAGACCTGGCAAAGCAGGCGTGGGAAAAACAGCAGAAACAGCGAAGAGAACGTGGGAGGTGAAGCGAATGGAAGATACCATAAAAATAGAATTGTTGACGCCACTGACAGGGAATTTCACATCCAGAGAACTGGAAAGGCAGTGGGAAGAGGGGGAATACGAGTACGATGTTTATGAGGGACTGCCATTGGAAGGAGCAGACTTGTCACAGTATGAATCGGAGATCAAAGAAGCAATCGAAAAATATAATGCCATTGGAAATGAGGAAGGAAAGCCCTGCAATTTAATGGATTATTTTGATGGCAGTGCAACCATCAAAGAGAAAGTGATCAGTGCAGTCCCTTCAGTGAAACAAAAAGAGGGTATTTTGTATGGATGTACCACTTTGGAATTAACTACATTTTTAGAACAGCCGGAAACAGAAGAACTGTATGAATATGTTACCGGGCAGTATAGTGACGGATGGGGCGAAGGGTTTGAACAGCAGGAAATTCAAGTCGGAGATGGAGAAATCTATGTTCATTTTTGGCAGAGCGATGACTATGAAATTCAGATCAGTGATCCCGATTATCAACAGAAGGAAACGGAAATGAGACGTCCGAAGATGCAGCTTGTGGGACAGGATGGAAATGTGTTTTCTATTCTGGCAAGGGCAAATAAACTGCTTCAGGAAAATGGGCAGGGACAAGAGGCAAAAGAAATGATTGCACGTGTCCAAAAATCAGAGAACTATTATCAGGCTCTTTATATCATCAGTGAATATGTAGAGACGGAACTGAGCGAAGATTTTCAGAAAGCCACCAAGCCGCCAAAGAAACGTGGGAAGGAAGAATGCCGATGAAGTTCGCTTTTGCCATATCATAAAAGATATGGGAAAAAAAATAGCAGAAACCGATAAAAAAGATAAGAAACAGCCAAAGCGCTGATAAGAAAGGATGATGCCTATGGAAAATACCCTGCAATTAGGGAACTTATTGAAAGAAGGAACATACCCGGAGGAATATACCGGAGGGGAAAAGTGGACGATCCTGCATGGAGATACGCTGAAACTGGTGAAGGCATTTCAGCCGGGAATCTTTGATGCAGTGATCACCGATCCGCCGTATGCGTCCGGGGGAACGAAGCAGAATGAAAGAAATCGTACCACCAATCAGAAATACAGCAGTATGAAGGCTGAAAATGCCTTACCGGATTTTGATGGGGATAACAAAGACCAGCGTTCCTGGACACACTGGATGGCAGAGTGGCTTTACGATGTGCGGAAAGCCTGCAAGATCGGAGCTCCTATCTGTCTTTTTATTGACTGGAGACAATACCCGTCCATTACCGATGCCCTTCAGTGGGCAGGTTGGATCTGGAGAGGTACAGCGGTGTGGGATAAAGGAAACTCCCGTCCGCAAAAAGGGCGTTTCCGCCAGCAGGCTGAATATATTGTGTGGGGCAGTAACGGACCGATGCCTATCAGCCGTCCGGTGTCCTGTCTTCCCGGTGTGTTCCGCTATGGAAATCCCCAGAACCGTATCCATGTGACAGAGAAGCCTTTGCAGCTTATGAAAGATGTGATCCAGATCTGCGAGCCAGGTGGAAGGATCTTAGACCCCTTTGCCGGAGCTGGGACAACCATCCTTGCAGCCGTAGAGGAAGGATATGAGGCAGTGGGCATCGAGGTGACGGATGCTTATTATAAGCTGGGAAGTGACCGGGTAAAGTTTGCACTGGAAGCAAAGGGAAAAGAAGAAAGCGAGAAATAACAAGGGCATCCACATGGATGTCCAAATTTATTTCAGAAGAAGAAAGGTGCATCCACATGGATGCAGGAAAGGAGTGAGGCGATGGAACAGGCGATGGCGTATGTGTGCTGTCCGGCAGAAGAAAGCAGGGTGAAGGTGCAGAGATACTGCCGGAAGATTTATGAGCTGGGGTATGTACCGATTTGTCCGAGGTTTGGGTTTCTGCCATTTTTGGATGAAGGGGAAGCGGAAGATCAGCAGGCATATAACCGGATGTCCCACTTGATCTTAAAACGGTGCCGGATGGTAGTGGTCTGTGGAAAAGAAGTGACCGGAACAATGAATACGGATATCAGCACCGCTGACCGACTGCATATCATCTGCACCACGTTGGATGGTTTGATCAAGATCAAAGAAAATGAATCGTAATCGATTTTATGGGAAAGAGTCGATGTTAATCGATGGAACTGGTTTTGCAAGCATAGCGTTTGGATATCCAAACGCACTTTGGGGAGAACCCCAATCCCCCGGCAGTCGAGAAAGGAGAGAAGTAAAATGTTTTTTGCAGGAATGGCTCTTGGAGCAATGGCAGGTGCAGCCTTTGGCATTGGACTGATGTGCTGTGTGGTTGCCGGAAAGAGAGAAGATCAGCAGATGGAGCAGATGCGGATACGCAGACAGAAACAGGGAGAACCAAAACAGATCCAGTTCCGAGATATGGAAGGGAGAAAAAGGTTCTCCCTTTTGGATGGGGAAAGTCTTTGCATGATGGCAGAGGATGGAATAAAAGAGATTGGGCTTTGCCGCTTTGTGGATGAAAAGCAGGTGGATGTGAATGGGCAGGTCTGGGAGATCGGGGAATTCCTCTGGCAGATGGAGCGCAGAGGGATTCAGGTGTCTCCCTTAGAAACAGCAGAAAAGAAGAAAAGGTAGGTGGTCGGATGAGAAAACGAAACCATGTGGTTCCGGTGCGGTTGAATGCAAAGGAACTTCGGCATCTGGATGGACAGGTAGCAAAGAGTGGGTTAAACAGGGAGGAGTTTTTACGTTCCCTGATCTTAGGCGCACAGCTTCAGACGAAGCCCTGCGAACATCACGCAGAACTTCTTCGAAAGATTGCTGGGCTTTGCAATAATGCCAACCAGCTGGCTCATGTCGCCAATGGCACAGGAATGGCAGGGGAAGCCAGCGTACAGGAAATGCTCCGGATTTCCAAAGAGACCTGGCGTCTGGTGAAAGAGGAATGGTAGATGGCATATACCAGCGTTCTCCCCGTCCACCGCCTGGACCGTTCCATTGACTATGTGAAAGACCGGGCAAAGACAACCAAGAGTGCCGGTTCCCTGGAAGAAGCCATTGATTATGCGTTGAATAGGGAAAAGACGGAACAGATCATTTTTGAAGATGCCATGGGGTGTACCTGTAAAAATGCTTATGCAGACATGGTAAAGACTAAAGAGCGCTTTCATAAGAAAGACGGGGTGCAGGGATACCATCTGGTACAGAGCTTTGCAGAAGGGGAGGTATCCCCGGAACTGGCACATCTTATTGGGCAGGAACTGGCAGAGCAGTTATTGAAAGGGCAGTATGAGGTGGTGATCACCACTCATCTGAATACCAGTCATTACCACAACCATCTGGTATGGAATTCAGTGAGCATGGTGGATGGGAAGAAATACCACAGCAATGCCAAAAGTTATTTTACCGAGGTACGTCAGATTTCCGACCAATTATGCAGAAAATATGGTCTCTCGGTAATCCAGACGAATCAGGGAAAAGCCATGCATTATGCCCAGTGGAAAGCAGAAGCGGAAGGGAAGCCTACTTGGAGGACTGCCATCCGCATGGATATCCAGGAAGCCATTGGTGTGAGTTTTTCTTGGAGTCAGTTTGTAAGAGCAATGGAGAAACGAGGCTATGCGTGGAAATTAAATCGGAAGTACCCATCCTTAAAGACACCAGGGATGGAGCGGTATATCCGTCTGCGTTCTTTGGGAAAAGGATATGGAGAAGCAGAAATCCGGGAGAAGATCCTGCGTCCAAAGATTCGGCAGGTGTATGGAACAACACAGATGCAGTTTCCTAAGAGGAAACTTACTGGCTTACAGAAATTGTATTATTCCTATTTATATCAGATGGGGGTATTTCCAAAGAAGCCCAAGCGGATTCCTTATGCAGTACGTTCCGACATCCGGAGGCTGGACCAAAGGATCTGCCAGATGGAGTTTTTACAAAAGGAAGGGATCACGACCAGGGAAGGATTGGCAGCATACCGGAAGCCCTTGGAAGAACAGGTACTTTCTTTGATGAAAGAGCGCAGGGAATTATACCGGAAAGAACCGGGCGGTATGCGCATTCAGGCAATCAATGGGGAATTAAAAGAACTTCGAAAGAAGATCCGCTTAAGTCGGCAGATTGAAAAACAGTCCTTGGAAATGGAAGAGCGGTTAAGGCAGGCAAAGGCACAGGAACAGGTAGAGGAAATGTCCGGGAAACAGCGAAGAGAGACAGAACGGAATCGGTAAGGAGGTGAAAGCGTATGAATTATGGCGGTGATGCGGCGGATCAGATTGTCCGGTATTCCATGGAAGGTATGGAACACACGTTACGGATCAGTGGGAGCATTGCAAAAAATCTGGCGGTGCTGATCGTAGCGGTGATGAAGGATCAGAAAAAGACCAGGGGAAAGACCAACCTGCTTCGGATGTTAAAGGAACAGCGGGCAATGAAGTTTTTCACTATTCCTCATGACAGGCTGCGGGAGTTTGCCGGGGAAGCCAAATCCAGGGGGCTGTTGTATGTGGAGATCACCTTATCTAAAAAAGAGTTTGATATTATTGCAGAACTTTCTTTAAATGCTGGAAGAGTTTTCTCAAGAGAAAAAATATATGAAAATATATGGGGATTTGATAAGAATGGTAATAATGAAACAGTTATTGAACATATACGTCGAATAAGAATGAAATTGTCGGAAGTATCGGATTATGAATATATTAAAACAGTTTGGGGATGTGGTTATACTTGGAATTTATAAAAAGAATGAGCATTAAGCGGGCTTTTTTCTTATTAACAGTTATCTGTCTATTAATAGGTGGCTCATTAGGATGTATTGGATTTTGGGGATTGGGTTTGCTAAATCAAGAAAGAGATATCAGCATAAAAATGGAGAATGACACATTTACATATGAATACCAACAAGAAAATACGCATGATTTAGAAAGAAATTCATCAGGTATAATTACCTTTTTGCAAGTGGTATTTTTGGTATTTTGTATTATATGTTCCATAATTGTGGCAGATATTATATTTTACTATAAGAAAATAAAAAAACCGGTAGAAAATCTACTTGTCGGAGCTAATAAAATAAATAACAGCGATCTGAATTTTAGTATTAAAAGTGAATCGTCAGACGAGTTGGGAAAACTTTGCATTGTGTTTGAGAAAATGAGGATTACAATGCAGAAAACGATAGAATCCTTATGGAAAGTAGCAGAGGAAAGAAAACGTTTAAATGCTGCCTTTTCACATGATTTGAGGAATTCACTTACAATTCTAAAAGGAGAAATAGCTGTTATTCAAAAAGGAATATCATCAGGACTTATGAATGATGAAGAAATATTGGAAGTTTTTTCGGGTGTTAGTAAAAACATTAAAAGACTTGAAAAGCATATAGCGATAATGAGTAGTATAACTGATTTAGAGGCAGTTCCTTGCTCGCCTCAAGTAGTAAATATACAGACATTCAAAAGGAATTTGGAAAGTCATGTTCAATTATTAGTAAAAGATACTACTATAAAGATAATTTTCGATGTTGAGATTTCTGAAAAAGAAATTCTTTTTTTAGATCAAGACATTTTCTATAATATTATAGATAACATTATTTTAAATGCTTTAAGATATGCAAAAACACAGATCTGTTTAAAAATTAGAATCGAGGAAGATTTTTTGCATATGTCAATTCAAGACGATGGAGTGGGGTTCTCAGATTATATTATTAAGAAAGGAAGAGAAGCTTTTATTCGTGATGGGGAGAAAAATGGAGATCATTTTGGTATGGGTCTTTATATATGTCGTTTATTCTGCGAAAAACACGGCGGGGCATTTTATATTTCTAACAATGATATGGGAGCATTAAATGAAGTCTTTATAAATATTAAAGAATTTGAGTGAAATTTGATAATTGCAGGATATACTGGATTTATTAAATGTAAAGAGAGGTAATTATATTACTGTGAAACATAACCTTCCGGGTAGCCAAAAAAGCGCAGACTTCCCCCTTGAAACTTTTTCAAGTTTTTTTAAAGAATTATGAACTTAGCTGACAGATTCAGGTGGCAGCTGCCGGGACTTCCCAGCCAAGCGCTTTTAGCTTTT
>OBWQ01000388.1_pt1 | contig 19569 bp, 17 predicted proteins | sample 1476511 | NCBI WGS metagenome assembly OBWQ01 (sample SAMEA2580126, study PRJEB22360) | human gut metagenome | biome: human gut; feature: human-associated habitat; material: faeces | place: Denmark | collected 2008/2010
TTATATGGGCCGATTCCGTGCTCCGGATGATGGGGACAGTAGTAAAATGCGTCAATGGACGCCCCCTGGCCCTCCAGGATATGGTTCATATAAACATGAAGGTTCTTCACGTCCTCCTCACCATAATACCCTCTGGCCACTCCTGCCTGATTGGTAACCACCACCAGACGGTACCCTGCCTCCCTAAGCATCCGCAGCGCCTCCGGCACTCCCGGAAGGAGCTTAAGATCCGAAGTCCTGTGAAGGTAGTGGACTTCCTCGTTCAGAGTCCCATCCCGGTCCAAAAAAACAACTCGCTCCATTGCATAACCATCCTGTATGTTATATTCCTTGTTTCAATCCACGCCCGGAATTTAACATTAAATGTTAAACCTGTACTCGCCATTAGGCATATGGACCTTCACCTGGTCATACTGCCATCTGGATTCATCCGCCACCCAGCTCTGGGCGCCGCGCAGTTCAAAATTCCAATCCGCCAGCTGTCCGCCTGCCTGCTCCATGCGGGCAGCCACCTTGTGGCGCACATTGTAAGGGCAGTACATGAGAAGGTACCCGCCTCCGCCTGCTCCCAGAAGCTTGCCTCCCAGGGCGCCTGCCTTCAGGGCCTCATCATACAGCTGGTCAATCTGGGGATTTGTTATCTTGCTGCTCATGCGCTTCTTGCTCTGCCAGCCATAGTCCAGAAGCTTGCCGAAGCTGTGGAGATTTCCCTTTAGCAGCTCATCCTTCAGGGCATAGGCCAGGGCCTTCACCTCACACATGGCCTCAAAGGCATCCTTTTTCTCATAGTTTAGCACCTGGTCCTTGATGATATTGGCAGAGACATGGATTTTTCCAGTATAACAGAGAAGGAGATTATACTGGAGCTCGTGTATGATGTCCTTTTTAATGCGCAGAGGATTTACCACCACATTGTTGCGTCCGTGGAATTCAATAAAATTGAATCCTCCAAAGGCAGCCGCATACTGGTCCTGGTATCCTCCCTCAATCTTTAAATCCAGGCGCTCCACCTGATAAGCCAGGTCCGCCAGGGCATAGGCATCCATCATCACACCCTTCCAGCGGGCCATGGCAGTAAGCATGGCCACCATGACGGTGGACGAGGTTCCAAGGCCGGAGCCGGGAGGCGCGTCGCACTGAAGGTACACTTCGCAGCCCTGGTCAATGCCCATGGCATTAAGGGCCGCTGTCACCAAGTCCAGTTTTCCGTCATACACGTAGTTTTCGCTGGTATTATATTTCACTGTCATATCAAAGTCCAGGGAATGAACCACAATCTGGTCGTCCTCCCTGGGCACAATGGAACAGTAGGCATATTTATTGATGGTGCTGCCGATGATGGCCCCTCCCTGCTCCTCGCAGAATGGTGCCACATCCGTACCGCCGCCTCCAAAGCTGACCCTTAAAGGCGCCCTTCCTCTGATTACCATATGTGTCTCCTCTCTCTGTCTTATGTTTATCTTCCGGAATGAATGTAACAGTTCAGACGGCGCATCTTCCTGTAGTAAAAACCGCATGTCAAATGACCGCTTTATTCCTTACATCCTCCTGAAACCGGAAATACGCCTCCGGAATACCAATGTCAATAAAATACCCATCATTGACAAAGCCCCCCAGACGCCTTCCCTCTGACAGCCACTTAGGTATCATGTCATTTTCCAGTGACACCTTTCCCTCTGGTATTTCATCCATCAGCCGCTGTTTCATAAGGTAAATGCCTCCGTTGATAGTCCCTTCCCCGGCATCCTCTGTCTTTTCATTAAACCCGGTCAGGAATCCATCCCGGTCCAAAATTGCCTGACCATACCGCGAAACATCAGGCACACTGCGCAGTACCAGAGCCATATCCAGATTCTGGCTGTCCTGCTGTCTCAGGAGCCGGGTATAGTCAATCTGGTAAAATGTATCCGCATTCAGCACATAAAAACGATCCTCTGTAATAAACCTGCCCGCATTCTTTATAGCCCCGGCCGTACCCAGCAGCGTCTCCTCATAAGCATAATCAGCATGAAACCCAAAAGCAGTCCCGTCGCCGAAATGCTCCTCCACCATAGTCCCCTTATATCCCACAGCAAAGACAATATCCGTAATCCCATGGCGGACCAGCTCACGGGTCACATATTCCATAAAAGGCTTCCCTTCAATCAACGCCATTGGCTTGGGCCGGTCGCTCACCACACTGCGAAGCCTGGTCCCCAGACCGCCGGCCAACAAAATAGCCTGCATTCAACATTTCCTCCTATACTATCAGCCTTGAACGTGGTTCAAAAATCAATCCAGCCATCTTCTCTTAGGAATCTCCCAGGTCCTGCCCGGTACTTCATAGGACAAAGTACGCTTAGGACTTCTCCCCCGGCGGACATCGTTATACCTTAATTTTGCCAGCACACCAGCGCAGCCAGCGTGCCTGGACAAAAGCAATCCCATTTGAGACGTCGGTGTTTAGGCGCGGTCTTTTCGCGCCTTATGCACCGCTACGTCGAAACTGAGCGGGAGCGCGGTTGCGTTGTCCAGGCATGCTGGCTGTGCGGCGCCCCACGCGACCCTAAGGAATCAACGAAAGTCCCCCTCCACCGCCTTCCAGGCCCCTTCCAGACTATAGTGCTTCTTTATATAATCCTGGGTCCTGTGGCATAGCTGGTTTAAACGTTCATTGTCCTGATATAATTCCACGGTCTTTCTGGCAAAAGGCTCCGCCTGGTCCTCTATTTCCAGCACTGTGTCCGCAAAGGGAATTCCCTCTGCCCCTGTGGATGTGGTCACAATGGGCGCTCCGTTGTATATGGCTTCCACTACCTTGCCCTTCACGCCGGCCCCGTATCTCAACGGCACCACCACTATCCTGCACTGGCCGTAGAGCTGCGCCAGCTCCTCCTCGCTTACAAAACCTCTGATGATGATTCCGCTCTCCGGCTCCTCCAGGGCCTTGATTTCATCTGTCACCTTGGAGCCTACCACATAGAATTTCACATCCGGCAGTTCCCTGCGTATAAGCGGGAATATTTCTCTGGCAAACCACAGCACCGCATCCGCATTGGGCGGATGGGCGAACCCCCCTACAAACAGCAGTCCTTCTCTCTTTGCAAAGTCATCCTGTATGTTATCCAGGAAGGTGTCATAGACATACGCCGTAATGGCCTTTGCGGGAATGCTTCCGTCGATGGCGTGTATGGCGTTGATCTCCACATAGGAGGGATAATAGGAAACAGCCGCCTTATGCATCATGGTCAGCTCCACGGATTTCCAGTAATCCGCCTCCCTCTTGATGTTGATATCGCCGGTAAGCTCATATTCCCTTCCCAGACGAAGGAAGTGCAGGTCGTGTCCATAGTAAATCACCTTCATCTTGGTGTAATCTTTTATAAAGTCCACATACTTGGTGGCAATATGGGGACGGTTCAGGTATGCAAATGATATCTCGTCTCCATTTGTCTTTAACCAGTCCCATATGCCTGCTGCGTATGTGTCTCCGTAGAGCACCTCGATTCCCATTTGCAGAAGGGTGGTGGTATAGGGCTCCTCATGAAGGAAATTATCTCCCAGGAACTTCACCACATAACCCTTTTTCAGAAACATCTTCAGGTACTGGTAGGTTGTCTTGGAACCCGCGTCCCTGTCAAAGGTGGGCACATAGTGGTCCACTACCAGAATGATTTTCTTTCCCTGGCTGCGCTCCCTGGCCCTGAATGGATTGGGATTTCCGGTGTTGACACACTGCTTTTTGAATTCCTCGGCCCATTTTTCCTTTAACTTTTCACTGTTCTCCACCTGGTAACGTTTCAGGCCTGTTCCGTTTACATCCGTACCGTTGGAAACGCCCTCAAAGTGGATCACCTTGGAGAGAGGCTGGTAGACAACCCTGTATCCGGCCTTTCTCACCTCAAAAGCCAGGTCCGAATCCTCGCAGTAAGCCGGGGCAAACCGCTCGTCAAATCCGCCAATCCGCTTCCACAGGGCCGTGCTCAGGAGGATGGCTGCTCCTGATATATAGTCTACATCCTTTACATAATTGTATTCTGCCTTATCCGGATCGTCCAGACGGCCGTAGTTCCAGCCGGAACCGTCACTCCAGATAATGCCTCCTGCTTCCTGAAGGCGTCCGTCCGGGTACACCAGCTTGGATCCAACCATACCAATGGTGGAATCGGACTCAATCAGGTTCACCAGGGAAGAAAGCCAGCCTTCTGTCACCTTGGTGTCATTGTTGAGAAACATGATGTATTTTCCCCTGGCAGCCTTTGCTGCCTGGTTGCAGTTGCGCAGGAAACCCTGGTTTGTCTCATTTCTGCGGATTACAAGTCCATCCACATACCGGCCCAGCTCTGCCGTTGCATCGGTTGACACGTCGTCGGCAATGATGACCTCGTAGGTGACATCCTTTGTAAACTCCAGGATGGACTGGAGACATGCATAGGTATAGTGGACCTGATTATAACAGGGAATCACGATGGAAACCATTGGTCCGTCCCATGTTCCCGCGCCGCTCCCCGCGTCCATATATCCACCCTTGCCCGGCACCTGGGGAAATACCAGCCTGCCGTATTTAAGATATTCCTCACCAATCTTAAAATCGCCGTCTATCTGGTTGCGTCCCTCTTTGGTAGCGTACAGCCTGCCGTAACGCACCGGGTGCTTCACTGTATTACAACAGTAGTTGAGTACCTTGCGTTTGCGCGTGCCCCTTGGAAATGCCTTGTTGACCTGGGCTCCCAGCCTGCGCCGGGCCTTGAACACAAGGGCTTCATGCCCGTTGAGATAGGTTGCCAGCTTGCCCAGCTCGTCGATTTCATGGCGCAGGTCCTTAATCATTACTTCCAGATTTGCCACATGGTTATTGGTAAGGCGCTGTACCTCCTGCTCTTTGCGAATCTGAAGGTTCTTTTCCTCCACCTCTGCCTGAAGCTGGCTGATACGGTCCTTTGCCTGTGAGAGGGCCTGGTCCGTCTCCTTAAGCTCAGCCAGGGTCGTAATTTTCTGCCGGTAATTCACCAGGTATCCCTGGACAGCGTCACCGTGGACATAGGACTGGAAGGCGTCCTCCATGGATGCGTACACAGATGCCATCTCATTTCCTATGCCAAACTCCTGTAAAAATTCCTCCAGGTCAGTATATGACATCAAGCCCTGGTATTTATAATAGAAATAAGCCAGATTGCGGTACTGTACAAAACGGGCAGGAACCGGGAAATCAAAGACCCACTCGTAATCCAGACAGTATAGCTGCTCATCCCCGTCCGTTTCTGTAATCATCAGATTCTCAAAGAGCCCGTCAATGTTGCTTACTTTATAAGAAAAATCATCAAAATCCGGAACCGGCCCAAAGGTCCGGGTAAACTCCGGCGTCACGGAAAACGGAACAATCTGGTCCTCCGTCACATCATAGAGAAACTGAAGCGCTGCCTTAATGTCCTCCACAGGCGCCCTGCCGTCTCTGATACCCTGGCCCAGACGTTCTGCCAGAGTGATACCTTTCAGGAAACAGAACTCCACCTTACTGCCGTCCCCGGATATCTCCGGCTCCAGGATTCTGACTCTGGGATTGAGTTGCCTTAACTGCCGGCATTTTTTTCTCAGGGAAAGGATGTGGAAGCTTCCCGCACCGTCCAGAGCAGCCTTCTCCACCCGGCGCTCTCCGTTCAGTTCCCGTATGCTGGTACGAATCCGGAATTCCTCTTTTCTGGTACGGTTATACTTCGCGAAAATGGTTTTCTCCTGTCCGCCGCCCTTAGAGGCAATAATCAGGAAGGAATTGGCAAACCGGCCAAAGTCATTTTCCTCAATCAGACGGTCATACACTTCCCCTTCATTGAGGCAGGCATACCGCGGACTTTCATAGGACACAGACGGGCTGGTGATTTCTCCCTTTCCCGGCAGATACCGGTCTGAGTAAAGTGATATGGGCATTCTGTGGTCGGGCACCGGATAATAGAAATCCGCCCGGGTGAGTCCTGCCCCCTGGCAGGCTTCCTCCGCCTGTTTTCTGGTACAGAAGCCTTCCTCATGGTTTCCCCCTGCCAGGTACCTGAGTCCCAATGCATTTTCACACGCAATTACCAGACGGCCTTCCTGTTTCAGAAAGGAGGCGCCGAAGGTAACTGCATCCCGTATTTCCTGCCCTTCCCTGAGTCCGCCGATAACCACAAGGTCAAATGACGGCTCCGGCTGTCCTGCCTGCGTCCCCGTCTTAAAGCCATATGTGATATTGCTGTAAGCCTTGTTGCGCTCCTGATTTACAGCCAGGTTTTCATCCGCTTCGTCCATGACCGTCACATGAGCGCACCTGGAGGCCAGCAGTCCTGTCAGAACGCCATAGCCTGAGCCAATCTGAAGCACTTCCCCGCAGCCCGTATAATCAAGCCACTCCAGTAGATTTTCCCTTATGTCAGACAGCGCGTGGAGCACCTCCGGCCTGGACTGATTGTCCAGGGCCTTCCTGATACCCTCAGGACCGCTTCCATATTGTCTGAATAAATCTAATATTTCATAACTGATATCCTTCATGGAAAGTTATAATCCTCCGTTCACAGTTGGGCGCGCATTACCGGCCTGGGTATTCCCGGCCTCCACCTTCTCGGCCTTTACCTGGGACTCCATATCATACACCCCAACCGTATTTTTATTGGAAATAACCGTAATATTGGTCACGTTGTACAGGCGGTGGTACACCACATGCTCACCCTGCTCAAATCCGGTACAGCTCATGCTCAGCAGATACTCCCCGCCCTGGAGTGTCATTTTCTGGGTGAATCCCACCACATACTCATCCCCGCGCTTCACAGGCTGGATGTCGGCGCCTTCAAACATGGTGTTGGTGCCAGTAAGCTCCGTACCCTTTTTATCCTTTATAGTATAGGTAAAAATAGGGGACTGTATCTCTGTATTGAAATGAATCCGTTCTTTTATGGTAAACATCTCACCTTTTAACAAAAGGTTGGTGATATTTCCCCTCTCGTCAAAAAGACCCAGGTCCACAATCTCAGCCCGGCCGTCCCCGTATTCTGTACGGTCATAATTAATGGTCAGCTGGTCCTTCATGAGACGGCTTCTCTCTAATCCCATACCGCCGGAAAAATCAGACATCTCCACATCGCCGGATTTTGTTCCTGCTCCTGCCTGGCTCCGGGCAGTTTCCTTTCCTTCCGCTCCTGCTCCGGTATGTTGCCCATTACCGGTATATTCCGGAGCATTACCGGTATGTTCCGGACCATTACCGGTATCTTCCTGCCCGCTTCCCCCTGACAAGCTCTCCTTCTGCTGTCTTTCCCGCTCTAATTCCGCCTTTAAGGAGTCCAGCTGTCCGGCCAGAATCTTCTTATACATATCCACCACGCGGCCGGCAGGGCCTTCTGCGATGAATTCTCCCTTATTCAGCAGCACCACCCGGTCACAGTATTTAATAATGCTTCCCATATCATGGGTCACCATGAGGATGGTGGTCCCCTTCTGGCGGATTTCCTCCATCCTGCGGTAACATTTTGACTGGAAAAACACATCGCCAACGGAAAGAGCCTCGTCTACAATGAGGATTTCCGGGTCTACATTGATGGCCAACGCAAAAGCCAGCCGTACAAACATACCGCTGGAATAAGTCTTTACCGGCTGATACACGAAATCCCCGATTTCCGCAAATTCCAGAATGTCCTGAAGCTTGGCGTCCATCTCCTTTTTCGTGTAGCCCATCATGGTGCCGTTCATATATATATTTTCAATGCCTGTATAATCCATATTGAATCCGGCCCCCAGCTCTAAAAGAGCCGATATCTTGCCGTCCACCTTTACCTCCCCGGTGGTGGGGGTAAGGACCCCGGTAATGATTTTTAATATGGTGGATTTGCCGGAACCGTTGGTGCCGATGATTCCCACCGTCTCCCCCTTCCTTACCCTGAAGGAAAGCTGGTTCAGCGCGTAAAAATCCCGGTGGTAATTCTTATGGGAAATACTCATGGATTCCTTCAGACGGTCAATGGGTTTCTCATATAATCTATATACCTTGGTCACGTCCGCAACGTCTATGGCATATTTATTGTCCTGTTCTTTCACTGACATAGCATTCTCCATCTCTATGCATACTTCTCCACTTTAGGCATAAGTATAGCATAGAATGCAGGATTTTTATACCTTAAACCAAATTTTTCAAAAAAAGTTAAGAATCCCCTTGACATATATAACTGTGTATACTATAGTTACAGTATTAACTGTTCAATTTTTGGTTACAGAAAAGGAAGCCCAAGGAACTTCCTGACACAGATGAAACAGTAAAGGAAAATTAATTTATATTAGAGCAACTTAACATTACAAGCTTATATATAAGATTAAAGAATGAATGTTCGGTGATTTTTATCACATAACACAAGTACAAAATGTGGTATCCTATAATCAATAGAGCAAATCACAAAAAAGAGAAAACCTGGAGGTAATAACTATGGAATTGAAACATTTGAACAAGGATGAATTTGAGCAGGCTGTAAACGCTGATGACGAGCTGGTGGTTGTGGATTTCTTTGCAACCTGGTGCGGCCCCTGTAAGATGCTGGGTCCTGTCATAGAACGGGCGGCGGACAAATTTTCAGACGTACATTTTTATAAAGTAGATATTGATGAGGAGATGGACCTGGCAGCCCGCTTCCAGGTAATGAGTGTTCCCACCCTTATCTACTTCAAGCGCGGCGAGGTATTATCCAAATCAATCGGTCTGGTTTCACCATCAGATATTGATAAGGAAATCAGCAAGTTAAAATAATAAGCCACCGCACATTTTTGCATTCCTTTTTGGCAGGCCGGTTCCTCAATTGGATCCGGCCTGTGTTTTATCCCTGTTCCTTTAACTTCCCTGCCCCGCTGTTTTCATCTTCCCCCAGCCATGACCAGGATTTATATATATTGTGATATATCATCAGTACCTTTGTCCGGCCGGGATTGACCACCCATGCCGAGGCTGTCATGTGAGCCGAATGAATTCATTCTTAATTCCATTTGAATTATCCTCCAAAGGAATACAGCCTTGTTATGTCTGGCGGCACCAGAAGAATCCTCCCTGCCTTTGGAAGTCCCTCTGTCATCTGGTCCAGCACACGGTATATCTGCTCCCTTTTAAGGGGACGTATCTTCCCGTGGTCTGACTGCCCTATAAGGCTGTGTTCCCTGACATGTTCCACCATTCTTAATTCCCACTTTTGGAGGCAGCCATCTCATCCACAAAGGCCCTGATCTCCTGATCCTGGCAGCCTGCGTAGAAGCAGTCAAGGAATCTGGGGATCATACACTCCTTCACCATCTGGGGATCCAAAGCCCTTAAAGCATCCAAAAGAGGCTTTGCAACCTTTTTCTTTACATCAAACAGCAGGTTTGCATTGCGGTTCTGGGCTTCCTTGCGGCCGTCCGGATATCCCATCCCTTTGGGGGAGCCGAATGCCTTTACAAAGATATTGTTTAAATTGATCTCAGCCCCCCAGCCAAAGCCCTTTGCAAATGGAATGGCAAGCGCGTTTCCGTTATTGATCTGCAAAAACAGGTAGGCGTCCGTGGGTTCAATACAGTAGCCGCAGACAACGCCGGGATACATGTTTAATGACATCAGCGCTCCCTGGGCTGTCCCGCATCCCGTAACCACAAAGTCAACTGCGCCGGAGTTTAAGAGCAGCGCGGACATTATCCCCAGATGCAGGTAGGTCAGGCGCGGGTTTTCCTGCGTGTATGCTTCCGGAATGTCCTGGTCAGTGAGGGGAACCTCCATGGCGGCGTTAAATACCTGGTGCCCCATTGGCTCCACAACAGATTTTAACTCCTTCAGTATGATCCCGTTTTTAGGTGCCTGGCTAAATTCATTCAGTACTGCGATTTTCATTGTTATATCCTCTTTTCATTGTTATTTTAACTGTTCTGGACATCCAGTCTTTTGGATTGCCACCCTATTTGGCCATATGACCTTGTCAGCATCCTTCTTCATCCGCAGGAAATCCTCCCGGGACATGGGTATGTCCAGGGATCTGGCGCTGTCCTCTACCTGGGAAACATTCCTGGCTCGGCTTCCAACATGTCTTCCCTTCGCGGACATTTCCTTGGGAAGGCACATAGTCATCCCCTGCCTTTCCTGCAAGCATCCCCTGTTCAATGGGGGAGTATGCCTGAAGCGTGATCGCCGTATTGCTCTTTTTCCTTTTTGATAAATGCTTCCAGCTCTTCCACTGTGGGCATATCCGGGCTGCACCCGTGGGATGCCACCAGCATGGAGGCGGATGCGGATCCCAGTTCCAGGCAGTCCATCATCTCCAGACCGTTAAAAATACCATAGAGGAAGCTGGAGGCATAGCCGTCACCGCCTCCAAACCCTTTCAGGGCCTCCACCGGGAAGGGGCGGATGGAATAGGAATTTCCATCCCTGGTGTAGGCAGTGGAACCCTGCTTTCCGTGCTTGATCACCACAACCGATGCCTGCCCGGCACACCAGTGAGCCGCGGAAGCCTCATCAGTACCGTCCAGACTTAAGAACCGCTCCGTCAGGTCATACTCCTCCCTGGAACCCAGGATGATATCACTGTCTCTTGCCACCGCACAGTAGTACAGGGCTGTCTCATCCTCATTCTTCCAGTTGTAGGCGCGGTAGTCAATGTCAAAGATAACGCGCAGACCGTTCTTTTTTGCCAGAGCCACTGCCTTTAAGGCCGCCTCCCTGGAAGGGCTTTCGGCCAGAGCCGTACCTGAGATCAGGATGGCCTTAGACTCCTTTAGATAGTCCTCGTCAATATCCTCGGGACATAGGGCCAGATCCGCGATGCCGTTGCGGTACATGAGAATGCTGCTCTCATCATGGCTCAGGATCTCTGTAAAGGTAAGCCCAAGGCTCTCCCCGTTTACACATGGCCTGATATGGGAGGTGTCAATCCCCTCCTTTTCAAAGAAGTTTACCACAAATTCTCCGAAACGGTCACGGGAAACCCTTGCAAAAAACCCGCATTTTTTTCCCAGCCTGGAAAGCCCCACAGCGATATTGGCCGGTGAGCCTCCCACATATTTGCGGAAGGTTTCGCTCTCCGCCAGGGTCTTATAATAATCCAGGGGATTAAAGTCAATTGCGATCCTGCCTAACAGGATCAGGTCGTATTTCCTGTCCTGCTCAAATGTAAGGTATTCCATTTTACATTTCCTCCCTTTGCCAAAGCTTCCTGTAAAGCGCTTCCACATCATGAACCGTAACATTCCTGCGGGTGTTGGACGGGCTTCCTGAGGCCATGGCATCCTCAGCCATTTTGGGGATCGCCCTCATAAAATCATCCTCTTGGATGCCGTATTCCGCCAGGGTGGGGATTCGGATTTCCCTGAGAAGCGTTTCCACCTGCTCCATAAGCTTATCCGCAGCCTCACGGCTACTGTCCCCCGGTTTCCCAAAACCGCACGTAACCGCAATATAGGCAAAACGGTCCACTGCCCCCTCCCTGGCATAGTCCAGGCATACATTTAAGAGCATGGCATTGGAGATGCCGTGGGACACATGGAACAGGGCGCCGATGGGACGGCTCATCCCATGGACAATGGTGACCGAGGAGTTGTTAAAGGCCATGCCCGCCTCCAGGGCTGCCAGGGCCATCTGGTTCCTGCCCTCCCAATCATCCCCGTGTTCCCAAACATTCTTTAAATGGCCGAAGATCCTCTGGCAGGCAGACAGGGCAAAGGTATCGCTGAGGGGCTGGGCCTTTTTGGAAGTATAAGCCTCAATAGCGTGGGTCAGGGCGTCCACACCCGTGGCTGCCGTGATCTTTGGAGGCGCTGTCATGGTAAACTGCGGGTCGATGACAGCCAGATCCGGCATAAGCCCAGGTCCCTTTAAAAGCATTTTTACCTGCGTTGCCGTATCCGTGATAATGGTGAACTGGGTGGCCTCCGATCCTGTCCCCGCCGTGGTGGGGATGGCTGCCATGGGCGCCGGCTTTTCATGGACCATCCTGCCTATGTAGTCTGCCGGCCTGCCTCCCCAGGCTGCGATCATGGCAATAGCCTTCATGGAATCAATGGGGCTCCCTCCCCCCAAAGCCACAAGAAAATCGCAGTTTTCTTTCCGGTACACAGCCACACCGGCCTCGATCATCCGGTCATCCGGTTCTCCGGTGACTCCTGTAAAAACAGCATATGAAACGCCTGCCTTTTCAAGCATATCCGTCACCTTATCCAGGTTTCCCAGATTCTTCATGACATCGTCCGTCACCACCAGGGCCTTTTTCCCCATCTTTGCCATGGTATCCGCTGCCATGTCCAGGGTCCGGCTGCCGCTTATGATCTGTCCGGGCGCAATAAACGTATTTGCCATATTCCTTATCTCCTTTATGAAAATGCCTCCAGCAGGTCATCATAGGAAGCGGCGGTCTGCAGTCTCCTCATGGTATTGTCATTTCCCAGTTTCCCGGCCAGCTCCGCAATGAGGCGCAGATGGTCCTTGGCGCCGTCACTGTGGGCTGGGACAGCAAAGAGGAAAAACAAACGGGATGGCTCCCCATCGTAAGATTCCCAGTCGATCATATCCCTGGTGCGGCCCACTGCGATACCCACATGGTCCACATGGTCCGACTTTCCGTGGGGAATGGCCACATGTCCGCCGATTCCCGTGATCCCTTCGCTTTCCCTAACATACACATCCCTCACATACCCCTCCAGATCCTCAATATATCCGGCATTCTTCAGGAGTCCGGCCAAATGCCTGATCACCTCATCCTTATTCTTTGCATCCATGTTCAGGTCGATCACCCGATCATCCAGAATCTCTTTCACAGCCATATTCTGAAATCTCCCCTCTATTTTATAAAATATTGATAGATGTCCAAGGCAGAATCCATTTTCTTCACTGCTTCCAGATTCTCGTCATTGTCTGTCAGCTGAAGGAAATCCTTGTAAAACTGCTTTGTCCTCTTTATTTCAAATTTCGATGTCATTTTCACAGCCAGCAGAAACACCACTTCCACCATGTCGCCGTGCCAGCTGATGGGCCTGTCCAAAATTGCAACCACGATCCTGGATTCATTGATCTCCGTCATATTGCCATGGGGGATTGCAACACCACGGCCAATGCTGGTGGTGGTGGCCCGCTCCCTGTCAAACACGCTCTCCAGGTAATTGGCCGTCACATCCCCCTTTTTTACCAGTTTTTCCACCATCATGGTAATGAGCTGGTCCTTGTTCTCCACCCTGGGTCTGATCAAAAACAAGTCCACCTCAAACAGCTGATGGCACAGGCTGTTAAAATGAAACTCCTGTTTTTTACGGAAGTAGAAAATCTGATTAACCTTCTGGCGCACCGCCTCGATCCCCTGTTCCCGTAAGTGCCCTTCCAGGGACACCACGCGCTCATCACGGATCTCATTTCCCGAGGTGTTGATGATCACATCCACATCCTGGTAATTGGAAAGCCGGAAATCATGGCAGCTGGCAGCCTCTATGTCTGTGATCTCGGGAATATTGTACTTAAGCATCTCGCTGGTCAGCTGGCTGGTGGCCATGCCCCGCTCGCTGATGAGCAGCGCCCGAATAGGCCGCCCTTTCTTTTTCCGGATAATGGCTGCCTGTATATAAAGGGCGATCCCGGCCAGCTCATCCTCCGTCACCTGCACATCGTAATACTCCTCAAAAAGATTGCTGGTGGACCAGGTGGCCAGAAAGGTCTGCTTATATTCATTTTTAACATACTTGCTGATATGATCGCCGGTGGCAGTGGAATACTTCATCCGAAAAATAGCGGAACGCATATGGAGCATCAGGCTCTCGTAGAGCAGTTCATCCCCAGAAAGATCAATATCAAGCACGGAATCAATGGTATCAATGATTAGTTTTACAAAATCTCCCAAGTCCCTGTCGTATTCCCTGGCATAGTCTCCTCCTTTCAGATCCGTGAAATTCTTCAGTTTTTTAGCGGTGAGGAGCATCAACGCCAAAAACATCACATCATCCTCTGAGGTGTGGGATCTGTATTCCTTCTCAATCCTTTGATAGATGGACTCGGAAAAGGAGTATTCATTATAATTCTGGATGTTATCCTCCTTTGCCTGAAGAAACTTTCCTGTTTTGCTCCGGCGTGCCAGTGACACACAGGTCATAATCCATACCATTTTAAAGGAATTGTCCGCCAGTTCAATACGCCAGGCATTTTCCGCATCCACGATGATGTTGCGGATCCGGGTTACCTCCACCCCGGGGGCAAAGGTCCCCAAAAGGGCTTCCAGCACTTCAGGCATCATGTCCATCATATAGTCCCTGATGGCGATCCGGAAGCTGTATTCATCTCCCTCCAGGCACACGCCCTTGCTGCGCATGGAAACGATCCTAAGGCTCCTCTCTGCAAACCAGTCGGTCACATCCCTTAAAAGCCCACCTACCGTAGGAGGGCTTAAATACAGGCTGTCGGCCAGCTGCTGCAGGGTGGTGAGCTCACCGGGCTTTAACTTCAGAAGTTTTCCGATCAGCTGTTTGTTGCGGCTGTCCTGCCAGGCGGCGGGCTTTAGGTCCTGGTCCGTGAGAAGCAGCTGGTTCAGGCACTTTTTCTGGTTCTCATCAGCCACCAGCCATATTCCTTTTCCCTGCCTGCGCTCAATCCGTCCCAGGTTCTCCTCCTCCAGCCAGTCGTTGATAAGGCCCACCTTGGTCCGCACAGTCTTTTCAGACAGCCCCACCTGTTCTGCGATCTGCAGCGTGGTATAGCTTCCTCCATCCAGAAGGCACCTCATTATTCGGTTGTTGTCTTTTGCCTTCTTATCCTCTTTCAATCCAGCACTCCCTGTTCTTAAGTGATTACTCGCTGCTCCTGCTCACAGCCTGACCATAAATGTAACGGCCGCTGGAACCGATGACTTTCATATAATCCTTCACAAACTCCTTGAGCCCTGCCTCGGCCGCCATGCACAAATGCATGTAGTCCATCTCAGGGTCCTCCCTGAGTGCACGCAGGGTGGCATCCTTGGCTGCCTGCCATGCATCGGTGCACACATTGATCTTATTGATCCCGCCTGCAACTGCTTTTTTCAGGTTCTCCTCCCCGGAGCCGGAACCGCCGTGCAGTACCAATGGCATTTTTAAGGTTTCCTTTAACAGACAAAGACGCTCAAAGTCAAGCTTTGGGATCTTGCCCTTGGGATAGGCGCCGTGAGCCGTGCCGATAGCAACCGCCAGTGCATCCACCCCTGTCCTGGTCACAAAATCCATGGCCTGGTCAGGGTTTGTGTACAGGTCCAGGTTGTCATCATCCGCATCAGCTGCCTGTCCCACATGGCCCAGTTCCCCCTCAACGGAACAGCCCATGCCATGGGCCAGGGCGCTGACAATGGCGGTCCTCTTTACATTTTCCTCATAGGGCAGGGAAGATCCGTCAAACATGACATTGGTAAAGCCGGCGTTGATGCAGTCTGCGATCACATAGAAGTCACTGCCGTGATCCAGGTTTAAGGCAACAGGTACGTGCACCCTTTTTGCCAGCTCCTCCACCACCGGAAGCATTTCCTCTATATGGGCATGGTTCTTCATCTGGCCGGGACCAAACTGGATGATAATGGGGGAATGCTCCTCCTCAGCAGCCATGATACCGGCCCGGGCCATCTCAATGTTAATGCTGTTCATAGCCATAACGCCGTAATAATTTGTATTAGCATCCTCAAGAATTGCTTTCATTGAAACTAACATAATGCTCTATCCTTTCTTATCCATAATCCTTAACCGTGATACTTATAACTATTCGATCCTGATGTCCAGGTCGATGTCAATGTCTTCTTCCTCCTCAGCTGTCTCATCCACGGACGGTTTCTTGATCAGGGCGTAGATAACGCCGGTCACCGCGGATCCGATGATTAGCGCGATCAGGAACCACACCGGATTCTTCATCATTGGGACCACGAAAATGCCTCCATGGCCTGCCACGGACTCACAGCCCATGCCCACTGCAATGGCGCCTGCAACAGCGGAGCCTGCCATACTGGACGGGATAAATCTTGCGGGATCTGCTGCCGCGAAAGGCAGGACACCTTCCGTAATAAAGCAAAGTCCCATGGGAAGAGCTGTCTTTGCAGTCTCCAGTTCAGTTCTGGTAAACTTGTTTTTCTTGATCATGGTTGCTATGAACAGGCCAATGGGAGGGGTCATGCCGCCGATGATCTTAGCGCACATGGGACCATTGATCCCGTCGGCGCCCAGGGCATTGGCAGCCATGGATGCGGTCTTGTTAACAGGCCCGCCCATGTCAAAGCCCATGCAGGCTCCGATCACAGCACCGATCACGGATTTTGCACCGCCGTTCAGGGAGATGATCCACTGCTGGAACACATCCATGTTCCATGCCAGTGGAATAGAAAACACACACAGGAAGGTCATGCCGCATACAAGTGTGGAGATCACCGGGATAAACATAACAGGCATAAGCCCTTCACACCATTGGGGAAGCTTCCATGTCTTCATCCAGTTCACAAAGTTGCCGATGATGAATGCCATAAGAAGGCCGCCTAAGAATCCTGCTTTCGACTGGGCCGAGCAGTAGCCGATGATCTGAACGGCGCGATGATCAGCCCGGGCACAATTCCTGGCCGTCCTGCCATGGAATAGGCCGCACCGGCTGTCATCACCGCAACCGCAAAGTCCATTGCATAGGAACTTAATTTGTTCACTCCCCACCAGAACCCCACCCATGTAAATGGATTCAGGTTTGAAAATGGTGTTGCGCCCGCTGCAACGGCGCTTCCGATATCCCATCCGCCAAATGCCTTTGCCAGCGCCCCAAGGATACCGCCTGCCACAACGATAGGAATCATATAGGAGATGCCTGTCATAATGTGTTTCATGAATTTTTGCTTCTTTGCCATTTAAAAGTCCCCCATCTTTCAGTATTTACCGATCTGCCGGCCTCACTTGCCAAGCTTTTCGTGGATCTTGTTGATAACGCCCTTTGGAGATTTCATAACCGTGCTGATAGGAATCTCCACCACCGGTTTGCCTTTGAACCGCTCCTTATTCACGCGGATATCAGCGGAGATCAGGATCACATCCGCATCTCTGACCTCCTCCGGTGTAAGTTCATTTTCAACGCCAATGGAACCCTGGGTTTCAACTTTGATCGAATCACCTAATTCCTTTGCTGCGTTTTCCAGCTTTTCCTTTGCTATGTAGGTGTGGGCGATGCCAGCCGTACAGGCAGTGATTGCTAAAATTTTCATATGCAGCCTCCTCTGATTTGATTTACCTAGAATGTATCATTTTTCTTTGACCTGTGGGAAATTTATTGCGGCATATTAAAACGGTAATTTTTTAACTGCATTCGGTAATTTTGCTGAAATACGGTAATTTTCTAATATTTAGGAGATTTTACCGGGCGTTGTTATATTTTTCTCTTTCAGGTACAGGAGCAGCAAAAGCATGTCCCCGCTCTGTGAAAAATCAAGGCCGGTCAGGTTCATCAGCTTTCAGCTGCCTTAAGAAGCTTTTCCCTGGCCGGGCGCCCCACCATAAGCTTTAACTTAAGATCCGGAAAACAGCTAGGGGCTTTTTTCACAGCCCCCTATCTGTCCCGTTCTCCTCTTTGCACAGCTCCATCAAAGTTCTGGCGCTGCGGGGCAGGAACTTATTCTTGTGGTAAATCACAGAGTACTTCCGGTTCAGAGCCAGGCCCTTTATCCTGAACTCGGCCAGTTCCCCTTCCCGAATGCCCTGGCGCACCAGGAAATAGGGCAGAATGGAAATACCCAGCCCTGCCTTTACACCCTGCAGGATGACCTGGTTGCTGGCGCTCTGCCATATGGGGCGGACATTCAGCTCCTGTGCGGCCAGTATACCGTCAAATATCTCCCTGCCGGCGCTTCCCTTTTCCCGCAAAATAAAATCCTGATTTCTTACCTCTGCCAGCTCCTCCAGGGTCCTTCCGGCAAATTCATGACCGGCCGGACATATGAAGGCCAGCCGGTCCCCTGCAAAGCTCTCGCTCAGGATAAAGGGGCTGTGGGCTACCCCCTCTATGATTCCCACATCGATTTCATTGTCCAGTATCTGCTGTTCAATGGTTCCTGAATTGGCAATGGATGCCTCCACCTTCAGGGCCGGATACTGCTGTTTCAGCCTCTTGATGTATCCGGGCAGCAGATAGGTCCCTATGGTGATGCTGGTCCCCACCTTGAGCCGTCCCATGGCGTCCACGTCCCGCACTCCCTGCTCCATCTCATCCAGCAGTTCTATGATATGCCTGGCATACTGGAGGGCCCTGCGGCCGTTCTCCGTCAGATACAGCTTGCGGGATATGCGGTCAAACAGCTTTACCCCGTAGTATTCTTCCATTTCTGAGATGGCCAGGCTGATGGACGGCTGGGCAATGAACAGCTGGGATGCGGCGGCCGTCATGCTCCCTGTCTCACATACAGTAACAAATATTTTCAGATGGCGAAGTGTCATGTTCCTCTTTTCCTGAACCGCATATGGCAGACTGAGGGTGCATCCCTGTAATCTGACATAGGGTCCATATATAATATATTTATTATAATCATTATTTAATTATAGTATTTTACATATGGATTTTCAAGCTGTATAGTAATAGCAGAAAAAACAAATACATGATTGTAATTAAATGTATTACTGTAATAAGGGGAATACCATCATGGTAGTTAACATAAAATCCAATAAACATGCCTCCTCCGGGGTTTCGGGACACGCGGGCAGCCGCAGCTCCCTTCTGGCAAAGCTCTTTCTTTCAACCTTGTACCTGAGCGCTTTTACCTTCGGAGGCGGATATGTCATCGTCACACTGATGAAGAAAAAATTTGTGGATGAATACCACTGGATTGATGAACAGGAGATGTTGGATCTGGTGGCCATTGCCCAGTCCTCGCCGGGCCCCATCGCTGTCAACGGAGCCATCGTGGCAGGCTATAAGCTGGCCGGCATGGCAGGCGTACTGACCACGGTCATTGCCACTGTCCTCCCGCCATTTACCATCCTGACTCTGATTTCCTTCTGCTACGCCGCCTTCCGTTCCAACCTTTTTGTGGGTTGGATGTTAAACGGAATGCAGGCCGGCGTGGGCGCTGTCATTGCCCAGGTGGTCTGGGAGATGGGCAGCGGCATCGTAAAAGACAGGCAGTGGATATCCGTCCTAATCATGGCCGCTGCCTTTATCGCCAATTATGTATACAATGTCAACGCAGTCCTGATAATCCTTTTGTGCGCCGCCATAGGTGCGGTCCGGACCCTTACTTCTGAGCACAATAAAAAAGGAACGGAAGGAGGCGCGCTATGATTTACTTCCGGCTATTTTTAAGCTTTCTGCAGATCGGCGCATTCAGTTTCGGAGGCGGATATGCCGCCATGCCTCTGATCCAGAACCAGGTGGTAACCCTTCACGGCTGGCTGAACCTGGCTGAGTTTACAGACCTTGTCACCATTTCCCAGATGACCCCCGGTCCCATTGCCATCAATGCCGCCACCTTCGTGGGCACCCGAATCGCAGGAACGCCCGGGGCTCTGGCAGCGACCATTGGATGCGTGCTGCCGTCCTGCATCCTGGTTACCCTTCTTGCGAAAATCTATCTCAAATACAGGAACTTAAGCCTGATTCAGGGCGTCCTC
>OBWQ01000399.1_pt1 | contig 19210 bp, 13 predicted proteins | sample 1476511 | NCBI WGS metagenome assembly OBWQ01 (sample SAMEA2580126, study PRJEB22360) | human gut metagenome | biome: human gut; feature: human-associated habitat; material: faeces | place: Denmark | collected 2008/2010
GGGCCCATGATTTCCCGTCCATGGGCCTGCCCCCAGTGTGCCCAGCCACTCCCATGCAGCCTTGTTGGGGGCCTGGGAGTCCATGTTGATGAGCAGACCGTTTTTATATACGCCAATCAGGTCATACCCGGTCTTTCTTCCGGAAAGGGCTGCATCCGGATGGAATTCCAGTATAACCGTGACTCCGGGAATCAGAAGCTCCCTGCACCGTCCGGTGTTCTTTACATGGCATACCACCGTCCTGTTCTCTGTCTCCACATGGGCGATAAAGCGGTTGGGCCGGCTTATGAAGGTTCCGGCAACTATATGTTCATAGGTCATGATGATGTTCCTCCCGGGCTTATTGGGCCTGCCCCGGATCCTGCGGGGGATGAGGACACGGCAGTATCGGGACAGGCTGTATCAGTATACCAGATAAAGGGCGGAAAAGGAAGGTATCCGTGTTTACAGTTGCGTCTGTCCGGGAAATATGTTAATATTTTGGTAACATTACTAATTGAGAATTTTAAAAGCGAGGAAAAAGAGTATGGGATTAACCTATCAGAGTACAAGAGGCGGTGAAAAGGAAGTGACGGCTTCCATGGCCATCTTACAGGGCCTTGCAAAGGACGGCGGCCTGTTCATGCCGTCCTGTATTCCGGAGCTGGATGTGCCCATTGAAAAGCTGGCGTCCATGACATACCAGGAAACAGCGTACGAGGTCATGAAGCTGTTCCTGACAGATTATACGGAAGCAGAGCTTAAGGACTGTATTGCCAGGGCCTATGACAGCAAGTTTGATACAGAGGAGATAGCGCCCCTTGCAAAGGCTGACGGAGCATATTATCTTGAACTGTACCATGGAAGCACCATTGCATTCAAGGACATGGCTCTGTCCATCCTGCCGCATCTTATGACCACAGCGGCCAGGAAGAACCATGTGGACCGGGAAATCGTCATTCTCACGGCCACGTCCGGGGATACGGGCAAGGCGGCCATGGCCGGATTTGCGGATGTGCCCGGGACCCGGATCATTGTATTCTATCCCAAGGACGGAGTCAGCAAGGTCCAGGAGCTTCAGATGCGTACCCAGAAAGGGGACAACACCTCTGTGGTGGCAATCCACGGCAATTTTGATGACGCCCAGACCGGCGTGAAGAAAATTTTCGGGGACAAGGACCTGGAAGCAGAGCTTGCGGGAAAGGGTTTCCGGTTTTCCTCGGCAAACTCCATTAACATTGGCCGTCTGGTTCCCCAGATTGTGTACTATGTATATGCTTATGCCAAACTGTTAGAAGCAGGAGAGATAGAGAAGGGCGAGAAAATCAATGTGGTGGTGCCAACAGGTAATTTCGGCAACATCCTTGCAGCCTATTTTGCGAAGCGCATGGGACTTCCTGTAAAGACTCTGGTATGCGCCTCCAATGATAATAAAGTCCTGTATGACTTTTTCACCACAGGAATTTATGACAGGAAGAGAGAGTTCATCCTCACCAATTCACCGTCCATGGATATCCTTATATCCAGCAACCTGGAGCGTCTCATCTATCTGAGTACAGGATGTGATGCCCAGGCCAACGAAAACCTGATGCGGGGGCTTTCCGAGGAGGGAAGATATGAGGTGACGCCTGAGATGCGCGCCTTCATGTCCGATTTCGTGGGAGGCTTTGCCACACAGGAGCAGAACGCTGTCACCATCAGGAAGCTGTTTGATGATACGGGTTATCTCATCGACACCCATACAGGCGTTGCGGCTGCCGTATACGGAAATTACAGGAAGGAAAGCGGGGATGACACAAAGACAGTCATAGCGTCCACTGCCAGCCCTTATAAATTCTCCCGCAGTGTCATGGAAGCCATTGCAGGCAGGGAAGGACTGGAGGGCAAGGATGAATTTGAAATCGTAGATGCATTAAGCGCCCTGTCCGGCGTCGCTGTTCCTCAGGCAGTGGAGGAAATCCGCCATGCAGCCATCCGCCATAACAGGGAGTGCGGCGTGGATGATATGAAGAACGAGGTAAAGGACATCCTTGGCCTCAGCTGATTTAATAAAAACCATCTTCCTTTTTGTTCGCGTATGCGATATAATGGGTGAGATGGTTAATAAAATAACAAAGTTATAAGGAGGTATAATATGTTAGTTTCAGCAAAAGACATGCTTGAGAAAGCAAGGGAAGGCAAGTACGCAGTTGGCCAGTTCAACATCAATAACCTTGAGTGGACCAAATCCGTACTGCTGACAGCAGAAGAACTGAAATCTCCGGTTATCCTGGGCGTATCCGAGGGCGCAGGAAAGTATATGACGGGATTTAAGACAGTTGCAGCCATGGTCCGGGCTATGATGGAAGAACTGAACATCACGGTACCGGTTGCCCTGCATCTGGACCATGGTACTTACGATGGCTGCTATAAATGTATCAAAGCAGGATTTTCCTCCATCATGTTTGATGGTTCCCACTATCCCATCGAAGAGAACATCGAGAAGACAAAGGAGCTGGTTAAGGTAGCACATGCCATGGGTCTGTCCCTGGAGGCAGAGGTTGGCTCCATCGGCGGTGAGGAAGACGGCGTGGTAGGCTTAGGCGAGTGCGCTGATCCTCAGGAGTGCAAGGCCATCGCTGATTTGGGAATTGACTTCCTGGCAGCAGGTATCGGCAATATTCACGGCAAATATCCTGAGAACTGGCCAGGCCTTCGTTTCGACGTATTAGAGCAGGTAAAGGCAGCTGTAGGCGACATGCCTCTGGTTCTTCACGGCGGTACAGGTATCCCTGAGGATATGATTAAGAAGGCTGTCAGCCTGGGCGTTGCAAAAATCAATGTAAACACAGAGTGCCAGCTGTCCTTCGCAGCAGCCACCAGGGAATACATCGAGGCTGGCAAGGACCTGAAGGGCAAGGGCTTTGATCCAAGGAAGCTTCTGGCTCCGGGCGCTGATGCTATCAGGGCAACTGTTAAGGAAAAGATGGAGCTGTTCGGTTCTGTTGGCAAGGCAAAAGAATAAAAATGTATTTTTATTTAAAAACCACTTGCAATTTCGGTGGAAATGGTTTATTTTAATAAAGAACAAAGGTGTTCTCTCTCAGAGGGGGAACGCCTTTTTATTATATATCCGTGCGGACTTAATATAATTACGTGAAAAGAGATGTATGACCTGAGAGAACTATGACCTGAGGATTTTAGAAACGATTTTGGAAAAGGAAGATAAAAAAAGAGAGGATGGATAATTCTATGAGCGATGTATTGAATGTCTCGGAGATGTTCGGTAAAAATGTATTCAATGATGCGGTGATGAGGGACCGTCTGCCAAAGAGCGTGTACAAGAAGTTGAAGAAAACGATTGAAGACGGGGCAGAGCTGGACCCCAGTATTGCAGATGTGGTTGCCCATGCCATGAAGGACTGGGCAATTGAGAGGGGAGCCACCCACTATACCCACTGGTTCCAGCCGCTGACAGGCGTGACTGCAGAGAAGCATGATTCCTTTATCTCTGCTCCCTCCGACGGAAAAGTAATCATGGAATTCTCCGGCAAGGAGCTGATTAAGGGCGAGCCGGACGCATCCTCCTTTCCATCCGGCGGCCTGCGCGCCACCTTTGAAGCAAGGGGATATACGGTTTGGGATTGTACCTCACCGGCCTTCCTGCGGGAAGACGCCATCGGCGTGACCCTGTGCATCCCCACTTCCTTCTGTTCCTATAAGGGGGAGGCGCTGGATAAGAAGACCCCATTGCTGCGTTCCATGCAGGCTGTCAATGAGCAGGCCTTAAGGATACTCCGTCTTTTTGGCAACACCACAGCCAAGCGGGTCGCACCGTCCGTAGGCGCGGAGCAGGAATATTTCCTGGTAGACAGAGAGAAATATTTGCAGCGCAAGGACCTGATTTACACCGGCCGCACCTTATTCGGCGCAATGCCTCCCAAGGGCCAGGAGCTGGAGGACCATTACTTTGGCGCCATCCGTGAGAGAATCGGTTCTTACATGAACGATGTAAATAAAGAGCTGTGGAAATTAGGCGTGCCTGCCAAGACACAGCACAACGAGGTGGCTCCGGCCCAGCATGAGCTTGCGCCTATCTACGAGGGTGTGAATCAGGCTGTTGACCACAACCAGATTGTCATGGAGACACTTAAGAAGGTGGCCGGACGCCACGGCATGGCCTGCCTCCTTCATGAGAAGCCCTTCGCGGGCGTCAATGGTTCCGGTAAGCATGACAACTGGTCCCTGACCGCTGATGACGGTACCAATCTTCTGAATCCTGGCGACACGCCTCATGAAAACATCCAGTTCCTCCTGGTACTGGCATGTATCATCAAGGCTGTGGATGTCCATGCAGACCTTCTTAGGGAATCTGCATCCGTTGTGGGAAATGACCACAGACTGGGAGCCAACGAGGCGCCGCCTGCCATTATATCCATTTTCCTGGGAGAGCAGCTTGAGGATGTAATCGATCAGCTGTGCAGCACCGGCGAAGCCACCCACTCCAAACAGGGCGGCACCTTAAAGACCGGCGTTGACATTCTTCCTGACCTGGATAAGGATGCCACGGACAGGAACCGTACATCACCCTTTGCCTTTACCGGCAATAAATTCGAGTTCCGCATGGTGGGTTCCTCGGATTCCATCGCTTCTCCCAATACCGTGCTGAACACCATTGTGGCAGAAGCCTTTAAGGAAGCGGCAGACATACTGGAGAAGGCAGAGGACTTCGATATGGCTGTACATGATTTCATCAAGGAGACCCTGGCCGCCCATAAGAGAATCATTTTCAATGGAAATGGATATTCAGATGAGTGGGTGGCCGAGGCTGAGAGAAGAGGCCTTCCAAACATCCGCTCCATGGTGGATGCAATCCCGGCCCTGACAACGGATAAGGCAGTGAAGCTGTTCGAGGCGTTTGGGGTATTTACAAAGGCTGAGCTGGAATCCAGGTCTGAGGTGGAATATGAGAACTATTCCAAAGCCATTAACATTGAGGCCAGGACCATGTATGACATGGTCAGCAAGTCCATCATCCCGGCAGTCATCAAGTATACCACACAGCTGGCTGCATCCATCGGAGCCGTGAAAGGCGTATGCCAGGAGGCTGATGTGAGCACCCAGACAGAGCTGCTTATAAAGACCTCAAAGCTGCTCACTGAGATAAGGACAGCCCTTGCCCACCTTTTGGAGGTGACAGAAAAGGCCTCCGCCGCCGAGGGCGGTAAGGTTCAGGCAGTCGTCTACCACAGCCAGGTAGTACCGGCCATGGAAGCACTCAGGGCTCCTGTGGACCAGCTGGAGATGATTGTGGATAAGGAACTGTGGCCAATGCCAAGTTATGGGGATTTGATATTTGAAGTGTAAGTTTATAGGTAGGAAAGCCAGGCTCCGGGAAATGCTTCGGAACCTGGCTTTTTAGTGCTTATGGTTTCAAAAAGGAAATATTTCCATTTTGCTTGCTTTTTTAAGCGGGTGTGATATAATGTTCATATATTTTTATAAAATGATAAATTTGAACATAAACAGGCAGGGAAGCGAGGATTACACAATGGACAGACATGGACTTGTATGCAGGGCGGTGCTGGAGCAGCCGGATATCACCCAAAGGGGGCTGGCCGGAAAGCTGGACGTCTCCCTGGGCACGGCCAATGGTTTGATTAAGGAATGCCTGGCAAAGGGATATATAGGAGAGGAAAGCAGCCAAAAGGGCAAGGCCCGATGGAGGCTTATGCCCGCTGGACAGAAGCTGTTAGACCAATATAAGGTGGACGGCGCCCTTATTATTGCAGCCGGATTCGGTTCTCGTTTTGTACCCCTGACCTTTGAGACGCCCAAGGGGCTCCTGGAGGTCTTTGGGGAGCGTATGATTGAGCGTCAGATTAAGCAGCTCCACGAAGTTGGTATAAGGAACATAACCATAGCAGTGGGATATCTGAAGGAGAAGTTCGAATACCTCATTGATAAATACGGCGTGGAGCTTCTGTACAATCCTGAATATACCAGCAAAAACACCCTGACCACCATCTATCGGGCCAGGAAGGTGCTGGAAGGACGCAATATGTACATCCTGTCATCGGACAACTGGATGCGGAAGAACATGTATCATGCCTATGAATGCGGAGCCTGGTACAGCTCAGTCTTTCAGAGGGGAGAAACCAGGGAATGGTGCCTTTATTTTAATAAAAAGGGAAGGATCACCGATGTGAAAGTAGGCGGGCGGGACCAGTGGGTCATGTATGGTCCGGCTTATTTTTCCCGGGAATTTTCACGGCAGTTTCTTCCCGTGCTGGAAGCCTATTATAAGACGCCGGGAACAGAGCAGTTCTACTGGGAACAGGTCTATGCGGACATGCTGGAAGGAGAGGCCAGACAGCGTCTGGAGGAGGAAGCCGGCGGACTGCTGGAAGCGGCCCAGGAATACAGCGGCCTGGCAGCTTCCAGATGGGATGAGATAGAGATGGATGTGAACCGTCAGCCGGATGACCAGGTATATGAGTTTGAGAACCTAGAGGAGCTGCGCCTGTTTGACCCCCGCTATCAGAATCATTCTGACAATGCGGCCATGAAGCTGGTCGCAGAGGTATTCAATGTACCGGAATCCCACATTAAGGATATCCGCTGCCTGAAAGCAGGCATGACCAACAAGTCGTTTCTGTTTAAGGTGGAGGACCGCCGCTGCATCTGCCGCATACCGGGTCCGGGTACAGAACTTCTGATTAACAGGGAACAGGAAAAAACTGTCTACGATGCGGTTGCTCCACTTGAAATCACCGAGCATGTGCTGTACATGAACGAAAAGACGGGGTATAAGATAGCGGATTACTATGAAGGCACCAGAAATGCGGATTCAGCGGTTTGGGATGATATGGAAAAATGCATGTCCATGGTGCGCTGCCTTCATCAGTCTGGCATCACGGTGGCCCATTCCTTTGACATCCGGGAAAGAATCAGCTTTTACGAAAAGCTGTGCGGGAGCCACGTGACTCTTTTGTTTGAGGATTACGAGGAAGTGAAGAGGGGGATGGACTGGCTTATGGATACGCTTGATTCCATGGAACGCCCAAAATGCCTGTGCCATATTGACGCAAATGTGGATAACTTTCTCTTTTTTGAGGACGGCAGTGTAAAACTTCTGGATTGGGAGTATGCAGGCATGTGTGACCCGGTGATGGATGTGTCCATGTGCGCTATTTATTCCTATTACAATGAAGAGGACATGGAACGGCTCTTCAGGCTTTATCTCCGGAGGGAGCCCTCGGAGGACGAACTGTTCGCCCTTTATGCCAATGCTGCTCTGGGCGGATTCCTGTGGTGTCTGTGGGCTGTATATAAAAGCTTCCTGGGAGAGGAGTTTGGGGAATACACCATTATCATGTACCGGTATGCAAAAAAATATTATAGTAAATTACGGAAATTGTAATAAATTTGTTACCAAATGAATATGGGATTGTGCTATAATCGAAGATATGTAAAAGGTTGGGGACTACTATGCCCCTGGCCAGATATACCAGGCGAGGAGGATGACAAATGGGATATAAAAAGTACTGGGCAGCAATCGCGGCAGCCGGTATGATTGGGGCCATGTCATTGGGGTCTGTATTTACCAGCTATGCGGCAGACGGATGGAGTAAATCCAATGATAATTGGACTTATATCTATAATGGACAGATACATACGGGATGGCTTCAGACCAGCGAGGGCTGGTATTATATGGATTTATCCACAGGATATATGTCTACTGGTTTTAAGCAGATTGACGGAAAATGGTATTTCTTCAGGCCGAACGGTCTCATGGCCATGGGCTGGATTAATCCGGAGTACGGCAAGTGGTATTATATGCTGAACGACGGAAGTATGGTTACAGGCTGGCTGAAGATTGGCAATGACTACTACTTCATGCGTGGCAACGGAACTATGGCAACCGGCTGGCGTGAGATGGACGGCGCATGGTATTATTTCCAGAGCAACGGAAAGTGCGTGGTTAATTCCTGGGCACAGATTAAGGACAACTGGTACCTCTTTGGCACGGACGGCAAGATGATGACGGGCTGGGCTAAAGTGGATAATGATTATTTCTACCTGAATACGGATGGCCGGATGCTGATAGGCTGGCTGAGCGACAGCGAAGGCAACAAATATTATATGGATACAAGCAACGGTAAGATGTCCACAGGCTGGAAGCAGATTGATAATTCCTGGCATTACTTCAACAGCAATGGACATATGATGACGGGATGGATTCAGCTGGACGGCAAGTACTACTATCTGAACCCTGCCAACGAGGGCAAGATGATTGCAGGCACGACAGCTACCATCAACGGCGTACAGTATAATTTTGACGGCAGCGGCATATGCCAGAATGCCAACGGCGTATCGGCCCAGACACCGGGTACCGTGAACAATAATTCCGTCAGTTCCGGCGGCAGCGGCGGACCTGGCGTATCCGGTTCTTCCGGCTCCGGTATCAGAAGCGGCACACCGGGCAGCTCCGGAAACAGCAGCGGCACACCAGGCAGATCCGGAAACAGTACAAACGGCCCGACCAGCGGCAATTCCAATAACAGCCCATCCGGCTCATCAACTGCGCTTGAACCAGGACGGACAGACGGACCAGGTTGATTTACTGCAGTTTAATAAGGGGGGTGTGACAGCGGATGGCTGGACATCCCTTCTTTTTTTGAAAAATACAAAGGTATGAGGAGAAGACTATGAAAAATACGACGCAGATAATGAGGCGCTGCCACGCACTCGCTCTGGCAGGGCTCATCGGGGCAGGTACAATCGTGCCCGCAGGTACAACCCTGGCCGTGGGACCGGGGGAGACCCAGTCCGCCACGGTCATATCTCCTGTAGGGCCTGGGCAGAGTTCCACTGGCAGCACAGGAACCACCTCCGGAACAGGAAGCACTTCAGGACAGTCTGCTTCCACCGCAAATCCTAATGCGTGGAAGAAGGCAAACGGCGTATACCAGATGCCGGACGGCTCAGCCATCAATAATGTGCTGTTCCGGGGAATCGACGTATCCAGGTGGCAGGGGGATATCAACTGGAGCCAGGTAGCTGCGGACGACGTGTCCTTCGTCATGCTGGGCACCCGTTCAAAGGGCGCGGTGGACCCTTATTTCCACAGGAATATCCAGCAGGCCAGCGCGGCAGGCGTCAAGGTGGGCGTATATATCTATTCCCTGGCCATGACACCGGAGATGGCGGTGGAGGAGGCGAACTTTGTCCTCAACTTGATTCACGATTATCCGGTCTCCTATCCGGTGGCGTTTGACATGGAGGATTCCACCCAGGGAACCCTGTCCAAGGATGAGCTGGCAGCCATCGCCAATGCGTTCTGCGGGCGGATTTCAGAGGCGGGCTATTATCCGGTCATCTATGCCAATGACAACTGGCTTGTCAATAAGCTGGATATGAGCAAGATGAACTATCCTGTATGGGTGGCGCGCTATTCCGCCAAACCGGCCTACCAGAATCCGGTTATGTGGCAGGCAACCAGCACCGGCGCTGTAAACGGTATAAGCGGAAATGTGGATATTGATTTTCAGTTCAGGGATTTCACCTCCGTGATTCCGGCTAATACGTGGAGGACCATCAACGGCCAGACCTACTATTACCAGAACTATGCAAAGCAGAAGAATAACTGGATTCAGGATGACGGCGCGTGGTATTATATGAACGGGGACGGTTTGGTGTTCAAGGGCTGGCTCAACCAGTCCGGCAAGTCTTACTATCTGGATGACGCCACCGGCAAGATGATAACCGGCTGGAAATCCGACAGCGGGAAATGGTATTACTTCGGCAGCTCAGGAGCCCTTTCCAAGGGTTGGATCAATGACAACGGAACCTGGTATTACAGCAATCAGGAGGGCGTGATGCAGACAGGCTGGCTGGATGAAGGCGGCCGCAGATACTTCCTCGAGGGGAGTGGGGCCATGGCAAAAGGCTGGACCAGCCAGAACGGGAAGTGGTACTATCTGGACAGCTTAGGAGCCCTTTCCAGGGGGTGGATTAATGACAATGGAACCTGGTATTACAGCAACCAGGAGGGCGTGATGCAGACAGGCTGGCTGGATGAAGGCGGTGAGCGGTATTACCTTAAGGGGTCCGGCGCCATGGCCACGGGCTGGCGTGAGATGGATGGGGCCTGGTATTATTTTGAGGGCTCCGGACGTATGGCTAAAGGTGTGATAGATGTGGGCGGACTCCACTACTACATGGACCCGTCCACAGGCCGGATGGCGGCAGGCACCACCGTGGATATAGGCGGCGTGGCCTATACTGCTGACGGAAGCGGAGTGCTCAGCCAGGTTGTTCAGGAAACGGGAAATGAAACCGGGGACGGCCAGACAGGAAATGTCCAGACAGGAAATGTCCGGACTCAGGCGCCGGACGGCAGCCAGGGAGGACAGGCACCTCAGCCTTCACAGAACGGCGGGGTATCTAACCAGGCTCCGGGTTCCGGTCAGTCTGTCACAGGTTCATCCGGCGGACCGGGCGTGGTGGTCACACCAATAGGAACAGGACAGTAATTCAATATGATGTAAGTTCAGCCGAGCGGCGCCGGGAACATCCCGGCGCTGTTTTCTTCTTTTCACACATTTTGTGAAGTCTAAGAAAGTCAGGAAAAGGTAAAAGCATTTTTACATTGTCCCTGCACATATACTGGATAGATAAGGATGTGAAATAAGCGAGGGAAAACAGGGTGAAGCTGATAAATAAGTCAAAACTCCTGGCAGCTGTCTGCATAGCGGACCTTTTGCTGCTAGGCGGCCTTATCCATGCGGTAAGGGGGGAAATGCCGGCCCATGTGTCCGCTGACAAGGGCTCCTGGGTCAGGGAGGGAGGGGATACCCTGGACCGGGCCAAGGGGCTGGAAGGGAAATTTGTGGCTCTGACCTTTGACGACGGACCAAATGAGGATTACACGGAAAAACTGCTGGACGGGCTGAAAGAGCGAAATGTCCGGGCATCCTTTTTCCTTATGGGACAGAACATAGTGGGAAACGAGGAAATCGTAAAGCGCATGAAGGCAGAGGGGCATTTGATTGGAAACCACAGCTACAGCCATGTGCAGCTCACAAAGGCCGGCTCTGAAAAGGTCTGCCAGGCCGTGGACAGAACCAGCCGGATGATAGAAGGGATTACGGGAGAGCGGCCCCAGTATATGCGCCCGCCCTATGGGGACTGGAATGAGGAGCTGGAGTGCAGGGTCGGCATGACCACCGTTCTATGGTCCGTGGACTCGCTGGACTGGAAACTGCGCAATACCAACCGTGTTGTGAAACGCGTGCTAAAGGAGGTGGAGAACGGGGATATCATATTGATGCATGATATTTTCCCCACTTCTGTGGAAGCAGCCCTGGAAATCGTTGACACGCTCACGAAGCGGGGCTATACTTTTGTTACGGTGGATGAACTGCTGATTGACTGAGGAGAATACAGATATGGATTTATTTGATTATATGAGAGAAAAGGATATGGAGAAGGAGTCGCCTCTGGCATCCAGGCTCCGTCCAAGGACCCTGGACGAGGTGGTGGGGCAGCAGCATATTGTGGGAAAGGATAAGCTGCTGTACCGGGCCATACAGGCGGATAAGCTGGGGTCTATTATTTTTTACGGACCTCCGGGAACCGGTAAGACAACCCTGGCCAAGGTCATTGCCAATACTACCAGTGCGGATTTCAGGCAGATTAACGCCACGGTGGCAGGAAAAAAGGACATGGAGGAAGTGGTGAAGGAGGCCAAGGACAACATTGGCATGTATGGAAGGAAGACCATACTGTTCGTGGATGAGATCCACCGATTTAATAAAGGACAGCAGGATTACCTTCTGCCCTTTGTGGAGGACGGGACGCTGATACTGATAGGGGCCACTACGGAGAATCCTTATTTTGAGGTAAACGGAGCGCTTCTTTCCAGGTCCAGGATATTTGAGCTTAAGCCCCTGGAAAAGGACGATGTCAAGGAGCTGATCCGCAGGGCGGTTTATGACAGGGAACGTGGAATGGGCATTTACGATGCCGACATTGACGAGGATGCCGCTGATTTCCTGGCAGACACGGCCAACGGGGATGCGAGGGCCGCGTTAAATGCCGTGGAGCTGGGGGTACTGACCACTGCAAAGGGACCGGACGGGCGGATTCACATTGATATGGCAGTGGCCCAGGAATGCATTCAGAAAAGGGCTGTCCGGTATGACAAGAACGGGGACAACCACTATGATACCATATCCGCGTTTATTAAAAGCATGCGCGGGTCGGACCCGGACGCGGCCGTGTATTATCTGGCGCGGATGCTGTACGCGGGGGAAGACATCAAGTTCATAGCCAGAAGAATTATGATATGCGCTGCGGAGGATGTGGGAAATGCGGACCCTCAGGCCCTCGTGGTGGCGGTAAACGCAGCCCAGGCCGCAGAGCGCATCGGACTTCCCGAGGCCAATATCATCCTTTCACAGGCAGTGACCTATGTGGCCACGGCGCCAAAGAGCAACGCAGCCTGTATTGCGGTACAGAAGGCCATGGAAGCGGTGAGGAATGAACGGACCATGCCTGTGCCTGTCCATCTGCAGGACAAGCATTATAAGGGAGCGGAAAAGCTGGGGCATGGGGCAGGCTACCGGTATGCCCACGACTATCCCAAGCATTATGTGCAGCAGCAGTATCTGCCTGACGGAATGGAGGGAACCGTATTTTACGAACCTTCTGACAATGGCTACGAGAAACAGATAAATGCGCATATGAAATGGCTTAAAAGCTGAATTTCAAATTTTAACTTTACAATCTCTGATATTCGTGTATATAATAGGGCTATACATAGATTGGCTGGCAGTTTTCTTGATACTGCCGGCAGTCTGTTAGTCCCTGAGCAATTCCCAAATCTGGAATAAACCCCGAATTTGAATGAACAGAAGATAATATGAACTTAGACAGAAGGCATACACCGGCTCATTTTGCGGGTGAAGAATTCAATTTAATAAGGAGAGATACTATGCGTGAAAAACTGCAGACCCTGCCTCTTTCAGAACTAAAGGAAATGGCCAAGAGCCGTGGAATTAAGGGCATCAGCTCATTGAGAAAGGCAGAAATCATTGATTTGCTCTGCGATGAGGCGGAGAAAAACCCGGAAGTAAAGCCGGCGGAGATAAAACGGGAAAAGGCTGAAACGCCCCGCAGCCAGGATATGCCCCGGAGCCAGGAAACGTCTCGGAGCCAGGAATCCTACCGTTCCCAGGACCAGTCCCATGCCCCTGAGCGTAACCAGTCAAGAAGCCAGGATTATCAGGAAAACCGGAATGACAGCAGAGGAACGGATAACCGCCGCCCTGTTTCAAGAGGGTATGACAACAAGTATACGCAGAACAGGACCCAGTCTCCCAAACCCCATGGAAACAGCAGTATGAATAACAGCATGGGACAGAACAGCGCGCCTTCCCAGAGTGAGGGAGAGCGTTTTACCAGAACGGACAATAGGAGTGACGCAATCGGCCTATCCAGCCAGGATATGGCTGAGTTAGACAGCGGGATTGAGGCAAACGGCATACTGGAAGTCATGCCGGACGGATTTGGATTCATCCGTTGTGAAAATTTCCTTCCAGGTGAAAACGACGTCTATGTGGCGCCATCCCAAATCCGCCGTTTCAATCTGAAAACAGGAGATATAATAGTGGGAAACCGCAGGGTGAAGTCTGCAACTGAGAAGTTTGCGGCCCTGCTCTACATCAAGACGGTGAACGGCTATCCGTTAAGCGCCACGGAGACAAGGCCCAACTTTGAGGACCTGACACCAATCTTCCCCAACAGGCGCCTTCACATGGAAACACCTGGCGAGAGGAATACAATGGCCATGCGTGTCCTGGATCTTCTGGCTCCCATTGGCAAGGGACAGCGTGGCATGATTGTATCCCCGCCAAAGGCAGGCAAGACCACACTGTTAAAGCAGGTAGCAAAGGCAGTCACAACCAATAATCCGGACATGCATCTGATGATCCTTCTGATCGACGAGCGCCCTGAGGAGGTTACGGACATAAAAGAAGCCATTGTGGGCCCCAATGTAGAGGTCATCTACTCTACCTTTGACGAGCTGCCTGACCGTCATAAGAGGGTATCCGAGATGGTGATTGAGCGGGCCAAGCGTCTGGTGGAGCACGGACGTGACGTTATCATCCTGCTGGACAGCATTACCAGGCTGGCAAGGGCATACAACCTGACGGTCGCGCCCAGCGGCCGTACATTATCCGGCGGTCTGGATCCGGCGGCCCTTCATATGCCAAAGCGTTTCTTCGGCGCAGCCAGAAATATGCGCGAGGGCGGAAGCCTGACCGTTCTGGCCACTGCTCTGGTGGAGACGGGAAGCCGTATGGATGATGTTGTGTATGAGGAATTTAAGGGCACCGGCAATATGGAGCTGGTGCTTGACAGGAAACTGTCTGAGAAACGTATCTTCCCGGCCATCGACATATTGAAGTCCGGTACCAGAAGGGATGATCTCCTGTTGTCTAAGGAGGAAGCCGAGGCAGTGGATATCATCCGCAAAGCCACCAATTCCCTGAAACCCGAGGACGCAGTGGAAAAGATACTTGACCTTTTCGCAAGGACCAGGAATAACAGGGAATTTGTGGAGAATGCCAAGCGGATACGTTTCTTTTAGGAATATCAGGCTATGTCCTTTCGTTCCTTCAAAAGGTCGCGGATTTCAGCCAGAAGTTCTTCCTGTGTGGGCCCAGCCGGTGCAGGTGCCTCTTCCTTGACTTCTTCTTCATGGCGTAACCGGCTGCTGATGACGGCAACTGTCTTAATCATAAAGAACATGCACACGCCGATAATGAGAAAATCCAATATATTTTGCAGGAAGCTGCCATAGAGTATGGCGGCTTCTTCTACTTCTGCCCCGTTTATCGTGGCCGCGGGATGGATGACATATTTGAGTGTGTTGAAGCTTGCGCCGCCGGTCAGGGCGCCCAGTAGGGGCATCAGGATGTCATTGACAAGGGAAGTCACAATCTTGCTGAAAGCGCCGCCGATAATGACGCCCACAGCCATGTCGATGATGTTTCCTTTGAGGATAAATGCCTTGAATTCTTTCATTACGCTGTTAATGTTGTTCATTGGTAAAGCCTCCTGTCATTTGTGATGACTTAAGTTTACACGAAATGTCCTTAATCTTCAAGCGACAGGCGCCGGATAGGTGAGATTTCCCGGCTTTACATTGGCTGTGGCGGGTGCTAAAATAAACTGGACATAGAGCAAACGGTATTTAACAATCGAGGTATGAATCATGGAGACAAAAAGAATTATTATAGAAGACAGGAATCATATAAAGGATGAGGAACTGAGGGAGGCAGCCGGTATACTGCGTTCTGGGGGCCTGGTGGCATTTCCCACGGAAACCGTATACGGTCTGGGCGGCAATGCACTGGACGAGGACGCGGCGAGGAAAATTTATGCCGCAAAAGGGAGGCCTTCCGATAATCCTCTTATTGCCCATGTCTCCTGCATGGAGGAGGTTGCGCCTCTTGTAAAGGAGATACCGGAGGCAGGGAGGAAGCTGATGGAGGCTTTCTGGCCGGGTCCCCTGACCATGATATTTCCCAAGAGTGACAAGGTCCCCTGCGGCACAACCGGCGGGCTGGATACCGTGGCAATCCGGATGCCGGACGACCCGGTGGCAAACCGGCTCATCGCCCTGGCCGGAGTACCTGTGGCCGCGCCCAGCGCCAACACATCTGGCCGTCCAAGCCCCACTACGGCCGACCATGTATGGCAGGATATGAACGGCAGGATTGAGATGATTATAGACGGGGGTCCCGTGGGAATCGGGGTGGAGTCCACCATAGTGGATGTTTCATCCGCAGTGCCGGCTGTTCTGAGGCCCGGGGCCATCACCATGGAAATGCTTGAGGAGGTGCTGGGGGAGGTGAGCGTGGACCCGGCTATCCTGGGCCCTCTTTCTACGGATGTCAGGCCAAAGGCGCCGGGAATGAAGTATAAGCACTATGCCCCCAAGGCTGACCTTACACTGGTGGAGCCGAATGCTGAAACGGACTGGAAGACCGGAACAGATCGGAAGCACGGAACAGACCGGGAGAACGGAACAGACTGGAAGAATGGAACAGACCGGAACACGGGCGCGGACCCGGAAAATGGATTGGATGAGAGACAGCTTAAGGCCATGATTCGCAAGGTGCAGGAGCTCTCCCATGAGAAGATTGAGGCCGGATACAAGGTGGGAGTTATCTGTACGGACGAGTCCAGGGATTGCTATACAGACGGCGCGGTGCGCAGCATCGGCGCAAGAAAAAGCCAGGCATCCGTGGCCCATAATCTTTACGCTTTGCTCAGGGAATTTGATGATTTGGGAGTGGATTACATATTTTCGGAGAGCTTTCCGAAGGATCACCTGGGGCAGGCCATCATGAACCGGCTTTCCAAGGCGGCGGGATATAAGATTGTAAAGGTGTAATGCATCAGGCAGGAGGAAACATGGAAAAACAGACCTTAGGGGAGATTGCTTCCCAAAAGCTTTTGGAGATGATACAAAAGGACGGCTATACGGCCGGAGATAAGCTTCCCACGGAAGCCGAGCTGGTGGAACTTCTGGGGGTTGGCCGCAACACGGTGCGGGAAGCTCTTAGAATCCTCATGTCCAGAAATATCGTCACCATACGCCAGGGTTCAGGCACCTTTATTTCAGATAAAAACGGTGTATCCGATGATCCCCTGGGGTTTGCCATGATAGAGGACCGAAGAAAACTGACAGAGGACCTGATCCAGGTGCGTGTCATGCTGGAACCGCCCATTGCGGCCCTGGCAGCCCAGAACGCTGAGGAGGAGGATATCCGCGAGCTGGAGAACATACTTCTGGGCCTGGAGGAACAGATGATACACAGGGAGGACTATTCTGACAAGGATTCGCAGTTTCACGCCCAGATTGCAAATTGTTCCCATAATCTGGTCATGACCAACCTGGTGCCGGTAATCACAGACGGCGTCCGTGTGTTTGCCGGCGCTGTCCAGGAAACAGAGTATGAGCAGACGCTTAAATCCCATCGCAGGATATTTGAGGCTATCCGGGACAGGAAACCTGAGGAGGCTCAGCAGGCTATGTATTTCCACCTGATGTATAATGACAACCGGTATAAAGGCGAAATGCGGGAAGAGAAGCAGGGGGTCATAGGATGAATTTTTGCAATTATCCTTTAGGAGGAAAGCGGTATGAAACAACTGTATGATGTAATCATTATCGGCGGCGGCGTGGTGGGCAGCGCCATTGCCAGGGAAATGTCCAGATACCGTCTGAAAATAGGCGTATTGGAAAAGAACCTGGATGTTTGTTATGAGACCAGCGGCAGGAATTCCGGTGTGGTCCATGGCGGGTTTGCCTATGACACAGGCTCGTTGAAGGCCAGGCTCTGTGTGGAAGGCAATCAATTCATGGGACAACTGGCAGAGGAGCTGGATTTTAAGTTCATCCGCTGCGGTAAGGTTCTGGTGGGCAATACGGCGGAGGACATGGAAACCCTGAAACGGACCATAAGGCAGGGGGAGGAAAATGGGGCTTCAGGACTGGAACTCATCGGAAAGGAGCGGCTCCATCAACTGGTTCCTGCTGTGGTAGGGAAATTTGCCATGTTTTCGGCGAACAGCGGAATTGTGGACCCATTCAATTATACCATAGCCCTGGCGGAGAATGCCCATGCCAACGGGGCAGCGTATTATTTTGACCATGAAGTGACAGGAATACGGCGGGACAGCGAGGGCAATTATATTCTTACGACGCCAAAGGGTGAATTTTACACCCGGTGGGTGGTGAACAGTGCGGGACTGGGCTGCGGTAAAATATCCCATATGCTGGGTATCCGCGGATATAAGGTGATTGGTTCCAAGGGTGATTACATTATTCTGGACAAGCGCACAGGTCCTCTACTTCCCATGCCTGTATATCCGGTTCCCAGCAACACATACATGGGAATCCATGTGACCAACACTACAGACGGCAATGTCATTATTGGTCCCAACGCGGAGATGGTAACAGATTTTACATACTATGGTGTCCCCCAGGAAAATATGGATTACCTGGCTAAGAGTGCCTCAGACCTGTGGCCATGTATCCATAAAAAGGATTATATCCGCAACTATTCCGGTATTCTGCCTAAATGGGTGGATGAGAACGGGGTTATACAGGATTTTAAGATAGAGATAAGGGATGACATTGCGCCCCGCGCCATTAATCTGGTGGGCATCGAGTCTCCGGGGTTTACTGCGGCAGTCCCCATTGCCCGTCATGCAATCAGCCTTATGGAAGAAAGGGAGAAGCTGACGCCGAATCCAGAGTTTAATCCTGTGAGAAAAGGAATTCCTCATTTTGCCGGGATGACTAAAGAAGAGCAGGAGAAGATGATAAGGCAGAATCCTGATTACGGCCAGGTCGTCTGCCGATGCGAAAAGGTAACCAGGGCGGAAATCCTGGCAGCCATCCATAATCCATTGGGAGTTGACACCATGGCAGGGGTCAAATACAGGACCCGTTCCATGATGGGGCGGTGCCAGGGAGGATACTGCCAGATGCGTATTGCGCAGATGATAGAAGAGGAATTGGGAAAAAAGGAAACAGAAGTAAGGTATGCCAGAAAAGATTCACAGATGTTTTTCGGCAGAGTACGGGAGGAGGCGTAGGGAATGGAAATGGACGTACTCATTGTGGGCGGCGGACCGGCGGGACTGGCTGCGGCTGTCCGGTTATACAGGAAGGGAATACATAACATATTGATTGTGGAACGGGAAAAACAGTTGGGAGGAATACTCAGGCAGTGCATTCATGACGGTTTTGGACTGACCCGTTTTAAAACCACATTGAGCGGGCCGGAATATGCCCAGAGATTTATCGATGAGGTGGAGGAATTAGGAATTCCTTATATCACGGACGCAACTGTGCTGGAGGTGACAGAAGACAGGACTGTCACAGCAGCAACCCGCCAGGGGCTTAAGGTGTGGAAGGCCAAGTCCGTCATCCTTACCATGGGATGCAGGGAGCGCACCAGAGGCGCTTTGGGAATCCCGGGTGAGCGTCCTGCCGGTGTGTTTACGGCAGGGGTTGCCCAGGCTTATATTAACCTCTACAATGTAATGCCTGCAAAGGAAGCGGTCATCCTGGGCTCCGGGGATATCGGCATGATTATGGCCCGCAGGCTTACGCTGGAAGGCGCCCATGTCCAGGCTGTGTTTGAAATCCAGCCATATCCCA
>OBWQ01000402.1_pt1 | contig 19069 bp, 22 predicted proteins | sample 1476511 | NCBI WGS metagenome assembly OBWQ01 (sample SAMEA2580126, study PRJEB22360) | human gut metagenome | biome: human gut; feature: human-associated habitat; material: faeces | place: Denmark | collected 2008/2010
AGGACGGCAGGGTTGCCAACTGGAAAGAGGATGAAAATAATATTGATAAGGTCAGTTTTGGCAAATCCCTGCGGATCCTCCGGGACCTGACCGGGGATGGGCGGTATGGCCGCGGGGTTGAGAAGGCTTATGCTTTTCTGGAACATTATCCCCGGACAGCCACCGGCAACTTCTGGCATAAGGACATTTACCCCAACCAGGTGTGGCTGGACGGCCTTTACATGGCCATGCCATTTTACGCAAAATGCCTGGCGGAAAACGGTGAGGAACGGTGGGATGATATCATGGACCAGTTTCAAAGCACCCACTGCCTGCTGTGGAACGAAAAGACAGGGCTGTACCTGCATGGATGCGATGTAAGCCGTAAGGCGGACTGGGCGGATCCGGTAACCGGCCGCAGCCCCGGGGTATGGCTCAGGGCAGAAGGATGGTTCCTTATGGCGCTGGCGGATGTATACGGGCTGGCAAAGGATTATACGCCCCGGGCAGAGGAACTGGTGTTGCTTCTTAAAAACGGTCTGGATGGCCTTTTGCAGTATCAGGACAGGGAATCCCATATGTTCCTCCAGGTTGTGGACCATGCTGACCTTCCAGGCAATTATCCCGAGACATCGGGAAGCGCCATGACAGCCTATGCCCTGATGAAGGGCGCCCGCCTTGGGATGCTTGGCGATTCCTATTGGGATAAAGGAAATGAGGTCCTTGAAGGCATCCGCCGTACCTGGCTTAAAAAAGAGGAGGATGGCTGGCACCTCCACGGAATCTGCGCAAGCGCGGGCCTGGGCGCCGGACCGGACCCCCATAACCGGAAGGACCGCAACGGAACCCCGGAGTACTACATCAGTGAGGCACAGATGACCGACAACCAGCATGGCGCGGCTGCCTGCATGATGGCGGTAAGTGAACAGCTGAGAAGAAAGGGGAATCATTCATGCTCCAATTAGGACTGCGCCTCCATGACGCGGAAAAGCTGCCCATTGAAGAACTTCTCCCCATTGTGCGGGAAAAAGGCTATGCCTGTATTGACGGGAGTCCGGAGAATGAATACAATAGAAATCAATTAACATGAGGAGACGGTAACGGGTTTATGATGAGAAACAGGACAGGACTTCTGGCCGCGGCTGAGAAAAAGCTGAAAAAAAGCTGTAAGAAAAAGCCGAGAAAGGGCGTCAAAATTAATCCTATACATATACTCCCGAATTTGTTATAATACTAATAAACAACTCAAACTTCCCATAGCTAAAATGGGATTGTTCTTTGAAAACTCAATACTTTAGCGTACAAAATAGCTTTTAGGCAACCGCCTGCCCCTTGGGAAGTGCATCCTGCAGGTATTTTGGCAGATGGCAGACAAAACTGAATGTGAATTCTTCCAGCTGTACTTCTGTGATATGGAAAATTTCTGTGATATGGAAAAATTCCATTACCGTATCCAGCAGGGCATCCAGAATAATCTTCAAAAACTTCGTCCACTGCAAGACAGATTGTGCCTTTTTTATACACGAAAGTATTGAGTTTTCAAGGTTCTCCACACTATCGGGTGTGAGAAGTTTGAGTAATTAAGTCTTGACAGGAGGTAAGTTGTGATGTCTGAGGAAAATCGCAGTACCCATAAATTATACGAGAAAGAGAAGATAGGCGAGGTGCAGATTGCGGACGAGGTAGTGGCCATTATTGCCGGGCTGGCTGCCACAGAGGTGGAGGGCGTCGATTCCATGGCCGGCAACATCACCAATGAGCTGGTAGGCAAGCTGGGCATGAAGAATCTGAGCAAGGGCGTCAAGGTGGATGTGACGGAGGAGCATGTGTCGGCAGACCTGTCCCTCAATATCCGCTACGGATACAACATCCCGTCCGTAAGCGAGCAGGTCCAGGAAAAGGTAAGCACGGCCATTGAGAATATGACAGGCCTGACAGTGCTGGATGTAAATGTAAAGATTGCCGGAGTCAATATGGATGAAGGCAGATAAAACCACGGTTTAATATAATATCTGTAAACACTCCCCGGAGCGTTGCCTGGGGAGTGTTTTATACATTTTTTATTGTTTTTATGCACTGGGTTTGCTATAATATCTAGAGCGGCTTCATCCCCGGGCTATTTAGGACATGCCCGGGCCAGGGAAGGAGCGGACATCACGAAGAAAGGAAAATGTACGGAAAGCCACCGCTTTTTAGTACAAGCAGAGAAAATGACCAGAAGAGAATTGCGGGAGCATTGCTTTAAGATGCTGTTCTCGGCTGACTTCTACCCGACGCAGGAAGAGGCCATAGCCCAGCTGGGCCAGTATTTCCAGTCCCCGGAAGAAGACGATGTAGATGAGTCGGGTATTCTCCAGGTATTGCATAAAGTAGAATTAAAAGAGGCAGACAGTGAATATCTTCAGGCAAGAACAGCAAACATAATGGAGAAGATTCCTGAGATAGATGGGAAGCTGAACCAGGCAGCTGCCGGATGGAAGACCAAGCGCATGGGAAAGGTGGAACTGACCATTCTGCGCCTGGCCCTGTATGAAATGTTCTACGATGACGCGATTCCTGAGAAGGTATCCATCAACGAGGCAGTGGAGCTGGCTAAAAAGTTTGGAGGAAATGATTCACCGTCCTTTGTAAACGGAATACTGGCCAAGTTTGTAGTCAAGGGAGCTAGGGCTGCCGGAGAGGCCAAGGCGCCGGAAGAAAACAGGGCTTCCGGGGAAAATCAGGATTCCCAGGAAACCAGGGGTTCCCAGGAAATTCAGGCATCCCAGGAAACTCATGTTTCCCAGGAGCCCCAGGATACACCGGGGAATAAGGAAAGCGAAGCGTAGGCAGGACTTATGGCAAGTGTTTACACCGTAACTCAGGTAACTGCATATATCCGGAACATGTTTACACAGGACTTTGCCCTGAACCGGATTTCAATTCGGGGGGAAGTGTCCAACTGTAAGTACCACACATCAGGCCATATCTATTTTACATTGAAGGACGGCGGCGCGCAGATTGCTGCCGTCATGTTTGCAGGACAGAGGAAGGGGCTGGACTTTGAGCTCAGGGAGGGCCAGGAGGTTACGGTGTCAGGCACCGTGGATGTATACGAGAGGGACGGAAGATACCAGCTCTATGCAAAGGAGATTACCAGGGAAGGAAAGGGAGACCTGTTCCGCCAGTTTGAAAAGCTGCGGAATGAGCTGGAGGAGATGGGAATGTTTGACAGCAGTTACAAGCAGCCCATTCCCAAGTATGCCAGAAAGGTGGGAATCGTCACGGCCGGCACAGGAGCGGCCATCCGTGACATCATGAATATATCCGCCAGAAGGAATCCCTATGTCCAGCTCATATTATACCCGGCCCTGGTCCAGGGAGAGCAGGCAAAGTACAGCATCGCAAAGGGCATTGAGACTCTGGACCGTATGGGGTTAGATGTCCTGATTGTGGGAAGAGGAGGAGGTTCCATCGAAGACCTCTGGGCTTTTAACGAGGAAATGGTGGCCAGGGCCATCTTTAACTGCACTACTCCGGTTATCTCAGCCGTGGGGCATGAGACGGATGTGACCATAGCGGATTACGTGGCGGATTTAAGGGCGCCCACGCCGTCGGCGGCAGCGGAACTGGCTGTGTTTGATTATGGTCAGTTTGTGGAGCAGGTGAATCTGTACAGACAGGTGTTAGAGCGCTCCATGGAGCGCAGGCTGGAAAAGCTGCATTTCCGGCTGGACCAGTGCGGTATGCGCTTAAAACTTTTAAGTCCGGAACGGCAGCTCAACGACAGGCGGCAGCGCCTTGCGGATATGGAGAGCCGCCTGGAACGGATGATGGAGGAGGAGCTAGGAGCATCCCGGCTTAAGCTGGAGGACAGGAAACGGCGCCTTGAGGCGCAGATGGCTTTCGGACTGACAGAGGGAAAGCACAGGCTGGCCCTGTTGTCAGGAAGGCTGGACGGATTGTCGCCCCTTAAGAAGCTGGGGGGCGGATACGGATTTGTAACAGACGCCAGAGGCAGGGCGTTTACCTCCATTGCACAGGCAGAGCCTGGAGACATAATACGCATCAGCGTAAAGGACGGGCGTGCAGACGCCCGGGTCGTGGAGACAGAATCCATGAAACTGCCGGGAAGTGAGGGATAGAGGATGCCGCGTAATAAGACGGATATACAGGAAAAAGAAGAGAATAAAGCCAGCATTGAGGAGAATTTCGCCCAGCTGGAAGATATTATAAAGAAACTGGAAGCCGGGGACAGTACGCTGGAGGAATCATTCACCTGCTATGAAGCGGGGATGAAGCTGGTGAAGTACCTGAGCGGTCAGATAGACAATGTAGAAAAACAGATTCAGATATTGAGTGAGGGTGATGAAAATGAGTGATAAGGAAACATTTAAACAGGAACTTGATGCGCGTACGGCAGAGATTGAGCAGTTAATTGGAACTTATCTTCCGGAGGAAACAGGCCATCAGAAGACAATCTTCGAGGCAATGAATTACAGCATGAAGGCAGGCGGAAAGCGCCTCCGCCCCATGCTCATGCAGGAGATGTGCCGGCTTTTCACAGGTACCCTTCTGGATGCTGTGATTCCCTTCATGGCGGCAGTGGAGATGATACACACATCCTCTCTGGTGCATGACGACCTTCCCTGTATGGATGACGACATGATGCGCAGGGGCAAGGCCAGCACATGGGCTGAGTACGGCGAGGACATCGGTGTGCTTACCGGGGATGCGCTCATGATGTTTGCCTTTGAGACAGCCGCCAATGCCTTTGAGACAAGCATTGACCCGGACGAATTGTCCAGGATTGGACGGGCTATGGGGATTCTAGCCCATAAGACCGGCGTGTACGGCATGATAGGAGGCCAGACCGTGGATGTGGAGCTGGCCGGAGGTCCTATACCGGGGGACAAGCTGGATTTTATCTACCGTCTGAAGACGGGAGCGCTGATTGAGGCTTCCATGCTGATTGGCGCTGTCCTGGGCGGCGCTGCTGAGGAGGACTGCAAGATTGTGGAATCTCTTGCAGCCAAAATCGGCATGGCATTCCAGATTCAGGACGATATCCTGGATGTGACGGGAAGCCAGGATGTGACCGGCAAACCATCAGGAAGCGATGAAAAGAATAAGAAGACGACCTATGTAACCCTGGAAGGCCTGGAGAAGGCAAAGAAGGATGTGGAACAGATTTCTACAGAAGCCATTGAGGAGTTAAACAAGCTGCCGGGGAACAATGAATTTCTGGAGCGGTTAATACGCGCGTTGGTGGGCCGTCAGAAGTAAGACTGGAGATACCGCTATTATGATACTGGAACAAATTAATGGGCCGGAGGAACTGAAAGCCCTCCCGCCCGAGGATTTAAAGATACTGGCCCAGGAGATACGGACCTTCCTGATTGAGAAAATCAGCCATACCGGAGGCCATCTGGCCTCCAATCTGGGCGTGGTGGAACTGACCATCGCCCTTTTTAAGACCTTAAATCTTCCGGAGGACAAGGTTATCTGGGATGTGGGGCACCAGTCCTATACCCATAAGATATTAAGCGGGCGCATGGCGGAATTTGACGAGCTCCGTCAGTACGGAGGCCTGAGCGGATTTCCTAAGCGCAAGGAGAGTCCCTACGATTCCTTTGACACAGGCCACAGCTCCACCTCTATATCCGCAGGACTGGGAATTGCCCTGGGGCGTGATATCAGGGGGGAGGACTACCGTGTAGTATCCGTCATTGGAGACGGGGCCCTTACCGGCGGCATGGCTTATGAGGCCCTGAACAATGCCGCCAGGATGAAGAAGAATTTCATCATTGTGCTGAATGACAATAAGATGTCCATTTCGGAAAATGTAGGGGGCATGTCCCGCTACTTAAACGGTCTGCGCACAGGCAGCGGCTACAACGACCTGAAAAAGAGCGTGGCAGACGCCCTGGACCGGATTCCGGTGGTGGGCACTGTCATGATAGACAAAATCAAACGCACCAAGAACAGCATAAAACAGCTGTTCATACCCGGCATGCTGTTTGAAAATATGGGCATTACCTATCTGGGCCCGGTGGACGGCCATAATATCCAGGCCCTCTGCAAGGTGCTGAGGGAGGCCCAGAAGCTGGACCACGCAGTCCTGGTCCATGTGATAACGAAAAAGGGAAAGGGATACCGTCCGGCGGAGAAGAATCCATCCTATTTTCATGGGGTGGGCCCATTTGACATAAAGACGGGAAAATCCCTGTCAGCCCAGAAGAATCCTTCCTATACGGATGTGTTCTCCAGGAAGCTCTGTCAGCTGGGGGAGGAGCATCCGGAATTGGTGGCGGGTACTGCCGCCCTGCCTGACGGTACGGGGCTGGCTGCCTTTGGAAAGAAGTTTCCGGACCGCTTTTTTGACGTGGGAATCGCGGAGGCCCATGCAGTCACGTCCGCGGCAGGCATGGCTGCGGCCGGGCTCAGGCCCGTGGTGGCTGTCTATTCCTCCTTCCTGCAGAGAGCCTATGACCAGGTCCTGCACGATGTCTGTATCCAGAACCTGCCGGTGCTCTTTGCGGTGGACCGGGCAGGGCTTGTGGGAAGCGACGGGGAGACCCATCAGGGAATCTTTGATTATTCCTTCCTGACCTCCATCCCTAATATGAGCGTCATGGCCCCCAAGAATCTGTGGGAGCTGCGGGCCATGCTGGACTTTGCCATGGATTACGGCAGTCCTCTGGCCATACGTTATCCGAGAGGTGAGGCGTACCGGGGACTGAAGGAATTCAGACAGCCCATTTCATACGGCGTGGGGGAAATGCTTTACGAGGAAGAGGATATTGCCCTTCTCGCTGTGGGCAGCATGGTCAGCACAGGAGAACATGTGCGGCAGAAACTGAAAGCGGAAGGATACAGATGCAGCCTTGCCAACGGCAGGTTTGTGAAGCCCTTTGACAGGAAAATGGTATCCCGTCTGGCAGAGAGGCACCGCCTGATTGTTACCATGGAGGAAAATGTGCTCCAGGGCGGTTACGGCCTGGCGGTCACCGCATTCATACATGAAAACTATCCGGAAGTAAAGGTACTTAATATTGCCATTCCTGACGCATATGTGGAGCACGGAAATGTGTCCATATTAAGGGAAGGATTGGGAATCGACAGTGATTCCATCATACGGACCATGAAAGCCGGCGGCTATATCGGCCAGGAAACATTAGGAATCCGCCCTGTTCCGGACAGGAAGGAAGCGTGAATTTACGCTCACGGACAGATGACAGCCGGACAAAATGGCGGCAGAAAAGGTTTGACAGGCATTAGATAACACAGGCGGCATTGCACCCTTAAGCCGGAAGGCAGCGGGGAAATGCCGCTTCGGTATAAGGAGAACGGTAATGAAGAAAGATCGGTTGGACGTGCTTATGGTACAGAGAAGCCTGGCAGAGTCCAGGGAAAAGGCCAAGGCCCTGATTATGTCAGGGATAGTCTATGTCAATGGACAGAAGGAAGATAAGGCGGGCACGTCCTTTGAGGAGACAGTACAGATTGAGGTCAGGGGAAGCACCCTTAAATATGTCAGCCGCGGAGGGCTTAAGCTGGAAAAGGCCATGAGCCACTTCGGCGTGGAGCTGGCCGGCAGGGTATGTATGGACGTAGGGGCTTCCACCGGCGGATTTACGGACTGTATGCTCCAGAACGGTGCGGTGAAGGTATATGCCGTGGACGTGGGCCATGGACAGCTTGCCTGGAAGCTGCGCAATGACGACCGGGTCATCTGTATGGAAAAAACCAACATTCGGTACGTGACCCCGGAGGATATCGGGGACCACATTGAATTCGCCAGTATTGATGTTTCATTCATATCCCTGACCAAAGTGCTGGGACCGGTAAAACAGCTTCTGACCGATGACGGCCAGGTGGTGTGCCTGATAAAGCCCCAGTTTGAGGCTGGACGGGAAAAGGTGGGAAAGAAGGGCGTTGTCAGGGAAAAGAGCGTTCATCTTGAGGTCATAGAGATGGTCATGGGGTATGCCGGGAGCATTGGTTTTGGCATACTGGGCCTGGAATTCTCGCCCATCAAGGGGCCTGAGGGAAACATAGAATATCTTCTGTACCTCCAGAATTATCCGCAGGAAGAGGCGGGGCAGGAAGAAAACGGACAGGAAGTAACCGGGCAGGGAGAAATTAAGCAGCCGGAAAACAATCAGGCAAAAAGAAATCAGGCGGAATATGAATTATGGGCCCGGGCCATTGTGGAGCAGGCCCATGGCTGCTTGGATTAAACAGCCCGCGGCCTGCACAAATGGATAAATAACGTATAAAAACGTCAGGAGCCCCATAACCATGAAACATTTTTATATTATTGCCAATCTTGACAAAGAATATGTACAGGAGGCCCAGGTATTCATCAAGGGGTACCTGGAGGCAAAGGGAGCAGAGTGCCTTCTGCACCAAACACCTGAGAGAACCAGGGGGGGAGCCCACATTGACGGGGCCCAGGTGCCGGAGGATACGGAGTGCGTCATAACGATCGGAGGGGACGGTACCCTCATACAGGCTGCCAGGGATTTGGCGGGCCGCAACATTCCCATGCTGGGGGTGAACCGGGGCCATCTGGGATATCTCAATCAGGTGAGCCGCCAGGAGGACATTGCGCCGGTCCTAGAGTCTCTGTTAAATGAGCGCTACCAGCTGGAACGGCGGATGATGATACACGGGACAGCGCGGCGGAAGGAAGAGACCCTTTTAAAGGATATTGCACTCAATGAGATTGCCATTACCAGAAAGGATCCTCTGAAGGTGCTTCGCTACAGCGTCTATGTAAATGACGAGTATCTCAATGAATACGCGGCAGACGGTGTCCTGGTAGCCACGCCTACCGGTTCCACGGCGTATAATCTTTCGGCGGGGGGCCCGGTCATAGCGCCGGGAGCCAGGATGATGGTGCTGACACCTATCTGTTCCCACTCCCTCAATGCCAGGAGCATTGTGCTGGCACCGGAGGACAGGGTTCGGATTAAGGTCCTTAACAGCGGTCAGGTCGTATCCTTTGACGGGGATACGTCCATGGAATTAAAGGCAGGAGACTGTATAGACATACGGTGTTCCGAACTGCAGACAGTGATGATAAAGTTAAAGCAAATATCATTTATGCAGAACCTCAGCAACCATCTGGGAGGAATATAGACAGCAGGGTCCGCAGTTCATTATAAATCAACAAGGAGGGAAGCGTCTCACATGAAGGTAGAGCGCCACAGCAAGATTGTCGAATTAATTGGAAAATATGAGATAGAGACACAGGAGGAGCTGGCTGAAAGGCTGAATGAGGCTGGTTTCAATGTGACCCAGGCAACTGTTTCCAGGGATATCCGCGAGCTGAAGCTGACCAAGATGCAGTCAGAGAGCGGCAGACAGCGCTACATGGTATTGGAGAGCCCCAGAGGGACATCCGCCATCAAATATATCCGCATCCTTAAGGACGGATACATGTCCATGGACATGGCGCAGAATATCCTGGTAATCAAGACCGTATCCGGCATGGCCATGGCTGTGGCTGCTGCCCTGGACGCCATCCAGTTTCACGAAATTGTGGGCTGTATAGCAGGTGATGATACCATCATGTGCGCCATACGCAGTGTGGATGACACTATCATTGTCATGGAGAAAATCAAGAAAATGGTGGAAGACTAATGGAAAAGGGGTGTAATATGTTACTGGAACTGCATGTAAAGAACCTGGCCCTTATTGAGAAAGCGGATGTGGAATTCGGTGAGGGTCTCAATATCCTCACCGGTGAAACCGGAGCCGGAAAATCCATCATCATCGGTTCCGTAACCATGGCCCTGGGCGGCAAGGCGCCCAAAGGCAGTATACGTCCAGGGGCTGACTACGCCTATATTGAGCTGGTGTTTTCCGTCACAGGGGAAGAGAAGCGGAAGGCTCTCAGGGAGCTGGAGGTGGAACCCACGGAGGACGGACTGGTAATCATATCCAGGAAGCTGACCCCTGCCAGGAGTATCAGCCGTATCAACGATGAGACAGTGACCATGGCCAGACTGAGCCAGATTACAGGCCTGCTGCTGGACATACACGGGCAGCATGAGCATCAGTCCCTTCTTTACAAATCCAAGCATCTTGAAATTCTGGACGCCTATGTCAAGGCCGCGACCCAGCCTGTAAAACAGACAATAGCAGACAGGTACCGTATATACCGCTCCCTTGAAGAAAAGCTGAGGGGGTTTGATATGGATGCTGAAAGCCGTATCCGCGAGGCTGACTTCCTTCGGTTTGAGATAGAGGAGATAGAGGCATCAGTCCTGAAGGAAGGGGAGGAGGAGGAGCTCACCTCAATTTACCGCCGTTATTCCCATTCCAGGCGCATTGCAGAGTGTCTGGGAGCCGCCTACGAGGCAGTGGAGGGAGAATGGCTTTCAAGGGCCTTAAAAGAGGTGGAGCAGGCGGCAGAGTACGATGAGACCCTGGGCGGCATCCGGGACCAGCTCTATGATGCGGATTCCATACTGAGGGACGCGGGAAGAGAGATGTCCACCTACCTGGATTCCATGGAGATGGACGAGGAAACATTCAGGAAAACCGAGGAACGCCTGGACCTGATACATAACCTTCAGGCAAAATACGGGGCAACCGTGGAAGCCATCCGCCAGAAGCTGGAACAAAAAAAGAAAAGGCTGGAAGAACTGGAAGATTATGACGCCCACAGAAAGCGTATGGAGCAGGAATTAGAGGAATGCAGGAATGGTTTGGAGAAACTCTGCACACAATTAACAGGGATACGTAAAAAGGCGTCCAGGACGCTTGTAAAGAAAATCAAGCAGGGTCTGGTGGATTTAAATTTCCTGGATGTGGGATTTGATATGGAATTTGAAAAACTGGATCATTTTACCCCATCCGGCTGGGACGGGGCGCAATTCCTTATTTCAACCAATCCCGGACAGCCCATGCGCCCTCTTAAGGATGTGGCGTCAGGAGGAGAGCTTTCCAGAATCATGCTGGCCATCAAGACCGTGCTGGCGGATTCCGATAATATACCCACACTGATTTTTGATGAGATAGACACTGGAATCAGCGGGCGTACCGCCCAAAAGGTTTCGGAGAAGCTCATGCTCATAGCAAAGAGCCACCAGGTCATCTGCATCACCCACCTGCCGCAGATAGCGGCCATGGCGGATTCACATTTTGAAATTGCAAAATCTGCCAGCCATGGCAGGACGATTACCACCATCCGTCTGCTGGACAGAAAGGCTTCCGTAGAAGAGCTGGCCAGGCTGTTAGGCGGCGCCAGGATTACTGAGGCAGTGCTTAAAAACGCAGGTGAAATGAAGGAATTGGCAGACAGAACAAAATAAAACAGATTGAAATCCTAAGGATGGATAATACTAAGAAAGAGGCAGTGAACGTTGCTTCTTTCTTTTTTGTTATGGTCCATCCGCAACAGATGCACCATGACTTTGTATTGACCCATTTTAAATGAATGACTATATAAGGAGGCAGGGCGATGAAGGGGAAATCAATCTTTTACCGGTGGCTGGGGCGCATCTTCTGGCTGTCCGTTGTGGCTGTTACGGGGTATACGTGGTATTACATGGACCAGGCAGTGCCGGACCGGGTGAGCATTATAGAAAATGAAGAGGAGGAATTTTCCTTCGGCCTGCCTTTAAAGGCAACCATATCCAGCGACAGCCAGGAAGTGGCCCTGGCAAATGAAAGCAACATACCGGCGGACCAGATTACCATAAGCGGCAGGGACCATTTTTCCATGTTCGGGGGAGAAAAGGGAAGCTACCAGGTAGGTCTTAAGCTGTTTGGAGTGATAAAATTAAAGGACATACAGGTGGATGTGGTGGACACCAGGTATGCCATTCCCTGCGGCTCTCCCATCGGAATCTATCTGAAATCGGACGGCGTCATGGTCATAGGAACCGGGCGCATAACGGGAAGCGACGGCATGGAGGTGGAACCGGCATACGGAATACTGAAATCAGGTGACTATATCGAGGCATTTAACGGAAAGCCCATGAACACAAAGGAGGATCTGATACGGGCTGTCAGCGAGTCAGGCGGCCAGGACTGCGTGCTCCAGGTGCGCAGGGAAGGCGAGGACGTGGATGTAAGCCTGAAACCGGTCCAGAGCGCTGACGGGCAGTACAAGCTGGGAGCATGGGTCAGGGACGATACCCAGGGTATCGGTACCATTACTTATGTGGATATGAATGGCAGGTTCGGCGCGCTGGGCCATGGAATCAGCGACAGCGATACGGGAGATTTGGTGGAATCCTCTGAGGGAGCCCTGTATTCCACTGAAATCATGGGGATTGAAAAAGGCTCCATGGGCAAACCCGGACTGCTGTCCGGCGTGATTTACTACGGACCCCAGTCCCATATGGGGGATATAGAAAAGAATACAAATGAAGGCATATTCGGCACCGTTAACCAGCAGTTCAAAAAGCAGATAGTGGGAGAGCCTCTGGAAATCGCCTGCCGCCAGGATGTGAAGCAGGGACCGGCCTATATCCGAAGCAGTATTTCCGGCGAATTAAAGGATTATGCCATCGAGATTCAGAAGGTGGATTATAATTCCAGCCATAAGAACAAAAGCATGGTCATCAAGGTAACGGACCCGGAACTGCTGGAGCTGACAGGGGGAATCGTGCAGGGGATGAGCGGATCGCCAATTATACAGGATGGGAAACTGGCAGGGGCGGTGACACATGTGTTTGTGCAGGATGCAACGAGAGGGTATGGGATTTTGATTGAGAATATGTTGGAGCATTGAGGTTCAGAAAATGTCAGGAAAGATAGCGTTGTAAGGCTGCTTACATCTGCTATCTTTACCGGCTTGGTCCACAATAGTGCCTCCCATATCGTCTACTCTATGCCGTCACACTGCATGCCGTAGTCATATCCCCACTAAGTCCTCACCTCTGTCTCCACCTCAACCCCTCCATCAAACCACCCTTCCAACAAATTTCGACAAATCCCGTCTCACCCCCTCCCGCTATTTTGCCAAGTTTTAAAATATCAGGAGGAAAAACAGAGATGCTTGCGTTCTATAATCGTACCTGTGAGAATATAATGAATAAGAATATCAGCGTGCTGAAATTACAAAAATGGTGTCGAATTAAAGTAAATTAAAGTAATAAAACCAATTATTTGTTACAGAAATGTTAATCGATATAATTAATAATTGCAAAATGACACCAAAAATGGTACAATTTAATCACGAGGCGTGTCTAAAATTGCGACCACGAACCGTTGCTATATGGTATGGGGACCATATATAATAAATTTCGCCAGGAGTTATATTGACGAAAGAGATGGATTTGATGTTAAGGTGGTCGAATAGCAGCTACCGATTTATTGGCAGGTAGTTCAGCACAGGCAAACAATTTTAGGAGGTAAAAGGAAGTGGAAAAGCTGAATGTTGCGATTGTCGATGACAATCCGCTGATTCTGAATACGCTGGATGAACTGATTAACGCAGAAGACGGATTATCTGTAATTGGAAAGGCAGACAATGGCGCTGATGCCATTAATATGATTGTTGACACCACGCCCGACATTGTACTGCTGGATTTGGTAATGCCGAAAATTGACGGTATATCCGTAGTGGAAAAAGTGAAAAGCGAGCATACTTTCCTGAAAAATCCTGCATTCATTATACTTAGTGCAGTAGGTGGAGAACAGATGACAGAAGATGCCTTTAAGGCGGGAGCTAATTACTATCTGATGAAACCCTTCGACAAGGAAATCCTGGTAAACAAGATTCGTCATATTGGAAAACTGCCCGATAAACAGCCGGCAGGAAAAGTAATAACGGCTCCTTTTGAGCCAGGGGAAGAATCCCATATCACCAGGGAGGAGTACATAAAGGAGCATCTGGCGACAGACATTACGAAGATGCTTCATGAGCTGGGTATACCGGCCCACATTAAAGGATATCAGTATCTGAGAGATGCCATCGCCATGTCGGTGGAAGACCAGGAAATGATGAGCAGCGTGACGAAAATTCTCTATCCGGCCATAGCCAAACGCAACCAGACAACGGCCAGCCGGGTGGAACGAGCCATACGTCATGCCATCGAGGTGGCCTGGGGCAGAGGCAAGATGGAAACCATCGATGAAGTTTTCGGTTATACAATCAGTACCGGAAAGGGTAAGCCTACCAATTCTGAATTCATTGCGCTGATATCGGATAAAATACTCTTGGAATACAAAAAAATTTAAGACAAATTCATCAGAAAGAACTTCCTAATTTCGGAAAAGTAAGGTATACTATTAAGAAAGGCATATGGAATCTGTTCGTCAGGAGAGGGAGGTTTTGATGAAGAAAATATTATTTGCAGCTTCAGAAGCGGTGCCGTTTATTAAAACAGGAGGATTGGCAGACGTAGTGGGCTCCCTGCCAAAATGCTTTAATAAAGAGTATTTTGATGTCAGGGTCATCATCCCCAAATACCTTTGCATCAAGCAGGAGTGGCGCGACAAGATGGAATATGTAAACCACTTCTATATGGATTATCTGGGACAGAGCCGCTATGTGGGCATCCTGAAGTACGTACATGAGGGTATAACCTTTTACTTTATTGATAATGAGAGCTATTTTAACGGGGCAAAGCCATACGGGGACTGGTATTGGGATCTGGAGAAGTTCTGCTTCTTCTGCAGGGCAGCCTTATCAGCCTTGCCTGTGATAGGATTCCAGCCCGATGTGGTACACTGCCATGACTGGCAGACAGGACTGATTCCTGTTCTTCTCAAGGATAAGTTCCACGAAGGAGAATTTTTCTGCAACATGAAGTCTGTAATTACCATCCACAACCTTAAATTCCAGGGCGTGTGGGATGTGAAGACCATCAAGCGGTTCACGGAACTGCCGGATTACTATTTCGCACCGGATAAGCTGGAAGCCTACAAGGACGGAAACCTGTTAAAGGGCGGCATTGTATATGCAGATGCCATCACCACGGTCAGCAACACATATGCAGAGGAGATTAAGCTGCCTTTCTACGGCGAGGGACTGGACGGACTTATGCGTTCCAGGGCCGGAAGCCTCAGGGGAATTGTCAACGGCATTGACTACGATGAGTTTAATCCGGAGACAGATTCGTACATTGCCCAGACCTATAATGCCAAGACTTTCCGCAAAGAAAAGGTAAAGAACAAGAAGGAGCTTCAGCAGGAGTTAGGCCTTCCTGTGGATGAGAAAAAGTTCATGGTGGGTATCGTCTCCCGCCTTACGGACCAGAAGGGCTTTGACCTGATTCAGTGCGTCATGGATGAGCTGTGCAACGATGATTTGCAGCTGGTGGTTCTGGGAACCGGGGAGGAGCGCTATGAGAACATGTTCCGCCACTATGACTGGAAGTACCATGACAGGGTATCGGCCCAGATTTACTACTCAGAGGCCATGTCCCATAAGATTTACGCTGCCAGCGATGCATTCCTCATGCCGTCCCTGTTTGAACCATGCGGCTTGAGCCAGCTGATGGCTCTGCGTTACGGCACGGTACCCATTGTCAGGGAGACAGGCGGTCTTAAGGATACAGTGGAGCCTTATAACGAATACGAGAGCACGGGCACAGGATTCTCCTTCGCCAATTACAATGCTCATGAGATGCTGGGAAGCGTGCGCTATGCCAAGTATGTATACAGCAGCAAACGCCGCGAGTGGAATAAAATTATCGACAGGGCCATGGCCAGGGATTATTCCTGGTGGACCTCTGCCGCCAAGTACCAGGAACTTTATGACTGGCTGATAGGATATTGACAACAGACCTGTAATGTCGGATAATATGCTGATGAATTAAGAAAGGTGTGATGCCCATATGGAGCCGTCAGCGGTTTCAGAGATAACAGAAGACCAGGAGTACATGGAGTGCGTAAGGGACATACTGTGCCATCCTGTATTCCAGTCCATGGACCAGTACATACAGCACGGGACTACCACATGCAAGACCCACTGTATGCAGGTTTCATACCTTGGATATAAGCTGTGCAAACAGCTGGGAGGAAACTGGAGAAGCGCTGCTCGGGCAGGGCTTCTCCATGATTTGTTTTTATACGATTGGCATACCCATGCTAAGGAGACGGGCCAGTATTTTCATGGATTCACCCACCCAAAAGCAGCCCTGATGAATGCAGACCGGTATTTCCGGCTGACCGGGGAGGAACGGATGATTATTCTTAGGCATATGTGGCCCCTGACCCTTGTCCCTCCCACATCCAAGGCAGGATATGCAGTTACTTGCGCGGATAAATATTGCAGTACAGTGGAAACCACGGCCCGGTTTAAGCACTGGATTCGGATGTGCCTGTTTGCACAGCCGGCCAGAAGATAAATATGTGTTTTGCTAAAACCGTCCCGGAGCCCGTTTGAAAGGGGAAAGAATAATCCGATTATGAATGTATGGATACAGATGCTTGGCAATCAGCTTCTTATGAGTGCTGTTACAGGATGGGTGGTTGCCCAGTTCTTAAAGACACTGATTGACTTTGCTTTGAATAAGAATTTTAACGCGGAGCGCTTGGTGGGGTCAGGCGGCATGCCCAGTTCCCACTCCGCTACGGTCTGCGGCCTGACCACAGCGGTCCTGCTTAAATACGGGGCCGGGTCCTTTGAATTTGCCGTGTCCTTCGTACTCTCCATGATTGTCATGTATGATGCCATCGGAGTGAGGCGTGAGACCGGAAAACAGGCCAAGCTGCTAAATTCCATCCTTTCAGAGAATCCCCTTAAGCTTAATGCGGAAGTGCTTCAGGAGAAGCTTAAGGAGTATGTGGGACACACGCCATTGCAGGTTCTGGCAGGGGCTATACTGGGAATTGGACTGGCTCTGGCCCTGAATTCCTATTATTAACACGGCGGGGGGTATCATGTTAGACAGGAAGGACAGAAGATATCATGAATGTTTATGATTTCATCAACTGGTTTTTTATGTATAGTTTTCTTGGTTACCTGCTGGAATGTATCGTGCTGAGTGCAGAATATAGGCGGCCTGTAGTGGACCGTGGCTTTGGCCATGGCCCCTTTTGTGTCATATATGGCTTTGGCGCCCTGGGCGCCTGCATGCTGCTGCGGCCTGTTGCGGGCAGTCCCATAGAGCTCTACACGGCGTCCATGGCCATGGCCACTACCATGGAACTGGTCACGGCCAATATTATGGTCCGGCTGTTCGGTTCCTTCTGGTGGGACTACAGCCGCAAACCCTTTAATTACAAAGGAATGGTCTGTCTGGAAAGCAGCCTGGCATGGGGACTTTTGGGACTGTTTTTCTTTTATTTTCTGGATATAAGGGTTCGTGCTGCCGTGTTCAGCCTGCCCGGCCATGTAGGGACCGTTCTGGCAGTAGGACTTACCATGTTCTATCTGGTGGATTTCATCCACTGCTTTCGCCTGCGCCTGGGCGGTATGGAAGAGGAAGATAAGCCGGCAGTGGGCCGGCTGAAGATATATTAATTGGATGAAAGGCTGCTGCAGGTGGCTGTTACCATTGGTCTACATGCAGCAGTCTTTTCGTCGTTCTAGCCCGCCCCTGTTTTTACGGCGGATTGAATAAAGGAGAATGACATGGATATGAGACATACTTGGGGAGGATATCAGGTCGTGCTGGCCTCGGCGTCTCCCAGACGGAAGGAACTGCTGGCACAGATTGGCCTGGAGCCTGAAATCAGGCCCAGCCGGATGGAGGAGGAGACCAGGGAGAAGAAGCCGGATATGGTGGTCATGGAATTGTCCAGACAGAAGGCAGAGGACGTTGCGTCGGGATGTCCCAAGGGCACTATGGTGATTGGGGCAGATACAGTGGTTTCCGTGGGAAATGAGATACTGGGCAAGCCGGGAACTCCCATGAGGGCCTATGAGATGCTGGAGAAGATTCAGGGCAGGACCCATCAGGTATACACCGGTGTGACGGTGCTTTTGTGCCAGGGGGAGGACAGATGCCATGGGATTACATTTGCGGAGCGCACGGATGTCCATGTGTACCCCATGACCTGCGGAGAAATGAAGGAGTATGCCCAGTGCGGGGAACCCCTGGATAAGGCGGGGGCCTACGGAATTCAGGGCAGGTTTGCCGCTTATATAAAAGGAATTGACGGGGACTACGCCAACGTGGTGGGACTGCCAGTGGGACGTCTCTATCAGGAGATAAAAAGACTTTTGGAGGACAGGGAAGATGATTAAGCTGATAGTATCGGATGTGGATGGAACCCTTGTACCTGACGGTTCTCCGGATTTGGACCCGGAGGTATTTGACATTATTCTCAGGCTTCGTGAAAAGGGAATGCAGTTTGTGGTTGCCAGCGGGCGCCCGTGGGCCAGTGTGGAAAGCGCGTTTGAGCCGGTAAAGAAGAAGATTTTCTATGTTGCCAACAATGGGGCGTACATGGGATGCCACGGCAGATGTCTGTATGCCTATACCATGGAGCGCGAGCTGGCCCGCCGTATCATACGTAAGGTGCGGATGCATCCGGAGCTGGAGATGGTCTATGCCGGTGTGAACGGGGATTATCTGGATTCAAAGAACGATGCCCTGTACGACTGGCTGACTAATGGCTATAAGTTTAATGTCATCCGGGTAAAGGATGTGTTGGAACTGGAGGAGCCGTGTGTGAAGATTTCCATTTATAAAAAGGAGGGAATCGAGGCAGCCACCAGGGACATATATGATGAGTTCAAGGACGAGGCCAAGATGGCCTGCGCCGGTGATATGTGGATGGACTGCATGGCCAAGGATGTGAACAAGGGAAAGGCTGTGCGCACCATCCAGGAAAGCCTGGGCATTAAGATGGAGGAGACCATGGCCTTTGGCGACCAGCTCAACGATATAGAGATGCTGAACCAGGCTTATTACAGCTTTGCGGTTGCCAATGCCAGGGAAGAGGTGCGCAGGGCTGCCAGGTTCCAGGCGGACAGCAATGTGCGGGGCGGAGTCCTCAAGATACTGAAAGGGCTGCTGTGAGAGGAGTGTGACAGTGGACAGAAGCAGGATATACAAGGTACGGGGGAAGAGATGGAAAGGGGCCGTGGGCCTGTGTCTGGCAGCAGTCCTGGCAATGGCTGTTTTGACCGGATGTACCAGGAAAACAGCTGCCACAACCGGCTCCAGGACAGTGGACAAGCTGTAGTATT
>OBWQ01000411.1_pt1 | contig 18501 bp, 24 predicted proteins | sample 1476511 | NCBI WGS metagenome assembly OBWQ01 (sample SAMEA2580126, study PRJEB22360) | human gut metagenome | biome: human gut; feature: human-associated habitat; material: faeces | place: Denmark | collected 2008/2010
TGAGGATTCCATTTCAAATCCCTCCCGAAGGTATGCAGGACGCAGATAAAGCCAGGAGTAAAGTTTTCGGACTTGTTAAGCTTGAAGAACATACGCAGGATGACATCCCTGACCGAATGAAACAGGCAGTTAAGAAGGGAATGGTCCTTAAGAAAAAAGATGCGGAGTTCTTCAGGAATGGTAAAGACACAATGCCTGTGAATGCAGGAAACCAGTTTACAGGACATACGAAAAGCCCGTTTCTGATTATACATGTTGCCACAGGAAGGACAGAAACGGCTTTTACAGGAAAAAGGGACAAATTTAAGGTTCCCACAATGAGGGCAGCCAAAGAAAGCGCCGCCAAAAGAAGGATCATGGCAATGGATCATCTTGTTGATGTTATCCAAAACATTTTTGCCAGGGCGGAGCACATATTGGATGTATTCAAGGTGGTCAGAAAAAATAGTCTGGAGGATGTTGTTATAATGCATAAGAACATTTTACAATAAAAATTCAAAAAGATAAACCCCCAAAACCCCTCATGAGTGAGGGGCAGGGGAGTTGAGAGTGCCGAAGGCACTTTGTTCCGCTTCGGACTGTCAAATTCTGTTCTGCTTAATATACTGATAGTAAGGCAAGTAACAGGAGGAAAATGTATATGCAGATAACGGATTATATAAAACCGGAATTAATCGTGGTAGCTCTTGTGCTGTATTTTGTGGGCATGTGGATTAAGCAGAGTGAGGCGGTGAAGGACAGATATATCCCATTGATCAACGGGGGCCTGGGAATTGTCATATGCGGGATTTATGTGCTTGCCACAAGTGCATGCCGGTCCGGGCAGGAAATTTTAATGGCAATATTCACCGCCATAACCCAGGGAATCCTGTTGGCAGGGCTGAGCACGTATGTCAATCAAATTATAAAGCAGATAGGCAAGGAGGAATAGAATGTAATATATTTGTTCTGAATTTGTTTTAAGATATGTGGACCTGCAATGAATGCGGTATGTTTGAATAAGATATTGCAAAAGGATGCGGGTATTAATATAACAACAGAGCGAGGTGGCTGATAGTGGAACATATAAGAAGTCGCTCATAAATGTCAGGAGGAGTCAGATATTGTTTGAATCTGGAGCCTCATCCACGGATGGACAAGGTGTGGGAGGCAAGGTGCAGGCGGGGAGGGTTAGGCAGAACATAGGTCAAAAATAGCCTGTAAAAAGGGAGGAGCCGGTCAGGATTTCTCCTGCCGGCTGTATTATGAAAAAAGTCTGATTATCAATATCAATCAGTGACAGGATATTAAAAAGGAACTTAAGAAGGAACCTAATCGGTTCCTGTCATGACCTCTTTCATTTGTTGGGTTACGGGACGATATCCGTCGTTTCTGAAAAGACCATTGAATATGCTGTCGCCTAATGCGAATATAAGGAGGATAACCGCAAGGATGATGAGTGCCTTGGTGAAGAATTTCATTTTAATATCTCCTGTGGTGTAATTGATAGACCATTTACTAGATAATATATCCTAATCATGCTACATTATAAATCATGAGGCAATATTTTGTGGTGATAAATAAAATGCAGCAGATAAATTAAATATGGATGGAAGAATCGTAAAAAAGGAAACAGTTTGCATCCACATTCAATCCACGGGTTATCAACATGCTTATCCACAATATCCACTAGAAACACAAGATAATCATGATTGATATTGTGTTTATCTATATATAGTGGTATTATAATTGTGGATAAGTGGCAGAGAGGGGAGTTTGTTCTCAAATAAAACCTGTGCTTGCAGCTAATTCTTATGTAAAGGATATCACAGACAGTGTCTGCAAATCAATAACTCCAGCGTGTATAGGGGAGTGGAATGCTCTTGCTAAATGCATCCGTACATTTCCATATGACCAGCTTGATTATAATAAAATGTTTGGCATTGCATCTCAAATATCACCAGTTATAGATAATTTGAATATAGCAGGGCTAACATCCAATATTGAGCGAATCTATGACCATGGAAAACATCAGAGGAAGAAATAAACGCCCGCAGTCATGCCAAGGGCTGGGACAAAATGTTTAATACCTATTGGGTAAAATTTGAGTATATGATACCAGATGGGCAGACAGTGGAAGCCTGGGTGGCTACATGCAATCTTATCTGTTATGATAAGCTGCAGAACAATCATATGGCACTGTTGGAAGATGATTAATAAGATTTATGCTGTCAATTATAGAGAGGTTTAACAGCTATGGCCGTCAGGACGAAGAATCCTGCTTCCTATGCAGTCAGCAAGGGGCATGTATTCTAGGGGAAAATTACGGATGGATGCTGGAAGCGATATCTGTCGCCTGGTTTGAATCAAGCTGCTGTCACTCCGGCATTTGTGTCAGAGCTAATCGCATGGGCAGTGGATGGAAGTGACGCTGTAGAAATAAAGTGGGATGGTAATAATATTTGGCTTTAAGGTATAAAGGGGATATATAATCACGACGCAAGAAATTTCTTTCCATGTATCTTCTCAAATTCGGCAGCATGGTTTTTATTAATGTATAGACGGTATAATGCTGGCTGGTCTGGAGATGAAGTTTAAAGAGGAATGTGTTGCTATGATGGGATGAGAAATTGAAAAGTGATGTATCAGATGTATGGTGAACTGTTTTCTTACCGGAGGGCGGTTCTTTATTCGGTTCTAAAAATACTATTATCGAGGTAAATACAATGCTAATATTATCATTAAAAATCAAGCTCCACGCGCCCTGGGTTCATTCATTAAAAGAAAAACGTATGGTTGTTAAAAGCTTACTATCTAAAATGCGGAACAAATTTAATGTGGCTGTGGCAGAGGTGGGAGAGCAGGATATACACCAGACGATTGTCATTGGTGTGGCTGCTATCGTACCGCATAGCGCCCAAGCTGATAGTGTTATGGAAGAGATACGATATTTTATTGAAGAGAGTACGGAAGCGGAGATTACAGATATTGAAAGAGAGATATTTTAGTCAGCATATTTGGGACTAAAGACAAATAAGAATGGCTAAATCTGTTTATCGGATATAAATGATTGGAACGAAGGTCATAGAATTGCTGGACAGCGAACATTTGGTAAATTGAATCTCGTCACCTTCTTTATTGGAACTGTTCTCCCACAGATAATCTATATCCATAGCTGTTGTGTGGTATCTGGATGGATGGCAATACATGAAGATGAATTATATGCGGCCTGGAATAATTCAGTAAGACAAATTCCGTTTAGTAAAATAGAACCTTGATATGATGATGATAATCACATTTTCTACGGGTGAGCAAAGGTTATTTGATGCATCTATATTAGATGGACCAGTATTTGAACCGCTAAAAAATATGGATGTATTCAAATGTGCAGAAGTTGAACATGGTGTTGTGACTTGGCAGGATGGCGAGATTGATTGCGCGCCAGAATTTATGTATGAAAATAGCTACGAATATTCAATGGTGTCTTGATTAGAGGGGGAAGTTTATGCCGTCATAAAAATGTGCCAAAACCCCTGTAAAATCAAAGGTTCCAGCACAAATATCCAGTGGAGACAACAGGACTCGAACCTGCGACCCTCTACACGTCAAGCAGATGCTCTCCCAGCTGAGCTATGTCTCCAACGAGACTAATTATACCATATAGACAGGGAAGATGGCAAGCAGTTCTTGCAATGAACCATAAAATGTACCATAAACAATAATATATCAAAAAAGCATACTGACCGAACAAAGGGAATTATTATACACTTCTCCGTTCTATAGGTAATGGAGGGGGAGAAATGAAAAAAATATGGAAATATTTAGCCGCAGTAGGCCTGATGATAGTATTATTGGTTCTGGCGGCCTATTATATTCGGCTGCCTGATTACAGCGTCTATACAGTATTCTCCTATGGTGGTTCGGATTTCAGGGAAACGGACCTGTATGTTATCGTATATAAACCGTGGAAGATTGACCATAAGGTTCAGGACATTGTTTCCCGGCATAATGAGATGAATGGAACACCTGACAGATTGACTGTGTGGCTCTATTACAGTAAATATAATCTGGACCAGGGGAAGGATTTTTATAAGGTGATATTCGAGTATGGTAAAAGTCAGGTGACGGATCCGCCTGAGGCATGGTAGGAAATTGGAATATACCAGGTTTTAGAATATACTGGATGCCATGGGTGCGCTGCGGATTGCGGAGGAGTGCGACATGGTAAATCACAATCAAAAACCCACGCTATTACGTTGTATCTCGCAATTACGTGGGTTTGAAAATAATGGAGACAACGGGATTCGAACCCGCGGTCTCTGCGTTGCGAACGCAGCGCTCTCCCAGCTGAGCTATGTCCCCATTGATTTGATTATAGCACGGCTGGAAAAAAATACAAGTTAAGTTTGAAACTTTTTACATATTTTTCTTCTTTTCAGGACATACTGTTGTCAAAGAAAACAAAGCCGTGTAAACAGGCGGCGGATGGGAGATGGATATGGACAGATATGAAGAAGAAAGGCAGGCCAGAAAGAAGTCAAATGAAATGTTTAACAGCATTACAGAAAAGGTGAAGCCGGAAAACCAGAACCAGACCCATAATTCCAGGCGGGAAGGAATGGGACCAAATACAAAGAGAAAACCATGTTAACATATTTAGCATCCACTGTGATTGATAATATCATATCACTGCGGATGCTTTTCTTTTTGACTTTTTTTCAAAGACTTGTGGATGATTCTTCGAGTTTACCTGGTTATCCACAATGTTGTGGAAAAGATTGCGGGTAATGTATTATTATCTGATAAATGGAAGAAAAAAGGGACTGTGACAGACAGCGGTATGTCCTGTCTGAGCACAGTCCCTGGGAATGGAATTACTGAGCCTTATTTACAAAAGACTCGCAGTCTGTACATTCCTTCTTGGTTGGGTTCATTTCATGAGTCCCGACCTTGATGGTGTCAAGGGTACAGTAATCCTCAGACTGTGCATTGTAAGCACAATTCTTGATGGTACATCTGATGCTCTCGTTTTTTCCATTTACTTTCATGGTAAAACCTCCTTTTGAATTGAATTGGATTCAGGTATATTATTTGCAGAAAAGCAGAAAAAATACCCTTTATCCGCAGGGGAAACAAAAACAGCGGAATTGGGATATAAGGGAAATGGTTTAAGATTCAGGTGTATTTGGCTGTATAAAATAAAATATGTTTGAAAAATCTTATGTTTTGTTATATACTAAAGGTTATGGGCGGCCATGGACAGGCAGCGGAGCGGTCCGGCAGACAAGATGAGGCATGGCGCCCGGGACAGGAAGCCCCTGGAACATAAATAATACAAAAAGGATGGTTTTACTATGGCACTGTTAGAGACATGGAGAAATCTGGCTTACGGCGACGGCCTGGATGATAAAAAGAAAGAAGAATTGTGGGCTGGATATTTTCAGATTGAGAAGGGAATCTATGAGCAGATTCTCTCTAACCCAACAGAGGTTATCACAGGCACTGTAAAGGACCTGGCAGAGAAGTACAATACGGAAATCCTCATCATGACCGGTTTCCTGGATGGAATCAATGAGAGCCTGAAGGGCTATGAGAACCCCATTGATACCATGGAAGAGGACACCGAGGTTAAGATTGAGATTGACCCGGAGAAGCTGTACTACAATATGGTAGAGGCAAAGGCTAACTGGCTGTATGAGCTTCCCCAGTGGGATGAGATTCTTACACCGGATAAGCGCAAGGAACTGTACAAGTCCCAGAAAGCTTCCGGTACAGTACGCAAGGGCAAGAAGATTTTCCCAAATGATCCCTGTCCATGCGGAAGCGGCAAGAAATATAAGAAGTGCTGCGGAAAGAACGCATAAAGCCCATGATTTTACCCGCCTGCCCGGAATTGTTCCGGACAGGCGCTTTTGTAGTTTGATGATTCAGTGATGGCTGCGGGAATGAGACGCAGTGCCATTGGGAAGGATGAGGACATGGAAGCTTACAGCAGTTTTGCGGAGGTCTACGACATTTTCCAGGACAATGTGCCTTATGAGGAGTGGTGTTCCTATGTAACCGGACTGCTCCGGGAGCAGGGGGTGGAGAACGGTCTGGTGCTGGACCTGGGCTGCGGCACGGGAAGCCTTACCGGGCTCCTTGCAGAGGCCGGGTATGATATGATTGGAATTGATAATTCCGGGGAAATGCTTCAGATGGCAATGGATAAACGGGCGGCCTCGGGACAGGACATTCTTTATCTCCTTCAGGACATGCGGGAGTTTGAGCTTTACGGCACGGTGCGGGCGGTTGTCAGCATATGCGATTCCGTGAACTATATTATGGAGTACCAGGATCTGGTGCAGGTGTTCCGGCTGGTCAATAATTATCTGGACCCCAAGGGGGTATTTATATTTGACCTGAACACGGAGTATAAATATCGGGAATTGCTGGCAGATAATACCTTTGCGGAGGCCAGGGAGGAGAGCAGCTTTATCTGGGACAATTTCTACGATGAAAGTTCCGGAATAAACGAGTATGACCTTACCCTGTTTATCCGTGAGGGCGAGCTGTACCGCAAGTATGAGGAGACACATTTCCAGAGGGCCTACAGCCTGGATGAGGTGAAAAGGGCAGCAGAGGAGGCCGGCATGGAGTTTGTTGCCGCTTACGACGCATGCACCCGCAATCCGGTGCGGGAGGACAGCGAACGCATCTATATAATCATGAGGGAACATGGAAAGACAATGAGAGACGAGGAGTAAATCGTATGGCAGATTATGTAATCAGAGCAACTGCGGCACAAGGGCAGATCAGGGCCTTTGCCGCCACCACCAGAGACCTGGTGGAACAGGCCAGAATATCCCATAACACCAGCCCTGTGGCAACGGCTGCCCTGGGCAGGCTGCTGACGGCCGGTGTGATGATGGGCTGTGACATGAAGGGGGAAAATGACCTTCTCACCCTTAAGATACAGGGGGACGGACCCATCGGCGGCCTGACCGTGACAGCGGATTCCAGGGGCAATGTGAAGGGATATGCATTTAATCCCATGGTGATGCTTCCTCCCAATGAAAAGGGAAAATTGGACGTGGGCGGAGCGCTGGGCGTGGGCGTCTTAAGCGTTATCAAGGACATCGGGCTTAAGGAGCCGTATGTGGGGCAGACCATTTTGGTGACCGGAGAGATTGCGGAGGACCTGACGTATTATTACGCCACCTCTGAGCAGACGCCGTCCTCCGTGGCGCTGGGGGTCCTGATGAATAAGGACAACACGGTGCGCCAGTCCGGCGGTTTCATCATTCAGCTGATGCCGGGGGCTTCCGAGGATATCATCGGCAGACTGGAGAACAAGCTGAAGGAGATATCGTCCATCACCACCCTGCTGGATGTGGGAAACACGCCGGAGATGATACTGGAGTATGTGCTGGGCGAATTCGGCCTGGAAATCGGCGGAAGGCTTCCCGCTGTATTTTACTGCAACTGCACAAAGGTCCGGGTGGAGAAGGCATTGATCAGCGTGGGCAGAAAGGATATCCGGGAAATGATAGAGGATGGCAAGCCCATTGAGGTGAACTGCCATTTCTGCAATAAGAATTACACGTTTTCCGTGGATGAACTGAAGGATATGCTGGAGAAGGCCAGATAGGGAAGCAGGGCAGGAATATTGTGCAGATACTGCAGAATATTTTTTAGAGATAACAATAAGAGCCAGTCGCAGGACTGGCTCTTACTTGTAATCATTTGAAATCAGATATAACTTACTTCAACCTCTATCAGTGATGATATATGTTTGAAAAAGGTACACTGTTGTTCATTGATTATAATTTGGTTACGTTTGTAGCCTGAGGACCCTTAGCTCCGTTTACTACATCGAACTCAACTTCTGCGCCCTCATCTAAGGACTTGAAGCCATCCATGTTCAGACCTGAGTAGTGAACGAATACATCGTTTCCCTGCTCGTCGGAAATAAATCCGTAACCCTTCTGGTTGTTGAACCACTTAACTGTACCTTTCATTACGATACCTCCAAAAAATATAAAAAATAAAAAATGTGATATGTTGCAAGCCATTTCGCAACTGTCCTAAGGATATCATAAATGTTGAAAAGTGTCAAACGTTTTTGGGCATTAAGTATAAACAATTTATATAAACCTCAGATTCTGTTGTTCAAAGGTTAAAATATGAAGAAATACAGGCAAAGAGGTGAATTTTATGATATACTAAAGCATATTTCAATACAATGCATTATGCGTATTAATGTGTAAAGAAGGGATTTGAATGAAAATCTGTAATATATGGAACCATTTTTCTACCATTACAAGGCACAGAAACCTGGTCAGGAAGCATTGCTTCCAGATTGGCCTTTACTGGCAGGGGATTACCCATGATCTTTCCAAGTACAGCCCGGAAGAGTTCTGGACCGGGGTCAGGTATTATCAGGGAAACCGCAGTCCCAATGCGGCTGAGCGTGAGACCGTGGGGTATTCCAGGGCCTGGCTCCACCATAAGGGCAGGAATAAGCATCATTATGAGTATTGGATTGACATTTCCAACCATAAGGAGGAGGGCCTGGTGGGCAATAAGATGCCGCTGCGGTATGTGGCCGAGATGGTCTGCGACCGGATAGCTGCATGTGAGGTGTATAAGGGCAAAGCCTATACCAGCGCGGCCCCGCTGGAATACTACGAGTATACAAAGAATTACATCACCATCCATCCCCGGACCAGAGCGCTTTTGGAAAAGCTTCTCCATATGCTGAAGGACCAGGGGGAGGAAGCTACCTTTGCCTATCTGCGCAAACTTTTGAAAAAAGGAACGTATTAAGGAAAGGTAAGAGGGCATGGCAGAAGCCGCCTTCCGTCTGGCTGGATACCAGAGGAAGGAGGCTTTTTAAATGTCTGATGGACAGGAATGGGCGGCGGGGAACAGTCAGCCCTGCCGCCGGGGAAACAGCCGCCCCAGGGACAGATGGCAGATAAAACCTCCCAGAACCATGGCTGCCAGGTACAGAAGGTTTCCGGCGGCAGTACCTATGGTGAGGGCAATCTGGTGGAAAACAATCTGTCCGTTTGGATAATAGGGGCTGATATAAAACATATCGGCGTTGCCGTAGGGATGGGAAGCCACATTTATGAACGTGGCTATGCACACGCAGACCAAAAACAGGGGCAGCATGGATACAAAGTCGCCGGGGGTCCTGCCTCCCAGGCCGGTCATGGCGCAGTACAGGCCGATGAAGATGAGCATAAAATGCCACAGGAATCCATGAAGCGTCAAAAGCAGATAGGGATGCATGAGGCCGCTGGGTTCCGCCAGTGCCATGACGCCTCCCAAAAGGGCAAAATCCTGCATGAAGGTGCATATGCATTTTTCCGTCCGGAGATGGGACTGATGCCTGAATAACGGAAGAATCAGACACAGGTACATGGGGATGCTGCACAGCTGGAAGGGAAAATACCACCAGTTATACCGGCCCTGGTTGACGATAAAATATAGGAAGCCCTGCTTATAAAGTTCACTGACAGCTAAAACCAGGCCGCAGATAAACAGCACACCACGAGGGTGCAGGCATTTGCGTGCCAGGCGCCGGGCCAGAAAGACGGCAAGCGGTATGCCGGCAGCACAGAGCAGGATGTGAAAGGCGGAATATGGTTCAGGCGCCTGAATGGGCCATGCGGCAGCCTGTAGTAATGTTTTTATGAATGATAGCATAGCTGTGCCTCCTGACGGAACGATTATACATCATATGCAGAAAGAATGCCAGAATAAAATAGAAACCTGTGGGAATGCTAAGATAACGGTAAAATAAGTGGAAGGGCAGGAAAATAATACATGGGATTTATCATAGCATTGCTGTCAGGCGCCTTAATGAGCATACAGGGCGTATTTAACACGGAAGTGACAAAGCAGACCAGCGTCTGGGTGGCTGCGGGATGGGTACAGCTCACGGCCTTCATTACCTGCGTGGTCATATGGATGTTTACAGGCAGGGAGCCCGTGGCCGGCATCATACAGGTTACGCCCAAATATATGCTTGTGGGCGGTATCATGGGAGCCATCATCACCTATACGGTCATCCGAAGCATGGGAAGCCTGGGACCGGCCAAGGCGGCTCTTCTGATTGTGGTCTCGCAGATTATCATTGCATATACCATTGAGCTGTTCGGGCTGTTCGGCGTGGAGAAGGCTCCCTTTGCATGGAACAAGATAATCGGGGCAGTCATTGCCATAGGCGGAATTGTAATTTTTGAAAGATAAAATTTGGAAATTAACGCTTGTAATTGCAGGGGGTTTCCGATAGAATAGGAGTACAGGCTGGGACGGTGCTCTCTGGAAGGAGGGATACCGCCCAAGATGAAACTTACATCTTTCAAAGCATTGAAACTGGCAGTGATTGTCATATGTATGTTGGCTGCAGGCATATGCTATAGCTGCAGTGTGAAGAACCGGGATATTGGACCGGAAAATATGGTCATGGCATTGGAACCTGACGGTGGTATTGTTGTTGAGGAAAGTGCGGGGATTGAAAGCCCGCGGCAGCGGGACGAACCGGAAGGCGGGGCCGGGACCATGTCCGCGGGCGCAGATGGAGAGCATCTGCGGGGACAAGATTGTATGCCGGGACAGGAGGACGTGCCGTCCCAGGCAGGCAGGCTGTCCGAAGGCGATATGCCGCCCCGGGAAGATATGCCTCTGGTATATATCCATGTATGCGGTCTGGTGTGTACGCCGGGCGTATATGGACTTCCCGCAGGCAGCAGGGTATATGAGGCCATTGAGGCAGCGGGAGGATTCTCGGAAGCAGCAGTGCCGGATTATCTGAATCTGGCCCAGGTGTTAGAGGACGGCATGAAGATACAGGTGCCGGACCGTGAGCAGGCAGAGGAATGGAAGGCCCGGGGGCTGACCCAATCAGGCATATCCGCGGGTGGTGTGTCAGGGGGCGTTCAGACATCCGGCAGGACAGGGACCGGCGATGGCGGCTCTAAGGCCAGGGTGAATCTTAACACGGCTTCCAGGGAGGAACTGATGACCCTTAGGGGAATCGGAGAATCCAGGGCAGAGGACATCATCCATTACCGCGAAGAGTTTGGTGGATTTAAGTCCATTGAGGATATTATGAATGTATCCGGTATCAAGGATGCTGCATTTGAAAAGATTAAGGACAGTATTACAGTGTAAATAACGGCAGGCGGCCTTGGTTATCAGGCCGCCGTTTAATGATAGATAAGGGGAATGGAACATGGCAAGAGTATTAGTGGTTGACGATGAGAAATTAATTGTGAAAGGAATCCGCTTCAGTCTGGAACAGGACGGGATGGAAGTGGACTGTGCATATGACGGCGAGGAGGCCATTGAACTGGCAAAAAAGACAGAGTACGATATCGTGCTCCTGGACGTGATGCTGCCCAAGTATGACGGCTATGAGGTGTGCCAGGCCATACGTGAGTTTTCGGATATGCCCATCATTATGCTGACGGCCAAGGGCGGCGATATGGATAAGATTCTGGGGCTGGAGTATGGCGCCGATGATTATATCAGCAAGCCCTTCAACATACTGGAGGTCAAGGCCAGAATCAAGGCCATCATACGAAGAAGCGGGAAGAGCAAACGACAGAAGCGGGAAGAGCCGCAGTCCGGCGTGATTGGCGCAGGGGACCTTAAGATGGATACAGAGAGCCGCAGGGTGTTTATCGGCGAGCGGGAAATCAATCTCACGGCCAAGGAATTTGACCTTCTGGAGCTTCTGGTTCGCAACCCCAACAAGGTATACAGCAGGGAAGCACTTCTGACCTATGTATGGGGAAATAAGGCCATGGACAGCGGGGATGTTCGTACCGTGGATGTCCATGTGAGAAGGCTCCGTGAGAAAATCGAACCCAGTCCCAGCGACCCAAGGTATGTACATACGAAGTGGGGCGTGGGATACTATTTCAGGGTAAAGGCTTAAGAACAGCGAAGGATGCGAAAAGAGGACAGAAGATGGACGGCATTACCATAAGGACAGCGGTAGCGGCTGATTTGGACGCATTGGTACAGGTGGAGGCAGCCTGTTTCCCGGCAGCGGAGGCAGCAGACAGAAAAAGTTTAAAGGAGCGTCTGTATGTATTTCCTCAGAGCTTCCTGGTGGCTGAGGATGGAAACCGAATCATCGGGTTTATCAATGGCGCTGTCACAAATGAGAGAACCATTGGGGATGAGATGTTTGAGGATACTTCACTTCATGAGCCGGAGGGCACCTACCAGAGCATATTCGGCCTGGATGTGATTGAGGAATACAGGCACCAGGGTGTGGCTTCCCGTCTGATGGAGGCCATGATTGAAAGGGCCAGGAGCCAGGGGCGCAGGGGGCTTATTCTTACCTGTAAGGACAGACTGATTGGGTATTATGAAACCTTCGGATATGTGAATATGGGCATTTCCAAATCCGTTCACGGCGGGGCTGTGTGGTACGATATGATACTGGAGTTTTAGCAGATGAAGATCACCCTTGTTACAGTTGGAAAGATTAAGGAACGATATTTTGAGGATGCCATCAGGGAGTATGCCAAGCGCCTGAGCCGCTACTGTAAACTGGACATTATCCAGGTGGCGGATGAGAAGACTCCGGATGGGGCCGGCGAGGCCATTGTAAGGCAGATCAAGGAAAAAGAAGGACAGCGTATCCTTTCTAATCTTAAAGATGGGGCTTACGTCATTGCCCTGGCCATTGAAGGGAAGATGCTGACCAGCGAGGAACTGGCCGGCAGGATTCAGAGGCTGGGAGTGGATGGGGTAGGCCATATTGTATTTGTCATAGGGGGTTCGCTGGGCCTGTCCGAGGACGTCATGAAGCGGGCGGACTATGCCCTGAGCTTCTCTAAGATGACATTTCCCCATCAGCTGATGCGGGTGGTGCTGTTAGAGCAGGTTTATAGGAGTTACAGAATTATTTCGGGGGAACCATATCACAAGTAAAGGCGAAAGGGAACGGATGTTCTGGAAATAAAAGAGAATAAGAGTTGTATTTTTAACCCCATGGGAGGCAAGCGGCTTCCATGGGGTTTTGCTGTTCATGACAATAAAGTTCTTACAACACAAGGTTTTTATTGCAGAGTCTGTGTTTCTTCCGGCGGGATATATTCTATTAAATCAGTCAGATTACACTCTAATACATAACACAGGCGTTTCAGAATGTCGATATCCAGTCGCTGTATAGCTTCCGCAAGGTGACGAAAAAAGGCTCTTTCCCCGGGGAAGAGGCGGTAAGGAAAGCCCTGTACCTGCGGGTGAGCGAGCTGTACAAGAAGTGGAACGGACGGCCCGTAGCGAATTGGGCGGTGGTGAGGAACCAGCTGTCCATGGATGATAAGATGCAGGGACGTATCCTGAAATATGAAAATGAGTAGCTCAAGGTTATGAGGAAACACCCGGCAGTGGGGATGAGGGCCAGGGATCTGGGAGAACTTTATACATACCTGAAACTGTTTGGGCGGGTATATACGGACTGTGAGGCAGAACGGCAAATCATAGAGCATGGGATAGAAGAGATCTTTAGCAGGGAATATAGTAGTGAGGATGCCTCCACTGCCCTGCAGGCCATGAAGAATCCAAGAAAAGCGGGAAGGAGAAGAAAAAATGGGCCGGAGGCCCAGGAACAGATCAAAGCCTTATCCGCACAGGGAAAAACCATAAGGGGATACCGCTGAAACGGGTATTCCCAGAAGCACTGTGCAGAGGCTAAAAAAGAATGTCTGATGGGCAGGTGTCCCATAATTAAAAATGGGACAGCCTGGTTAAAGTCGCCCTAAAACAAAGGTGGAGAAGAACCCTCTAAAAGTATCCTGATAACCAGGCTCATGGACTCTCCCCCATCCCCTCAGATCTCTCTCTGAAATATTTTTAGAAAAACTTAAACATTTAACTTGACAACCCCCCTTCGATACCCCGCAGCTTGCTGCGGGGTAGTTCATTTTTCAGAAGTGAATCTGACCAGATACTTTTTGCGGTGTTTCTGATTGGATGCTTTTTCGGAGAACGTTTTTCCAATCCTGTATTGGAGATTTACGGACAAAAGGCGAGCGCAAAATCTACCTGCTTTAAAAGGATACAGGATTTAATTGATCCGCTTACAGTCAATCCCTTATTTCCAATGTCCAGAAAAGAGAACGAGGTAGCTATGTGCCTGACGGAAGAGTATATGGTATGCTTTGACAATATCAGCTACATCTCTCAGGATATCAGCGACCTGCTCTGCCGGAACTATACAAGGACAGTTCAGGTGAGAAGGAAGCTTTTTACGGACAACACGCAGTCCATTTCCGAACCCAACGCAATCGTCTGCATCAACAGTACAAGGCAGTGCATTATGAGGAGCGACTTGGCAGACAGGGCAATCTTTCTGGAACTGGAAAGGATAAAGCCGGAAGAGATGCTTGGCGATGAAGAACTGAAGAAAAAGTGGGAAAAAGACAGACCACTCTTTTTCGGTGCGCTGTGCCAGACCGTCAAGGGCGTATTGGGAGATGGGAATCCGCCTGCAAATCCGTCACCGGTAAGAATGGTTGATTTTTACGAAATGGCAGTCAAAGCGGGAAGGCAGCTTGGATATTCGGAAGAAAAGATATATGAAGCATTTCGTTTGAACAGGAAGAAAATCAATGAAGCTGTTGTTTCCGGAAATGTACTGCTTATGGTAATAGAAAATTTCATGGACAGGGAAGAGAACAGGAAAGGCATAAAAAGCAGAGTATCTGATTTTTATCGAGACTTAAAGATTTATGCGATGGAAGACTGTGGGATTAACGGAAGAAGCTTTCCGGGTGCGCCGGAAGTTATGACAAGGAAGATGTCGGAAGACAGGAGCAATCTGGAAGATGCCGGAATTTATTAGAAAAAGAACAGAAAAGTGGACAGATTTGTTACTGATAGGGAAAACCGGATAACCGGACGGCATCTACAGGTGCGTCGGGCGGAGGGATGCACCTGTAGACTCCATCCTATATCCGGCGGTTTTGAACTTATCCCTATGGAAAGATATATATCATAATTTTGAACCATCAAAGAAAGAGAGGCGGACTATATGAGCAAAGAGGAAAAAAGAAAACGAGTGGCTATTTACTGCCGTGTCAGCACCACGGAACAGGCGGAAGAGGGCTACAGTATCGGGGAGCAGGAGCGCCTGATAAGGGAATACTGCACAAAACAGGGCTATGAAGTTTATAAAGTCTTTTCTGATGCCGGAATCAGTGGAAAAGATATCGTACACAGGCCGGCCATACAGGAATTATTAAAGGATGCCACGGAAAAGAAGTTTGACATGGTGATGTCCTGGAAAATCAACCGGTTAAGCCGGAAACTGGAGGATGCCATTAAGATTGTAAACATACTGGACCGGTATGGGTTTTCCTATCAGTCCTATTCGGAACGGTTTGAATCCGACACTCCGGCAGGCAAAATGCAGTTTCAGATGATGGCGTTGGTAGGAGAATTTGAGCGTAATACCATTGCGCAAAATGTAAAGATGGGAATGAAAGCGAAAGCCCGTGCAGGAGAATGGTGCGGCGGCATTGCGCCTCTTGGCTATCGTTGGGTTTCCATGGAGGGCACTGAACATTCAGTCAGAAAGAAATCACGTTTGGAGATTGATGAGAAAGAAGCGGAAACTGTTCAGCTGATTTTTGAGCTGTATGCTTCCGGTAAAGGCTACAAAGCAATCGTAAATCAGATTAATCAGATGGGCTGTAAGACAAAAAGAGGAAATGCCTTTTCTGTGGCGCAGCTTCGTACCATACTTACTAACCCTGTATATATTGGAAAGGTGCGGTTCAATGTGCGGAGAGACTGGAACGAAAAACGCCGCAATAACATAAATCCAGATCCCATTATAGTGGACGGAATCCATAAAGCGATTATAGAGGAAGAACAATGGAATCAGGTACAGTTTCTTATCAGTCAGAAATCAGGAAAACCCTCCCGTATTTATGACGGAGAATATCCATTGACAGGAATTATGAAATGTCCGGAATGCGGAGCAGGCATGGTAATCTCCAGAGTAATCAACAAAAAGGCGGATGGGAGCAAACGTAAATTGACTTATTATGCCTGTGGAAACTGGAAGAACAAGGGAATCGCAGTCTGCCATAGCAACATGATAAGGGTGGAAAAGGCAAACAGCGTTGTCTACCAGCGGATTGAAGAACTCCTGAACAATGACAGAGTATTCCATGAAGTTTTCTCCAGGGTAAACAGGGAGCATAACATACTGAAAAAGAATGCCTGCATGGAACAGAACCTGCAGGAGAAGGAACGGAAAAAACTGGAAAACCGTATGAGCAGGAACCATGAAGCCTATGAAGACGGGCTGATTACCAGGGAAGAGTTTCTGACCCGGAAAAACCAACTGGAACAGCAGATGGAGCAGGTCAGGGAGCGTACAAACGAAAGCCGCCTTATCCTGTTGGAGGAAGAACGCAGGGAGATGCCCAAAGAGGCTGTGAGGGCTATTTTGCAGAATTTCAGCCTGGCCTTATCCGGTGACATAGAGCATACCATCCGCAAAAGGCTTCTGCATCTTCTGATTAAGGAAATCACCATAGACAGGGACAGGAACATAGATTCCATTAAAATAAGGCTTTCAGATGACTTGATAAGATTTTTACAGAACAACGGCGGCACACCTCCAGACGGTGCGCCGTCTGTTTTTATGTTCCGGGAATTTGGAATGAGGTCACTGGAACTGGAACTTGTGATATAGAAATTCTAAAATAAAAAGGAAGGATAAAAAAGATGAAATACGGTCTGAATCAGTATCTTGCAGCAGAATATGAAAATTTGAAATCGGAGTTGGAGCAGAGGGAGTTCGTGGAAAAGATACGGTTCCTGTTGATGGCAAAGGATAAAGATTTTTCAGATTATTATTCCACCCATAGCCTGACAAAAGAAGAATTTTACTCAGTCATGGATACTTTATATGGATTGAACAACCTCTGGATGCTGTCAGGATTTATCCGTCAGAACAGACAGGTTCTGTTCCAGGAAGTCCGAAGCAGCATGAACGGTCTGAAAAGTCCGGATTTCACGGAAACGTGCAGATTCGGAAAGGAAACCATGCTGTCAAGGATGTTCCAGGTCATGGAAAGATTTCAGTTGAATGACTGTATGGTGGCAGAGGATGCGGGTTTGGGTTACACTGTGGCTACCCGAAGGATGAAAGCATACTCATTTACAACAAAGAGCGGGAAAAATGTGCCGCAGATTATCCTGCAGGGGAACTGGGTGGAGCAGTGGGGCTTTGAGATTGGGTGCAGCGTGTCTGTGGAGTGTTACCAGAATAAACTGGTTATTTTAAAAGACTGAAAAATATTGTGGCCTGTTCGTATGAAATATGATAAAATACCAATAAAAGCAGGAGGTGAGGCCGTGAATACAGATACTACCATAGCGAAAAATATCCGTGTGGCTGATGAGAAAGCCAGCTATGATGCGGCTTGTAAGCGGCTGCTTTCGGAAAAGATTATTCTGGCATGGATTATGAAGAACTGCCTGGAAGAATACCGTGACTGTGATGTGGAAGAGATTGCGGAAAAATATATTGAAGGTACACCGCAGGTGGGCGAAGTGGCAGCTGCCCCGGATGAATCCAACCGTGTTTCTGTGATACAGGGAGCCGGAAACGAAGATACTTCTCTGACGGAAGGGACGATATTCTATGATATTCGCTTTCTTGCAATCGCTCCGGTATCCGCTGAATTAATTCGCTTAATTATCAATATAGAAGCCCAGAATGATTTTTATCCGGGTTATCCGCTGATAAAGAGGGGAATCTATTACTGTAGCCGGATGATTTCCGCCCAGTATGGAACAGAGTTTACAAATTCCCACTATGAGAATATCAAAAAGGTATACAGCATATGGATTTGTATGAATCCGCCAAAGAGCCGTGAAAACAGCATTACCCGTTATTACATTGCGGAAGAAAATCTGGTGGGCAGTGTAAAGGAACGAAAAGCAGATTATGATTTGTCTTGGGAAAGAGGCAGATTTGGGTACGGATTTATTAAAACTGTTGAATGTGCTTCTGTCCACGGAAACCGGTTCACAGGATAAGTGCCAGATATTGGAGGAAGATTTTCATATTAAAATGACTCAGACATTGGAAAGTGAGGTGTCGCTTATGTGTAATTTGAGCAAAGGTGTGGAGGAGAAGGGAATTCAGAAGGGAATTGATAAAGGAATAACAGCTATGATTTTAACCCTGAAAGAGCTGCAAATATCGAGAGACGTTATTTTGAAACAAATCTGTGAAAAGTTTGGCTTGACAGAAGAAACTGCAGAAACGTACTTGAAAGAAATAAGTTAAATATATCAGGCAGAGCATTTTTTGTGTTCTGCCTGATATAATATTACGAGATTTTTCGCATTTAGGTATGTTATGGGGAGCCGTATCATAAGTAGCCTTGGAAGCAAAAGTGGTTAGCCGAATGGATGAACAGCCATGCAGCACCCGCCAGTCTTGCCTAATCGGTGGGTGCTGTTTCCTCTGAAAGATATTCTTTA
>OBWQ01000428.1_pt1 | contig 17690 bp, 18 predicted proteins | sample 1476511 | NCBI WGS metagenome assembly OBWQ01 (sample SAMEA2580126, study PRJEB22360) | human gut metagenome | biome: human gut; feature: human-associated habitat; material: faeces | place: Denmark | collected 2008/2010
ACTTGCGTATTGTTTCACTCATCGCACAATTTCTCCTTTCCTTTTTCCTCTAGTATATCACTTCCTCCATGTCTTGAAAAAGTTTGTTACGCAGCAAGCTGCGGGGAATTAAACCCTCTTTTTGATTAAAATCTGCTTCATCTTGTCACTTCCTTTGCTTTTTGCAGATAGTATAACAGGCAAATGTCCGCGAAATGTTACAGCGGATGGATTTTCTCAAAAAATGCCTTTCACTTATTATAGGACAGCCCCTGGGACAGGACAAGGCAGAAAATGTGAATTATAAACTATACGTCAATACATATTAAGTAAATCCTAATTCAACTATACGATGTATGCGGAAACAGGATGGACACTATACTTAACAAGACGTTTCCAGTGGGGGCACTGCTTCCATCCTGATAACCGATTAAGGTAAGTCCCGATGTATGTAAGAAATCAGATTGATACCAGCCATCTGAAAAAGCATCTGTACCATACCACCCAGAGAAAATCCGGGAAATGACAACCAACTTTCCTATCAGCATCTTCCGAAAGGAAATAGGGATTGTCAGAATGTTTTTCAGAGTGTGGTCCGTCCGTTCCCGATCAATCATATATCCAGCAATCAGAACGATTGTTGCAGGATAGATTAAAACCAGATTGTTCCAGATGACGTTTGCAGAAAAATTAAGAAGCGTATGGGTTGCCCCATCTGAAGCTGTTGCCATAAATCGGGAAAGAAGCACGATGGTAGGCATTATCGCTACGCGCTTATTAAAATAATTCATCTCCACTTTTAAAATCAAATCCAGGGTGAAGGTCAAATTTTACTGCACCAACGTTTGCCATTCCTTTTACAGCTTTACTAATACGCGCAATACCTTCATTTCCAAACCCTGCACATAGTTCTATTGCTTTTACTCCATGTTCTGATAGTTCCCGCGCAACAGTTTCGGCTTCAGAATAGTTTTTAACCCCAACAACTGTCAAGTTGACTGTTGGCGTATTTATAACTGTTCTATGTTTCTTGTAGTCTACTTCTGGTGCGACAAAAATAAATGCTGCGTTTACTTTCATTCTAAACCTCCTGTGAAATTGTTTTAAGTATAGTTTCTTGAATAATATCAGTGATTTATTATTCGCTTATTATTACACCTCCTGCTTTAATGGTACAAAACAACCTGTTACAAACAAAGTAACAGGCTGTTTCTTTATATTCTTCTCGCAAGACATTCTAAAATAAATAGGGTTGGAACCTGTGTGGTTGCATTATAATCTCCATTCACACGTTGTTCCTTTATATTATATGAAAAACTCCAATCAGATATTTGGGCTAAAGTGCTGTTTGGTGCATTGGTAATACTTAAAACCATACATTTTTTTTGCTGAAATTGCCGAACCATATCAACTACACCTTTGGTTTCCCCGCTTTCTGATAATGCAATAATCACTGCATTTTTATAAGAATATGTTTCAATTGGATAAAAGGTATCTTCCAATCCAACAGAAAACTTCCCCATATTGGAAAAAAGCCGCGCCCCGTATTTTGCCAAAGTGCCTGATGAGCCGTTTCCAATAAAAATCAGATAATCAGAATTTTTTATTATTTCTATAGCCGACGAAAGTTTCCTCTCAAATGCACTTGAATTTGTCCTTTGGAAGAAAAGATTAAGCTCCTGCAAATCTTCTAAAGGCGGTTGTGTTTTAAGGAGATGTATTTCATCATTTATAGCTTTCTTAAATTCGGAATATCCTTCAAAACCATTTTTATTACAAAAACGCAATAATGTTGAAGTTGAAATGTGTATATCACTTGCTAATTCTCGAATTGTCATATACGGAATTTTTTCGATATTAGAAATGATAAATTTATAAATCAAAATTTCTGTTTCGTTAAATTTTTGAATTTCTTCATACGAGAACATTCTACCGCCTCCCTATCACAAAATTATTATAGCTTAACTAAAACAATTCTACAATTACAGATAGCTCATATTTTTGCTGTACTGGCAATTTTAATTGAACAAAATCGCTGCGCGATGGCCTGTCGAGGCTGTGGCGCAGTATTTTCCGTTAAAAAAGCAGTGGCGGCCAAGTCCTAAAAGTAGAGCTGATACCTGCTTACTGCTTTGATTTCATGGAGGATTTTTTATGTATGATGAATATTTTCGCCAGCTTGAAGAAGCTGGAAAAATCAGGAACCTAAAGGAGCGTTCCATTTCCTGCTATAAAACCTATGTTTCTTACTTCCTCAACTACGTAGGGAAAGAGCCATCTTCCCTTACCTGCCAGGACGTCAGGGATAGCTTCCCACAGTCCTTACGGCTGATGAGGTGTACAGGCTCCTGGAGGCCACGGACGACCTGAAATATAAAGCGATGCTTTTCCATTAACTCTGCTGGTCACCCAGATTAAAATGTATTCGATTCACCAGATAAATCGGAACCGTTATCAGCTTACCCTCAGCAATTCCTCCATAAGTGTCTCCCTTGAGATAATATACATAATCCAGCTTTCCATCGACCAGAAGCCGGCTGACTGTTTTTCCGGTATTCCTGCCGGCCTTTACCTCAAGTCCATAGTTTTTGTAATCAAGAAGGCTTCTTACGTAGAAATCCAGTTCTCCTCCGGTCGCACGGTAAACAGCAAACCAGGGAGCGTCACCTGCAATGGTATCTGTAGTCTTTATTCTTTTTAAGATATCCAGGTAGACAAAGTTTTCACATAAGATTCCTCGGATGGTGTCCCGTGTTTCGCCGGTCCTCCGCAAAAAATAGGCAGCGACACCAAGATCCAGAAAATAGAACCGGCAGTTGTCAACCAGGTCCAGATGGTTACAGTCAATACTCTTGCTGCAATAGCCTATAACATGGGATAAATACAGCCAGCTGATGGCTGCATTCACCATCTTTTTTGAGATCTTCCCGCTCTCCTCTTTAAAGACTATCTTAGAAAAATCAGTTACAAAATCGTCCGTCCCCTTTTTCTCTTTCACCAGAGAAATTGCAATGGCCGAGAACATTTTGCCGAACAAGTCCAATTCAAGAGCTGTTTCAAAGTACCTGGAGGATTCACGAATAAATATTTCAACATTTTTTTCCACCTGTGCGCGGCACTGACTGATATCCTTTGTCTCCAGGTACGTCTCCACCACCTTGGGATAGCCGCCAATCTGGCAGTAAATTTCAAAAAGCCGGTTTATCTCATCGTAACACTCATGGGAGCTTTCCCCGGTTAATGATAGCTGTTCGTATCGTTCACGCAGGCCAAATGCCTCTAAAAATTCAGAAAATGAAAGCGTATTTAAAATCAGGCTGTCCGTATCCCCTGCGGATAAGAAAAAACCTTTCTCACGGGTTCGGCCCAAATAACTGCCGGTTACAATAAAGTCACAGGCAAACTCCCGTGCAAACTCCCGGATCCTGCTGTATATGGCCGCGGATTCCTGGATTTCGTCAATCACTACCACGGTTGACTTATCATCCTTAAATTCCGGATCGTAGGCTTTTATCACCTGATGCAGAGGCTGGCTGCGTACCGCATTTCTGTTTTCATATATTTCATGAAAGTAACCCAGGAAATCCTGTCCGGATTTTCCAATCATATTAATATAGATAAATTGGTCATACTGTTCCCTGGCGAACTTTTCTAGTATAAAGGTTTTTCCTACCTGTCTGGCGCCCTCCAATTCCAGGACCCTTCCGGTATTCTGGTTTTTCCAAAGAAGCAATTTCTCATATATATCTCGTTTTAAATACATGGTAATCCCCTTTTCTTTCCTCATTACAGATACTTCTTACACAAAGCATTGCCGCAGAGCATAAGTCGCAAACCTCGCACCTTCTTTAAGGGGCGTACAGGGTGCTCCTTGGATATCATTATATCAGCATCCAATATCTGAAAACAAGTACAATCTATTTTAATTATCTCCCATTTTTCCCTACTGCTGACACTTATTGTCGTCATCTGCACACTTTGGCCTCGTCTTAAATCACTATATGCTGAATATAATTGACCGAGGATTTCTTCGTTCTGAAATAGTGCAGCAATTTTTTTATGGCCATTAACGCTTTTTCCGGTTAGTACAGTTCACACCGTCCATTTTTAAAGTAGTCGTTTTGCACGTCAATAATTAATAAAGCTTCTTTCCTCATATCCGATCCTTTCTATGAACAATACAGTTTATTGAAAGAATCATACAGGAAAATGAAGCTCATGTAAATTACTTACTTTTTCGTGCATACACTAATAAGATATTCCTTTTTGATCCAGAAAGTCTGTCTTGCCATGCTCCACCATGTATTCAATGCCTATGTCCTGCATTATTTTAATCGCTGCCAACATTTTTCTGCCTCTCTCAGTCAAAAAATATTCAACCTTCAAAGGGAAACCTTCATAAGAATTTTTATCAACCAGCCCAAATTCCTTTAGTTCCTGTAATTGTTCTAACAGCATTGATATATATCCCATTCCTGAGCTGAAAAATAATGATTGTTTTCCATTTTCCCTTTGTAATATCATGTACTAATTCTAAAGGACAAGTATATGTCTCACGAATTTTCATTTTTATAACTCCAGACAAGTAGGTATTCTCACCCGGGATTATCCTGGTTATAGATTATTATTTATTACGACAATGTGCTTTAATTGCCTCTCCGAAAAACTCCGCGATATTCCATGTGGCAAATCTATTGATATAGTCCGAAAATCGTTTATCAGTTTGATAGACTTCGCCCAAGCACATCAACATATCATCCGAGCAAGGGTAGAAGTTTTCAGAAATATACTCCTGCCATTCGATAACAATGGATTGAACAGCAGGTAATGTAGGTTCTTCACCTTGGAATTCAGCCAATCGTTCAAAAATGTCCTGGGAACGTATCAGAAAATCGTTCCATTTTTGGTTCCTTTCTTTTTCGGCCTTGGCTGAAAATAATGTAGAAAATTCTTGATACTCATGTGTACTACCCCAACGCTCAATGACCTCATTTCTATATTTCTCTTGTAGAGCGGAAATTTCAGAGTTAGAAAATGCCGTAAAGGAATAGTCGGTTTTTCCAGCCAAAGTATCATTAACTAAACAGATAAGTTCCTCTATTTTCTTTTTTCTAAGTTTAAGCAATTCTGAATGTCTTACTAATGCTTCTCGTTTACTATATGCAGGTGCCGATAACAGTTCTTTGATCTCTTTTAATGAAAAGCCTACTTCGCGGTAAAACAAAATCTGTTGTAGTTTTTCTAAATCATTTTCAGTATACAAACGATATTTTGTTTTATCTGCCTTGGCGGGTTCCAGTAAGCCAATTTCATCATAGTAATGTAGTGCCCGTATCGTAATGCCGGTTAGCTTTGCAACTTCATGAACTGTCATTTTTTCAGACCTCATTCCAAAATTCCTCCACTTCTTTCAGTATTTCTTCAGCGGGTGTTAGAGTAGCCTCAATGATAGATTTACCCGTCTTTTGTAAATAATATTTTATCATATGATAGCCACAGGCATATCCAGCGCAATAGGGCAAACCAACAGGAAAATAGTTTTGCATTTTTGCCATTTCATCACCATATAGATATGCTGTCAGGTTATCTAAGCCCTGCACATCAAGACCTTCCCTAATGATAGGCTTGATATATCCATTCAAAGTTTCCATATCTGTCTTGCTTACCCACGGCCCAACATTTTCCTCACCATATAGGTAGGTAGCAAAGTTTTCAGCAAGGCCCTCACTAATCATCATTTCAGCAAGAGTAATATCATTGTGCCATTTAATAAACTGGAAACGGACGTTATGATTTGTTTCATGTGCCAACGCTACGGGAAGTCTGCGCTTTGTGTGTTCAGATGGAACAAGCCATGTAAAAATGTATCCGGGAATACCGCCATCACCACAGTAATTGTCATTCATAATCGAATAAGGGTTTTCTGGATCAGCCAGCAAAATGGTGTAGAGATATTCTTTTATTGGCAACTCAATATCTGCATCAGTAAAACACTTTAAAGAACGCTCGATTGATTTTTGGCAGTTGTTCCAAAATTGGTTGTCTCTTAGTAGGATAATGCTTTCCGCCGATTTTTCATCAATTTTTTCTGGCAGAAGAAAGCCCAACATACCACTTGCCATAATGACATCATAGCCATTCGGTTGTACAGCCTTCATTGGCACATTGTAGCAGGCCCATTTCTTTTCAAAAGGCTTCATCATTTCATAACGGTAAATATCGTTCTTTTTGCAAAACGGAGCCTCCATAATTTTTTTATAGACCCCGTCAGAACGAACCGGCTGTACTTTTATAATGCTCATGTTTCGTACTTCCTTTCAATAGTTGGTAACTTTATTCTACGGTATGACGGAACGTCAAAGTCAATAGTCTTTTGCTTTTGATTTTGCTTTTGATTTTATGAAACCAAATACCTTCAAACATAAAATTTTTTTCGTTCTCATATACACACAAGATTCATATTCTTTAATCATTATTTTGTAAATGAATTAAATCCTGAATTGATATATTGGGATTGTGGTAACGCTGCCTTTTTTGCGTTTTATTCTTATAATTAATTGCATTTTGAGGACATAACTGTATACATGCCATGCATTGTTGACAACGATGTTGAAAGCTGGGAAATCCATTTATTATTTCTATATTTTTTGCCGGACATATCATTTTACATTTTCCACATGATATACTGGCGGACTATATCCTGCTCGGTCTGGAACTGCTGGGGAATAAGACCGGTATGTTCCGTGTAATATCGATTGTGGTTACTTCGGGGAAATCGAAGGGTTCTGCGCCTGCATTTGTAAGGGTGTCCCCTGGCTGGGAAAACGCACCTCTATCATGAAAAAATCCGACCCGGGAACAGTTTTCCTGCTCCGAAGCCGGATTAATTGAGGATACGTATCTAAACTTTCTCTATCACCTTTTTTATCCAATTCTTCTGGAACCATTGGATTAGCGGCCCCATAAAAGCGGCAGTAATCACGGTGGCAGCCCCTACAATACTTCCAAAAGCGAAGCCCACAATGACGCAGACAAAGTCTGTGGCAACTCTGGCAATTTTAAAGGGGATTTTCCCGCCGGTTTTTCTCTCTATGATAACGGCCAGCGCGTCATAGACAGCGATTCCCATGTCGGCCTCCATATACATAGCCGCTGCGAAATGATGTCCGCTATATAACCAATCCCGGCCATATTGACAATCGTCCCAGCCCCGATGCAGTCTTTTGCCTTCACAAGGACCAGCAGGAAGAGAAGAACGTTCACTAATAGCTGATAGGTTCCGAATTGAATCCGCAGGGTACCGCTAACGCCAAGATTCATGCACGTAAAAGGATCCGTACCGAACCTGGACATTCTGAGGAAACCCACCGCCGTTCCCATCAGAAGGTTTCCGATAAGCATCATTTCTGTCCTGGCTGCCAAACGTCTCTTTTTTTCTACATTCATAATACTTGTTCTTCCCTCTTTGTTCCATGCAGCACATAAATCTTAGACCAGAAATCCGTACACGTCTCGCCGCCGTCCAGCACCTGACCAGCAGACGCATCGGTGGTGATTAGCCCTGCATTCATCAGTTCTTTTCCTGAATAGGAGCCGTTTCTTCCCTCTATCACATAATCCATGCCGGCGTCCAGACCGCGGAGCTTTAACCTTCTGTAGGGACAAATCACGTCATTTAAAATTTTATAATAACCCATGACTGCGTCTTTCCTATCATCAGAGACAACCATCCATGCTGCCATGTTTCCTTCAAAGGGACTGAGCAGGCGGTAGAACGTCCCCTGGTGAATCAGCTTTCTGTACTTCTTTACAAATGAAATCTGCTGTTTGATTTCTTCCTGTTCCTCTTCAGACAGCTTATTAATGTCTAATTCGTAGCCAAAGACACCAAAATATGCCACATTTGCCCTGGTTGCCAACGGTGTGTTTCTGAACATCTGGTGGTTCGGAGTGACAGACACATGGGCACCCATGCTGCTTAAGGGATACACCATGCTGGTTCCGTACTGAATCCGGATACGCTCCACGGCATCGCTGTTATCACTCGTCCAGGTCTGCGGCGCATAGTAAAGCATGCCTGGGTCAAATCTCCCGCCGCCACTGGCACAGGACTCAAATAAGATTTCAGGAAACCGTTTTGTAAGCCTGTCATACAAATCATACACGCCCAGGATATACCGGTGGAAAATTTCCCCCTGCTGCTCTGCCGGCCAGCCGCTGCTGAAGCACTCAGTGATGCTCCGGTTCATATCCCATTTGATATAGGATACCCTGGAATTCACCAAAAGGTTCTCCATCTGGCTGTAGATGCAGTCCACCACCTCTTTTCTTGTAAAATCAAGGACAAACTGGTATCTTCCATGGGAAACCCTGCGGCCCGGTGTTTCAATCCGGTAATCTGGGTGGCTGCGGAACAGATTGCTGTTCTCATTGACCATCTCCGGCTCGAACCAGAGACCAAATTTCATCTGGCACTCTTCCTCGATTCGTCTGGATAAACCTGCTATTCCGTGCTCCAGCTTATTTAGATTGGCAGACCAGTCTCCCAGGCCCTGCCTGTCGTCATTCCTCGTCCCATACCAGCCGTCATCCAGTACAAACATCTCAATACCGGCCTTCTTCGCCGTCTTTGCAATTTCCACGATGGAATCCTCGTTGAAGTCAAAATAAGTTGCCTCCCAGTTGTTGATTAGAATCGGGCGCTCCCGATCTCTCCAGTATCCCCTTGCCAGCCTTTGACGGTACAGCTTGTGGAAGGTCTGGCTCATTCCGTTTAATCCGTCTTCAGAGAAGACAATCACTGCCTCCGTCCCGCCATCTTCTCAAAGGCCTTTAAGCGGCTGATGAAGATGTCGCCCAGCTCCTATCGGAAACAGCAGAACTCAAAGGGGATGATTTTAAAATAAAGCACCAGGGAATCTCCTTCTTGTGAAGGAGCTTTCTTCACATATAAAATAAGCGGCTGCCGCCTTTTTCAGCCTGCAACCGCTTATTCTTAACTCCAGGTATCCGTTCTGCATATCTGCAATCAGGATATTCTGAACTAATGGCTGTCAAACTCCTCCAGAGACGGCACATCTTCCTCAAAGGTTTCCTGACCCAGCTCATTGATCCGTGTGTTTCCCGCCTCTCCGTACTGGTACAGCTGATCTAACAGCTCGATGGCGGCGCGCAGTTTTGTACGCAGAAGATAACCGCCTGACTGAGTGGCCGCCAGAATGGTACCCATGGAGATATTTGGATTCCAGTCATAAGCCCGGCCGTGGAACACCTGAATCTTTTTTAAGACCTCCCGAATCTCACTGTCTGTCAGTGGGGCCAGCTGCTGGGCCCTGGTAATCAGATTTAAGACAGTCCGAACCGGTTCCTGCTGCTCAGGATAAATTTCTTCCAGGTTCTCATAATCATGCTTCGTCTCTATGACGTCCTCCGTATAGGAAGCGCCAAGTGCGAACAGGGTATAGATTCCTTCCAGCCGCTCATCAGGGAGCAGGAACTGGGCCATATTCCGATACGCGTTCAGCCGGGCTTTCTTGCTTAAGCGGCCGATCAGCTCCGTCTCATCAATCAGAATGACCCAGCCGTTATATCCCATCAGACGGAAAAGACGGCTTAAAAAGGAAAAATAGTCTCTACAGTGCTTTGTTTTGCTGAAATTAATATTATATTTCACACGCTCATTATAAATACGCCTGTATATCTGCTTGAGCAGCACGTTTGCTATAAAATCACCTTCCAGGTCCGCCTGAAGCATGAACTTCTCATCCAGATCTTCTGTGTTTAAATAGGCCCGCAGCAGATAATAAAGTTTGTCTGTCTCCAAATGTTTGGCCGCATAGAGCAAAAGCTCATTAGCAGCCGGACTTCCCGGAGTCATCTTCTCTAAAATCTGTGTAAAACCGGGCTGCACACGCTTTGGAAGAAAGGTATTGTTTACCAGCTTCTGATAGACCAGGTATAATTTGTCAAAGGGCGTTTCCTTGCTCAGAGAGAGGTACGATACCACCATATTGTTGGAATGGGCCATGCTGAAAACAGTGTTTAAAAGATGGGTCTTTCCCTCCCCATATTTACCCGCTATTATCATTCCCTTGGATTTTCCCGTCTCACAGGTCTCATCTAAATGGCCGGATATCTCTTTCATAATTCCAGGCCGTGCTTCTGAGAAATACTGCCCCACCGCCCGGGATGGAATTCCTGAACGCAGAGCCTCTATTACATGCCGCGCTTCAAAATCAAACATTATCTTCACCTCCCAGCGTTGCCATGTTCACCAGCCTCGGAAGGGAAACACTACCGTTCTTAGCCCGACTTATCAGGGCCTTACATGTCTCCAGGCTGATGGGACGGGCGGTGTCTCCAAGCCGCGTGTAGGTGTCGGCCAGCTTCCTTGACATCTCCATCAGGATCTGCGGCGTATATACCTCCGCCGCCAGGCGGTCTAAATCCACGATATCGGCAAATCGGTTAAAATGTTCGCCCACCACTTCATTCTGAATTCGCATCCACAGCGCCTGATAAGATTTAAGTCCGGCGCTGTCATGATCCAGAAGTTCCCGTTCAAAGGCAAATACAAACATAATGTTCTTCATGCTGTCAATGTCATCAATCAGCTGCCGGATGCTTTCATATGTATCTTCCCGTTTCAGCTTTGTATAGTGGACAGGGTCTAAGCTGGAACGGCTCAACAGAATCTCCAAATTATCCACGGTAATGAACAGCCCTGAATACCCCGCCATGCGGATTACCTCGGCCAGTGACCGGAGCATGTGCCTGGCGTTGTATTTTGTAATGCGGACAGGCGAAAGGCCGAGACTCCGTATGGAGGAAAGCTTTAAGCTTTTGTCCCCCTCCAGCCAGGATAACAGCATCTGCCGGTTCTGGTCTTCCAGAAAAGGATGGCCTAAAATCCCGCCGGTCAGCAGACTGCAGGCCAGCGCGAAATTATTATCGATCAATGGATTCTCCAAAAACATGGACTTAAGCTGAAGGCGGATCTCCCTGCGCGTGATGGCATCCCCCAAATCGTTCTGGGACAGATAATCCATAAAGGTCAGCCCTTTTGGTATCTCCTCCGGGGTAAAGCCCAGATTCTTAATAATCTGTATGCCGCAGCGCCTTAAGCAGTCCAGAATGTCAGTCTGGCAAAGCGCCTGAATGTAAATCTCCTTAAAATCGTGAATCCAGATATCACGGGCGGAAAATCCCGCTGTCACGTAACCTTTCTCCCTGGCTGTCATGGCTGTATATTTAAGCAGGTGGCTTTTCCCGCTTCCGGGCCTGCCGGTTACGAACTTGATTTTGCTTCCGCCTTCCCGTATATACTCTTCAAGATAGTGCTTCTGCCAAAAATCGGTAATGAAATTCATGCCTGCTGACAGCTGGCGAAGAAGTTCGGTATCATCCGGCGCCTCTCCCGCGGATAATAGTTTCTTTTCAAACCCAAGCCGGTCAGCCGGAGTTTCCGGTTCTAATCCGGTCATTCTGTATTCGTCCGTCATACGGTTTTCTCCTTATTGAAAATAAAACGTCTTTTACCGGAAAAAGCGGATCGTTGACAGGTACTCTTCCCGTCCCTGGCTGTCCAAAATTCGGATTGCTTTATTTCCCTCACGGCTGGGGCCGAACTGGATTCTCCGCCCGTCTTTAATTTCCTTAATTCCGGAGCCGTAAAGTCTGGCTAAATCAAAGGCATAGCTCTGCTGGTCATAGTCTCTGCGGAATCTTCCCATAGGCGCCAGGAATTTATACAAATTAGTCAGGTAAATATCAGCTTCGGGCTGCCTTTTCAATTTCAGAAGCGCCAGGTCATAGACATCAGCCAGTTCATTGGCAAATGTAAGGGCGTTAAAGGACGCCTTCATCAGCTTGTCCTGTCCGGCCTTTACCTGCCTGGCAAAGCTCTTAGGACGCATACACTGTACCTTCTTCCGGTCCAGATAGAGATCCTGGTTCTCCGCGTCGATTTTCACCCTATAGGGAAACATCTCATAGACAGGGAACTCGCCTTTCACATCCACGCCCAGTTCCCCGCAGGCCTCCAGCATCTGGGCTGCAAATTCACCATCCCCAAAATATTCCCGGGAGTTAAAGCCTGCTTCCAGTTCCTTCATAGCGCTCAAAACGCGGGCTTCCTCAGCCACCGCTGACTCCAGAAGTGCGATGTCGCGGCGAAAACTCTTTAAATCCCCGTTCTCCATTTCTTTGGCAATCATTTTATGAAGCTTCTGAACCCCATTGATCTTGTCCTTCATTTCTTTCTCTAAAACCTGATATTCGCTGTATAATTCTTCGTAATTCATATGTCCCTTCCTTACCGTCTGTGTGACTGTTGTTTTTCTCAGTCCAGTATACTAGAAAAATGCGAATTTTACAATATTATATGTGAAATGTGATGTCCGCTGTGGTTGGATATGGTATACTATAGGCACTTATAATGCGGCCATAATAACAAAAGCGGCAGCCGCCCTACAGGAGGCTTTTATGGAATATCAGTTATATCTCTGGCAGGAGAAGTGCTTAAATGAATGGAAGAAAAAGCACTGCCATGGAATCGTCAATGTTGTTACAGGAGCGGGAAAGACGTATCTGGCCTTAGCCGCCGGAGAGCTGCTTAGAGAGCAGACAGCCGTGTCTGATCTCAGGATTAAAATAGTGGTTCCCACTGCATCTTTGCTGGCGCAGTGGGGTGCTGCCATACGGAATTTTTTTGACGGGACCGTATCCCGCCGGGACATTGGTTTCTATTACAGCGGCCAAAGAGACGCACCGGACCGTCTGTTTATGATTTACGTAATCAATTCCGCCCGTTATTCTCTTGCCCGCCATATTGTCAGGGATCTTGAAGAGGGGTTCACGGTTTTTTTAATCGCAGATGAATGCCACCGCTATACCGGAGACGAAAATCGAAAGATATTTGACTTCCTTCCCTTTACTAAAAATTGCCCTGAGCAGTATGCATCCCTGGGGCTGTCCGCCACGCCCGGGCTAAACCGGCCAGAAAACGCGTCCGTTCTCATTCCCGCCCTGGGCCCGGAGATCTTCCGGTATGGACTTAAAGAGGCAGAAGAAGATGAGACGCTTTGCCCTTACGCCGCCTTTCATATCGCGCTTTCTTTTACCCCTCAGGAAAAAGCGGAGTATGAGGAGCTGAGCGGCAATATTAGGAAAATGTTCCTTAAGCTAATCTCCCATTACCCAAGCTTAAAAGGGCTGAACCGCTCCGCCTTTTTCTGCAGGCTCTGCCAGATTGCCAATGAAAAAGGGGACTACGCATATTTAGCCCGGTCATACTTAAATTCGTCCCACAAACGCAAAAATCTTACCAGCGAAGCCATGTCCCGTCTTCAGTGTGTCATAAAGCTCATAGGACTTTTAGATAAAAGCGCAAAGATTATTATTTTCGGTGAGCGGATTAAGCAGGCCGATATCCTGTATGAGAAGCTGGACCGTCTCTATCCCAACCAGGCCGCGCGCTGCCATTCCGCTATGGATCCCAGTGCAAGAAAGCTTGCTCTGGAACGTTTTCGTGACGGCGAAGTGCGTATTCTCATCAGCTGCCGCGCTCTGGACGAGGGCTTTGATGTGCCGTCCGCCAGCGTCGGAATCGTCATGTCCTCAGCGTCGGTCAACCGGCAGCGGATTCAGCGCCTGGGCCGTATCCTGCGGCGGCACGAGGGGAAAGAGATTGCCAGTCTATACTATCTATATATTGCGGAGTCCTCCGAGGAGGCCTCCTATTTTCCCGTAGAATCCCAGACATCCGCGGTCTGTGAGCTGTCCTACCATTGGGAAAATGATACGTTTTCACACCCTGCCTACGAAAGGCAGGTCCGAACTGCCATGCAGCGATTCAGGCGGGCGAAACCGGACGTCTCGCTTTTGTCCGAGGCAGCAGGCTGTTTTGAACGCGGCATCGTCGGGCCGGACTGGCTCATGGGCAGGGCATACTGTACTGTAAAAATCCAGTTGTCAAAGACAATCGCTGAGAGGAATTACTGGATTTGTATGAAGCAGATTGCCAGATAACTGAAATATATTTGCCTGCCCTGTTAATTAGGGATACTAAAATAAACCTGCCCTGCCTCCAACGGCACCCCTTTGGCCGCATACATCTCGCTGACCGTAACAAACATTCCTTCTCCCGCATCTTTGCCTGTCTGGTCTTACTGATTCGTTTCTTCATTTTGGTATCCTTTGACATAAATTCTGGTCTCCTGTGTATTTTAAATGCAGCCAGCCTTTGACCAGCCTGTTTATTGTAAACAAATTAAGTAGTGCTGTCCATGGATTTAAAGAAATTGAAAGAATATGTCACAATAACTCAATAAACGTATAGGAATAGATACCACTATCAAAAAGATATCAGCCGTCACAACTGCGCGAAATGACGTGAGAAAAAATAGTACCGTACAAAATCTCCTAAAATGAATATGAGAAAAAATATCATGAGAAAAAAATGTCCTCAAATCAATGCCGTTTCTTGAAGAATTTTAATTTATATGGTAGAATTATCCATGAAAGGAATTTGATGGTTTATATCGGGGTTTGATATAGATAAAATATGGGATTACCAGGAAACGGGGACTTACTGTGAGAAACGAGAAACTGATTGCACTTATGAATTTAAAGGGTATGACCCAGGCAACCTTATCAAAGGAGACACACATACCTGCCAGCACCTTGAAAAGAATTATAAACGGGGAAAACCAGAAGGATAAGATGGTGCACATGGAGTCCATTTCAAAGGCACTTGGCACTTCCGTCCATTCCATTTTCGACATTCCGTTGGAAACGCCCCTTGCTGCTGCGCTTCGCCCGGATGAAGCAGGAGCATCTGTCACCAAGCTTCTGACTTCAGACGAATCCCTGCTCATTTACTGGTTCCAGAATACATACCGCGAAGGCCAGGCAGCCATCCTTAAACGGGCCAAGGAAGAATACAACAAAACCCAAAACGAAATATCAAAAAAAGTGACGTCACTTGACAAACAAAAAGACAAACCCGATGATTTCGGCCAACTTTCCCTTGAGCTTAAAACGTAGCCAAGCTGCGGTGAGTTTTGCCTCATCGCAGCCTTTTTCTCACATTTTAAGCATTCTGTTTCGTCTGGCCGGCCGTTCTCTTAATCTGCAGAGGCATCCTGACTCCCATGGGATTGAGGATCACGCCCTTTGCCTCTTCTGTCATGATTTGTGGTATCTTGTCAGCCGTCACCACAAGGGGGCGCAGTTTTCCCTCCCGGTTAAACCTCTGGAACTCTAATATGTCTGTAAAGATGGCCTGGAATAACTGTTCGTTCACCTTTACAGCTGCCAGCCCCTTACCCTCCTTCTCCACAGGAACAATGAAACTGCCCTTGCCGAAATCATTGGAAATCTCATCCTGCCATTCCTTAATCTGCGGCAGGTTCTCCTGCCCCGGTTTCCTTCTCAGTTCCTGCATGTAATACAGCATGGTCAGATGAAGGGACGGATTCTCCACCCATATCTTCTCCCCCGACTCCTGTCCCTGCTGATTATTGCGCTTCACAAAGTCCTGCAGCTGAATCAGGCAGTCTCTCCCGCCGTCTTTTACCAGCAGCGCATTGACCCCAAGAGTATAAAGGCTGGTGTAGAACATCAGGAACTGCCTGTTCTCCAGCTTCATGGGCCTGACAGGTATTCCTGCCTCGGTCTGTTCTTTTGACTCCTTTATGGCTGCCTGACCGTCAAAGAAAACAATGATTTCGTCATCATAGGTTTCCTGGTCGCAGACCACATAGGGCTCTCCCGTACACATGGAAAGCAGAACGTAAAGCTCCCCTGCGTTCTTAAGACGGTACATGATTTCCTGTTTTCCTGTAGTTTCATTCGGTTTCATTTGTTTGTTTCTCCTTTATGGTTTTTCCCTCTTTTCAAATGATACACAGCTTTATTATTTTACCATATCATAAACCCATTGCCAAGCGAGACCTCCCTGCTTCGCTGTCCGGGCTACGGCTTTTTACCAAGTTATTTTCTGAATATATCCACATCCACATTGCCCGTGGAATAGATCCCGGTCCGTTTCTCAGCGCTCCTGAAGCCGGCTGCCATGGCAGCCTCTGCTATTTCATTCTTCTTCAATCCAAGGTCATAGCCCTGCATGTTGTACGGAAGCCAGCCCAGCATCATGTCCCACGGGCCCGAGCCATCCCGTTCGATTCCCTCTGAATAGCAAAGCAGCACGCCGCCCGGATTCATGGCCTTATAAAGCTTCTTCATAAGGCTGGCCAGCTCCTGTTCCACAAAGCTTAAGGTGGCTATGGCCATAATCAGGTCATAGCCCTCCCCTATATCATCCGCCAGGTAATCCCCTGTCATAGGAACCGCCCGCCCTTCCAGGCCGGTGAGACGGATGGACTCCCGGATTGCCGGTTCCATAGCAGGGCGGTCATAGAGAATCCCGGATATATCCTCCCGTTCCCCAATCACTCCCAGGCCCAGCAGCCCCGTTGCGCAGCCTAGATCCAGAATTTTCCTGATTACCGGATATTCCGGAAGTTCTCTTACCATTCTCTGTATCTCAGTCTGGCGGAAGCCCATTTGTGACTCCCGCATGTTCTGTACGTACTGCTCAAAGGTCAGCTGCCCTCCCAGTCCATGGCCCCCGCCGGGGCCGTCTTCAACCAGCCTCTTAATATCCCTGCATCCCATGCACTCCTCTGCGCAGTTAAAGGCCAGATGGCCGCCGATGTATTCCGGCCTGCCTTTTACAAGGTAGCGGTCCGTTTCCCTGCAGTTACAGTACATCCCATCCCTTTTCCAGATAAATCCCAGACAGTAAAGGGCGTCCAGGAAATACCGCGTGTTATCTTCATTCCACCCTCTCTCCTCTGAAAGCTCCCTGACGCTCTTACGCTGGGTAAGGCCCGAAAAGACATCCAGTTCCACCGCCGCATTCAGTACACCGACATACAGCGGGAGATAGGGAAGCCTGATGAGCCTCCGTAAAATCCCCTCTGATGAAAATGAATCCATAGGCATTGATTTCCCCTCCAATCCCCCCATACACAGTTTCCGTTTATTACCTCCTCACTAATAGTATATGTTTATATCTCCGGATTGTCCTACTGTCCTGACGGTATATAGGCTCCCAGCACATCCCTGGACTTTCTGACCACCAGGCCGCTTCCTCCGGCGTTTTTCACATCCTCCACCATACTGACCATAAGAACCGGCTTCTGCATATCCGCATCAGCCGTGTACACGGCAAACCATCCCAGTTCCGTGCCGCTTGTATCTTCCTTGGATGCTTTTATCTCAGCTGTTCCTGTCTTTCCTGCCAGGGTGATGTCTGAACGCATGGCAGCGTGTCCTGTGCCGTGTTCCGAACTGATTACAGCCTTCATTCCGTCCTCCACGATCTCTGCTGTTTCCGGTGTGCAGGCATCCTCAATCCAGACCTCCGGCTCCGGTGTATCCTTGTATACAAGATAGGGCTTCAGGACCTTTCCCCGGTTGGGGTACATGGTATAAAGGGATGCCAGATGGACGGGATTTACCAGCACCTGGCCCTGACCGTATCCGCTGTCCGCCAGCTGGATTTCCGTTTCAATCTGGTCCGTATTGGAGTACTGGGATTCCGCCACCGAGATTTCAAAGGGAAGCTTCTGGTTAAATCCCAGCCGGTCCAGCCCTGCCATAAAATCGTCTTTGCCGATTTTCAGGGCTGCCCTTGCAAAGTATAT
>OBWQ01000440.1_pt1 | contig 17290 bp, 14 predicted proteins | sample 1476511 | NCBI WGS metagenome assembly OBWQ01 (sample SAMEA2580126, study PRJEB22360) | human gut metagenome | biome: human gut; feature: human-associated habitat; material: faeces | place: Denmark | collected 2008/2010
ATATATTTTATAAAAATTTGAAGCGGAAACCATTCCCCCCTGCCACAAACGGCCGGTATCCCCCCAGCAGATTAATTCCATGATTGATGAGATTGAGAACCAGATTTTCAACATGGAGGAAAAGGAAGTGCCCACCTCCGCCATCGGAGAGCTGGTGATGGGAAAGCTTAAGAACCTGGACGAGGTGGCGTATGTGCGTTTTGCCTCAGTCTACCGGGAATTTAAGGATGTGAATACGTTCATAGAAGAGATTGGAAAATTGCTGAAAAAATAGATTGGAAGGAATACTTATAAGTATGCTGGAAATGTTTTATCCCCGCCGTTACGAGGTATCCACCTATGTGATACCTTTTGACTATTATCATGCACAGGGAATGCAGGGCGTGATTTTTGACATTGATAATACCCTGGTGCCCCATGACGCGCCGGCAGACGGACAGGCAGTGGAACTCTTCGAGCGGCTTCGCGCCATGGGAATGAAGACATGTCTTCTATCCAACAATAAGGAACCCAGGGTAAAGCCCTTTGCAGATTTGGTGGGTTCCTGCTATATCCATAAGGCAGGCAAGCCGGGAGTCAGGGGATATGAGATGGCCATGGAGCTTATGGGGACTGACAGGGAACATACCCTCTTTGTGGGGGACCAGCTGTTTACGGATGTGTACGGTGCCAACAGGGCCGGCATCTACAGTATCCTGGTAAGGCCCATGACCCCCAGGGAAGAGATACAGATTGTGCTGAAGCGTTACCTGGAAAAGCCGGTGCTGTATTTTTATAAAAAACACGGAAACATAAACCAAGACAGGGAGTAAAGTGATACAATGGACGGAAAGACAAGAGTATGCGGGCTGATTGCAAATCCGGTGGAACATTCCATGTCACCCATGATGCATAATTTTTTTGCGCAGAGAACAGGGGTGAACTTAGCCTACGTTCCTTTTAAAGTGGAGGAAGACAGGGTTGGGGACGCGGTAAAAGGGGCCTATGCCCTGAATATACTGGGGATGAATGTGACGGTTCCACATAAACAGCGGGTTATGGAATTTTTGTCTGAACTGGATGAGGATGCCAGGGCCATCGGGGCAGTCAATACGCTGGTCAGGACAGATGCGGGGTATAAGGGCTATAATACGGATGGCGCGGGCCTTAAACGGGCCCTTGCGCAAGCCGGTATTCCCACAGAAGGAGAACACTGTTTACTCATTGGGGCCGGAGGTGCGGCCAAGGCGGCAGCCTATGTGCTGGCAAAGGGCGGGGCTGCAAAAATCCACATCCTCAACCGGAATGAAACCAGGGCCAGGGAGCTGGCCGACTGTATCAACTCACTGACAGGCAGCGGTCTGGCGGAGGCCCTGCCTCTGGAGGGATACAGGAAGCTTCCTGCCAGAAAAGGCGGATATCTGGCCGTACAGTCCACCAGCGTTGGCATGCATCCCCATGTGGAGGATGTCGTTATTGATGATCCCCGGTTTTATGAGATGATTCATACCGGTGTGGACATTGTCTATACTCCCGCCAGGACCAGGTTCATGAAAATGGTACAGGAAGCAGGAGGAAGGGCAGTGAACGGTCTGGACATGCTTTTATATCAGGGCGTGATTGCCTATGAACTGTGGAATCCCCAGGTGAGGGTGGACAGCGGGACCATAAAGGCGGCAAAGCAGATGATAGAAGATTACCTGATAAAAAAACAGGCCGGGGAGGGCCGGGGAGAGAACCTGATACTCATTGGCTTCATGGGAGCGGGAAAGACCAGTGTGGGAGAACATTTCGCAGCACGCTACCGGATGCCCATGATTGACACGGACAGGGAGATTGAGGCGGCAGCAGGTATGTCCATATCCGACATATTTGCCACCCAGGGAGAGGAAGCCTTCCGGCGCCTGGAGACAGGCGTACTGGAGAAGCTGCTGAAGCAGGGAGGCAGGTCTGTGATTTCCGTGGGCGGCGGACTGCCTCTCAGGACGGAAAACAGGGCGCTTCTGAAACAGCTGGGAACTGTGGTATATCTGGATGTCCTGCCTGAGACTGTCATGGAACGAATCGGAGCCGATGTGTCGGACCGTCCCATGCTTCACGGCAGCGATGTGATGGGCCGTATTATAAGCCTTCTGGAGTCGAGAAAACCCCATTACCTGGAAGCTTCTCATATAATTGTGGATGTGAACGGACGGGACGTGGATGATATCGTGGAAGAGATTCACCGCAGGGCAGTGGATAAAACATGCTAAAAAGGGAGAAATTTATACTGCCGTTAAAAAAGAACTTGAAAATGCTCCCTACATAGTATAGAATATAAAAGATTAAAGACTTATGGGGCGCTTAGGCAAGCGTCATGAACGAACTCAAGGAGGAATATCTTTATGATATCAGCAGGTGATTTTAGAAATGGCATTACTCTGGAGATTGACGGACAGGTTGTCCAGATTATGGAATTCCAGCATGTTAAGCCAGGCAAGGGCGCAGCTTTCGTGCGTACAAAATTAAAAAATGTAATCAACGGCGGCGTGGTAGAGCGCACCTTCCGTCCTACAGAGAAGTTCCCTCAGGCCAGAATTGACAGAGTGGACATGCAGTATCTGTATGCCGACGGAGAATTATATAACTTTATGAACCAGGAGACCTATGACCAGGTTGCCCTGAATCAGGATATTATCGGCGATGCCCTGAAGTTTGTGAAAGAGAACGAGGTATGTAAGGTCTGCTCTTACAATGGCAGCGTATTCTCCGTAGAGCCTCCGCTGTTTGTTGAGCTGGAGATTACAGAGACAGAGCCAGGTTTCAAGGGCGATACCGCAACCGGTGCCAACAAGCCGGCAACTGTGGAGACCGGTGCAACCGTATACGTACCGTTATTCGTAGAAATCGGCGATAAGATTAAGATTGACACCAGAACCGGCGAATATCTGTCACGTGTATAATACAACTTGTCAGATACGCTCTGGGAGGCGGTTTGTAAGAATTGCTCCGGTATATGCCGGGGCAGTTTTTAACTTTCCGGGAAAAGGAAAGACCTATTGTCACAGTAAAGGAGAGTATACATTGTGAATAAGATTCTGGATATGATGGAGCGGGAATTAAAGCAGGCATTTACAGCCAGCGGATATGAGGATTCATTCGCAAAGGTGGTTTTATCCAACCGTCCCGACCTGTGTGAGTACCAGTGCAACGGTGCCATGGCAGCGGCTAAGGCATATAAGAAGAAGCCAATCGATATAGCGAACCAGGTGGTGGAACATCTGGTTTCAGGCGGATCCCACCCTGTTTTTTCTGAGGCAGAGGCTGTGATGCCGGGATTCATCAACCTGAAGCTGTCAGAGGCGTTTCTGGCAGAGTATGCGGGTGCCATGGCTTCGGCAGATAAGCTGGGACTGGAAGCGCCTGAGAAGCCGGAGACAGTTATCGTGGATTACGGCGGGGCCAATGTGGCAAAGCCTCTCCATGTGGGCCATCTACGGGCAGCTATTATCGGGGAGAGCATAAAGCGCATGGGCCGTTTCCTGGGCCACCATATGATTGGTGATGTGCACCTGGGGGACTGGGGACTGCAGATGGGCCTTATCATTGAGGAACTAAAGGACAGGAAGCCGGAGCTGGTGTATTTTGACGAATCCTTTGAGGGACCATTTCCCCAGGAGGCCCCGTTTACAATCAGTGAGCTGGAGGAGATATATCCTGCGGCCAGCGCCAAGTCCAAGGTGGACGAGGTGTTTAAGGAGAGGGCCCACCAGGCGACCCTGAAGCTCCAGAGAGGATATGCCCCATTCCGGGCAATCTGGCAGCATATCATGGCAGTCTCTGTGGCTGACCTTAAGAAGAATTACGCAAACCTGAACGTGGAATTCGATTTGTGGAAGGGTGAAAGCGACGCAGAGCCATATATCGGGGACATGATTCAGATGCTGGTGGATAAGGGGCTGGCCCATGAGAGCCAGGGCGCTCTGGTGGTGGATGTGGCTCAGGATACGGACACCAAGGAGATTCCGCCCTGCCTGATCCGTAAGTCCGACGGGGCTTCTCTTTATGCCACATCCGATTTGGCAACCATTGTGGAGCGGGAACAGGATTTTAAGCCGGACCGCTATATTTATGTGGTGGACAAACGCCAGGGAATGCACTTTGAGCAGGTGTTCAGGGTGGCTAAGAAGGCAGGTATTGTGAAGGAAGGTACCCCCATGATTTTCCTGGGCTTCGGCACCATGAACGGGAAGGACGGAAAGCCCTTTAAGACACGTGAGGGCGGAGTCATGCGTCTGGAAAAGCTCATTGAGGAAATCAATGAAGCCGTATACCATAGAATCATGGAGAACAGGACCGTATCAGAGGACGAGGCCAGGAGTACGGCAGCTGTGGTAGGTCTGGCTGCCCTCAAGTACGGCGATCTGTCCAACCAGGCTGCCAAGGATTATGTATTTGATATTGAGCGCTTTACCTCATTTGAGGGTAATACAGGTCCGTACATCCTCTATACCATTGTCAGAATCAAGTCCATTATCGCCAAGTACAGGGAGAACGGAGGCCAGGTAAGCCAGGATGCCGTTGAAAAGAAGATTCTTGCCTGCACCGGAAGTTCGGAGAAGGCCCTGATGCTTATGCTGGCCAGATATAATGAGGTTCTGGAAAACAGCTTTGCGGAGACAGCGCCTCATAAGATATGCCAGTACATTTACGAGCTGTCCAATGCCTTTAACAGCTTTTATCACGATACCAAGATTCTGGCAGAGGAGGATGAAGCCAGGAAGGAGAGCTATATCGGCCTTATTTCCCTTACCAGACGGGTGTTAGAAGCCTGCATCGGACTGTTGGGTATCGAGGCTCCGGAGCGCATGTAACCGCGGGGATGTCCTGGGATGACCTGATACGTCCTGCTCTGGGGCAGGGGTATCAGGAATCCCGCTGAAAGGATGCATGAAGCAGATGAATATTGTCAGGATGAACACCAGCAGCTTCTGGAAGGGGGAGATTGGTGTGAAGGGCCTGGTTGAAGACCAGGGGGAAACATTTGAGGTAAATTTATATCTGGGAAGCGGAAGAGTAAGGGATTACTCCTGTTCCTGCAGCAAAGGGAATTCTTACAGGGGAATGTGCGCCCATGGGGAGGCCCTTTTTGCGTATTATAATCAGCAGAGGGAGGAGGCGTCCAAACCAACGGTTCATACATCCTCCCAGGTTCACACCATGATTCGGGAATACACCAACCGGGAGGTGGCCCTGATTCTGGCAGAGGAGGTGGACGCCCAGGTAAGGCTGGTGCCGGTGCTGATTCTGGACGGAAAGGACACGCGTCTGGAGTTCAAGGTGGGAATCACCCGTTTTTATGCTGTGCGGGATTTGAGGGCCTTTAAGGAGGCGGTTGAAAATGGCGCCCATGTGGCCTATGGAAAGGACCTGTCCTTTCATCACCACAAATCGGCTTTTACAGACAGCAGCAGGGAACTTCTGGCCCTGCTTATGGGAGGAGTAGAAAACCAGAAAGCGGTCCGCAGCCTGACGCTAAACCGTATGAACCGGGACCGCTTTTTTGAAATAATGGCCGGCCGGACCGTGGAGGTCCAGCTTCCCGGCGGGAACCGGGTCATGATGGACATGGAGGATTCTGATCCGGTGGCATCACTTAAGGTGGAGAAGACGGGAAGGGACGGACTGAAAGCCAGCCTTATGGGGGTGGCTCCAATGAAAGGAGGCGAAGCCCCAAGGCCGGTAGCCGGCTGCTTCCGCGGGGAGCGGTTCCTGTATGTGGTGTCCGGCCAGAGGCTCTACCGGTGCAGCGAGTCATGTACCCAGGTCATGGGGCTGTTCATGGAGCAGATGTGCATGGAGCGGGATGAAAGCGTGATGGTGGGACAGAGGGATATTCCGCTGTTCTATGAGCGCGTTATCAAGCATATTCTTCCCTATTGCCGCCTGATGCTGGAGGACGTGGATTTTAAGGATTATGAGCCGGAGCCGTTAAAGGCGTCCTTCCGGTTCGACACAGGGGAGGATGGAGCTCTGGTGATGGAACCATCCCTTGCTTACGGCAGTTATGAATTCCATCCCCTGGAGGACGAGAACCTTCCCAGGACTATATGCCGTGATGTGCCGGGGGAGTTCAGGGTTAGCCAGCTGATTCATAAATATTTCAGGTACAAGGACCCGGAGGGAAGACGGCTGGTCATAAGGAATGACGAGGATGAGATTTACCGTCTTATGACAGAGGGGATGGACGAATTCCGCTCTATGGGAGATGTATATGTGTCTGAGAGCCTGCGTCAGTGGAAGGTTCTGGCGCCGCCCAGGGTTACTGTGGGTGTTTCTGCTGTCAGCGGCTGGCTGGAACTGGACGTGGACATGGGCGGTATGAACAGCCAGGAACTGAACCGGATACTGGCAGCCTACAGCCGGAAAAAGAAGTACTACAGGCTGAAAAGCGGACAGTTTCTGGGACTGAATGAAGGCGGTCTCACGGTCATCAGCCGCATGGCGTCGGAAATGGGAGTGACCAGGAAGGAGCTTCAGAGCGGCAGGGTCCGTCTGCCGGCTTACCGCGCCTTTTATCTGGATTATCTGCTTAAGGAGAGTACCGGAGTAACATATTACAGGGACCAGATGCTAAAGGCCATGGTAAGGTCGGTCAAGTCTGTGGAGGACAGTGATTTTACTGCGCCGGAGAAACTGAGGGGCGTGCTGAGGGAGTATCAGAGAATCGGGTATGTCTGGCTGAGGACCATGGACAGTTACGGATTCGGGGGAATCCTGGCCGATGACATGGGACTGGGAAAAACCATACAGATTATTGCCCTTTTGGAGGACGCCTATGGCTCAGGCGAACAGTCCCCGTCCCTGATTATATGCCCGGCTTCCCTGGTGTACAACTGGGAGCATGAGATCCGGCGTTTTGCGCCGGATCTTAAGGTGCTGTCGGTGGTGGGCAGCAGTTCGGAGCGGGAGGTTCTTTTAAAAGAGGTTGGCAAAAATCCGCAGGACTATCAGGCCATTGTGACGTCCTACGATTTGCTGAGAAGGGACATAGGATTATATGAAGCCGTCCATTTCCGGTATCAGGTCATAGACGAGGCTCAGTATATCAAAAACGCGTCCACACAGAGCGCCAGGGCAGTGAAGTCCCTGGATGTGCAGACCAGGTTTGCCCTGACAGGAACGCCTGTTGAAAACCGTTTGGGGGAGCTGTGGAGCATTTTTGATTATCTCATGCCGGGCTTTCTCTTTGGAAGCCAGTTTTTCAAGAAGGAATATGAAATCCCCATCGTAAGAGACGGCGATTCGGCAGCCCTGGAACGGCTGAAGCGGATGATAGGCCCATTTGTGCTGAGGCGGGTAAAGAAGGATGTATTAAAGGACCTTCCTGATAAGATGGAGGAGGTTGTATATTCCAACTTTGAACCGGAGCAGAAAAAATTATATGCAGCCAATGCAGCCAAGTTTAAGGAGAAGCTCAGCACGGGCGGCTTTGGCCGGGCAGGGGAAGGGAAGCTCCAGATTTTGGCGGAGCTCATGCGCCTGAGACAGATTTGCTGCGACCCGCGGTTGTGTTACGATAATTACAGGGGCAGTTCCGCCAAGCTGGAGACCTGCATGGACCTGGTGAGAAGAGGTGTGGCGGGAGGACATAAGATATTGTTGTTTTCCCAGTTTACCTCCATGCTGGATATCATTCATACAAGGTTCGAGAAGGAGGGAATTAAGAGCCACGTACTGACAGGAGCCACCTCCAAGGAAGAACGAATCCGTCTGGTGGGGGATTTTGGGAAGGATGAGGTGCCTGTATTCCTGATTAGCCTGAAAGCAGGGGGAACCGGCCTCAACCTGACCGCGGCGGATATCGTCATTCATTATGACCCGTGGTGGAACGTGGCTGCCCAGAACCAGGCCACGGACAGAACCCACCGGATTGGCCAGAATAAGCAGGTAACGGTCTATAAACTGATTACCAGAAATACCATAGAAGAGAACATCTTAAAGCTTCAGGAAGCCAAGAGCCATCTGGCGGATGCAGTGGTGCCTGAGGGCACGGTATCCTTTGGAAGCCTGACAAGAGATGATATACTGAATATCATAAAGGAGGAATAGGAAATGAAAGTATTAATGTTAAACGGGAGTCCCCATGAGAAGGGATGTACCTACACCGCCCTTGCAGAGGTGGCAGGAGAGCTCAATCAGGCTGGCATTGAAACAGAGATTATGCATGTGGGCGGCGGGACTGTCCGTGGATGCATGGGCTGCGGCGCTTGCGGTAAGCTTGGAAAATGCATTTACGGTGACGATAAGGTCAATGAAGCAGTGGAAAAAATGAGGCAGAGCGATGGACTGATTATCGGTTCACCGGTGCACTATGCTTCGGCCGGCGGGGCCATCACCTCCTTCCTGGACCGTTTCTTCTATTCCGGAAGCAGTGCTGCTGCCCATAAGCCGGGAGCTGCCATTGCCTCTGCCAGAAGGGCCGGAACAACTGCCACCCTGGACCAGCTGAACAAATATTTTATGATTACGCAGATGCCGGTAGTGTCCTCCCAGTACTGGAACATGGTGCACGGGCAATGTCCTGAGGATGTGAAAAAGGATGAGGAAGGCATGCAGATCATGCGCGTTTTGGGCAGGAACATGGCCTGGATGCTCAAATCCATTGAGGCTGGAAAAGCTGCCGGAGTTACGCTTCCTGAGACAGAGGAGAAGAAGAGAACGAATTTTATACGGTAGGAACATGGCGGATACATGAATAAGGTTAGTGCATGAAATCAATGCATGGAATCAATACATGGAATCAATACATGGAATCAGGATGACCTGACTTAAGATATGGGGCCCGGCACAGTGGTGTGCCGGGCTTTTAATATGGCTGTATGTACGTCTATACCAAAAAAAATAATGCTTGTCACAAATCCCCCATTCTGTTATACTTTGATATAGTTAACTAGCTAATTATAAGCAGACTAATGGTTAATCAGTTAATATACAGGAAGGAGGCAATCTACTTGGACAATGCACCATGCTGCTGTTTTGTTCAATCCCCGGAGCACTGTCTCATAGAGAAGTACATCCGGGTGGCCAGGCTGCACCGGAGTATGATGGAGCACCGTCTGAACGGAACAGGGGTGTACCGCAGCCAGCATCAGATTCTGATGTTTGTGTCGGATAATCCCAACGTATCCCAGAAAGAGCTGGCAAGGATGTATGGCGTGTCCGGGGCCACCATGGCTGTTTCCCTTAAGAAACTGGAAAAGAGGGGCTATATAAGGCGCCTGGTAGACCAGGAGGACAACCGGTGCAACCAGATTTGCATAACGGATAAGGGCAGGAAAGTGGTGGTGGACAGCGTTAAGATTTTCAGGCACATTGAGAGCCGTATGTTTGAAGGATTTTCTGAGAATGATATGAAGGTGCTGGGAGAACTGCTGGACCGGATTTATGGGAATCTGAACCAGGAGTTTACGGACAGGGCGGAAAGAGAGGAATCTTAAGTGAAACGATACGGAAAATATATAAAACCATATCTTGGAGCCTTTATCCTGGGCCCTCTTCTGATGCTGACCGAGGTGGCGGGGGAAATCATGCTGCCCAAGCTGATGTCCATGATTATCAACAACGGGGTGGCGCAGAGAAATGTGCAGTATATCCTGTCTGTGGGAGGGCTGATGATACTGGCCACCCTGGTTATGGCCATAGGAGGAATCGGAGGAGCCTATTTTTCGGTGAAAGCGGCAATCAGCTTTACCAGCGATTTGAGGGACGATCTTTTTTCCAAGGTGCAGGAATTTTCCTTTAAGAACATAGACGCCTACAGCACAGGCTCACTGGTCACCCGTCTGACCAATGATATTCAGCAGGTCCAGAACGTGCTTATGATGGGACTGCGGATGGCCATGCGCGCTCCGGGCATGTTCATAGGAGCCCTGATCATGGCTTTCATGATGAATGCCAGGCTGGCAGTGGTCATACTGGTGGTCATCCCCCTGCTGACAGCAGCCATAGCCGTCATACTAAAGACAGCATTCCCCAGGTTTACCGCCATGCAGAAAAAGCTGGACCAGCTAAACTCCGGCATCCAGGAGGCGCTGACCAATGTGCGGGTTATCAAGTCCTTTGTGCGGGAAGAATTTGAGGAGGATAAATTCAGGGACATGAACCAGGATTTAAAGAACAGCAGCCTGGATGCCATGAAAATCGTCATTGTCACCATGCCTGTGATGACCTTTGCCATGAACATAACCACACTGGCTGTTGTGTGGTACGGGGGTAATATCATTATTGCAGGGGATATGCCGGTAGGGGATTTGACTGCATTTACCACCTATATCGTACAGATACTCATGTCACTTATGATGCTTTCCATGGTATTCCTGCAGCTTTCCAGGGCAGTGGCATCCATCCGCAGGGTGGGTGAGGTCATGGACACGGAGATCGACCTGACAGACGAGGGGGCCTCCAGGAAGGACCTGGCTGTATTGAAGGGAAAGGTGGAGTTTAAGCATGTGAGCTTCAGCTATACGGACAACCAGGATGAGATGGTGCTGGAGGATATAAGCTTTACGGCAGAGCCGGGGCAGATGATAGGAATTATCGGATCCACAGGCAGCGGCAAGACCACCCTGGTGCAGTTGATACCGCGGCTTTACGATGCCACAAAGGGCCAGGTGCTTGTGGACGGGGTGGATGTCAGGGATTATTCCCTGAAAAACCTGCGGGAAGGCGTGGGTATGGTGCTCCAGAAAAATGTGCTCTTCTCAGGCACCATAGAGGAGAACCTGCGCTGGGGCAGGGAGGACGCCTCCATGGATGAAATCAGGGAAATGGCACAGAGCGCCCAGGCAGACAGCTTTGTCACCTCCTTTACCAATGGCTATGATACGGACATGGGACAGGGCGGGGTCAACGTATCGGGGGGCCAGAAGCAGAGACTCTGTATTGCCAGGGCTCTGCTTAAGAGGCCAAAAATCCTGATACTGGATGACAGCACCAGCGCCGTGGATACTGCCACTGAGGCCAGGATACGGCAGTGTTTCAACACCAGCCTTAAGGATACCACCAAAATCATCATAGCACAGCGCATTGGATCCGTGGAAGAGGCTGACCGGATCTTGGTGCTGGATGAAGGCAGGCTCATCGGACAGGGGACCCATGAACAGCTTATGGAGGAATGCCAGGCATACCAGGAGATTTATTATTCCCAGAGGGACCGAAAGGAGACGGCTGCATCATGACGAGACAACAGAAAGCGGAGAGCCTGAAACGGCGCTATGGAAGACATGGGGCTCCTGAGTCCATAGGTCCCATGGGAGGGAGAAGGCATGGACCGGGACGGAATATGGGCACGGGCCCGAAACGGCTGCCCAGGAACGCAGGCACCACCATCAGACGTCTTCTGCATTATTTAAATGAGGATAAACCCAAGATGATGCTGGCATTTTTCTGCGTCATCCTCAACACCGCCGCAACGCTGGCAGGCTCCTACATGCTGCGGCCTATCATCAATACATTTATTGCCCCTCTGACGGGAGGTCCCGGGGATCCGGAAGGACTTGCTAGGGCCCTGGCTGTGCTGGCGGCTGTGTTCGCGGTGGGGGTGTTTGCCAATTATGCCCAGGCAAAGGTCATGCTGACCGTGGCCCAGAATACCCTGCAGAAAATCCGCAATGACCTGTTTGGCAGAATGCAGAAGCTGCCGGTGCGGTTTTATGATACCAACTCCAACGGTGATTTGATGAGCCGTTTTACAAATGATGTGGATACCATCGGACAGATGCTCAGCTCCACGCTGGTACAGCTGTTTTCCGGTGCATTAAGCATCATCGGCACCCTGTTCCTCATGCTGTACACCAACCTGATTCTGACTCTTGTCACCCTGGTGATGATTCCTGCTATGATGAAGGCGGGAGGGGCTGTGGCCGGGTGGAGCCAGAAATACTTCACTGCCCAGCAGACATCCCTGGGAGCCGTGAACGGTTATATAGAGGAGACCATCACCGGACAGAAGGTGGTTAAGGTATTCTGCCACGAGGACACGGCCAGGGAGGAATTCGGCATACTGAACCATGACCTGAGGTACAACCAGATTCGGGCCCAGTTTTTCGGCGGTATCATGGGGCCTGTGATGAACAGCCTGAGCCAGATCAACTATTCCCTTACCGCCTGTGTGGGCGGCCTGCTCTGTGTGCTCAGGGGCTTTGACGTGGGAGGGCTGACCGTGTTCTTAAACTTTTCCAGGCAGTTTAGCCGTCCCATCAATGAGATATCCATGCAGGTCAGCAATGTATTCTCAGCTCTGGCCGGAGCAGAGCGTGTATTCGCGGTGATGGATGAGGAGCCGGAGCCGGCGGACACCATGGACTGCGCGGTGCTAAGTCCCATGATTGGCCATGTGGTGTTCAATCATGTTACTTTTGGCTACGCCCCGGATAAAACCATTCTTAAGGACATAAACCTCTATGCCAAACCTGGACAGAAGATTGCCTTTGTAGGCTCTACCGGAGCGGGAAAGACCACCATAACAAACCTGCTAAACCGGTTCTATGACATCCAGTCAGGCTCCATCACCATTGACGGGGTGGATATACGCCGCATTTCAAGGGACGCCCTGCGAAACAACATTGCCATGGTTCTCCAGGACACCCACCTGTTTACAGGCACGGTGCGGGAGAACATCCGCTACGGCAGGCTGGGTGCCACGGACGACGAGGGCATCCAGGCGGCCAAAACAGCCTCCGCCCACTCCTTCATCATGCGTCTTCCCCACGGATATGATACCATGCTGGAGGGAGACGGGGCCAATTTAAGCCAGGGGCAGAGACAGCTTCTCAATATTGCCAGGGCAGCCATATCCAAGGCCCCTGTGCTGATTCTGGACGAGGCCACCAGCTCTGTGGATACCAGGACGGAAAAACACATTGAGCACGGCATGGACCGGCTGATGGCAGACCGCACCACCTTCATCATTGCCCACAGGCTGTCCACAGTGCGAAGCGCCAACGCCATCATGGTTCTGGAGCACGGGGAAATCATAGAGAGGGGAACTCACGAGGAGCTTTTAGAGATGAGAGGACGATACTATGAATTGTATACAGGCATGAAAGAACTGGATTGATTGCCATGAAATTAACATATAAATTAAATTAATAACGAATAAAATCTGTATTGTATACAATCTTTATTTATGCTATACTAAGTTGGTGTATTCCGGAGGGGCAGGCAGCCCCGCCGGTTATACCGGACGCTGGTACTTGTCCGGCCGCACAAAGGAATAAAAAGAAAGAAAAGAGGGAGAGAATCCATGGGTTTGGCGACTTTTAAAGGCGGCATCCATCCATATGAGGGGAAGGAGCTGTCAGAGAACAAACCGGTACAGGTCCTGATGCCAAAGGGCGACCTGGTGTACCCGATGTCACAGCACATTGGTGCACCCGCGAAGCCTCTGGTAGCAAAGGGCGATCATGTACTGGCAGGCCAGAAGATTGGAGAAGCAGGCGGTTTCATCTCTGCCAATGTAATTGCTTCTGTTTCAGGAACGGTGAAGGGCATTGAACCAAGGCGTATGGCTAACGGAACAATGGTGCCCTCCATTGTCGTTGAAAATGATGGAGAATATAAGACAGTTGAAGGCGTGGGAGAGGACAGGGACCCATCAGGCCTGTCAAAAGAGGAAATCCGTAACATTGTGAAGGAAGCCGGTATCGTGGGCCTCGGCGGGGCGGGATTCCCCACTCATGTAAAGCTGACTCCGAAGGATGAGAACGCCATTGAGTACATACTGGTCAACGGCGCGGAGTGTGAGCCGTACCTTACCAGCGACTACCGAATGATGTTGGAGGAGCCGGAGAAAATCGTAGGCGGCTTAAAGGTCATCCTTCAGCTTTTTGACAATGCAAAGGGCGTTATCGGCGTCGAGAACAATAAGCCGGAGGCCATCAAGAAGCTTACCGAGATGGTGAAGGACGAGCCGCGCATCACGGTTTGTCCGCTTATGACAAAGTATCCTCAGGGAGGAGAGCGTTCCCTGATTTATGCCGTTACAGGCAGGAAGGTCAACTCATCCATGCTTCCCGCGGACGCAGGATGCATCGTGGACAATGTTGACACTGTGATTTCCATCTACATGGCAGTGTGCAAGAGCACGCCCCTGATGAGGAAAATCATTACGGTCACCGGAGACGCGGTGGCGGACCCCAGGAATTTCAGCGTAAAGCTTGGAACCAATTACCAGGAGCTGCTGGACGCAGCAGGCGGTTTTAAGACAGAGCCGGAGAAAATCCTCTCAGGCGGCCCCATGATGGGCCAGGCCATATTTGACCTGAATATCCCGGTAAGCAAGACTTCATCCGCCCTGACCTGTTTCACAAAGGACCAGGTGGCGGAGATGGAGCCTTCCGCGTGCATACGGTGCGGAAAGTGCGTCAGCGTATGTCCAAGCCACATCATCCCTGTGATGATGATGCAGGCCGCCCTCAGGGACGACTGCGAGACATTTGAGAAGCTGAACGGTATGGAATGCATGGAGTGCGGAAGCTGTACCTATGTATGTCCGGCCAAGAGGCCTCTGACTCAGGCATTTAAGGAAATGCGCAAGACAGTTGCGGCTAACCGCAGGAAGAAAGGGTAGGAGGGGACATAAGTCATGAGTAAATTATTAAACGTATCATCATCCCCGCATGTGAGAAGCCATGAGACCACCCACAGCATCATGCTGGATGTGGCCATTGCCATGTTGCCTGCAACCGCTTTCGGTGTGTATCATTTCGGCATGCATGCGCTGCTGGTGCTTATAGTTACGGTTGCAGCCTGTATTTTAAGTGAGTATGTATATGAGAAGCTGATGAAGAAGCCAAGTACCATCAGCGACTGCAGTGCCCTGGTCACAGGCATGATTCTGGCACTGAACATGCCTCCGGAGATTCCGGTGTGGATTCCGGCCCTGGGCGGAATCTTTGCCATCATCGTGGTGAAGCAGCTCTACGGCGGCCTGGGACAGAACTTTATGAACCCGGCTCTGGCAGCCAGGTGTTTCCTGCTGATTTCCTTTGCGGGAAAGATGACCAATTTTAGCTACAGCGGATTTGACGGCGTGTCCGGCGCAACACCCCTGGCAGTGCTTAAGAGCGGCGGGGCAGTGGATGTTCCGGCCATGTTTGTGGGAAACATCCCAGGTACAATCGGAGAGGTTTCCGTGATTGCCCTTTTAATCGGCGCTGCTTATCTTCTGGCAAAGAAGGTAATATCCATCCGGATTCCGGGTACCTACATACTGACGGTTGTTGTATTTGCCATCCTGTTCGGAGGCCATGGATTTGATTTAAACTACATTGCAGCCCACCTGTGCGGCGGCGGCCTGATTTTCGGTGCCTTCTTCATGGCAACCGACTATGTGACCAGCCCCATTACTCCAAAGGGCCAGATTATGTTCGGCATCCTGTTGGGCGTGCTCACAGGACTGTTCAGGATTTTCGGCGGATCCGCAGAGGGCGTGTCCTACGCAATCATTATCAGCAACATCCTTGTTCCGCTGATTGAGACAGTAACCCTTCCCAAAGCATTTGGAAAGGAGGGCAAGTAAACATGAGCAAATCAGGATTTATGAAAGACGCGGTGATTCTCTTTGTAATCACCCTGGTGTCAGGATGCCTTTTAGGCGGTGTATACCAGCTGACCAAGAAGCCCATTGAGCTGGCTACCATAGCGGCCAACAACAAGGCATACAAGGCAGTGTTCCCAGAAGCCGAGACCTTTGATTTGGACGAAGCCCTGACAGCTGCCATCCCGGCCTGCAACGAAGCCCTGGCCGGCATGAATTTTGGCGGTGTGGAAGTGGAGAATGTGTTAAAGGCAGTGGACGCAGGCGGCAGCCAGTTAGGCTATGTCATCACCTCCCTGTCCAATGACAGCTACGGCGGCGTGGTGAAGCTGTCGGTGGGACTGAAGGACGACGGAACCATCACAGGCATCGAGTTCCTGGAAATCAGCGATACTCCCGGTCTGGGATTAAAGGCAAAGGAACCAGCGTTCAAGGACCAGTATGTGGGAAAGAATGCACCTGAGCTTTCCGTCACCAAGTCAGGCAGCGCGGATGATACCCAGATTAATGCCATCAGCGGCGCTACCATTACTTCAAGTGCAACAACCAATGCAGTCAATGCAGCTTTATATTACCTGCATAACTGCATCCAATAAATAGGAGGTGGGAACATGAATAAATGTACAGAACGTTTATATAACGGTATTGTGAAAGAAAACCCTACCTTCGTCCTGATGCTTGGTATGTGTCCGACACTGGCTGTCACCACATCCGCCATCAACGGTCTGGGTATGGGACTTTCCACAACCGTAGTTTTACTGTTTTCCAATATGATTATCTCTGCCCTGCGTAAGATCATACCTGACAGGGTACGTATTCCGGCGTATATCGTCATCGTCGCATCCCTGGTTACCATGGTACAGCTGCTGCTCCAGGCTTATGTGCCAAGCCTGTACTCTGCGCTTGGCATCTATATCCCGCTGATTGTGGTTAACTGTATCATCCTTGGCCGTGCAGAATCCTACGCATCCAAGAACGGTCCGGTGGTATCCACCTTTGACGGCCTTGGCATGGGCCTTGGATTCACCCTGGCTTTGACCTGTATCGGTCTGGTCCGTGAGATTCTCGGTTCCGGAGCCATATTCGGGAACGTGGTGGTCCCGGAAGATTACCATATTGCTATCTTTGTGCTGGCTCCCGGCGCGTTCTTCGTGCTGGCGCTCCTGACCGCGCTTCAGAACAAGTTCAAAGCGCCGTCCGCAACCAACGGTTCCGTGCCTCAGTCCAAGCTGGCCTGCGGCGGAAACTGTATGTCATGTACCGGCTCTGCCTGCATGGCTAACCATGAGGCGCTGGAGACGAGGATGCGTCAGGCCGAGGAAAAGGCTCTGGCGGCAAAGAAGGCAGCTGTAGCAAAGAAGGCAGCTGTAGCAAAGAAGGAAGCAGAGCTTAAATCAGCTGCTTCCAAAAAAGAAAATTAGGAGGGTGGACAGATGAAAGAGTTATTATTAATTGCCATTGGTTCCGCTCTGGTTAATAACGTTGTTTTGAGCCAGTTCTTAGGACTTTGTCCATTCCTCGGTGTTTCAAAGAAGGTTGAGACTTCAGCCGGTATGGGTGCAGCGGTTATTTTCGTTATTACCATTGCGTCCGCTGTGACCAGCCTGGTGTATACAGGGATTCTTGTGAATCTGCATCTGGAATATCTCCAGACCATTGTATTCATCCTGGTCATTGCAGCCCTGGTTCAGTTCGTGGAGATGTTCTTAAAGAAATCCATGCCGTCACTGT